>Ga0137404_10003531_pt1 | contig 10428 bp, 9 predicted proteins | sample CZOMad2_1_16fung_FD_108285 | JGI IMG/M metagenome (GOLD analysis project Ga0137404, IMG submission 108285) | Vadose zone soil fungal communities from Angelo Coast Range Reserve, California, USA - CZOMad2_1_16fungal (Illumina Assembly) | ecosystem: Environmental > Terrestrial > Soil > Vadose zone... | reverse complement strand
TACAAGATCGACAAGACGAACACGACGTTGCATTCCAGCGTGGCGACGGGATTTAGTCCGCCAAGCAGTCAGGACAAGATTTTCGGAAACAATTTCGGACTGAAACCAGAACGAGATCTCGGTTGGGATATTGGTGTCAGGCAGGAGCTTTGGGACAATCACATCACGGCGGGCCTGACTTATTTTCACAATGACCTCTCGAACGTGATCGGATTTAACGGCCTTTTCCAAACGCTCAACCTCGGTGCGGCCGAAACACAGGGGCTCGAAGCCGAATTACACGCGCAGCCGATCCGCGATCTCGTGTTCACGGCGAGTTACACGTATTTGGAGGCGGAGAAGACTTCCTCGAAAGACGTTTCGCAGTTGCAAGGTGCACGTCTGCCGCGTCGGCCACGTAATGAGATTTACGCGTCGGCTTCATATTTTTGGTGGAAAAGATTGCGCACAACGGTCGAAGCCAAGTTCGTGAACGCACGAGAGGAACTGAATTTCGGCGGCCCAAATTTCGACATCGAAGATTATTCGTTCGTGAACATCGCGGCCGAATACGAATTGAACCCGCACCTCTCGATCTTCGGCCGGATCGACAATTTAACGGACGAACAGCACTCCGAAGTGTTTGGTTTCCCCGCACTGGGTCGCGCCGCGTATGGCGGCGTGAAACTTCGATTTTAGCTGGCCTTGTCATTGTCAGCGAAGTCGAGGAATCTCTTACCGGATTTAGAATGACTCCGGTTTTTTATTTGATTGTCGGATTGATTGGCGGCGGCCTGCTCGCCGTTGTCGTCTTTTTTTTGGCCAGGCGCCCTAACAGGGGCAGCGTTTTTGATGCTCAGACAGAACTCGTCCGACGATTGGAAATGATCGATCGCGGGTTGCGCGATGAATTTTCACGCAATCGCGAGGAAGCAGGCGCGGCCGCGAAGAATCAGCGGGAAGAATTGACTACGTCGCTCGAAGGTGTGCGATCTGCTGTCGACGTTCGACTGAGGCAATTGCAGGAGGACAACGCGAAACAGATCGACAAGATGCGCGCAACCGTGGACGAAAAGTTGCAGGGCACATTAGAAAAACGCCTTGGGGAATCGTTCAAGCTGGTGAGCGATCGGCTCGAGCAAGTGCATCAAGGGCTAGGCGCAATGCAGCAACTGGCGAGCGATGTCGGCGGACTACAGCGTGTGCTTACTAATGTTAAAACTCGCGGCGGCTGGAGCGAATGGCAGCTCGGAGTTCTGTTGGAAGAAATGCTGACGCCAGATCAGTTCACCAAAAACATGAAGACGCGCGACGACACCGATGAGCGTGTCGAATTTGCAATCAAGTTACCCGGTGATGAGAACGGCGCGCCGGTGTGGTTGCCGATTGACGCAAAATTTCCGATGGAACATTACGAGCGTCTCACAGCCGCGCAGGAAAATGGCGACCCTGGGGCAGTAGAAGCAGGAATCAAAAGTTTGGAGACCCAGTTGAAGCGGTGCGCGAAAGATATTTGTGAGAAATACATCAATCCTCCAAAGACAACGGATTTTGCGCTCATGTTTCTGCCAAGCGAAGGACTTTACGCGGAAGCGATTCGTCGCGTCGGCCTGGTGCAAAACGTGCAGCGCGATTGCCGGGTCACGTTTGTTGGGCCGACAACGCTCGCTGCGTTGCTCAACAGTTTGCACATGGGTTTTCGCACGCTGGCGATCCAAAAGCGATCGAGCGAAGTCTGGAACGTATTGGCAGCGGTGAAGACTGAGTTCGGAAAATTCGGTGAAGCGTTGTCAGCAGTGAAAGAGAAAATCGATCAAGCTTCAAGGAAGATAGAAGACGTCGACGTTCGCTCGCGTGCTATCACAAAAAAATTGCGCGTTGTCGAGGAATTGCCGTCGAATCCGCAGCCACTGCTGAAGGATCTTTTGCCCGCTGAGGAGGACGAAGGTGTCGGTGAATGAGCGGCATCAAGCACATGAAGACCGCCTTGGTCACTGGCGCGAATAAGGGGATCGGGCGCGAAGTTGCGCGTCAGCTCGCCGTCAAAGGATTTCACGTTTTCGTAGGTGCGCGGAATCATGAGGCCGGACTTAAAGCAGCGGATGATATCGCAAAAGAGAGCGGAAAGGTGACCTTTCTAAAGATCGATGTAGCAGATAATTCTAGCGTCGCCGCCGCTGCGAGTGAGTTTTCAAAGATCAGTGACCGCCTCGATGTGTTGGTAAACAATGCCGGAATTATTGTTGATGGCGATGACGCGATCTTAAAAATTACCGATGAGGTATTACGAAAGACCCTGGAGACGAACACGCTTGGTGCGCTGCGGGTGACGCGTGCGTTCGTGCCTTTGCTCGCAAAAAGCAAAGCGCCCCGTGTGATTAATGTCTCCAGCGGTGGCGGGCAGTTGACCGGCGGCGCGGATGGCTGGTCACCGGCTTATTGCATTTCTAAGACTGCTCTTAACGGCATCACATCGCAGCTCGCGGCGGCATTGCCGAAATTTGCGATAAATTCGGTCTGTCCAGGATGGGTGCGCACAGACATGGGGGGCCGGGGCGCGACGCGCTCGGTGGAGGAAGGCGCGGATACGATTGTGTGGCTCGCGAGCGATGCGCCGCAGGAGCTTACTGGGAAATTCTTGCGGGATCGCAAGGAAATTCCGTGGTGATCGCCTTGGAGTGCGGCGACATGTCGCCGCTTGTGAAAGCGCGGACATGTCCGCGCACTCCAAACTACAGCACTTCATTCCATTTGCTCTGGTCTTTAAGCATGATCTCGCGGAGGAGGCGAATGGGCGGCATGCCGTGGTTGAGCAGCTCGTTATGGAATTTTTGCAATGAGAACTCGTCGCCTTGTTGCGCCTTGTAGTCATCGCGCAGTTTTAGAATCTGCAATTTGCCGAGCGTGTAATTGAGATAACCGGGGTCAAACGTGCCGCGCATCGCCTCCTGGCGCGCCGGTTTTTCCTCGTAGTAACAATTGTCCTGGAAAAATTTCGTTGCTTCATCGATCGACATGTTTTGCGTGTGCATTTTGATCGACACACACAACCGGCATAAACGCAGCAGCGCTTCGTCGGCTTGAGCCATTCGATATTTGGCCGCGCGTTTCACCTCGTCGTCGCTCGGTGTCTGGCTGGTCGGGCTGCCGAATCCTTCGTCGAGCATCATTTTTTCGCAGTAATGCGCCCAGCCTTCGACAAACGCGTAGCTGCCGAAGATTTTTTCCACCTTGGTGGCTGGTGATGCGTTCAGATGCAGGAACTGTACATAATGGCCGGGATAAGCTTCATGGATCGAAACGACGTCGGACGTGTAATAATTGAAAGCGGTGAGCCATTCCTGCTTTTGTTTCTCCGGCCAATTGGGTTCTGTGGGCGTGACGTAGTAATACGCCTCCGTCGCGCGTTTCTCGAATGGACCGGGCGTGTCCATCGAGGCAAAAGACGTCGCGCGCAGATATTGAGGCGTTTCTTTCACTTTCGCGCGAACATCCGACGGGATGCCGACCACGTGACGGCTCAAAACGTACTTGCGAATTTTGTCGAGATCTTTGGCGACATCCGGGATGAGCTTGTCCGGCGTCGGATGTTCGCTCTGAATTTGTTTGAAGACTTCAATCGGCGACTTGTTCGGATCAATCTTTTTCGCGGCCTCGGCGAACGCCTGCTGTTCGGTTTTTAGTTGCGCCATCCCGATCTCCAGAATTTTTTGTGGCGGAAAATCGACCAGTTCGGTCTGGGCCAGAAAGCGTCTGAATTTTTCTTCGCCCAAGGCAAAATCGAGCGACGCTTTCGGAAGTTTCTCCCGCTCCAACCACGCCGCGTAGTCGTTAAGCGCACTTGCAGCTTTGCGATTGACTTCTTGAAACGCAGATCGGACCTGTTCGTCCTTAAGTCCGCTGACAGCGGCGACGAGATCTTTTTTCAGAAAATCAGCCGAGCCTCTCGCGATCTGGACGGCAAGCTCTACAAAAGGCTTGGGAAGCTTTTCATTCAGGTTTGTTCTTGCTGCGATCAGAATGTTTGGGATTTGCGATTCGACTGCGACCAGGCTGCGAACACGATCCTCAAGCGGTGCAAAATTTCTTTTGATATAAACATTCACATCAGCTGCGCGCGCATACACCATGGGATTTCGCTCGAAGCTCGACATCTCCTGCAGTTCAAACAGGTCCCGCTTCACGGTAGCCTGGAGAATTCGTAGATCGATGGATTGTCGGGGACTCAGTTTGCTTGGATCGAACTTGACCAGGCGATCATCGAAGCGTCGCAGCCGGGAAAGTTCTGCGTCGAGCGCAAGGCGGCTGTAGTCAGTGATTTTTCCATCGTATTCGTGGAGGCCAAGAGCAGTTCCCTGAAGCGGATGAGCCGCGAAATACGTTTTGATGTATTCCTCAGCTACCGATTCGTACTCGGCGTCCTCTGTTTGGGCAGCGAACCCCGTGGCTGCGAGGTACAGCGCCAGCAGGATGAGGGCAAAGGAAGGGCGTATTGCGGCAAGCAGCCGCAAACTGCAGACTAGCAGACGGCGGTCCTCGGATGGATGGAGAAAACGGCTACTCATTTTGCGACTCTCAACTAAGACAGCACTTCGCGTTGGCCGTTGCTAAAAATTGCTCATGAGCGATGGTGGGACCGTTTCTCGAATTTTGGGTTGAAGGTTCAAATATGAGGCGCCTGGTGATTATGCCATTGCTGGTTTGTCTCGTACTCGGCGCTTTCCCGGATGTATTCGCGCAAGAGGCGCAGCCAGGAAAGACCGAAGAGGATGACGGCTACGCGCAGATTTCCATTTTCGCAAAGGCTCTGGAATTGGTTCGCCAGGATTACGTGGATGGCAACAAGACCAGCTATCACAATCTCATCACTGCGGCAATGAAGGGCATGCTTTCTTCGCTGGACCCACATAGCCAGTTCATGGACCCGAACGACTTTCGAGACATGCAGGATGACACGCGCAGCCGCTTCAATGGTCTGGGCATCGAAGTTTCGATGAAAAATGGGCTGCCTACCGTCGTCACAGCAATGGAAGACACTCCTGCGGCCAAGGCGGGCATCCTTTCAGGCGACCAGATCTTGCGAATCAACGGCATTTCCACGGAAAAAATGGATCTCCAAGATGCGATCAATGTTTTGCGTGGGCCTGCGGGCGCGAAGGTGACGCTTACTCTGCTGCGACCTTTGACGAAGGAAATCAAAGAATACATGCTGCAACGGGCGGAGATCAAAATCCAAAGTGTTAAAGGAGCACGGTTGCTCGACGCGGAGCTGACCGGCCCGTTCAAGATCGGTTATATCCGGCTGATTCAGTTTAACGAACCCACAGCCGAGGAACTATCAAAGGCGCTCGAGGATTTACAGAAGCAAGGCATGCAAGCGCTCATTCTCGATCTCCGTAACAATCCCGGCGGGCTGTTGAACAGCGCGGTCGATGTGTGCGCTCAATTTTTACCGCCTAACACAAAGATCGTTTCAACGCAGGGACGGGTCGCTTCTCAACAGCATGATTACTCGACTTCGGGCGTGAAAAAAGAGCGTCCCAATTTTCCGATGGTGTTGCTAGTCAACGAAGGCAGCGCAAGCGGCGCGGAAATCGTCGCCGGAGCGCTCAAGGATTTGCATCGTGCCGTGCTTGTCGGCGAGACCACGTTCGGAAAGGGTTCCGTGCAGAATGTGATGCAGTTGCCGGACGGTTCCGCGGTGCGTTTGACGACGGCGAAATACTATACGCCGAGCAAACAGGTTATTCAGGGCAATGGTGTTACGCCGAATATTAAGGTTGCCATGACTGCCGAGCAGGAGCGCTCTCTGTTTGCATTGCGCAATGCTGGGAATATTAAACCCGAGGACGAGAAAAACGTTATCAAGACGAAGGATCCGCAGATGTTGCGCGCAATCGACGCACTCAAGGGCGTTATGATTTACGCACAGCAGAGCGCGCCGAAAGCGGAAGCGGTAAAAAAGTGATTGTAGAGGCGCTCGCCGCAGCGAGCGCCTTGTTTTCGTGTCGGCGGTTGGCACAACCGCCGCTACACCTATGAAAACCGTTCTCGCACTCGAAACCTCCTGTGATGAAACCGCCGTGGCAATCCTGCGCGGGCGCGACGGCGACTCCGGCCACGAATTGCTAGCCAGCGAAGTGGCATCGCAAATCGCCGCACACGCGAAATACGGCGGGATCGTGCCTGAGATCGCGTCGCGCAATCATCTGGTACACGCGCCGCGGCTGCTTGATCGCACCGCGAGTGCAGCCAAGATCGATTTGTCAAACGTCGCTGCGTTTGCGGCGACAAGCGGACCTGGACTCGCGAGTTCGCTCATGATCGGCGCATCGATCGCGAAGGGATTGGCGATCGGCTTTGGCAAACCGTATCTCGCAATTAATCATCTGGAAGGCCATTTGCTATCCCCGTTTTTTCGTGGAGCAGATCATGACGACACAATCAGACCGAATGTTTCGCTTATTGTGAGTGGCGGACACACCATGCTGGTTCGAGTGCATGCGCTCTGTGATTACCAGGTAGTCGGCCGCACAGTGGATGATGCTGCTGGCGAGGCGTTCGATAAAGTCGCTAAGATGCTCGGGCTCGGTTATCCGGGTGGTCCAGAAATTGAAGAGCTCGCCCGCGACGGTGATCCAAACCGTTTTGATCTGCCGCGCAGCATGCTCGGCTCGGAGAATTTCAGTTTCAGCGGATTGAAAACAGCAGTGCGATATTTGCTGCCGAAAATTGACGAACGCCGTCTGACACAGACGCCCTACAAAATGGATGAGCGCGTACTGAGTGATCTCTGCGCGTCATTGCAACAAGCAATTATCGACGTGCTTGTGATAAAGACGATCGCGGCAGCGCAGAAATACGACGTCGATCTGGTGACAGTCAGCGGCGGGGTTAGTTGCAATCAGGAACTGCGAAGACAGTTGCGCGAGACATGCGGTCGTAACGGATTTGAATTCAAGAACGCGGAGCCGTGGTTGTGCACCGACAACGCAGCGATGATCGCGTTCGCGGCGATGTTGCGGTTGCGGGCTGGATTTCAATCGAAGGTAACCGAGGAGATCGATCCGAATTTGGCGCTGGTATGAGCTAGGGCGCGACCGCTCGGGCGCGCCACGGACGGTTCGGCGAGCCGTCCCTACCAGTTCAGTAATCGCGCGCGAGCAGATAATTTGCCAGCGCATGTAGCGGTTCGGCATCGCTTTTGCTGAAGACCGACAAGGCATTGTGCGCTTGTCGGGTGAGTCGTTTCGCTTCGGCGCGCGATTTCTCCAGTCCAATAACCGCGGGGTAGGTCGCTTTTTTTGCTGCCACATCTTTGCCGGCGCTCTTCCCCAGTATCTCTGACGTCTGGGTGACATCGAGAATGTCGTCAATGATTTGGAAAGCGAGACCGAGCCGCTGTCCGAACGTCGTGATAGCAGAAAGTTTTCTGTCGTCCGCGTTGGCGCTCATCGCGCCGAGCCGCATTGAGCTTTTCAAAATGGCCGCGGTTTTGTTCTCGTGAATAAATTGCAACTGCTCGCGTTTGACATTCTTGCCCTCGGCTTCGAGATCGGCCACCTGACCGGCAATCAGTTTTTGGCTTCCCGCCGCCACTGCAATCTCGCGTAACAAGCTTGAGATATCGTAACGGCGCGTCGGTTTCGTCTTGGAGACAATTTCAAATGCTATCGTTAGCAGAGCGTCTCCGGCCAGCACGGCAATTCCTTCGCCGAACACTTTGTGGCATGTAGGGCGACCGCGGCGAAAATCATCGTTGTCCATACTGGGAAGATCATCGTGCACGAGCGAGTAGGTGTGGATGCACTCGAGCGCGCAGGCAAGAGGAAGCGCGTCATCAACGTTGCCGCGACAAGCTTCGGCCGTGGCGAGACAAAGAATCGGTCGCAACCGTTTTCCACCCGCGAAAAGGCTGTAACGCATTGCCTTGTGAAGCGTGGCAGGCTTCGTATTCGCCTTCGGCAAATAGCGGTCCAGGGCGCGGTCGATCTCTCTTTGGCGGGCCCGAAGATATGTTTTCAGATTCATTGCGCTACTCGACGTCGATTGTAGCGGCGCCCTGTGAATGTCGCAGTATTTTTTGATGCAAAAGTTCTCAATTCTTCTCTGACTTCGTGCACGGTCTCCCGAACAATATGCCATGTAACCGCGCTCAAATATTCTCAGCAGCTTCACTTGTGGCAGCCGGTTTCACGCGCATGGCAAGGAATGCGCCCAAGAGCAGAACAGCCGCGCTCCAAAGCTGAGCGTGAGTGAGGCGTTCGTGGAAAATCCACGCGGAAAGCGCCATCGCCATAGCGGGACAAAGAAGCTGCAGGGCTTGGGCCAGCGCGACTCCGATTTCGTGAATTGCTACATAATACAAAACGTGAGCAAGCGTGATGCACGTAACAGCGGAGATTATTAGAATGAGGTTGGCATGAGTGCCGGCGTGGATTGGTGTATCGATCCTGCCAAACGCGAGGGTCAGGGGAAACAGCAGTGCGGAAGTGATGAAGCTGATCACGCCAAAGCTGCGGATTGGCCCGAGTTGAGCTGACGGCCGTTTAATCAGAACACCGTAAAGCGCCCAGCAAAATGTTGCGGTAAAAGCGATAAACAATCCGGGCAATGCGATATGGCGGTCCTGCGATTGCGCGTTGGCTTGGAACCAAATCACACCGAACGCGCCAATCAATCCGAGTAACGTGCCTAGTTGAAATCGCCATTGCCGGACGACGAAGCGTTCCTCCGGGAAAAATGCGAGTGCCAATAGTGCTGTGAAAATGACGGAGGCCCGAGTGAATATCGCATACACGCCAGGGCCCATGTAGAAAAGAGCCATCACCTGAGTGACTTGATGGACGACATTCGGGAGGCACGGCAGAAGGCAAAGCCTAATCGCGCGCATGTCGATCGTAGGTCCACCACGATGGACCCGCCAAAGGACGAGCGGCGCGATCGCGATGCATGCCACTGAATACCGATAAAAATTTTGCGCCCACGGATCGTAAAAGCGATTCAAATAGTACATGAAAAGCGACGGGAGTGACCAGATCACGACTGTAGCGAAAACAGCGGCGTAACCTTTCGAGAGATTGGCATCCCGGCGCGCATCCGCAGGGTCGTGCGGGGATCTTGGTTGCTTCATCACTTTAATAGTTCGCCCGTTTAATTTGCTCGCCTACAAGCGATAAATCGCTCAAAACATAAGCCCGAAGGAGAAATGAATATGTTGAACAAGCAAACACTCACCACTGCGACAGCGCTATTTCTGTGGCTTGCGGCTGTTCAGATCGCGCCCGCAAAGAAGCCAGCTGGGGGCGGCGGGAATCATATGCAGCGCGGAATCGAACTCGCCCAACAAAAACATTTCGATGCCGCGGTCGCCGAATTTACCAAGGCGATTGAAGCGAATCCGAAAGACCCTCGTGGCTATGCGAACCGCGGGACGGCATACCGCCAGGCGGCACGGACTGCTGTTGCGGCAGGCGATCAGGAAGGCGCCTCAACCAGATATCAATCTGCGTTGGCGGATTTTTCGAAATTCGTAGAACTCGCGCCAAAGGATGCATCCGCTTATCTGGATCGCGCTGAGACTGAGGTCGAACTTAAACAATATGACGCAGCGCTGACTGATTTAAACAAGGCGCTGGAATTGAGGCCAGACGACATCAACGCAAACAAGTTCAGGGGCTTCGCCGAGCTCGGTCTGAGCCAGTGGGATAAGGCGATCGCCGATTTCGCGGCTGTCATTCAAAAAAAACCGGACGATCTGCAGAGTTATGATCGGCGCGCGTTAGCATATCGAGGTTTGAAAAATTACGACGCAGCCATTGCCGACTACACATTTCTCCTGAGCAAAAATCCGAACGATACGGAGGCGTTGACGAAGCGCGGCTACACCTACAGCCTGGCTTTGCAGTACGAAAAGGCCATTCCCGATTATGAGGCGGCGCTGAAGGTAAACCCGCAGGACAACGATACGTTCCAGCGCTTGCAGTATGCGCAGTCGATGCTTGCGAAAAAGAATGCGTCTCCTCCACCGCCTGCTTCGCCAACGCCCACTGCGACGCCCGAAAAGCCCAGTCTGATTACTCCCCTTAACATCGGAATCGCGATCGCGGTGTTGATTGTTCTCGCCGTGATCGTGCGCTTGATCACGCGAGGGAAATCCGAAGAAACGAGCCACATAATCCGCTGACGCGCGTATGTAGTGTCCGCTGTCCTCAGCGGACTTGCTTTTCTCGCTGTTCGAAAGCGCTGCCGACAGCGCGCTTGCAACGTTGATCAGCTCCCGGCGCGACCCAAAATTTCTTTGACACGACGATGGGCGCGGTTAGTTTGCGGGCGCTTTTTGCTGGAACGAGGCGGTCCCATGGTCGTTCAAATTGCAAATTTGACGCGGCTTTGGGACTTTTGAATCTCTGGCAGAGAGCAAAACCGGTTTGCCGCTCGGCTCGCCGC
>Ga0137404_10003530_pt1 | contig 10432 bp, 5 predicted proteins | sample CZOMad2_1_16fung_FD_108285 | JGI IMG/M metagenome (GOLD analysis project Ga0137404, IMG submission 108285) | Vadose zone soil fungal communities from Angelo Coast Range Reserve, California, USA - CZOMad2_1_16fungal (Illumina Assembly) | ecosystem: Environmental > Terrestrial > Soil > Vadose zone... | reverse complement strand
CTCGTCGCCGAACAGGTGCGGCGCGGCATTTTGACCGCCGCCGAGGCTGAAGAAAGCGACATGCAAAGCGTCCTGCTGCGAGCGCTGGGCGCACAGGCGGAAATTGAAGTGGATGCGGAGGAGCACACGCTTTTTCCCAGGGACGCACTACTGCTCTGCTCCGACGGATTGACGCGCGTGGTCACGGATCCTGAAATCGCGGGAACGCTCCAGGCGGAAACCAACCCTGGAAAAGCCGCGGAAAAGCTCACGGCGCTGGCCAATGAACGCGGCGGCCCGGACAACATCACGGTTGTGATTGCGCGGGCCGAAAAGGATTCTAACGGTTGGTTTTCATGGTTGCGCCGCGGGGCGCGCAAAAATCCAGGTTCGAATGGCAGTGTGGGAGGAAATTGAGATGCCGAAGCTCAGCCTCATGTTTGACAATAAAATCGTGAAAGAAGTTTCCGTAGGCACCCGGCCCGTAACCATCGGGCGCTCGCCGGACAATGACATTCCGGTGGACAATCTCGCCGTGTCCAATCATCACGCGAAAGTCTATTACGAGGCCGGCCGCATGGTCGTGGAAGACCTCGCCAGCCTCAACGGCACTTTTGTAAATGATCTCCGCGTCGAGCGCGCCACTTTGCACGATGGCGACAACATTCACATCGGCAAGCACAAAATCAAGGTCGACGCCAGCGGCGATGCCCCCGTACCCTGGGACCCCGGCCGCAAGGCTGCCGCGCCGCGCATCGACGAAACCATGGTGCTGGACACCAAGGAACGCCGCCAGATGCTCCAGCAGGCCGCGGCCATGGGCGAATCCATGCAGTTTGCCGGGACGCGCATGAAAGTTCCGACCCTCGTCGTTCTCAATGGCCAGACCGACCAAAAAGAATATGTTCTGACCAACAGACTCACGGTCATCGGAAAATCCGCAATGGCCACGGTTCGCCTGAAGGGCTGGTTCAAACCGCAAATGGCCGCACAGATCAATCAGCGCGATGACGGCTATTACCTCGGGCCGGGCGACAAGGTGCCCAAGATTAACGGCAATCCCATCTCCGGGCCCGTGCGCCTCAATGACGGCGATCTCGTTGAGGTCTCCGGCGTCCGGCTGAACTTCCTCTTCCGCGAGTAGCATCCGGCGCGCGATGGCAGCTCCGTCAGAAGGTTTCTGGCAGCGGCGGGGCGCTCTCGGCCTCTACGAATTGCTTCTGACGTGGTGGCGCCACCGCGTCTCGTTCGTCATCAGCGTTTTCATTACATTTTTTGCGTTGGTGCTTTACTACTTTACGTTCGTCGGCGAACGCACTACCCCGATATTCAACTTTATCCAGCGCCTGGAATACGATTCGCTGGACACGCGTTTTCGCTACCGCCCGTCCAGGGCCACGCCCATCGATCCACGAATCGTTATCGTGGACATCGATCAGCATTCGCAGGAAGTGCTCGGGAAGTGGCCTTTCTCCAGAACTCATTTTGCGGAGATGCTCGATGTTCTTCGCGAGGATGGCGCGAAAGTGGCCGCTTTTGACGTCACTTTCAGCAAACCGGACCAAAGCGCGGCGCCGATCCGCGCGCTGTGGGCGGAGATGGAAATCCGCCGAAAACGCGGGGAAACGATCGATCCGACGCTCTCAGCGGAAGTTCAAAAGATTGCCGCCCAGTACGACGCGGACAAACAATTCGCTACCGCCATTCAGCGCTTCGGCGCGGTTGTGCTTGGAAATTTCTTTCTGCACACCGAAGCCGACCTCCGCGGCCTGGATGACAAAACGCTGGACACCTACGCAAATCAAATCGCCTTCTATTCCTTTCCGAGCGTGCGCCCGCTTCGCCCGGAAACCGGCAAGCGCGATCGAGTCAGCCTGATGGAGAAATTTCAGCCGGACAATCTTTTGCCCAAAGGCACGGAAGCAAACCTGGAAGTCCTCACCAGCGCGCTGAGCGAGGAAGCCTCCTCGACCGGATTTTTTAATGTGTATCCCGACGTTGACGGCGTGGTGCGGCAGGCAAATCTCATCATCCCCTACGGACGCTCGAAAGACTTCAACGATTGGGACATTTACGCATCACTTGACGTGCAGACTGTGCGCTCCTACTTTCGCCTGCCCAACGAACAAGTTGTCCTGGAGTATGGGCCGGTGGGCGCCTATCGAATACTTTTCGGCCAATCCGCGCAGGTTCGCACGGACGATCTCGGGCGCGTGGTCATCAATTTCCACGGACCCGGCTACCACACTTACCCTCACTATTCGCTCGCCGACGTCGTGGAGAAGAAAGTTTCTCCGGATAAGTTTGCCGGCAAGATCGTGCTAATCGGTGCGACGGCGACGGGCATCGGGGATTTGCGGACGACTCCATACGGCGGGCTCGATTATCCCGGCGTGGAAATCCATGCCAACGTGATTGACTGCATTTTGCACCAGTCGTTTCTTTATCGCGGCGCGAAACAAACCCTCGCGGACGTTCTGCTGATTATTTTCTTCGGCATTCCCCTGGGAATCTGGATGGCTCTCGTTTCGCCACGCTGGATGTGGTTCGGAGCGTTCCTGATCGCGCCTCTGGTTGCGGCCGATTATTTTGCATTTCTTCGTGGCTGGTGGCTCAACTTCGGCGTTCCGGCGCTTACGCTGAGTTCCAACGTGCTGCTCGTCTCCTTGTATCGGGCGCTTTTCGAAGAAAAGGAAAAACGCCGCGTGCGTTCCGCGTTTGGCCAATACCTCAGCCCCGAAGTCATTCGCCGCCTGCTGGTAAACCCACGCCTCGTCGAACCACGAAAAACTAACATTACGGTGATGTTCAGCGACATTCGCGGCTTCACGACCATTTCCGAAAAATTGGACGCCCAGGATCTCGCAAATTTCCTCAATCAATATCTTTCGGACATGACCGGTCTCGTTTTCGAACATCACGGCACTCTGGACAAGTACATCGGCGACGCGGTGATGGCCTTCTGGGGCGCGCCGTTCGAAGAACCCGGCCATGCCGCCAGAGCCTGCGATACGGCGCTGAAAATGATGGATCGCGTCCGTGAAATGCAGAAGGAGTGGGAATCCGAAGGCAAGCCACACCTGGACATTGGCATCGGTTTAAACACCGGCGTGGCCAGCGTCGGCAACATGGGCTCAGCGCTTCGCTACGGCTACACCGCTCTCGGCGACACTGTCAATCTCTCGTCGCGCCTGGAAGGGCTGAACAAGGACTACGGCACGCATATCCTGGTCAATGAAACCACGTACTCCGCCGCCAAGGGCGACGGCTTCGTCTTTCGCGAACTCGATCTTATTCGCGTGAAAGGCAAGCTCCAGCCGGTAGCGATCTACGAACTCATCGGCCGTGCCGCCGAGAGTTCCGTCTACGGCGCTCCGGACGAAGTTCGCCATCGCCTCGACCTCTTCCATCAGGCCCACGAGCTCTACCGCAAACGCCGCTGGGAAGACGCCCAGATATCATTCCAGACCATTCTGGACAAGTGGCCCGATGACGGCCCTTCCCGCGCCTATTGGAAGCGATGCCAGGAATACCTTTTCGATGAGCCTCCTTCCGGCTGGGACGGCGTCTTCACCATGACCCACAAATAGCGCCAGCCTCACCGCGGGGTTTTCCTCGCGCGCTGCATCACGTTCGTCCTGAATCGGCGTCCAATTTGGATGGACCGCTCCATGTGCCAGGTGTCAGAATGTCCGCATCGAATTGGTGTGGCGGCAAGGGGAGCGGTGCCTTTCGATGTTTCTAACTGGGACAAAGCTCAAGACTTAAATCGTCTATCCCGGCGCGGGTGTGTACGTTTTTCTCGCAGAGCGGCGTACCCGAACAAACGCTCCCAGGAATCTAAGTTGAATCTGTAATGGGTGAGCGGCCCGTAGCAACAAACGGGTGCCACCGGTGTAAGAGAGCGACCTAAGAGTTTATGTGGATTGTCCGATTAGCGCTGCGGAGGCCATACACCTTTGTGGTGATGGCGCTCGCGATCATCCTGTTGTTTCCGGTGGTGCTCCTGCGCACACCTGTGGACATCTTTCCTGACATCAATATTCCGGTCATTTCTCTGGTCTGGACTTACACCGGCCTGGAACCTCAGGAGATGGAGCAGCGCATCACCTCCAACGTCGAACGAGGCATCCAGACTCTTGTTAATGACGTTGAGCATACCGAGTCGCAGTCGTTTAACGGGATCGCCATCATCAAGGTTTTCTTTCAACCAGGCGCCAATATCCAAACCTCGCTGGCCCAGACGACTGCAATTTCACAGACATTCTTGCGGTTTCTCCCGCAAGGAACCACTCCGCCCCTGGTGATCATCTATTCGGCGTCGACCGTGCCGGTCATTCAGATCGGCTTGACCAGCGACACGCTCAGCGAGCAGCAGCTTTTCGATTTCGGTAACTATTTTATCCGCACGCAGCTTGCTACCGTGCCCGGCGCCGCGACGCCGTTCCCCTACGGCGGAAAGCAGCGCCTCGTGAGCGTCGATATCGATCCGGCGGCGCTCCAGGCTAAGGGCCTCTCCGCGGTGGACATCGTGAACGCCGTCAATGCGCAAAACCTGATTCTCCCTACGGGAACCGCGAAGCTCGGTACCCTTGAGTACAACGTGGAGATGAACGGCAGCCCGCAAACCATCGAGGAACTCAACGATCTCCCCGTCAAGACCGTCAATGGCGCCACGATTTATATGAAGGAAGTTGCGCACGTGCGCGACGGCTTTTCCCCGCAGACCAACATCGTATTGTCCAACGGTCAGCGCGGCGTGCTCATGAGTATCTACAAGGTTGGCGCCGCCTCCACCATCTCCATCGTCGACGGCGTCAAGCATATGCTCGAGTACAGCAAGGGCTCGGTCCCCGAAGGCATGCGCATCTCCACCTTTTTCGACCAGTCGCTCTACGTGCGCGCTTCCATACAGGGAGTCATCCGCGAAGCGATTATCGCCGCCTGCCTCACGGCCGCCATGATTCTGCTCTTTCTTGGAAACTGGAAAAGCACGGTGATCATTGCCGTTTCCATTCCGCTATCGATCCTCGTCAGCATTCTCTGCCTCAGCGCGCTGGGCCAAACCATCAATATCATGACCTTGGGCGGCCTTGCGCTCGCAGTCGGAATTCTCGTGGATGACGCCACCGTTGAGATCGAAAACATCAACCGCAATCTGGCCATGGGCAAGGAAACCGTTCAGGCCATCCTCGACGGCGCGCAGCAGATTGCTGTGCCCGCTTTCGTTTCCACACTGTGCATTTGCATCGTCTTTATTCCGATGTTTTTTCTTTCCGGCGTAGCCAAGTTCCTGTTCATCCCGCTCGCTGAAGCCGTAAGCTTTGCCATGCTGGCTTCCTACATGTGGTCGCGCACGATCGTGCCGACGCTGGCCATGTATCTGCTGAGCTCGGAAGACGAATATCACCCCGAGGAGCACATCGGCGAAAAGATGGGCTTCTTCCGGCGCTATCAACAAGGATTTGAGCGCGGTTTTGAAAAGTTTCGCGAAGGCTACCGCGGAGCCCTGGGCGCCGCTTTGCGCTCCCCGAGGCTTTTCTCCGTGTGCTTCCTCACCTTCTGTGTTTTGTCCGTGCTGCTCGTCGGCGTTCTGGGGCGTGACTTCTTTCCGAAGGTTGACGCCGGACAGATTCGCCTGCACATGCGCGCTCGTACCGGTCTGCGCATCGAGGAAACGGCGCGTCTCGCCGACCAGGTCAACGCTGTCATTCGCGACACCATCCCCAAAGACGAGCTGACCACGGTCCTCGACAATATCGGCTTGCCTTACAGCGGCATCAACCTCACTTATAGCAACGCCGGCACGATCGGGAGTTCCGACGCGGAGATTCTCGTCCAGCTGAAGGAAGTTCGTGGAAAGCCGACTAGCGGATACATCAGCGATTTGCGCGAAAAGCTGCCGCAGCGCTTTCCGGGCGTGCAGTTCTTCTTTCAGCCGGCGGACATCGTGACGCAAATCTTGAACTTCGGCACTCCCGCACCCATCGACGTGGAAGTTACCGGCATGAACCAGCGCGGAAATTATCTAGCCGGGGAAAAACTCGCCAGCGAATTCCGTCACATTCCGGGCGCGGTGGATGTCCACGTTCAGCAGGCCTTTGACAATCCTACGCTCTTTATGGAAATCGACCGGTCCCGCGCGCAATCCGTGGGCATGCAATCGCGCGACGTGGCGCAAAACGTTCTTGTTTCGCTGAGCTCCAGCTTCCAGACGGCGCCGGCTTTCTGGCTGGATCCGAAAAATGGTGTGGAGTACAACGTCGCGGTGCAGGAACCGCAGTATCGCGTGGACTCCTACCAGGCGCTGCAAAATACGCCCGTCAGCGGCAGCGCTCCCGGCTCGCGGCCGCAAATCCTGGGGAACCTGGTAACTACGTCGACGACGGCCCGGCCCGCGGAAATCTCGCATTACACCACGCAGCCGATGATCAACATCTATGCGGCCGTGGATGGCCGCGACCTCGGCGGCGTCGCCGATGAAGTGGAAAAGCGCGTTCAAGCCATTGAAAAGGATTTGCCGAAGGGCAGTCACATTGTCGTTCGCGGACAAGTCCAAACGATGAAGAGTTCCTTTGCCGGCCTGGGCTTTGGTTTGCTGGGCGCGATCGTGCTTGCTTATTTGTTAATCGTGGTCAATTTTCAGTCCTGGCTCGATCCCTTCATTATCATTACCGCGCTGCCCGGCGCGCTTGCCGGCATTTGCTGGATTCTGTTGCTGACGCACACTACGCTTAACGTGCCGTCGCTGACCGGCGCCATCATGTGCATGGGCGTGGCCACGGCGAACAGCATCTTGATGGTTTCCTTCGCCCGCGAGCAAATGGACGAGGGCAAGAACGCCCGGGACGCCGCTATTGAAGCCGGTTTCGTGCGCATCCGGCCCGTGCTGATGACCGCGCTGGCCATGATCATCGGCATGCTGCCGATGGCCGTGGGTCTCGGCGAAGGCGGAGAGCAAAACGCGCCGCTTGGCCGCGCGGTGATCGGGGGGCTGATCTTTGCCACTTTCGCCACGCTCTTTTTTGTGCCGTGCGTCTTCTCGATGATCCATGGACGCCGGGAGCGGAGGTCGGGGCGGCAGGAACCTCTTTCGCCGACGATGGCCTGAAATTTTTCGGACTGGAAGTAAAGGCGGAGTTGCGGTAATGATGGAAGGTGGAGTTCAGATGGACCCTGTAGATCAAGTGCAACCGCGCGGGAAGGGCAGCCGGGTCTTCACGATTCTTTTTCTCATCGTGATCGTGCTGGTGGTCCTGGGAGCGCTAACGCTGTTCCAGCGCCGGGCACAGTACCAGGCGCTCGCCAAGGAAACCGAAACGCTGGCGATCCCCACGGTGGCGGTGTTTCATGCCTCGGTGGAATCCGCGGAAGAGGACCTCGTTCTTCCAGGCGCGATGCAAGCGTATGTCGAGTCGCCCATTTATGCGCGCACCAACGGTTATCTGAAAAAGTGGTATCACGACATCGGCAGCCGCGTCCGGCAGGGCGACATGCTCGCGGACATAGACACTCCTGAAGTGGATCAGCAACTGTCACAAGCGCGGGCCGACCTGAATACCTCGCAGGCCAACGCCAATCTTTCGAAGATTACCGCGACGCGTTACCAGGAACTGATCAAAACGGACGGCGTCTCCAAGCAGGAAGTCGATAACGCTGTCGGCGATTTGGAAGCCAAAGTCGCCAGCGTGAAATCGGCGGAAGCCAACGTGCGCAGGCTCGAAGATTTGGAATCGTTCAAGCATGTTTACGCGCCCTTCAGCGGGGTGATTACGCGCCGCAGTGTCGACACTGGCACTTTGATCAACGCGGGGAACGGCGGCGCATCACAGCAGCTTTTCTCTCTCGCGCAAACGGATCCCATTCGCGTCTACGTCAGCGTGCCGGAAGCCTACGCGTCCTCGATTCATGCGGGGCTCGGGGCTTACCTGGAGCTCACGCAGTATCCGGGCCAGAAATTCCAGGGCAAAGTGGTGCGCACGGCGGAGTCGATTGATCCCGGCACGCGCACCCTGCTCACGGAAGTGGACGTGCCGAATCACAATGGCGCGCTGCTCCCCGGCGGCTATTCGCAGGCCCACTTGCAAGTGAAGGTGACTGGCGCACGCCTGGCTGTGCCCGTAAACGCGCTGTTATTTCGCTCGGAAGGACTTCGTGCCGTGGTTGTAGATGCAAATCATAAGACGCATCTTAAATCGCTCAGTGTCGGCCGCGATTACGGCACCACTCTCGAAGTCCTGCAAGGACTCGACGCCAGCGACTGGATTGTGCTGAATCCCGCTGATTCCCTCGACGAAGGACAGGAAGTCCATGTCAAGGAAATCGCGCTGAGCCGCCCGCCGGGCCAGCCCGCACCTCAGCCGAACTCTGCGCCAGGGGCCAAGAAATAATAATGAATCGCAACAGGCATTTCCCCGCCCTGATCGGGCTGGCTGTCAGTGCCCTCATCGGTGGTTGCACGGTGGGGCCGAAGTATCAGCGGGCTACGGCGCCCGTACCCGCAAAATGGGACGTCTCGGAGCCCTGGCGGGAGAGCTCACCAAAAGATGGTGTTCCGAAGGGCGAATGGTGGAGTGTTTTCCATGATGACGCATTGAGCGCGCTGGAAAAACAATCGCTCGATGCGGATCAGACCATCAAAATTTCCGTAGCGCGGCTGGAGCAGGCGCGCGCGTCCGCCGCGGTCCAGATCGCGACGCAATTCCCTACACTTTCGGTCGCTCCCGGCACCGAGCGCCAGCGGCTATCGGGAAACCGGCCCGCCAGCAGCAACTTTCCCGTAAGGTCGCCCGTATCACAGACCAACAATATTTTGCCGTTTACCGTGGGCTACGAAGTGGACCTGTTCGGCCGGCGCCGCCGCAGCATTGAGGCAGCGCAGGCATCGTACCAAGCGAGCGCGGCCGATCTCGAGAACGTGCGGCTGGTGATCACGGCGGAGCTGGCCGGCGATTATTTCACGCTCCGGCAGCTCGATACCGAGCTGGGAATTCTGAATCGCACGGTGGAGACTCTGCAAAAAGGGCTGCAACTGGTGGATTCACGGCATAAGGGCGGCGTGGCTTCCGGGCTGGACGTTGCGGAAGAAGAGACGCTCCTGAATACCACGCGGACGCAGGCCATTCTTCTCCAGCAGCAAAGAAAGCAGTTCGAAGATGCAATCGCGGTCCTCATCGGAAAACCTGCGCCGGACTTTCATCTTTCGCCGGCGGAATTGAAAGATGTTCCGTTGGCGCTCGACGCTGGTTTGCCTTCGGATTTGCTGGAACGGCGGCCGGACGTCGCGGAAGCCGAGCGGCAGATGGCCGTGGCGAACGCGGAAATCGGAATCGCCCGAGCAGCCTACTATCCTTCGCTGAATCTTTTTGGGAATGGTGGCTGGCAGGCCGCTGATATCGCCAAGCTGATGAACGTGCAAAGCACGTTCTGGGCGGTCGGCGCCAACGTCGCGGAAAGTATTTTCACTGGCGGCGGGCGGAGAGCGCAGGTGCAATTCGCCAAAGCTGGCTACGACGCAAGCGTGGCAGCTTACCGCGATAGCGTCTTGAACGCCTTCCGCGAAGTTCAGGATGACGTAACCGGTTTGACCGTGCTGGACCAGGCGAACCAGTCCCAGCAGCAGGCCGTCGATTCGGCGCGGCGTACGCTGGACATCGCCACCAGCCGCTATACCGGCGGCCTCGTCAACTATCTGGATGTCGTCAACGCGCAGCAGAATCTGCTCAACAATGAACAGCAACTCGCCGTGATTCACGGACAGCGGTTGGTGACGAACGTGCTCCTTATCAAAGCGCTGGGCGGCGGCTGGGATGCGTCGAGTCTTTCCGCGGTTCAAGTGAAGTCAAGGCTGAAGGACGTTGTAGCCCCGTGAGAATGGCGGATCTTACGAATGAATCTGCGCGGCGATCTGTTGCCGGTTCATTGCGATCAAGCCCTCACTACAAAATATTTTGCGTGGCACGCGGCCGCTTTTCGCTTTCATCTCACCGGAAAAGATTACTCTTATAGCCGTGAGTGTTGCCGGCGATCGCAAGCAATTGCGGAATGGCCGCTAGCGTGTGCCATCTTCTCGAGTGTCCCATTTTCCAGCTAATCCAGTTAAGGCCAGTGGCCATCGCCAGTCCCACCGCGTAATAGGCGGGCGCAGGCAGCTTCACAAAAGGTCTTGCCAGAGGATCCGCTTCGTACCACCAGGAATGCTTTCTTTCTTTCAGTGTTTGGTGCATGTCCGCCAAACTTGCTCCATAGACTGCCGCGCTCAGAATCAGAAACTGCTTTTTGTGGAAGCGCACCGGGGGCGGTGTCTTTCCGTCATTGGTTTTCCTTAACCCAATTGGCGCAGGGGATTCGGTTTTGAAGCCGGAATTTTTGACTTCGCGTGCGAACGCGGCCCATCGCGAGGGGAGGCCAGCTGAATAAGTTTGCGCCTTACTTTCGGAAGCAAAAAAGAACG
>Ga0137404_10003529_pt1 | contig 10433 bp, 6 predicted proteins | sample CZOMad2_1_16fung_FD_108285 | JGI IMG/M metagenome (GOLD analysis project Ga0137404, IMG submission 108285) | Vadose zone soil fungal communities from Angelo Coast Range Reserve, California, USA - CZOMad2_1_16fungal (Illumina Assembly) | ecosystem: Environmental > Terrestrial > Soil > Vadose zone... | reverse complement strand
GCCGCCGGTATAGCCGGTGCCGCCGCCGCGCGGGACGATCGTCAGGCCCAGCTCGACGCAGCCCTTGACCATCGCCGCCATCTCAGCCTCGGTGTCGGGCGTGAGCACGACGAAGGGGTACTCGACGCGCCAGTCGGTCGCATCGGTCACGTGCGAGACGCGCGACAAACCGTCGAACTTGATGTTGTCCTTGGCGGTGTTGCGGCCCAGCACCTTGGTGGTACGGCGGCGCAATTCGGCCACCCGCTCGAACTGATCGGCAAAGGCACGCACGGCGGCACGTGCCGCCAGGAGCAACTCGCCCACGAAGGCATCGCGCGTGGCATCGCTGGCCGGCGAGCGACGGCCTTGCACTTCGCCAAGGCGGTGGTTCAGCGCCTCGATCAGCAGCCGGCGGCGCTTCGGGTTGTCCAGCAGGTCGTCCTGCAGATACGGATTGCGCTGCACCACCCAGATGTCGCCCAGCACCTCGTACAACATGCGCGCGGAACGCCCGGTCTGGCGTTCATCACGCAGGCGGTTCAGCAGCTCCCAGGCACGCGGACCGAGAATGCGGATCACGATCTCGCGGTCGGAGAACGAGGTGTAGTTGTAGGGGATCTCGCGCAGACGAGGCGCCTCATGGGCCTCGGTGGCTGCCGTGATCTGCTTCAATCGAATCGGTGCGTTCATCGGCTCCAGGCGGCGTGCGCGCCTGCTACTGCACTTGGCTGCAAATGGTACCGCAGCACGGCCAACCAACGGCAGGGCGGTCTTGGGCGCACGGGGTTATCGCCTGGAGCGCGTCAGCACCTTTTCCACCACGAAAGCCGGTCGGCGTCATCGTGGCCGAGCGCCGTCGACAATGCCTGGGTTGACGACCAGAAACCTGCGGAGACGACATGACCGCCTTGACCTCCTGGCCTTATCCCTTGTGGTTGGCACACCGCGGCGCCGGCAAACTGGCGCCCGAAAACACACTGGCCGCGTTTCGCGCCGGCGCGCACCATGGCTATCGCGGGTTCGAATGCGACGTGAAACTGAGCGCCGACGGCGTGCCATTCCTGATGCACGACGCGACCCTGCAAAGAACCACGTCCGGCCACGGCGCCTCCGCGGAACACACCTGGGACCAGCTGTCACGGCTCGACGCCGGCGCCTGGCACAGCCCGGCCTTTGCAGGCGAGCCGCTGCCGCGCCTGGACGCCGTGGCGCAGTACTGCCTGGAACACGGCTTTGCGCTCAACCTCGAGATCAAGCCCTCGCCGGGCCACGAAACTGAAACCGGCCGAGTGGTGGCTGCAGAAGCTGCGCGCCTGTGGACAGGCCAGGCGCTGCAGCCCTTGATGAGTTCCTTCGATGCCAGGGCGCTGGCCAGTGCCAGACTCGCTGCGCCACATCTGCCGCGTGCATTGCTGCTCGACCAGCTGCCCGCAGCCTGGCTGCAGCAAGCACTCGACCTGCAATGCGTGGCCATCGTGTGCGCCCATTCGCTGCTGGACGCCGACGTGATTGGGCGCATTCATGCTGCAGAGATGGCCTCGCTGGCCTACACCGTCAACGAGGCTGGGCTGGCACGCCGCCTGCTGGACGCCGGCATCGACGGCCTCATCACCGATGCCGTCGATCGCTTCGCACCCGACGTGCCAACCAGCGTCAGCCCTTGAGGCCCGGCCGAGCCACTCTGAGCGCCGATTGCAATGCCAGGACGGCATTGCGGAACAGGGGGAACTGCCGGCGAATGGCCTCGCCATCGTCTTGGCGCAGCGCTTCTTCCAGCATCTCGGCCTGCCGGACCACGCCCTCGGCGCGCATGTTGGCCGCACCGCCCCTGAAGCCGTGCATCAGGGTGGCCATCGTCGCAAAGTCGTCGGCCGCAATGGCGTGCTCCAGCTCCGCCATCGCCTTACCGCACTCCATTTCGAGCCGGGCCAGAAGCCGGTCGACCACGGCCTTGTCGCCATTCATCGCCGTCATCAGCGCGTCGAGGTCGACACCCTCGATGTGCGCGTTCGCCGGTGTCGCGGGTTTGGCGGCATTCAGCACGGCTTCCATCGGGTCGAGGCGCGGCGTCACGTTCAGTTTTCGAATGGTCTGCACCACCACCTGCGGCTCCAGCGGCTTGGAAATGAAGTCGTTCATGCCCACCAACTGGCACAGCTGGCGCTCCTCTTGCGTGACACCCGCCGACATCGCCAGGATCGGCAGCGTCAGGTGCAAGTCGTTTCGCAGGCGTCGGGTGGCCTCGATGCCGTCCATCACCGGCATCTGCACGTCCATCAGCACCAGATCGAATGCGGCCGGGTTGCGGGCAAGTGCGTCCACCGCCAGCGCGCCGTTGTCCACCGTGCGAACCAGCGAGCCTTCTGCCGCGAGAACCCCGCGGGCGACCTGCTGATTGATGTAGTTGTCTTCCACCAGCAGAATGCGCAAACCCTTGAGCCGGTTGACCGGACGCGCCGGCGCATAAGGCGTGCGCGTCTGCAGGGCTGCAGCGCCGCTGCGCGTGGCCCGCGCCTCCATCACCGCATCGAATATTTTCGACGTGGTGGCCGGCTTGGTGATCACCGCATCCACCAGTTGGGCGTCGGCCGACTGCAGCACCTGGTCGCGGCTGAACGCCGTGACCATGATGACGATGGGGGGTTGGGTCAGCCCCGCGATCTCTCGAATCGCCTTGCTGGTCTGCAAGCCGTCCATGTCGGGCATCTTCCAATCCACCAGCACCACGTCGAAGTTCTCGGTTTTGGCGTTGCCCCGCTCTCTCAATTCGGCCACTGCGCTCAGGCCAGAAGACGCCTCGTGCGTTTTCCAGCCCATGCAGCCGAGGCTCTTGGCAACGAATTCGCGCGCCACGTCGTTGTCGTCGATCACCAGCGCACAACCCGGCGACAGCGGCGAGAAGGTGGCAGTCGTGTCGGCCTCCTTGTGCACGACATGGAGCGGCAGCGTGAACCAGAAGGTGCTGCCCTTGCCCGGCACGCTGTGCACGCCGATCTGACCCTGCATCAGTTCCACCAGGCGCTTGCAAATGGCCAGCCCGAGGCCGGTGCCACCGAAGCTTCGTGCGATGTGGGCGTCCGCCTGTACGAACGGCGCGAACAGCTGTTGCTGCTTTTCAGCGGAGATGCCGACACCGCTGTCACGCACCTCGAAGCGCAGCTGCGCCGTGTCGTTTTCGCGCGATGCCACCGACACATTGAGCACGACCTCGCCTTCGAGCGTGAACTTGATCGCGTTGCCGACGAGGTTGATCAGCACCTGCAGCAGGCGGTGCGAGTCGCCGCTGAGATGCGACGGCACGGCCGGCTCGATGCCGATCACCAGTTCGAGGTCCTTCGGCGCGGCATTCACCGCCATGATGGAGGCCAGCGTGTCGATGATGTCGTTGAGCGCGAACTCGGCCTGGACCAGGTCCAGCTTGCCGGCCTCGACCTTGGAGTAGTCGAGGATGTCATTGAGAATGCGCAGCAAGGCCTGACCCGAGGCGCTGATCATCTGCAGGTATTCGCGCTGCGAAGCCTGCAGCTCGGTGCCATCCAGCAAATGCGCAATGCCCAGCACGGCGTTGAGCGGCGTGCGAATCTCGTGGCTCATGTTGGCCAGGAAAACGCCTTTGGCCCGGCTTGCCGATTCGGCCTTGATCACCGCTGCCTTCAGGCGCGAGCTGGAGCGCTGCAGGTTCAGCAACAGCACCAGCACCACAGAGAGCGCCAGCACGACGGCGGCAATCAACACCCGTTGCCTTGCCAGGGCCAACGGCGCAAACGCCTCTCCGGCAGAAATCTCGGTGATGACGCCCAGGCCGAGCTTGGTGCTCCAGGTCCATGAGCCGACGACAAGAACGCCACGATGGTCTCGATAAGGCGTCAACGACGCGCCGTCACCGTGCCGCAGCGCCTCTGCCGAATGCGTGAGCGGCAGTTGGCTGCGTTCACCGTTGTGACCCGGTTGCTCCAGCAGGTTTTTACCGGGGTCACGCGCAAACAGATAAGGCCGGCCTCGAAAGGCTTCGCTGCCCAGCCCATAGCGTTCAAGGTCGAGGTTGAGCCACGAACGGTCGGCATGCAAACGGCCGAAGTTGTCGACCAGGTAGCTGATGCCGCTTTCGCGAAACCGAGCACGCCCTTGCAGGCCCAACAAGCCTACCGTGGGAATGCGGATCACGAAGTACGCCGCCGGCTGGTACGAATCCAGGTAGATCGGCACGCCGACGAACATCGTCACGGGTTTTCCTTCCAGAGACACGCCGACGTTTTGCAGATCGACGTCGGAGGTCATCAGCGGACTCAGCGCCGCGCCCTGCAAGCGCATGGCCTGAATGAACTCTGGTTCTTTCCACAGCAGATTGGGCGTACCGATGTTGTCGTTGCCCATGCTGCCGAGGCTGAGGCCCTGGAGCGACACGATGAAGTAGCCTTGCAGGCCCTCGCGCCCTTGGGCCACCGCGAATTGCTGGCGAAACGCCACCTGCAACGGGTGGTTGGCAAGTTGGTCGGGCGTGGGGTGGTTCAGGGTGAGCAGCGCCCGGGTCAGGTCCCGGGCATCGGGCCGGTTGGCCCAGCTTTGCGTTTGGCGGATGCGTTGGTCCATCCAGCCTTCAAACTCCCTGACGCTGGAGGCTTGGCGGTCGGCCATCTGAGCCCGCAAGCGTTCCAGATTGGAACGCTCGACCCACGCCAGATGACCCCAAGTGCCGGCGACGAGCAACAGCCCCAACAGCACTCCGGTGACCCGTGATGCGTTGCTTCGGAGCGTAAACAGCAGCTGCGTGATAGATCCCGAACCAGTGCGACTGTGGAGGCTGCCGTTGTCGCCACGGCATTCGCCCCTTCTTCACAGTACCAACCATTCCCTGAGTGACTGAAGCTTATCGGACTGAATCGAATCCGTCTGCGGCGAACCCCTGTCAACTCTGACAGCTTGTGCGCGGCACGGATGTCCCGCAGTCGCGACCGGCGTACCCGCCAGCCAGCCCTCAACTCAACGCACTCGCTTCTCGGGCAAGTTGCGTGATGCGCGCCCAGTCCTTGGTTGCGACGGCATCGGCCGGGGTGAGCCACGAGCCGCCACACACCTTGACGTTGGGCAAGGCCAGGAACTGCGGTGCGGTCAGGGCCGTGATGCCGCCGGTCGGACAGAACACCACGTCAGTGAACGGTCCCGCCAGCGCCTTCAGCATCGGAATGCCGCCCGCCGCCGTGGCCGGAAAGAACTTGAGGAAGTCGTAGCCGTCAGCCTGGGCCTGCATCACTTCGCTGCCGGTGGCGACGCCGGGCAACAGCGGCAAACCGAATTCGCGGCAGGCGTGTCCGACAGAGCCCAGATAACCGGGGCTGACCGCGAACTGGCAGCCGGCATTGCGGGCCGATTGCACATCGGCCACGTTGCGCACCGTGCCGGCACCGACGATGGCTTGCGGCACGGCGCGCGCAATCGCTTCCATGCAGCGCAGCGCCACCGCGGTTCGCAAGGTAATCTCCAGCACCAGTACGCCACCGTCGACAAGGGCTTGCGCAAGCGGCACCGCGTCTTCCAGGTGGTCGATCACGATGACGGGAATCACCGGGCCATGAGAAGCCAGTTCAAGAGGATTCATAGGGACTCCATACTCCACCGGACTTAGCTTGTTCACAACCACGTGATGGCGCCTTCTTCTGCCGTCAGCACATTGCGGCGCATGCCGCCGAACAGTTCGCGGCCCAGCCCGTGGCCATTGATGTGCACCTGCTGAGTGCCGATGTCCGGGTCACCTCGTTCAGCCCAGGCGGCTGCGTCAACCAATGCATTCAGTGTGCCAGCCACGCCGTCCAGGCGAATCACATCGCCGGTGCGCACCTTGCCCAAGGGGCCGCCCGCCATCACCTCGGGGCTCACGTGAATGGCCGCCGGCACCTTGCCGGACGCGCCGCTCATGCGCCCGTCGGTCACCAGTGCCACCTTGAAGCCCTTGCCTTGCAGCACGGCAAGCGGTGGCGTCAGTTTGTGCAACTCGGGCATGCCGTTGGAACGTGGGCCTTGGAAACGAACCACAGCGACGAAGTCGCGTTCGAGTTCGCCGGCCTTGAACGCGGCCTGCAATTCTTCCTGCGTGTTGAACACGATGGCAGGCGCTTCGATGACGTGATGGTCTTGCGGCACGGCCGACACCTTGATCACCGAACGGCCGAGGTTGCCCGTGAGCAGCTTCAAGCCGCCGGTGGCGCTGAACGGTTCTGCCGCCGTGCGCACGATGCGGTCATCGCCGCTTTGCGCCGGCAGGTCTTGCCAGGTCAGCCGCTGCTTCTCGCTGTGCGGCACCTGGCCATATTGACGCAGGCCGCCATCGGTCACCGTGGCCACGTCGGCGTGCATATACCCTGCGTCGATCAATTCGCGGATCACGAAGCCGGGTCCGCCCGCCGACTGGAACTGGTTCACGTCGGCACTGCCGTTCGGGTACACGCGTGCGAGCAGCGGCACGACGTGCGACAGGTCAGAGAAATCGGTCCAGTCGATCACGACGCCGGCCGCGCGCGCCACGGCCACCCAGTGGATCAGGTGATTGGTCGATCCGCCGGTGGCCAGCAAGGCCACCATGGCATTGACGATCACACGCTCGTCCACCAGGTGGCCGATGGGCATGAAACGCTCGCCTTTCGCAATCGCCAGCACCTTGTGCACGGCCTCGCGCGTGAGCAGCTCGCGCAGTTCGGCGTGCGGGTGAATGAAGGCTGCACCCGGCACATGCAGACCCATGGCTTCGAGCAGCATCTGGTTGCTGTTGGCCGTGCCGTAGAAGGTGCACGTACCTGCACCGTGGTACGCGGCCGATTCGGCTTTCAACAGTTCGTCGCGGTCCACCAAGCCTTGCGCGTACTGTTCGCGCACCTTGGACTTGGCACTGTTCGACAGGCCGGTGCTCATCGGCCCGGCGGGCACGAACACACAGGGCAAATGGCCGAAATGCAAAGCGCCGATCAGCAAGCCCGGCACGATCTTGTCGCACACACCGAGCAGCAAAGCCGCATCGAACACATCGTGGGTCAGCGCGATGGCGGTGCTCATGGCGATCGTGTCGCGCGAAAAAAGACTCAGCTCCATGCCCGCCAGACCTTGGGTCACGCCATCGCACATGGCCGGCACGCCACCGGCAACCTGGACGGTGGCCCCGAGCTTGTGGGCCTCGTCGCGAATCACGGCCGGGAAGCCTTCATAGGGCTGGTGCGCCGACAGCATGTCGTTGTAAGCGGTGACCACACCAATGTTGGGCGCACGCTCGCCGACGATGCGCAACTTGTCGTTCGAAGGCAATGCAGCGAACGCATGCGCCACATTGGCGCAGCCCATGCGGTCCGAACCCCGGGCTCGGCCTGCCAATTGGTCAACTTGCTGAAGATAGGCGCGGCGTGTGCCGGCGCTGCGTTCACGAATGCGCTGGGTTACTTCAAGCACGGCTTGCTTCATCACAACACCTCAAGAATCTGCAGTGGTCACTGTAGCTGGCATGGTAACCAGGTTGCATGGTCGGCACTTCGCTCAGCGCCGACTCACTGCACTGCAATTTCGTGGCCCGCCGAGCGACGAGCCCGCGCCAGCAGCTCGGGACATCCTGCGTCCTTGCCGCCACCGCTGCCGGGGTCGATGAGGGGAATCACCGCCGCCAGAGGATTGACCAGTGCCAACAGCGCGGCCAACCCGAGTTGGCGGGCAAGCGGCTTTTTTTCCAGCGAAATATCAGGCGCACTGAACGTGCCTTTGACCTGGAGCGGCGTGCGCAAGGTCACCAGACTGAAGTCCTTGGGACTGACCACGGCGCGCAGGTCCATCGATTCGTTCAGCAGCGACAGGCTGCCGTCCACCCAGACCGTCGAGTCTTTTGTATCGACCACCAGCGCGCGCGGGCGCAGCACGCCGTTTTCGGCCTGCAGGTCGGCCACAGCGCAGGTCACGGGAAGCAGGTCGTCGCCCTTGACGAACACACCCAAGGCTTGCGCGACGTCGATGCCGGCAGCTTCAACGACCAGGTGCGACAGCTTGCCGTCGCGCAGCCAGGTCGTGGCCGTCCCATTGATGCTGCCGAGGATCTGCGCGGTCGACCTGCCCTCGCCTTTCAACCTGGCATGGCCGACCAGACGCCCGGCGATGTACGGCGGTGCATTGCCACCGCGTTCCTGCTTCAACCAGGTCTCCAGCGTGACACCGCTCCAACGCACGTCGGCATCCCACAACGCGACCTTGCCGCTGCCGTCGAGCCCGATGCTGCCTTCGAGATTGCCGTCTGCGGTGCGCGCCACCAGGTCGCTGATCAGCAGCTTGCCCCGGTTCAGCGTGAGATGCGCTTTCAGCGGCTGCAGCGGTTGCGCAAACAAGCTGCCGAGCTCAACGCGGTCGAACGCCAGCAGCACGTTGGCATTCATGGCCCGCAACGACGGCAGGTCGAACTCCCGGTCCGGCAGCACACGCGCCTTTTTCGGCGTGCGCGGTGCACTCGCATCCTTGGGGGGCAAGGGCGGTGCCGAAGGCGCCTCAGGTTCGCCGCCGATCGCAGGCGCCAAGTCGGCCAGCAGCACGCGCGGGCCTTGAACGCGGCCGGACAACAGGGGCACCGCAGGCCGCGTGTCGAAGCTCAGCGCACCGCTCAGCTGGCTGCTGCCGACAGTGGCAGCGTCGGCGACCACGCTCCAGACCTCGCCTTCCTTCTTGATGCGGCCTGCGAGCACGAACGGGCCGGTGCTCGGCAGCGTCACGCCCAAGGGATCGCCGGCGGCGGCCAGCGACGGACCGCTGACACGGATGGCTCCGTTCATGCCGCTGAGCTTCAGCACATCGGTGACCGTGCCGTTGAAGTTCAGCGAGGCCTTGCCGGCTTGCAGGGCCAGCACCACGGGCGTGGCAGCGGCATTGCGGCCGGTGTCGAGCAAGGGGGTTGCCCCTGCGGACCTCAACTCGGCCGTCACCTGCACCTCGCCATAGGTGCCACGCGCACTCGCGATCAAACCCTGGACCGCCGCAGGCAGCGGGCGCGGGTCTTGTCGCAAGGCATCGCCTTCGGCCAACCGAAGCTGCGCCAGGATGTCGGCCTTCAGGATCGCATCGACATAGCTGAGTTCACCCTTTTGCACGCGCAGCTCATGCACGGTCGGAATCGGTGTCGCCTTTTTTGCCGGCCCGGCATCGGCGCTGCCGAAGGTCCAGGATGCCCGGCCATTTTCTTGGCGTTCCGCATGCACGACAAGGTGGTCGGCACGCAGCGACGCGATGTCCAACGGCGCCCCTTGGCGCGCACGCCAGAGCGCCGGATAGGTCAAGCGCACGCTGGCGCCTTCAGCGCGCAAAAAATAGGGCTGCTTGCTCCAGGCCGGCGCACCGATCTGCAATGCCGGCACGCTGACGCGCAACGACCCGAAAAAGCGCATCGATGGCCGGCCTGGGCCGGCATCGTTCAACTGAACCTCGCGCTGGAGCGTGTCGCTGAGCATGCGCTGCACCGGGTTGGCCAGGAAAGGCCAGCCGGCCATCTCGCAGACGGCAAAGGTGCCCACCATGGCCACCAGCACCACGGTCACCGCCATCCAGGGGGGCGACCGATGGGCCGGCTTGGGGTCTGGCTGCCGCGGCGCGCTCGTGCCCATCGCGCTCGTTTCCATCGTTTACTCCATGCAGCGGTCCGACGAGCATCGACCTTAAAGCCGCGGCAGGCGCGCACCCATCAGCGACGACCGGCAGCGCCCGTGCGGAATGTCCTACGCGCCAGCGCCGGGCCCACCGGCCGGCGCGAAATTTTGCACGTCGTGGTCTCGATCGCTCAGGCCCGTGCGTCACACGCGGGCGATTCACTCTAGAGTTCGAGGTATGCAGCTCGCCGAACCTCTGTTGCCTCTGCCGCCGCACCGCGAGCCGGCGCACCTGCTGGCCCGCGCGCGTGCCACCTGGGGCGGCGAGAGCGACCTGTGGGTCTTCGCTTATGCCTCGTTGATCTGGCGGCCCGAGTTCGAATCGTCCGAGCAGCGCATGGCCCAGGTGCACGGCTGGCACCGCGCGCTGGAAATGCGCTCCCGGACCAACCGCGGCACGCCCGATTGCCCGGGCCTCGTGTTCGCGTTGGTGGCCGGCGGATCGTGCCGCGGCCTGGCCTATCGCATCGAACGCCGGCGTGTCGACACCGAGTTGCCGAACCTGTGGGCACGCGAAATGATCAACGGTGTCTACGACCCGAAATGGCTGCCTTGCCGAACACCGCAGGGCACGGTGAAGGCACTGGCGTTCACGCTGAGCCGCACCAGCCCCAGCTACACCGGGCCGGTGGCCGACGACCATCTGCTGGAGGTGCTGCGCAGCGCATGCGGACGCTATGGCAGCACCTTGACCTATTTGCTGGAAACTGCGCAGTCACTGGAGCGCTGCGGCATTCGCGACCGCGAGATCGAGCGCTTGGTGGGGCTGGCGCGCCACCACGCATTGACCGATTGAGG
>Ga0137404_10003528_pt1 | contig 10438 bp, 6 predicted proteins | sample CZOMad2_1_16fung_FD_108285 | JGI IMG/M metagenome (GOLD analysis project Ga0137404, IMG submission 108285) | Vadose zone soil fungal communities from Angelo Coast Range Reserve, California, USA - CZOMad2_1_16fungal (Illumina Assembly) | ecosystem: Environmental > Terrestrial > Soil > Vadose zone... | reverse complement strand
TGGCGAAGTCGTCGTACACTTCAATCCCCACCAGCTCGTTCAATCCCGTGCTTCCGCTGTGGCCTCTTACTTCAATCCTTTTCCCCAGTTTTCCCAGCTTCCCAATTGCTTCTCGAATTTCTGCGTGGCTCAAATCGCGCACGAAGTCATGCACTACGATTTTGCCGGACCTCACTACGATTCCTCCTGCCGGTCCCGCTTCATCGATCGTAGTGGTTGCGGCTCCATCCCTTCGGCGCGCCAACAAATTCCCGTTCGGCGTAAACACAAATTCTGCCTGATTCGTCCTGACGTGGATTCCGTCTCCTTGTTTTTCCACTGTCACGGAAGAAATCTGCGGCGCAGACTGTCTCGTTGCTTCCTTCTCGCAACCCGCTGACGCGCCAAACGCCAGGAGGGCGAGCAAATAGGTTGTTCCGACTCCGGAAAGACTCTTCCCTTGCATCGCTATTTCTCCCCGCGCATCGCGAAAATCTCTTCTGCATTTTCGTGATACACCTTTTCCAGAAGTTTGTCTGGCAGTGCCATTCCCTGGATCGTCCACCAGCCTTGTCCCGGATGTCCCCGATAAGGGAATTACTCATGCTCTGCTTCAAGCCAGCGGAAGTAGTTCGCATACATTTCCGGAGCCGACTCTGAATTCGACGCAAAGAACAGGTAATTCAGTCCTACGCGGATGAGACGAACTCGTCACCCTTCGCGAAAGATTTTGCACCGCTTTCCGCAGGTGCGCGGGAATCGGAAGCGTGTAGACCTCAAGCGTTGTGGACATCTTGCTGTGGCCAAGCTGCACTTGTGCATACCGCAGAGACGCGCCGGACGCCTGCACGAGCACGTACCCAGAAGGCCCGAGATAGAGGACATTCTCCTCGCCGCGGCTGCATGACTCGAGAATATTCATTTAGATCAGCGGCTAGGACGGTGTCAACAGCAACGAGGGCCACAAAAAACTTCACTCCAAGCGCGACCGTTACGCTCACCGCTTGGCGGATGCTGCGGTCAGTCGGGCTCCACAACGACTAATTTTGAGGTTTCGCTGGAGTGATCTTGCTTGAAGGAGCGGCGACACCGGGATCCATCGAACTCTTTCCCCGGATTTGCTGCAGACTCATTTCTCCGCGGCCTTCCTCAATCAAGTAAAAGCGGTCCGCTTTAATCTCGTGAAAGACTTGCCGGCCCCCGCTTGGCCAATTCACTTCGACTGTCGATGCAACGGTCATATTCCCCAAACCAAAATTGGCCCGGAGGTCGCTCTGTGAAAGATAACTCCCACCTCCGGCGATTTCTCGAATCTGAGAGATTTTTCCCGAGGTGATGCGGATCCGGGCTCCCAAAGCGTCTCGATTGCTTTTCGTCCCAACGAGTTTGAAATTCAAGAAGTGATTTCCGTGGCTCCCCATATTGCGGAGGAGAGTGGGCGGATCCCCATTGTTGGCGACAACTACGTCGATGTACCCATCGTTATCGAAGTCTGCAAAAGCGACACCTCGCCCGGCGCGCGGCGATAGAGCGCCCAAACCACCTGATGCGGAAGTATCCTTAAATTGGCCGTTGCTCTCATTGTGGAACAGAGAGTTGCGTTGTTTGTAGTGCGTTTCCTTGGACACCTGCTCGATTTCGGGATACACATGGCCGTTCGCAATAAAGAGATCTAGCCATCCATCGTTGTCATAGTCGAAGAATCCGCCGCCAAAGCTCAGCACGTCACGCGTTGGAACCGTGATCCCCGCTTCATCACTCACCTCGTCAAAGTAGCCTTTCCCTGAGTTGTGCCACAAATGGTCCGAACTCTTCTGAAAGTCGGAAATATACAAGTCCAACCACCCATCATTATCGTAGTCGCCTAACGAAATACACATCGCAGCCATGGTTTGTCCGCGTAAGTTGAACGCCATTCCCGCAACCCCACCTGTCTCTTGAAATTTTCCATTGTGCAGGTTCTTGTAGAGGTATGCGGGCAGCCCATCATTGGCCACGAACAGGTCCTGCCAACCGTCATTGGCGTAGTCTGCTGCCCCGACGGATAAATTCTTCCCCTCGGGTTGCAGGATATTCGCTGCAGCCGACACATTTGTAAACGTGCCGTCGCCGTTGTTGTGATAGAGAGCGTTAGGACTGCCAGGATAGGCGCTCGGCGGACAACTGGAAAGCACGCCCCCAATATCGCAATAACGCCTGCTTTTTGGACCGAAGGCTACATAACTCCCGACATACAGGTCGAGTCGTCCGTCACGGTCATAGTCAACGAAGATGGCGCCGGAATGAATCGGTCCGGACTCTGTGCCAGCGACCCCGGCCTTGGCCGTTACATCCGTGAAGGTTCCGTCTCCGTTGTTGTGATAAAGGACGTTGCTGCCGTATTGAGTCACGAGGAGATCGGGGAAGCCGTCATTGTCATAATCCCCCCAGGCGCAACCCAGCCCGTAGCCTGTGCCTGGAACGCCCGCCTTGTCGGTTACATCCGTAAACGTGTTATCTCCGTTGTTTCGATACAACGCATTTTTAACCGCGATGCCGCGATTATAGCGGTCGCGTCCGTTAACGAAGTAAATATCTTGCCAGCCATCCCGGTTGAAGTCTGATACGCACACGCCCGGCCCAAATTCCTCCAGATTGATGGAGATTCCTTCGTTTCCTTTGAAGTGCACGAACTTGATGCCGGCGGACTCGGTAACGTCAACAAATTCCGTCCGCGGTGAGAGCTCACCTTGCGCGCTAATGCGGACAGCAAATGAGAACAGCAGGGTGGCAAGCAGGAAGGAAATTGCTCCGGTTTCGACGAGATGCTGCGACGATTGCCTCACGGAACTGTGGCGCATGGCTCCATCGCGCAAACTCCCTCGAATAGCAGGCAAGTTATCGATATCGTCGAATTAAGAGGTTGTGACGATCGGAACGATATAGCCCCAGAACGTATAGAATGACAACCCCTTTGGTGGAATAGATTACTTGACGGATGCGTAAGAGCGGTTCACGTTTTGGCACTCCCAAGAGCTCAGCCATGCTGGGGTCTGCCATCGTCGCATCGACCTCTTCGTCGGAATAGCCCAGCTCCACGGCATAGTCGCGCTCCAAAGTGCCGAACAGAGATGCGGTCTGCAACTGAGCCGACAGCAAACCCGAAAACTGCGCGGCAGATAGATAGCAGGTCTCCAGCGCGAAAGGCTCCCCAGCCACCTGTCTCAATCGTTCCAGTTTAAGTACTTGGCTTTTCGGTGAAATTGACAGCCGAGCAGTCGCCTCTGGTTCATCGTCGATGACCTTTGCAAACAGGATCTTCGACTCTGAAGCTAACCTGCGGCTCCCCATCTGCTCGGTATAACTCATTAATTTGTTGAAATGGATTTTAGGGGCAGCCACAAACGTGCCTACCCCGCGGCGGCGTTCAACGACCCCCTCGCGCTCGAGCGAGACTAGCGCCTGGCGAGCCGTCATCAAGCTAACGTCATGAACTCGTGCCAGTTCTCGTTCCGAGGTCACCACATCCCCAGGCTTCAGTTTGCCAGCCTCTATGACATTTCGAATCGCTGCTTCGATGCGCCTGTAGGCAGGGATTCCATTTGGACTCTTCGCTAGCATCTCAATTCCCTCGACTTACCCATCAGAAAAGACGGACAAACAGTGCGAAAAGTTTGGGAGCGAGCCTGCCGACCATACACATTTCTGGAAAGTAACCAGATGCCCGCAGCCTCTAAGCCCGTGTTCCGGCTGGAAAAGGTGCACCCCCTCCCCAAGCCGAAACGTGACATCGAGCAAAAATATAGCTTGGTGCTCCAGAGCACCGGGACAAATTCCTTATAAAGTATTAGTTTTCTCTTGACAAGAGGAAACGTCCGCTATATAGCTACGGGCATCGGGCCCCTAGTGGCGGGGTTTTTCGTCTATCTCAACTTTGGAAGAGTGGTTGCAGGGGTCGCGCGTAGCAACCTCCTTCGGGGGAGCAATTTTATGAAATGTCTGCGAGCGGTTTGTCGGCTACTGGTCGGCGCTGCGCTCATTTTATATGCAGCGCAGGGAATGTTGGCGCAGGAAGTCACAGCCACGGTGGCCGGGACCGTTACGGATTCAAGCGGGTCAGCCGTTGCCGGCGCCACGGTTACCGTCAAGTCGGTGGAACGTGGAGTGATTCATACCGCCACGACCAACGACGAGGGTATCTACCGCGTCCCGCAACTCCCGGTCGGAAGTTATGAGTTAAGGGTGGAAAAGCTGGGCTTCGCCTCCGTGGCGTACCCGGCTTTTGTCTTGTCGTTGAATCAAGTTGCCCGGATCGACGTTGAAATGAAAGTCGGCCAGGTGACTGAGACAGTGGAAGTAACCGGCGCGGCGCCCATACTGAAGACGGAAAGCACGCAGGTCGACACGATTATCGATTCGGCCACGAACGATGCGCTGCCCCTAGCGACGCGCAACTACGTCGAACTGACGCTGCTCTCGCCCGGCGCCGTCCATCCCGATCCCAGCAGTTTCAACAACGGCGACAACGTCGCCAGTGGCGCACGCCCGTTCATCAACGGCAATCGCGAGCAGGCCAACAACTTCCTCCTCGATGGCATGGACAACAACCAGGTGTCGGACAACCTGCTTGGCTACACTCCATCTCCGGACGCCATTCAGGAATTCAATGCCATCACCAATAACGCTCCTGCGGAATTCGGGAATTTCATGGGCGGCATCGTCAGCGTGACGCTCAAGTCGGGCACCAACGGTTTTCACGGCGATGTCTGGGAATTCTTCCGAAATGACAAATTGAATGCGAACCAGTGGGAAAACAAGATCAATCCAAACTCGCCGGAAATTTCTCGCGCACCGCTGCGCTGGAACATGTTTGGCGGAACCTTGGGTGGACCGATCCTCAAGAACAAACTCTTCTTCTTCGTCGATTATCAGGGACAGCGATTCGATCATCCGCCCGCAGGCAGTTTCATCTCTGTGTACACGCCCGCCGAACAGGCCGGTGATTTTTCTGCGCTCCTGAGCCAGGCCACTCCGATCCAACTCTACAACCCGTGCCAGGGGACGACCGGGCAAAATGGCACGGCCTGCGTAGCCGCTGCAACCCGAACAGCATTCCCCGGAAACATTATTCCGGCCAGCATGATCAGCCCAGTGGCGGCGGCCCTCTTCGCGTCTCCACTCTACCCGCAGGCAATCAACAACAATTTGACGAATAATGCCATTCAGTTGAGGTCGCAGGCCTTTAATAGTGACCAGGGTGATGCCAAGGTCGACTATCGACTTTCCAGCAAAGACATGATTTCTGGCCGCTTCACTCGCGCCTTCCAAATCGATCCCTCGACCAATTCGCAGCTCCTGTTGGGAAATGGCCAGGCTACGGCGCCGATCTGGAGCGTTGTTGGGGATTGGACGCGATCTTTCCGCAGCAACTTCGTCAACGATGCACGCTTTGGTTGGAGCCACATAACGGTCAACACTGGGACAACCTGGGATAAGTCGGTTGGAACTTTTGGCGAATCCATCGGAATTCAGGGTTCCAATCCGAATGGAATTGCTGGACTTTTGGGTCTTGATTTTGGCGGAGGAACGCCAACCAGCCCAGGCACGGGGACGCTCACCAACATCGGAAACAGCTTGGTGACACAGCACTTCGACACCAAGGTGTATCAGGCCGATGATTCGATCACTTGGATTCGTGGCCGCCACACCTTGAAATTTGGCGGACAATATATGTTCGAGAAAATCACCGCGTTTTACTCGGGTAATAGCGGTTCCTTGGGAGGCATGACCTTCGGACCGATTTTCACCGCATCCGCCGCCACGAGTCCACTCAAGAACACGGGTGAAGGAATGGCGGACTTCTTCCTCGGCTTGCCCAATTCATTTGGTCGCGGACTCACGACCGGCCAATGGATACAGACCTCCAACATCATTTCGGGATATGGGCAAGATACCTGGCGCGTATCGGACCGTTTGACACTCACTCTTGGTTTGCGCTATGAAGCCCATACTCCCTGGGTTGAAGAAAAAAACCAGCAGGTGAACTACAACATCCAGGGCGGAAAGCTTGAATTTGCAGACCAAGCCGGCGCCAGCCGCGCACTCTACAATGGCGTCTACGGTGGGCGGGCTTTCCAGCCCCGCCTTGGATTCGCCTGGACACCTGGACGGTTCAACGGCCGCACGGTTGTTCGTGGCGCCTTCACCGTCTCGGATTATATGGAAGGAACCGGGACGAACTTGCGCCTGCCTCTGAACGCACCGTTTGATGGAGGTTCGCCCGGCAGCCCCGAATTCCAGACGCAATATCTACTTCAGCCCCTGCCTGGGACGACGGCATCGGATGGGATCATCGCACCTCCCAATACTGGCATCTCGTGTCCAAGTTTTTCGTGTTACAACGGAACCGTTTTCCGGCTCTGGGACAAGAATGTGCAACCGGCCATCGACGATCAGTGGAACCTGACGGTCCAGCACCAGTTCGGGAGTAATACCACGTTGCAGGTCGGCTACGTTGGACAGACGGCGTATCACTTGATGGTGCCGTTCTACTACGGCCAAGCTGTGGCGGAACCCGCCAGCGCTTGCAGTACGCCGCCCTGCACGGCGCCGAGCCCGTTCTTTGCGAATGGAGACGGTCCGGCCTTGCTCGCCGCCATTAACACAGGCGGCGGCACCATATCCGGCACACAGTCCAACGGCAGAATGATGTACAACGCCCTGCAGGCCGTATTCAAGAAGACCCAGAGCCAGGGACTGCAGTATCAGGTGGCCTACACCTTCTCCAAGTGCATGTCCAACAACACCGGTTACTACGGCACTTGGTCCGGCCAGAGAGCATCCTCAACCGCTTCACCGTATTGGCAGAACATCTACGATCCTGCTGCGGAATGGTCGCCCTGCTATTACGACGACACGCATAACCTGACCTCCTACGCCGTTTATGACTTGCCGTTTGGCAAGGGCAAGCGCTTTGGGAGCGACATGAACAAGGCTCTGGACGCCGTCGTCGGCGGTTGGACGGTTAGCCCGATCGTCACTCTCCACACTGGCTTCCCGCTGGCCCTCTACAACAACGGCTCGGACCAGACGGGCACCGCGTCTCGCGGCTTGCGCCCCGACTGCAACGGCACCAACAACGTGTTTGGTCGGCGGAACGCTAGCGCGGCTCAAGGTGGCGGCATTGCCTGGTTTGATCCCAGCAACTATTCCAACGCGGCCGGCTTTGGGACCTGCGCACCGCAAATCGGTGGATTGCGCGGACCTGGACTGTACAACTGGGATATCAGCCTACAGAAAAACTTTCTGCTAGGGGAGCGATTCAGGCTCCAATTCCGGTCTGACTTCCTGAATGCATTTAACCGCGTCAACCTCGCCGTTCCCAATACAACAGTGGCTACATCCACAACGGGCGTGATTAACGCTTCGCAACCTGCAAGAAATATTCAGCTTGCTTTGAAGCTTTACTACTAAACAGATAGAACCACGTACGATGAGGCAGGCGTACACCCCCGTCTGCCTCATTTTTCTTTTGACTAGTTCCGGCTGAACTGGTTTTCTAGAACCGCCACGCTAATGCGCAGAATTCAACACGCAACTGCAGTTCTCTTTCTTGTGATTAACCCTTGGTTCACCTCGACCCTCACTGCTCAGCAGCCCAAAACCAACCCCGCCGCCGAGACCGGCACCACCGTCAGCGAGGAGAGGGCCTTCAGCCTTGCAGAGCAAGGACGCTGTGCGGAAGCCCTTTCAGCCCTCAAACGTGTCTTAAGCGGTCAGCGTCCCGCGGAAGTCAGGAAAAAGGCAGGTGTTGTTGGGCTGCGCTGCTCCTTGACGATTGACAGTCGCGACTCCACGCTGGATTTTATCCGTTTGCTCAGCCATCAGTTCTCCCAGGATCCCGAAGTTCTCTTCATTCTTGTTCACGCGTATTCCGACCTTCCACCCGCACCGCGCAGGAGCTCGGCCGCAATGCCCCCCAATCCCTTCCTGCGCACAAGCTCAACGCCGAAGCCCTCGAAATGCAGGGGAAATGGGACGAAGCACAGCGCGAGTACGAAGAGATGATCGAAAAGGAACCCCATGCCCCGAGCGTGCACTACTTGCTTGGAAGGCTGCTGCTTTCACGGCCTGAACCCGACGCCAGCTCCGCCCGGCGCGCAAAAGAGGAATTCCAGAAAGAGATCCAGATTGATCCGCGCAATGCCGGCGCTGAATATATATTGGGAGAGATGGCACGCCAGGAATCGCAATGGGAGGAGGCCATTTCCCGTTTTTCGCGAGCGGCCAAGCTGGATCCAGCCTTCGGGGATGCCTTCATGGGCTGGGGTTTTTGTCTGGTCAATCGAAAGCGTTACGAAGAAGCCATTGCCCCATTGCAATCGGCCGTGCGTCTTCAGCAAGGCAATCCCTCGGCGCACTACAATCTGGCTGTGGCCTTGAGCCGAAGCGGCAAAAAGGAAGAAGCAGAGAAGGAGTTCGCGATTCACCGTCGATTGACGCAGAAGTCCGCGCCGACGGAAGAGAAAGCGCAATAGCGTTCGAGGGCGAGCTGTTGCTGACCGGTCTGAAAAATCCAGGCGCTCGGTTCTTAACACGGCGCGATTTGCTAACAGGACTGGCCGCATCCGCGTTGGCCGGTGCGTACCCGCGAGTCCTGCGGGCGAGCTCCACATCCGAATTCCCTTTCGAACAGATTCCTGCATCGGCCAGTGGCATTTCCTGGATGCACGTAAACGGAAAATCAGCTGAAAAATACCTACCCGAAACCACTGGTGCCGGATGTGCATTTTTGGACTACGACAATGACGGCTGGATGGACATTTATCTCGTCAACAGTGGCAGGTGTGATTTCTACGTGCCTGATCCTCCGCTGCGTAATGCTTTGTATCGAAACAACCGCGATGGCACCTTCACGGATGTAACCCAGAAAGCGGGAGTGGCGGCGGGCGGTTTTGGCCAAGGCGTGGCTGTTGGCGACTATGACCGCGACGGATTCCCTGACCTCTACGTCACACAATACGGGCGCAGCATCTTGTTTCACAACAACGGAGACGGGACGTTTTCCGATGTAACCGAAAAGGCAGGCGTTGCCGCTCCCGGCTGGGCTTCGAGCGCTGTATGGTTCGACTATGACAATGATGGCCTTCTGGATTTGTTTGTCGCCCGGTTTGTTGATTTCAGCAAGGAGAAGAACAAGCCGTGCGGCGTCCATGACGACGGCAAGCGCCATTATTGTATTCCGCAAATCTACCAGCCCATGCCCAGTTGGTTGTTCCATAACAATGGAGATGGCACCTTCACCGACGTTTCCAAAACCGCCGGAATTGCTTCTCACTTGGGAAAAGCTTGGGGTGTTGTGGCATCGGATATCAACAATGACGGGTGGATGGATCTCTTCGTTGCAAACGACACCGTTGCTAATTTTCTGTTTGTAAACAGTGGAAGAGGAACGTTCGCGGAGATCGGCACGGAAGCGGGCGTGGCCTTCAGCGCCAGTGGAAGGCCTCGTTCCGGCATGGGAGTGGATGCAGCTGATTTCAACCAGGACGGTTGGCAGGACCTTTTTGTTGCCAATATTGATCGCGAGAACTTTGCGATTTATCAGAATAATCATGACAACACTTTTGACGATTTGGCCATTCCCACAGGAATCGCCAGGTCCACAAAATTCATGAGTGGCTGGGGTTTGAAGTTTTTTGATTACGACAACGATGGGGATCTGGATCTATTTCTGGCCAACGGCAATCCGGACGACCTCATCGGCTCCCTTCATAGTGAGGTCACCTACGAAGAGCCGCTTTTGCTGTTTCATAAAAACGGGAAATTATTCGAAGACGTCAGCGCAAAAAGCGGTCCCGTTTTTTCCATGCCCATGTCCTCGCGTGGATTGGCTCTCGGTGATTTCAATAATGACGGCGCTGTGGACGTTCTTATCTCCGTCAATAACGGCGCGCCGCTCCTTCTTCGAAACAATCTCGGGAGGCAGAATCACTGGCTGGGAGTTCAGCTGATCGGGAAGAAGTCCAATCCGGATGCTATCGGAGCTGCAGTCACCTACCAGGCCGGAAACTTGATACGCAGGCGCGTTAAAGTGGGCGGAGGCAGCTACCTTTCCTCTCACGATCCGCGTATTGTTTTGGGCTTGGGAAAACGCGAGACAATCGATTGGCTTGAAGTGAAATGGCCGCTGCCGGGCGGCGGAACACAGCACTTCAGGGATCTTCCTATCGACCGCTACATTACTATCGTAGAAGGGGAAGAAAAATGGAAGTAGTCGAACGATTCGTCACACGTTTCACGATTCTGCCGCAGCCGCGCTTGTCGACAGGAGTCGACGGCAGGATTCTTCCACATGAAATGTGATGCGAGCCTGTGGGGAAAAGAGTCATCTGCGCCTGGAGGGGCGGTGCACATCCACTGATATGTTCAAAGCCTTCGGAAACTCGCCTAACATTATTTTCGCGCGCGTACTGCTGCT
>Ga0137404_10003519_pt1 | contig 10450 bp, 12 predicted proteins | sample CZOMad2_1_16fung_FD_108285 | JGI IMG/M metagenome (GOLD analysis project Ga0137404, IMG submission 108285) | Vadose zone soil fungal communities from Angelo Coast Range Reserve, California, USA - CZOMad2_1_16fungal (Illumina Assembly) | ecosystem: Environmental > Terrestrial > Soil > Vadose... | reverse complement strand
ATGAACGTCAAATTCAAACTGTCGAGCGGTTCGTTGATACCATCTCGCCTCAGTTGTTTTTCATCGCTGTTGACCCATGGGAGGTAATACAAAGCGAGGATGAAGTGGTACGCCGTCGCCATAGACCCCATAGCGAATGGGGTGATTTAGATTTATTAAAGGTCTTCGTGACTCGGAAGGTGCCACAATCCCTCAATCCCTTCACGGCCGAAGGACTGTTTTCTCATTTGAGAGAACCACATATTCTTCACAATTTGGACAAACTAGGCAACTTGTTCATGAACCAGATTGAAAGTCTGAGAAAACACTATGTAGAAGATACAGAATTTGCGAAAGCGGTTCGTAGACGTCCACAAGGTTCGGCCCTATTACCGGCGACTAGATTTCTACTCCATGAATTGCTTGGGTTCTCCATCAAAACCCCCATGCAAAAGCTAACACGGAGGGACGCGGCTGATTTTTTCCATGCCGTTGTCCCATTAGCATACTGCAATTATGTAGGGTTGGATGGTCACTGGGCGACGCAAGCATCCATTGCTGCGAAACACCTCTATCAGACCGGTCAAATCGAGACCATTGCTCAAGCGTTCTCGCAGAGGCAAAAGGGGATATCCAAATTCCTCAATGCGTTTGAATCTGACTGAAGCCCGTAATTGTCAGATTCGAAGGGATGGCCATGGCCCCTGAACGCCTGTCCCGTCTGCAACGCCGTATCCTGGCCTGGCTGGCGGCCGAAGGCCAGCGCACGCGGGGCACCATGGCCGCCAGTCACGAGGACCTGGTGCGGGCCCTGGTGGCACGGGGCCACGACAAGGGCCACGTCTCCACCTCGCTCACGGGCCTGGAGGCGAAAGGGCTGGTGACGATCACCCGGACGCCGGGCGGCAAGGCCGAGGCGGTAGAGTTGACTCCCGAGGGGCGCCATCAGGTGGCCCGGCTGGCTGGAAGTTGTGATTAATGTGAAATCCCTATGAAGATCCACGTGTTCGCCCGCATCCTGGCGGTCCTGCTGCTCCTGCCGAGCGTCGCCCTGGCCGGCCCCGTGCGCTGTCTGACCTACGAGGAGAAGTCCCTGGGCCGCCTGCAGACCCTGTGCGCTGACGGCACGCGGGCGGTCAGCACCTGGAACCGCACCCTGCAGCGCTGGGACACCACCGTCACGCCGCCGCCGGGGAACCGATCGAACCTACAGATTCACCCGAAGGCCCGGTGCCGGTAAGGAGAAGGCCATGGGACGAGGCTTATCACCGCTGCAGCGCTGGATGCTCGAACAGGCGGCCCCGCGAGGGCATCTCCATGTGGCGGAGATCTGTGCCGGCTTTTTTGGCTGGCCGCTGGAACGGCCCTTCGTGCGCTTTGGGGACCCAGGCTATGAAAGAATGGAGCCCCGTCCACAGGAGGGGGAGCGTGCCGGCGATCTCATCCCTTTTGCCCTGCCCATCCGCTACTTCTCGCGCCAGCGCATCGGGGCGCGCGAGTACCGCCGCGTGATGGCGACGATCAGCCGGACCATCACCCGCCTGATGGCCCGTGGACTCATGGAGAGGTGGTTTTATGGCCATGCCGTGACGACGGTCTCGATCACCGACCAGGGCCGAGCATTGCTATCGGTTAATACATCTATGCATAGCACAACTCGTAACCAATATTCGCCGGAGTCCCGATGACCCCCACCGACGAGGCCCACTTCATAGGGGATGGAAGATGTTCGGATATGTCCTACGCCTCACGCAGGGAACCGAGAGGACATTCTACTGTACGCAGCAGCACGGCGGTCGCTATCTCGCGATGTTCAGGCGGCCAGAGGAGATCACGGGGGCCATCGCCTTTCTGCAAGAGGGCCAGCTGGTGTCGCTGGTGCCACAGTCCTCGCCAACACATCCTTTACTCTGGTGGGGAATGAAGCCGACTCACCCGATAGGAATCACCTCAAAGAGCACTAACTGCTGCATAGGGGATTGCTGGGGTACCCGACGCCTGGAAGCCCGGGCTTGGTGAACCACTATGGAGTCCTGGGGCGTCAACGGGATGAGCGTCGCCTGGGGCGACGCAAAGCGTGTCGCGTGAAACACGGCCTCGCGCACATCTTTTACTTTCCGGTCTCGCCAATCATACCGACAGTGATATTCGGCAAGCACCACGCTGTCAAAGGCGGCCCGCAAGTGTTCGCCGGACACCCAGAGCAACACCTGTGTCTGGGGGAGACCTTCCTCTACATAGAAGTGGTAGCTGTGCAAGGTCACACAGCCATGTCGATTGGTCGTCCGGGGGAACAAGGCATGGGAGAAGTGGCGGGCCAGCTCGTCCTGGGTGTACATCCGGCCTGTGGCGGAGCCCAGCACCTCAACAGGAATGGGGGGAAGCCGCTGATCCTTGAGCAGTCCCTGATGGGCCGTGGTGTTGTAGGTTTGGATGAAGGCTTGATGACGTCGCTCGAGCTCTAGGGGGGTGCGAGCCAACGAGAATTGATAATCGTAGAGACGCCGTTGAATGTTGAAGTGGGTTTCCATCAAGTTCTGATAGCTTTCGCCCTTGGTGCTCTCGATGGTCTCATGCTGGATCTGCAACCGCGTACACACGGCTTCAAAGTCGTTCGACGTATACGCGCCGCCGCTATCCGAGATCAAGGTCTCCGGCACGCCATAGCGGACACAGGCCGTATACAGCACCATCAGCGCCGCCCAAGAGGCTTCGGTCGGGGCTATCACTCCCGCCAGGATCGTCCGCGAATACCCTTCGAGCATCAGAAGGCTCCACCACTTGACGCCGTCAATGGCAAAGTCCATCCGGCGGCCGTCGATGAACCAGTACTGATGGTGCGTGTGCGCTTTGTAGGGATGCGGTCCTGAGACCGGCTTGACGCCTTTCTTGGGGACATGGGGGATGTCATCATAGACCAGACGGTTGAAGGCCATCACCCGCCCGATCGTGCGCACCGAGACGTCCGGCGGCGCCAGCAGGCTCCAGATCCGAAACTCCCCGGCATCCGGATGGGCCTTCTGCAGGTGATACACCTGCACCATGAGCGGCAGCCAGACCTTGCGGGCTGGTGCGTTGGGCGCGCGGCTCTTGTCTACGAGTCCGGCGAAATGCTCGGTCTCAAACCGCTGGATCCACGCATTGACCGTGGGCCAGGAGACCTTCAGAAAGCGGCTGATGCTCACCTTCGCCCAGCCCTGATAGTAGAGTTTCACCACCTGCAGGCGGGCCTCGTAGCGGTCAGGCTGGGCGTGATAGCCCCACAGGCCCAAGTGGGCCTGGCAGGAGACCGGACTCTCTTCCCACAGGGCCTTGACCGTCTTGTGGTCGATCGGCACGCCGCAGGTGATGAACAGGATGCGCGCCAGTTCGCGGTAGTGGAAGCCGTCATAGAGGGCTTTGAGCCGATCCAGCTCCTGCCGGATGGCGTCCGGCACCCGTGTCGTCCGCGCTCGGACCACGACCTCAACGTTGTGAGGAAGCAGCCCGAGCATCCCCTGCTGCTGAAACTGACGGGTCAGCTTCCGCACCGTCGCCTGGTGGGTCTGGGTCTCCTGGGCCCGTTGCTGGGGCGTCCGGTCGGCAAAGAGCACCACCGGGCGGATCACTTCATAGCGCCACTGGGTATGGTCCACAAACTGCAGTTGCAGTTGCGCGAAGTCGTCCGCGTACACTCACATGGCCTCCCTGTTTCAGTAACCAATACGGATGAGGACCATGGGCCAGGAGCCCAGGGAGTCCTCCCCGGGCTTCTGGATGTGTCTGGTGCGGTTTTCCTGGCTCGACATGAAGTGACGCACCTGAGGAAAGCTCTTCAGGGTGCCCGGGGGAGACCCATGCGGCCGAGGCCGACTCAGCGGGACACGGCCCGCCCGGGCTCTAGATCCAGACACGTCCCGCGAAACCTGGCCCGCTGGAGGTCTACTTCGGCCAGGGTGACCATCCGACTTGGGGGGGTAAAGGTGCAGCCGTCTTTCTCCGGCGTGACCGTGTAGGTGCCGCTGCCAAGGGTGCGGAATCTATAGTGCCCCGTGGCATTCGTGGTGGTCGTGTCCTGGCAACCGCCAGGGCCGGTGAGCGTCATGGTAACGTCAGGAATGCCGGTCGGGTCTGCCTCGTTCCTCACCCGTCCCCGGAGGCGGGCGACCCCAGTCTCCAGACAGCTGATCGGCGGCGGCAGCACTTTGAGCTGCGTGATCTGCGTGGCCCAGACGTCTTCACTCGACACCCACTCCTGGAAGGTCCAAAACGTGAAGGGATCCGTGGGATCCACGACGGTCGCACTATAATCACCCCAGCGGTTGCGAGCTATGCCGAAGGTCACTTCGTAAGTGGCAACACCCACCCGCAGGAGCAGCGGTTCACCGAAGGTGGTAACGCCAGCCACCGTCTTCCCGTATACCGCATAGCTGCTCACGAACTGAGACTCGCTCGAGCCATTGAACCCGATCACCACGTCGCCAAATGCATTCGCGGCGAGGGAGCCATAGTACAAATCAAGATTGGGATCTGTAATGAGGCCTTCTTGGAGGAGCACGTTCTGGTCGGCATCGATTTGGAACCAGCGAAGTGCCGCGCGCCCCTCGTTGTTCACGGTATGCACCCCCCAGAAGGCCCCGTTGCGCAACACGATATTGGTATGGAAGACGTCCCCAGCGAATATCTCCAGATCCCGTTTCGGACCAGGCTGCTTGGCGCTGCCGATGAGACCGAACGGGGTGACATCGATGAGCCCATCTGACGTGTCAAGCATTGGAGCCGTGATCGTGCCAATGATGTTGGAACGCTTAAACAAACCAGCGTTAACGTTGAACGGGGCCAACAGGGCCGCCGGAAGCCCTTGATTGTCGAGATTGACGACCGGCTGCACGGGCGCCCCCGTCTCACCGATAGGAATATTCTCAAAGACGGTCACATGAACCACTGAGGATGCTGTAGCAGAGGGTATCGCTGCTGTCGCGCTCGCACCCGTCGGTGCTCCAGAGAGTAGGCGGGTTGCAGGCACTGCATGGTCTAGCGGAATATCGCACATTCCATCGGATTTAGTGGTGGAGTACGTCACCGCTCATCGAAAGCCTCCAGAGGTGAGGATTTGGAGATTGAGCAGCCAGTCGCGTGTGGGGACTTTCCCGCCTTCGACTTCCACCCCACACTGACCCGGATGCTTGGCCCGGCGCTGATACGGCATCAGGTTGTACAGATGTGCCAGTCCACCAAGAAACGCCTGTTGGCTGCCACCGGGATGATGGAACCCCTTCATCATGAAGAGTTTCCGCTCGATGGTGTTGTGGGCCTGGTCTAACAGGGTGCTGGTGGCCGGCATCTGCGGGTCTGCGAGCACCGTATACCAGCCCGCCTTCTTGTCCTGGAACCAGCGCCGTACGCGCTGGCCATTGGCCGCTCCAGCTGCGGTGGCGACGTGCTCCGCAAAGCGACGCAACCGTTGGCCCAGTGCAAACACGCGCAAGCCTTTGCGCTGTTGCGCCCGGTACCACAGGGTGTGGAACTGGGAGCGCAAGGCCTTGCGCACAGGGGATGCGATGGCCGTGAGTTTCTCGGGGAGCTTGTTGAGCGCGTGGCGGAGGCAGTTGCCGAGGTGCACCCCAGGGAAGAGCGTGCGCATGCTCTTGATGGTGCTATCGAACCCATCCGTGAGGACGCCCCGAACCCGATAGGAAGGCTCGTGACAGGACGCCGCACGTTGAAACTCCCCATAGGACTGGGTCAAGGCTGTAGCACTCGCCTCCCCGGTGTAGCCCAGATGCCAGATCACGCGGCCACAGACAATCGTGGGCAGATAGACCTTCTCGGTGAGACAGCGGCTGTGCTTTTCATCGGCCAAGAAATAGCTGGGGAGCGGCAACCCACACCGGATCAGCACCGTGACCACACTCTGGTGGCCAAACGCACAGATCAGGCGATAGAGCGCCATGGGGGAGATATGGTAGATGACCGCACAGAGATCCAAACTGAGGCCGCCATGTGTGGCCAACAGGGCATCGTGGGCCACTTCTGGTCGCATCTGGCGATAGCGCAAGACGAAATGCGGCAGAACCGTGAATACCGCTTTGCACGTGGTGCACTGGAGACGCCAAATGGTGATTCCACCGAGCCGGAGACGGAGGTAATGCGAGTGACGCGTCAGGCACCCACCGCCGCGACAGGTGGCCTTGTGCTTGAGCTGAAACCCGAGAGACAGGATGAACGCCGTCACCAATTCGAGAAACGCCTTGCCGTCACCAAGGAGCTGAAAGTAGGTCGTTTCGTGCTGAAAATCGACGGTGATGGTGCGGTTTTCTCGTGTCAGTTTGGCCGCTGTGCCCATGTGTCACCCCTCTGTCATCAGGTCTTGTTAGCTGATGAGACACGATGGGGGTAATGCATTGAACTCTCAAGACAATTGTGAAGGGCTCAGAGCGTTACCACGAAATCCGATGGAATGTGGAAATCCACTATACGACGGTGTATAAGGTCTTTGCGAGGTGGTCCGGCGACCGCTTACTGGAGCAGGCGTTTATCGCCAGTGTAAGGCATCTGGCGGACCAACACCAGCTTGATCTCCGCATCCTGCATGGCGATGGCACCAACACGGTGGCCAAAAAAGGGGGGGACGGCATCGGCTATTCCGGCCACAAACACCACAAGGGGGAGAAAGTCATCGCGATCATCGACAACCATGGTTATGTGTTGGCCCCCCTCCCGGTCGCGCCGGTCAATGAAGCCGATACGGTCTTGTTACCGGAAGGTTTGAAGGGATTGAAGCGTGTGGCCAAGCTCACGGGGTTGGTGCTGGAAGGGGCGTATCTCAATCTTGATGGCGGCTTCGATTCCAGGCACAATCGCAAGGCGATCTTCAATGTGGGCATGATTCCGAACATCAAGGAGAATCCTCGTCATCGCCAAAGTCCCAAGCGCGGGTGCAAGCGATTGTTCAATGCCGCGATCCATGCGTTACGGGAGCGAGTCGAGCGGACGTTTGCGTGGGAGGATAAATTCAAGCGGCTGCTCCTCCGTTTCGAGCACCTCCAGCAGCGCCACTACGGGATGAAATTGATGGCGTACACCTTGATCAATGTGAGGCGTTTCTGTCGTACCTAAAACTTGCAACCAGTTAAATGGATATGGCTGGCCATGGACGCCAAGACACGTCAAGTCATTGCCTTTCACGTGGGGGATCGCAGCCGCAAGGGTGCCAAGCGACTGTGGGCGAAGATTCCTTGGGCCTACCGTCAATACGCCCTGTTTTACACCGATCAGTATGTGGTATATGAAGGTGTGATTCCGGCGGCGCAGCACCGAGCGATCAGCAACTTAGCCCGCAAAACCAACCATATCGAGCGTTTCAACAACACGTTGCGCCAGCGGGTTTCCCGTCTAGGACGTGACGCGTTGTCGTTCTCCAAGAAGCTCGCCCATCACATTGGTGCCATCAAGCTGTTCATTTGCCACTACAACCTGACGAGAGCTGTGGCGTAGAGAGAGCATTACATGGAGTGTACTACCAGCTGTCGAGCCTCCAGAAGTGGGTAAGGTGATGGCCCTGCCAGAAGTGGGAGGCCTGCATCATCATTATGCGCGGCAGGCGGCATGAGGGTCGATGGGATACCGGCCCGTCGCTGAGAGACCACCTGATGACTGGCTGTCGTCGTTGCCGCAGGACGGGATGCTGGGAAACGCGCGACGTTTGCACGTGGCCGGCCGAAGGGCGCGTCAGCCGTCGTCATCCTTGAGGTGCTGTGACTTGGTGGCTCGAGGAGAAAGGGGAGCGACGTGCGATCCCTGTTGCGGTTTCTGCTCATGGTGTTGTTGAGTATGGGGGTATGGATAGCGATCGGACTTGGGGTCGGCTTTCTGTTGCATTGGTTTGTCCCTGCCATTGATGTGGGCATGGGCACGTTAATCGGGGTGGTGACGCTTGGCGGATGCTTTCTGTGGCTCAGCCGGATGTCGACACTGGAGGCCCTCTACGGAAGCGACGAGATCGAATGGTCTGAACCCACACAATCGACGGCGCCCCAGGCTGAACGGAGACCCACGCGGCGGAAGCGACGACATAGAGGTTCGTAACCCTCGCAGTCTGACTTCTCATACAGGATGCAGCCTCACAGGATACATGGATCGAGGTTCTCCGCGTATGCTATGAGTTTTCGGGAACGACAGCTGCTGCAGCTGGTAGCGGAAGACGGCTTCGCAGACGGCCGCCTCAAGGCGCGTCGGCAGAGCCCGGGAGGTGTGACGGGTCCGAAGCGGCGGGGTTGGGGCATGGATGGCACCAGGAGGCCCCCTGCTGGACCACCGAGCCACAGCGCCGGCAACCTCGAAGGATGCCGGCGGGGGAAGATTGTCCTCTCTCGTTGATGTCAGGGAAGAGTGATCCCTGTCACCGCTCATACCGCTGCGGGTTCCCGTGTTCGCACCGCCCGGGCCACAATGGTCACCCCGTACTGATCCTCAATATCGAGGGCTATGCGGATCAGGTCATCGGCCACGTGTCTGACATCGAGCCCAGCGGGAACCTGGACCTCTAAGGTCAGATCCTCATCGCTGTAATGGCGATCGAGCGGTTCGATGCTCGAGCCCGGAAAGGCTTGGTAGATTTTCTGGCAAAAGATCACAGCGGCCTTTGCCAGCGTGGCCGCCTGCGTGGAGGTCTCTCGCGCCATCGTGTTCACCTCCCCTTGGCCCTCACGACTTCAATGAGATCCCTGACGACTTCCAGCGCCCAATCCGCGGTCTCCTTGGGCAGGGATTCGGCGTGGTAATCCACGCCCAATCGCAAATCATAGAGCCTGCGCAGGGGAAAGCGAAATCGCTCGTAGAGCCCGGGACCCGTCAGCAGATAGGCCGGATCATCCCAGCGTCCTCTGACGAAGGCGTTAATCATGCCGAGATGTTCCCATCTGGGCTTCGTTGGCGGATCGCCGAGAGCCGCCCACATCGCCTGATACGCGGCATAATAGCACCTCGAGATCGCCCCAGCATCATCGCCGGCGTCTCTCAGGGCTCTGGCCCCTGCCAGGTATCGTGAAGCCGCCTCCAATCGCTCGTGCACGGGCATAGCTGGTAGAGACCGTTATCGAAACACAGCCATGCCACTTCGTGGCATGCCTTCGCCAGGTTCTCTCGATGTGGACATGATAGCCTCAATCGCCATGTCCTACCAGGGTCTTCTTGGCTCGCGACGAGTGCTTGAGCACCCGAGGCGCTCACATCTGCTGACGAACGCCCGCGATCAGTCGCGATGGGCTTTGTGATGGCAAGGTGCCTGCCTTTTACGGAAGCCGAAGGGCGCGGCGCATCACCCTCCGCCCCGCCCCGCAGCCATAGCGATAGAGGTGGTGCCGCTTGACAACGCCTGTCCCTCCGGCATCATCACGGCACATCACAGAACGGGAGGATGGCCGGGAAAGGCAAATGAGACGGGGCAAGTGCCTGCGGTGCAAGAAAGCTTTTTACTGGCACCGTCCTGTCCCCGTGAAGCAGGTGCGCTGTCCCGATTGCGGCCGGCGTCTCACCCGCACCTCGCACCGCTTGCGGAAGTTTCCGAGCGGTGCATTACGTGATTCTTATACCTACTGTATGGCTCTACGTAATTTCTTTGGTGGCAAACACTTACGGGTACGATGGTGGTAGAATCGGGCTAACTCATTGCGCATTAATTGGCGGTGTACTTGGCGACAGAGGTAGTCAATGTTAGGCGTGCAGTATACCTCTAGCAGCAGTAGGCTTAGCCCGTAGCGCACTTGCGGCAGGGTCAAGGCAGGCGTCAACTGATGACCCCGGTGAGTTTCGCCGATCAAGAACCACACTGAGATCAAGGACAACGCCATGTGGTGATGCCAGCCCTGCCAGGTGCGCACCTGGTACTCGTCCATCCCCGCCTCGCCCTTGCCCCTTTTGAAGCTCGCTTCAATGCACAGGCCCGCTTTGATCACCCGCGCCAGTTCCGTCAGCGACGGCTCCGCCAGCTTCACCTCAGACACACACGTCGGGGTGAGATAGTAACGGTCGCGATACCGACCGTCCTGCTCCGTGGCATCCGGCGGGGATTTCTCCTCCAACGTGCTCTCGTCCGCGAGCGGACGACGGGTGACCACCAGCCACTCCTCAGGTCCCGTTCGTTTGCGCTCCAGCCGCGTCTGCACGCGACGCTTGACCATCTCAATGCCAACCGGACCTTTCTCACCGTCTCGCATCATCAAGCGCGTCCACCCATCGGAGCCAAGCAATTGTCGCCAGGCACTCACTGACTGCCACGGGACCTTGGGGCGACGGCCGCGCCCTTGATACGCGGGCGATGGCGCCTCCCGGTCCCGAATCGTGGTGTGGCAGGGCACGCCCAGCACATAGCGTTCGCCACGTTGTCGCAGCTCCCCGCGAAACCGCGTGTGGCGACCCAGTTCATCATCCCCTGTTACCCAGCCGTGGGGCACCTGATCACGCCACGTATCGAGCATCTCCAAGCACTGAT
>Ga0137404_10003518_pt1 | contig 10450 bp, 7 predicted proteins | sample CZOMad2_1_16fung_FD_108285 | JGI IMG/M metagenome (GOLD analysis project Ga0137404, IMG submission 108285) | Vadose zone soil fungal communities from Angelo Coast Range Reserve, California, USA - CZOMad2_1_16fungal (Illumina Assembly) | ecosystem: Environmental > Terrestrial > Soil > Vadose zone... | reverse complement strand
TTCTCCCCGTCGAGCCGCATGCCGCCGAATTTCACGCCGACGTGGCCATACACGTCCTCCGCAGTGCGGGTATCGTGGTTGCTGCCGGCGTTCCAGCCGACGCCGTAATCGAGGCGGCCGGCCAGGACGCCGGTGACTTCCAGCCCGTTGAAGTGGCCGCCTAGGTTCCACGAGTCGCTCGTCGCGCCGTTCAGGGCGGTCACCGACGTGGCGGGCACCAGCGCATCCCCCAGGTACGTCGAGTGCGGACCGAAGCTGGATAAAGTGGAGGACCCGCGTCCCAGGCGCAGGTTGATTGCGTGCGCGGGGCCGATCAGATCGTTGAAGTGGATCTGCGCATTCTCGACCTCGACCTCGCCGTGCGACGATGCGACCACCTCGGCGAAGAACGTCGTCTTCTCGCTGAAGCTGCCGGCCCCCCAGATCTGGGCCTCGGCGATGGTGTCCGTCGCGATGATCGAGGCGCCATTGTCCGCCTTGGCGCCGCTCGAGCTCTTGACGGGATGGAAGATGGTCTCGCCGTTGATTCCCACTGCAAGCGGCACCTGCGCTGGAAGCGTCGCCGCGTCCCCGGAGGTGCTCCTGCGAAGCGTGATCGAGTCCTGTTTGATGTAGTCGCTGTCCACGCCAGGGAAACGGAAGCCGTTGCGCCGGAATGCCTCGCCGAAGGGCGCGAGCTTCGGAAAGACGGTGTGGCAAGTCGTGCAACTGGTCCCGTACTTTCGCGCGAAAGCCGGGATCGCGTGTGCCGGTAATGACGAGAATGCAAGCAGCGTTGCCGCCGCAATGACGATGCGAATCGCTCTCATGTTCTACCCCCCCGCACCAACCCCTAGCAGATATGACGGATAAATACACCCACCAGAGTGCATACTTATGGCTGGATGCGACCGGTTGTCGCCGTGTCCGCACGATAAAAGCCAGTCAGCGCCGATCGACGCCTATTGACACCCAGGAAGGCCCTCGCGATCCCGGGCTCTTCAGGCTGACTGTGGCCGGCGCTCCGCCCAGGGCTGCGCCGCTTCCAACTGCGATAGCAGCGTACCCTCCTCCCCGAATCGCCCGAACAAGTGGCAGCCGACCGGCAAGCCGTGGCTATTCCAGTACAGCGGCACCGACATGACGGGTTGCCCTTTGAGAGAGGATCAATGCACCGGGATGTCGCGCAAGGATCCATCGGGCGCCAGGGCGCGGCAGATCGGCTTGCCGTTCTCGCTCATGACGAGCTTCGTCCCGCGGACCAGCCGCGCGATCTCGCAACGCAGGAACATGCCCGCGGAGGCGCCTTCTTTCAGCCCCGTATCGAGCTTGATGAACCATCCGTCCGCGTCCATGGCAATGGCCCTTGGCGCTCCCAGCCCGTCGGGATCGTGGCCGAAGACGAGCCCGTTCAGGCCGAGCGTCTCCAGGCGGTCCTTCATCTTCGAGCGACGGCGGTGGCTCTTCCACCATCCGTGATACACGAGGATCGAGTCTGGCTTGAGGAGGAAGCCGTACTCTCCACGTGCCCAGCTGTCTCCGGCCTGAGCGAAATACTCGCGCAGATCGTCCACGTGGTCGCGCGCGTCGATGTAGCCGGCATGTGCGAACAGCCATGAGCCGACGAATGCGGCGACGGGCATCGTCCGGATGAAGCGGCTGAACTCGTCCTCGCCGCGCCTGAACGGAGAGGCCAGGAAAAGGACCTCGTGGTTCCCGAGCAGCACCACGACGCGGCTGCCCGCGGCGGCGCTCTGGTCCTGCAATTTCTTCAGCAAGAGGACCACGCCGCGGCTGTCGGGCCCGCCGCGGACGGAGTCGCCGACGACCAGGAAAAGCTGCCTCGCGAGTCCTGGCTTCCAGTCCATGCCGCCGCCATGCCGCACCGTCATACCGGCGGCAAGCAGTAGCTTGTCCAGCTCCTCGCGGTTGCCGTGAACGTCGCTCACCGCCCAGAGCGTGTCATAGCGTTGCTGAAGGTCCTCGGTGGAGATCGAGACCCAGGCGGGAGACGTAGGCAGTAGCCCCGGCGGCTCGGCGCGCGCGCCCAGAGCGCAGAAAAGCAGCAGCGCGAAAAGCATGCCGGCCTTCACCGGCGGATCATCGCGATGGCGAAGGAGAGCACCGAGAGCGCGAGGCCCACGGTGAAGACGTCATACGATAGCGCGAGCGTCTTGGTCCTGTTGAGCAGCAGCTTGCGGATGAAGTACAGGTCCTCCACCAGGGTCTGCTGGAGCGCTGGCCAGTTGCTGGCAAGCCGGTTCATGCGGGCCCGGTACTCCTCCAGCGTCCAAGGGACGTCGTTCGAGAACATCAGCACGTTCTCGTCGTGCACGTCCGCGTCGGAGCCGAGGACGCGGCGCAGGCCCGCGCGCGCGACGCGCATCGAATAGATGGAGATGAAGATGGTGATCAGATTCACCGTGAGCAACAGCAGCGTCGGCATCAAGAGAGCGCGATACTCTTCGACCCGTCGAAGCAACAGGCCGACGATCAGCGTGATCATGATCGCGTTCACCTGAATCATGGTGCTCGTCCGGCGGTCGAGGATCTTGAACAGCTGGATCTGGTTGCGGCTGAGGGAGTCGAAGATGTTCTCGACCGTCTTTCCCATCCCCTTGGTGACCTTGGCCTGCTCGGCGTCCTGATGGGCCGCTTCGCCGACCTGCTCGCGCAGGAGCTTGTGCAATCGGACCAGATTGGCCGCCCGGCCGGCGTTGTACTCCAGCTGGGCATAGCGGGTGCGGAACTGATGGTTGTCGAAGAAAGCGATGCAGATCTTCGTCCACTCGACGTCGGAGTGGACCTCGGCCTTCCGGCGTTCCCGCTCCAGCCGGAACTGTTCCGCCAAAGCCAGGTAGTTCTTGTTGGCGATGACCAGAAGCAAAGCGTCGTGGAGCACTTCCTGCACCAGCTTGTCCGGACTTGGCGAGTCCGTCGCTTGGATGGCGGCAGCGACCTCCTCCGCGAGCTCCAGCGGCTGCCGTTGCTCAGCCAGGAATGCCCGCGCCATCTCGGCGCTCTGTTTCCGGTTGCCCTTCGGTCCGGCGGCGTAGCCGGTGTCATGGAACCAGGCCGCGAGCAGGAGGGCGGTCAGGTCGTCATCATCGAGCTTGGCCCCCTTGGCGACTTCCCTGGTTGCGTCAACCAGCGCGCGCGCGCGTCCGAAGCTGTGGAAGACGAGCGGGTTGTCGGGTCCGGCGTTCCGGAAGATCTGGAATACCTGCTGCGCGGCCAGCCGGACGATCGGAGCGTCGTGTTTCGACATCACCCCCCCTGCTCACAGGCCGAATCCGGTCGAGAAATAGAAGGCTGTCTTTTCGTCCGAGCGGACCACCGTCGCGTTCATGGACGCGCCGACCTCGAAGTTCCATGCGGCCGCGAACACTGCCAGCCAGAGACCGCCGCCCGCAGCCGTGTGCCACCGCGACGAGTTTTCCGAGCTGAGGAACACGCGGCCTACGTCGGCGAGCCCGAGCACTCCGTAGCGGAACGGAAGGAGTGCGGTGAACCGACCCAAGGAGATCCGGAGCTCGGTATTGGCGACCACCGATGCATCGCCAGCGAAGCGGTCTGCGTCGTACCCGCGGAGCGGATTGCCATTGATCACTCCCGTCAGGTTGAGCACCGGCGGCAGCGCGCTGCCGCCGAGGAAGGCCGCCTCGAAGAAGGGATACGATCCCCAGTTCTTCTCGCCGCCCACGCGCAGATCGAGAAAGACGTCGGTCAGCAACCTCCCGCCGAGGGCGGCTGACGCCTCTCCCCGCAACTTGCTGAAAGCGGAGGTGGCGCCGAAGATCGCAGGAGTGTGGCGGCCGATGACCTGCAGGCGGAAGCCGCGGATCCCGGAGAGCGTGCCGGCCCGCGTGTCCAGCGTGAGCCCCACCTCACCGCTGCCCACCGCCATCGCCTCCGAACCGTAGATGCCGCTGGCCGCGGTGCCGGGCGGGATGGTGGAGACGTGCTTCAACAGAGCTCCGACATGGCCGCGAAGAGGGCCGAGCAACGATGTCTCGAGGATCGGATAGACGATCAACTGCTCCTGGTTGACGTTGTAGAAGCCGCTGCCTCGCGCCGGGTCTTTCACCGTCTGGTTGCCCAGACCGAAGAAGCTCACCACCTCGATGCCCGAGTAAGCGAGGTAGAGGAGCCCGGTGATCGGCGAACGAGTCCGCAGTTGCGCCGCGTACTCCAGACGCGGACGGTTCACCCCTGTCGCCCAGGCGGCGGCGAAGTTCATTTGCGACGAGAAGGGATCCAACCCGAAGCCGAAACGCGTCAGCAGCGCGCGCGCCCCAAGGACCACCCCGCGGTTCGAGTCGTAGGAGAACTGGGGAAAGAAGAGGAGGTCCTGTCCCCAGTCCCGGAACGGTTCGTAGCGTGGCCGGTCCGGCTCGGGAGGTCTCGGGTCGGCAGGCACGACCCGCACCCCGATTGAGCTGTCGGCGCTGCCTTCCTCCCGGACCTGGCCCCCCCGCGGCGTGTAGAGCCGCAACTCTTCCGTCTCGCCCGGGTGGAACGTGCGGCGGAAACGGGGGCTTGCGACTTCGAGATCGCCTCCGGCCATCCGTTTGAGCGCGAGAGTCTCGCCTTCGGCCCCTCGCAAGTCGACCCGCGCGGCCAGCAGCAGGTAGAAGTCGCGCGACGCCTGCGCGAGCCCATCGCGGCGAGCGCGCAGGACCCTTTCGAGCTCGAGGCCTCCTTTCGCGTACATCGCCGCGGGCAGGCGGTGGACCGCATCGGAGATGACCTCATCGGTAAGCCTGGCGACGACGTCCGTGGTGACCGCCTCCCATGCAGGGGCATCCAGCCAGACGAGAAACCGCCGATCGGTGAACCGGCCCGAGAAAGTGAGCTTGTCGATCGCCGGGTATGACGCATGAAAGCTGGTGATCTGCTTGGTGTAGTACTCGATCAAGAACGGGAACACGCCGCCGAAGCGGCTGAACGTCTGATCCCGGTCCCGGGGGACCGCCCGCCAGGATTGCTTGCCGCCCTCCTCGAAGCGGATCCAGCGCCACTGATCGAGGTGGCGGTCCCAGTCTCCGACCAGGATGTCGATGAGCCGCGCACGCAGGTAATCCGTCGCGTCGACTTCCTCGCCGGCGCGTTCGTCCAGCCGGACGAGGAGGTCGATGGTGTCCGCGACCTTGCCGCCTCCGGGAACGCCGCGCTCCATCCGCTCTTCGAGCAATCCCAGCATGCCGGCAAAAGCGGAACGGAACTCGCCGAGCCGCGGATCGTCAGGCATCACGGCAAGCTGCGGCGTGGCATGGAGCACGCCGGCGGCCTCGAGCAGCGGCGCGACCACCAGCGCGCCGCCAGGATGCAGGGTGCTGGTCAGGTCCTGGACGACGTCGCCGATCGCCGATTCCCGCGTCTGGGGATCGAGCATCACTTTCGCGTCCTTGTCCACCGATCGAAAGACCCAGGCGCGTCCGTTTCCGCTCTGGAGGCGGAGGTTCTTCGTTTGTTGGCCTCCGCCACGGCGCTCCGGCTTGAGCCCGCCGTCGAACGACTCCAGATTCAGGATCGGCACCTCGATCGGCGTGGTCCACAGTTCGCGCCACTGGGCGCCAAGGAGGAACCGCCTGAGCCATCCCGCCTGGTAACGCGGCCCAGCCGCGAGCGTCTCGGTCCGAGCAGAGTCCACGACTTCCGTTGCCTCGCCATGAGCACCCGCGGGCGGCGCGCCCGCGTTCGCTGCCGCCGCATGGACAGAGAGAACGACCACCATCCACGCGGCAGGCTTGATGATTGGGGCGCGCATTCTCGTTCCTCGAAGAACTCGTGCTGCCGGCGGACGCCTCATGCTCCGGGCGCCTCGGCTCCTGTCGCGTGTTTCGACGTCGAGAGTCGAGCGCATGCACACCTTACGGCAGCGCGACCGTGATCGTCGAGGGGTAGCTTTCCTGCTGCGAGGATCACCGGGCCGATGGCGTGCACGAGCACATCCTCCGGGACGAGGGCGCTGCTGGCTATGGGCCTTCCGTAGTACCGCGCTTTTCCGTCCTTGGTCTCGAGCTGGTCGCGCCCCGGTCCACGTGGATGCTGCGCATCGGCTGGCGAGGCGGTACCATGGCCAATGGAACAGTATGATCCGCGCCTTCTCCGCCGAGGAAACGCTGGCCCGTGCCGGGCAGCTCGCCGAGGTGCTCCTCGACTGCATCGCGGGAAGAGCCTCGGTCAGCTTCATGGAAGACTTCTCGCGCGACGAGGCCACCGAGTACTGGCGCGCGATCGCCGCGGACGTTCGCGCCGGCCGGCGGGTGCTCTTCGCCGCGGGCGAAGTGGACGGCACCGCGCAGCTCCTGCTGCAGGTCCCACCCAACCAGCCCCACCGGGCCGAGCTGGCGAAGATGCTGGTGCACCGGCGCGTACGGCGCCGCGGCGTCGGGCGGGCCCTGTTCGCCGCTGTCGAGGAAGAGGCGCGCCGGCGCGGCAAGACCCTGCTCACTTTCGACACCATGGCTGGCGGCGATGCGGAGCGGTTGTACATCGCCTGTGGATGCACGAAGGTCGGGGAGATTCCGGGGTATGCGCTCTTTCCCGACGGGCGGCCGGGGCCGGCGACGATCTTCTTCAAGGAGTTGCGCTGACCGGCCTGATCCGTCGCGCAGACTTCACGAAAACTTACGCAAGCCGGCATGGCGCCGCGCAACACGCTTCCACAGAATCCGCCGAAAGAGGAGGAGATATGTCCGGGTGGCGGGAGACGGCGATCGGATTCGTGCTGATGGGCATGCATCTGCTCTACTTCGCGGCGGCAGTGTCGCTGATCCTCGTGCCGGAGCATCCGTAATCTCTGGCGAGCGCGTCCAAAAACTTTGGCCATGGCTGGCGGCAAAGTACTAATGGGTCGCGTCCGCCCAGGAGGCGACCATGGCCGACGAACGCTGGGAAGAGCAGTTCAAACAATTCCTCCGAAAAACGGGCGACGACTTTCGCCGTGCCGGAGAGGACGTCAAGACCGAGGCGCAACGGCTCTTCGATGCCGCCGTCGACCCGCAGAAGCAGCAGAAAGTCCGGGATCGCTTGAAGGAGCTCACCGGGTGGGCTCGAAAGACGGCGGACGATGTGGCGGGGATGGTGGAGACGGCGGCCAGCAAGGCCGAACAGGCTTTCCACCGCGCCACGGGCAAAGTGACCGAAGCGACGGAGAAGGTCTCGCCCGCGGCGCGCAAGCCCTCCGGGAGAGCCAACAAGAAGACGGCCGGAGGGAAAGCCAAAGGCGGCAAGCCAGCCCAGAAGACCATCGGCAAGCGGAAGCGCTAGGAGCTGCGCCCGTCGTCACGGCGCTCCTGCGCTATGAGCGAGGCACTCCTTGCATGCGGGTGCGTGCGGGGCGGTGTCGTCCACACCTCGACGTGAAGTTTCGGCGAGCGGACGGCTTGCGCTACCGTGATCGGGGGATCACGAGAGGAAGCGCTCATGAAACGCATCGCGCTCTTCATCGCCCTCTGCATCGTCGCCGCGGCCGCAGTCGTGGGCGTCCATGCATGGGGGTGGCGCGAGCGAAAGCTCAAGGAGGACGAGCGGATCCGCGCGCAAAGCGAAGCGGAGCAGGCGGCCGCGGGCCGGCTCGGCCTCAAGACGCAGCCCCTGCCGCCGGACCCCCTCGAGCGACGCCTCGCGCTCGATGACGCTCTCCGGCTGAGACCCGATCGCAGGTTCCTGCTCGCGGCGCGGGAGTTGGCCGGAGCGGAGGTCGCGGCACGCTTCTCGGACCGCCGTTGGATCCTATCGCTCGGTGAGCGCGAGATCGGACGCGTCGCCGAGCTGCCGGACTTCGCCGAGTTGATGAACGCGCTCGCCCCGCTCGCCCGGGAGTGGGTGGCCGCGGCCAAGGTCACTGGGAAAGCTCCGCGGATTCGCGCGCTGCGCGGGCACAAGGAAGCCTTCGCTGCGATCCGCGAAGCGCAGACGCGATGGTCTCGAGGCGACCATGGGGCAGCAGTCCTCCACGACGCCGCTTCGGCCGCCGCCGCCCTCATGCTCCAGGTGCCGCGAGCGTTCGACGTGGACGACCATCTCGACGCGCACGCCATCGCGCTCTGCGCGGCCGATGCAGCGGCGGGAGCCGACGCTCGCGGCCAGCAGGCAATGCTCGCACTCGCCCTCGGGTACGCCGGGGCCGCACGCGCTCTCGCCCCCGCCCAGGACGAGCCGGCGCTCCACGCGTTCGTGACGCTCGATCGGCGCAAGCTTGCCGATGCAGCGCGACGCAAAGACGCCAACGCAGGCGACCGCCATCTGCTCCTTCGCTGGCTGATGCAGGATGCGAACGAGCAGGCTTTGCGCCGCTGGATCGGCGCCTCGCGCGACAACGAGCACGTCTCCGTTCCCGCGGTCGGCCAGCTCTTGCTCGACGCAGACCTCCAGGTCGTGGCAGCCGCGAGCGAGGCACTGCCGGCCCTCGCGGTGGCCGAGCTGGAAAGTGTGCGCGCGACAGCTCCAAGAGATGCCGAGCTGCTCATCGTGTTGATGAGCGCGCAGAGATCGGCCCTGCAGACGTTGGCGAACAACGAAGATTTGCGGGCGCGGCTCGCGGAGGACCTCCGCCAGGCGGACACGACGTATGAGGGCCCTCTGTGGCGGGGAGCGGATACCAGCGCCTGGTACGCCGCGGCGACGGCAGCGGCCCTCCTGGGCTCGGCGCGGTCCGGCTACGTTCTCCGCAACGATGCGACCGGCCTCGCTGACGAGCTCGGCACCTGGCCCGTGCCCGCCGGGGCCCATCTGAGTCGCTGGCTCAAGGCGAGGATCGCCGCGGATGGGGGAAGCCTCGACGAGGCGTACGAGACGCTGGCCACGTCGAAGTTGCCGGGCGCCCGCGCCGCCGCGGACCTCATCGACGCAATGGGGAAACAGTCCGAATCGCCGGATCCGCGCATCATCGAGGCCGTTCGCGTCGCCTGGCGCCACTTCGATTCCCGACCCGCCAGCCGTCTCGTCTGGGCGGAAATGCTCCGGATCCACGAGCGCGATCTCGATCGCTCCGGGCACCTGGTTGCGAGCGTCGTCGACGATGCGCCCGGCGCGTATTCCCTCGACGAGGTCGCTTTGGCGAAGCAGCGCGGCTCCATCGACCTGCTCGAACAGCTCGCGCTCGACGAAAGATTTCCCTTCCCTGCGCGGCTCGAGGCGGCAGGGGCGCTGGCGGATCGCGGACCGAAGGCGCAGGCAGAGCGCGTCTTGCGACGTCTCGGGCGCGAGCGCCCCGCCGATGTCCCGACGCATGAGCGACTCATCCGGTTCCTGCACGACGCCGGACGGTCCGCCGACGCCCTCGCCACGGCGCTCGACCTGTTGCGGGCGTATGGAGAGGACGACTCGTTCCGTGTCGCGCGGGTGAGGTGCGCAGCGGCCCGTCAGCTCGATGCGATGGGCCGGCACGAAGACGCCCTGACGATGATCGAGCGCGCGCTTCCGACGGAGGCGGTCTGCGCCTATCGGATGGCGACGGTGCAGCTCGCCCACCTGGGCAGGAAGGAAGATGCGGAGGGCCTGCTGCTCGCTCATCTCGCCCGCCATCCGCAAGCCGAGACGGCTGCCGACGTTGCAGAGGTGCGGTGGTGGAGTCGTGACGACGCGGGTGCGGCGGACATCCTCGCGCACCCGCCCGCCCCGCTGACGCGCAGCAACTTTCGTGAAATCGGCGAACGATTCGCGGGTGTGTTCCGCAGCCGACCCCCGGCGGAGGTGAAACGCGCGATCGAAGCGCTGTTCCAGGCCGGCATCCAACCGCTGTCGATCCTGGAGCTCGGACCTCCCATCGCGAAGGCTGGGGCGGCGGCGCAGGCTTTCGAGCTGTACGCGCTGCTGGGCCAGAAGGTGCCGCCGGAGAGGACCGCAAGCGTCCAGTTCAGGGCGTGGAGTGCCTTGCGCGCAGCGAAGGGGGCATCGGCTGCGGAAGCGTGGTTGCACAAGCAGCTCGGGCCGGACCCTTCCGCGCTCGTCGACGGCGATCTCGCTACATCCGCATACAGCGAGGGCCCGGACGAGGCCCTGTGGGAACTGTTCCCCAACAGGCCGCCGGACCCCGCGTTCGCCGATCGCCTCGCCCTGCTGCGCGCCGCCTCGATCGCTCGTCGCGGCGAACGAAGCGCGCGGCGCGACGCGCTGCTGGCGGAGATTTCCGATCCACTTGCATGGTGGAAGGCGCGGCTCGCGCGCTCCCTCGGCCTTGCGGGCGCCCACGCGAGCTGGGAAGTGCAGCTCGCGCGGTACGTGCTCGGCGAGGGCGGCGATGACGACATCGCGGACGAGGCGACGGACGGCTCGCGGCCGTGCGAAGCGCCGTACTACTTCGGCGTTCGCGCTGCAGCAGAGTCCCGCGTGCGCGATGCGGCAGCCTGGTACCGTGTGGCATTGGAATGCCGCAACCCCGGCCAGCCCGAGTTCGTCTGGGCCTATCGGGCAGCGGCGCAGTTGGAGCAGGATCGCTCACTCTCGGCGAAGCTGCTCCAGG
>Ga0137404_10003515_pt1 | contig 10457 bp, 10 predicted proteins | sample CZOMad2_1_16fung_FD_108285 | JGI IMG/M metagenome (GOLD analysis project Ga0137404, IMG submission 108285) | Vadose zone soil fungal communities from Angelo Coast Range Reserve, California, USA - CZOMad2_1_16fungal (Illumina Assembly) | ecosystem: Environmental > Terrestrial > Soil > Vadose... | reverse complement strand
TCATTAACACCGGTTCTTCAGACCGGTGGTACGAGCATGCAAATAATTTAGCCGTTTTAACGGCTTCTGTTCCGAACTGGCAGGTATGAAACAAAAGCCGTTGAAACGGCTGTTTCTGCTGAGGACTTGCTACCACCTGGCTGAAGCCAGGTATTAATGAGACTTGCGCTGACAATCCGCACAAAACCAGGCGGTGCGTCCGCCGATCGTTGCCGATCTCAATTTGCGTCCACAACCCGGGCATTTGCCGCCGTTGCCGCGGTGCGACAGCAGCCATGATTTGGGCATACGATCCATATCGGCTTTGGCTTCGATTGCCCTTTTCAAAATGTAGTGAGTCGCGCGAAAGAGTTTCGTGACTGTTTTACCGCTCAGAGACGAAATTTGCGTGGCCGGATGAATGCGTGCGCGGAAAAGAATCTCGTCCGCGTAAATATTTCCAATGCCCGCGACCAACTTCTGGTTGAGCAAAATCGTTTTTACCGCGCCACGATGTTTTCCGAGGATCTCTCTGAATTGCGAGAGAGTGATGTCGAGCGCGTCCGGGCCCAAGGCGCGCTTCTTCAAAAATTCATTCACATCCTCGATCAGCCCGATCTCGCCGAATTTGCGCTGATCCTCGAATGCAAGGCAGTGAGTACTGGCGAAAACAAAGAGCACTCGCGTATGCCTCGGCGCCTGCTCATCATGCTTTAAATAGTGAAGTGAACCGGTCATCCCGAAATGCAACCGCAGCCAGAGGTCTCCGTCGGCACGCACGAAGAGATGTTTGCCGTGGCGGCGAGTCGATTTAAATCGGCGCTCCTTCAGTTCGCGGGCGAGCTCACGCGCCGAGACGCCCTTTAAAATGTAAGCATCGCGTACGTCGACATTGTCAATGCGTTGATGCAGCGATGTGGCATCGAAGTACTGTTTGAAGGTTTCAACATCGGGCAGCTCTGGCATGGTGCACGTGACGCAGGCAATCGTGCCTGCGAACGCTCAGCGCGCAAGACACGACGGCGCAGACGGGATTGTCTGCGTCACGCTTTTTGCCGAAGCTTGGCTGAAGCGATGTCTTCCAATTCGATCGACGATTTCTTGCAGTTGTTAAAAAAATCGCCATCCGGCGCTGTCTTTAATCCGTGGTGGGAAGTCGATGAGGAAAACGATATCGGCCGGGGCGCACCGGCCATACGGCGGAACCAGCTACGCGCCTATCTGCAAAAGCGGCTTCGGAAGGCGCACCTTGCAGTGATCGGCGAGGCGGTAGGGTACCGCGGCGGTCACTTCAGCGGAATCCCCATGACTTCTGAGCGGTTGTTGCTCGGGAGAAGCAAGAAAGTCCGGATGAAATCCAACGATTTCTTTTCCGACATTAATCCGCGGCGCACGAGCAAGCCCGAGAAATGTCCGGACGGATTTTCCGAACCGACGGCAACAATTGTCTGGGGCGCGCTGTTGCGGCTTGGCCTAAAGCCAGACCAATTCGTGCTGTGGAATGCATTCCCGTGGCATTCATTCAATCCTCGCCGCGGCATGTTGAGCAACCGTATGCCTAACAAGTCCGAGCGAGTTTCCGGCCTGCCGGTGCTCAACGCTTTTCTCGGATTATTTCCCTGCGATCAAGTCGTCGCGCTGGGAAAAATTGCTGCCGCACAGCTGGAAGAACTTGACGTGAACGCACACTGCGTCCGGCACCCGGCCTCGGGCGGCGCCAAACTTTTCCGCCAGCAAATCACCAGCGTCGTGAACAAGCTGGCCTAGCGAAGTCGCGTCGTCCCGCCATTTGGTTTTTCTCCCCTCCTCATCGGAAATTTTCGGAACTGAATTCCGCTTTCGCTGCTTCTTTTCCGCTCCTCCGAGCAACCAAATTCTGCTATTTTCCGGACTCAGTGCTCACCGCTGAAACAAAACGCCGCCTTGATGCCTGCCGCGACATCCTCGTCGGTAAGCTGCCGCTGCCAACCGACCAGATCGAGCTGATCACACTGGCGTTGATTTACAAATTCATGGACGACCTCGACGAGGAGTCAGTGAGGCTTGGCGGGAAGCGTTCATTCTTCGTCGGTCCACTGGAGAAGTATCGTTGGCGCGCGTTACTGCCGCAGACCGTTTCTGCCGATGAGAGGATGAATCTTTTCGCGGAGGGAATCGAAACGATCGGGAAAGCGGAGCATCTGCCTGCATTGTTCCGTGATATTTTCCGGAATTCGTTCCTGAAGTTTCGCGACGGACGCATCCTGACGCTTTTCCTCAATGAGGTGAATGGCTTCGTCTACTCGCACAGCGAGGAACTCGGCAATGCATTCGAGTATCTGCTCAAAACGATGGGCATCCAGGCCGAGAACGGACAATTCCGTACTCCGCGACACATCATTGATTTCATGGTCGCGTGTCTCGACCCGCAACCGAATGATCGCATCCTCGATCCCGCATGCGGCACGGGCGGATTTCTGGTTTCCTGTTACAAGCACATTCTGGCGAAACACACTTCGCCGGGATCGACAATCGCTGGCGACAAGCTCACACACGAGCAGCGTCAGAAAGTTTATGCCAATCTCACCGGCTACGATGTTACCGACCTAATGGTAAAGCTGAGCAAGGTGAATTTATTCCTGCACGGTTTTCCCGATCCCGCGATTCACATCTACGACACGCTAACCAATGATGCGCGGTGGAATGAGAAGGCCGATCTCATTCTCGCCAATCCACCATTTATGACGCCGAAAGGCGGTGTCAGCGCGCACACAAAGTTTCGCGTGTCCGCCAAAAAATCAGAGGTGCTCTTCACCGACTACATTGCCGAGCATCTCACCCCCGAGGGACGCGGCGGTGTTATCGTGCCGAACGGTATCGTGGCTACCACGCAGAACTCCTACGTGAAACTGCGCCGCTTCCTCGTCGAGGACTCGCTCGTCGCCGTCGTTTCGCTCCCGACGGGCGTGTTCAAACCCTACTCCGGCGTGAAGACCAGCATCCTCCTGCTCGACAAAAAACTCGCGCGGCAGACCAAAAAAATACTCTTCCTCAAAGTCACCGCCGACGGCTTCGACCTTGGCGACCAACGTAGAGAAATTGCGGACAATGACCTTCCGGAAGCAGAATGTGTCGTAAAGGCTTGGTTCAAAGGGAAACCCGACGATGCCACCACAAGCAAGGTCGTTTGGAAGGGCATCGAAAGAAAAACGCTGCTTGCAAGTAAAGCGGTCAGCCTCCAAGCCGAACAATTTTTAGGAGTTGCTGTCGACAAAACGAGTGACCACCAGGTGGTTCAACTCGGCGATATTTGTGATGACTTCATGAACGGCGTGAACTTTGGAAAGGAGCAAGTCGGACGTGGAGTACGATTCGTGAATGTCAAAGATGTGTTTTCGAACGGATTCATCGAATGCGATGGCCTGGAGCGTGTCGAACTCACTGCTCACGAAATTGAAAAGCGATTGGCTCGTCCCAATGATTTGTTGTTCGTTCGCTCATCGGTGAAGCGGGACGGAGTTGGCTACACGTCAATGATGCCAAAATATGCAGAACCGGTGGTGTTCTGCGGATTCATCATCAAATGCACGCCACGGACTAGCGTTGTATTTCCCAAGTATCTTTTTTACCTGCTTCGGACACCTAGACTCCGGAATCGCATCGTTGAGCTTTCGAGCACTGCGGCAATCACCAATATTTCCCAAGAGAATATCAAGTTGGTCGAAATCCCGCTGCCACCGCTGGAGGAACAGCGGCGGATCGTGGCAGAAATCGAGGAGTATCAGAAGGTCCTCGACGGAGCTCGCAAGATTCTTGCGGGCTACCGCCCGCGCTTTGACGCAAATCCCGATTGGGAACTCGTCCCCTTGGCCAAGCTCTGCGTATTGGTCTCTGGCCAGCACATCGGCAGGGAGGATTACAATACGGATGGCCGCGGAATGCCTTATCTCACCGGCCCGTCAGATTTCGGTCTGATTTCTCCGAAGATTACCCGCTGGACGGAAGCGCCAAAAGTAACTGCTGTTGCAGGTGACGTGGTTGTTACCGTGAAAGGTTCGGGCGTTGGGTCGGTGAACCTGCTCGACGCAAAAGAGATCGCAATCAGTCGTCAATTGATGGCTGTTCGGGCGAAGGGCATCGACCCTCGATTCCTACACGCCTTCTTGGTTGGGCAGCAGGACTATTTTCAGTCGTTGGCAAGCGGCGCTGCAATTCCCGGCATCACACGAGGCCACGTTTTGTCGCTCGAAATCCCTCTGCCACCGCTGGATGAACAGCGGCGGATCGTGGCGGAGCTGGACGCGGAGGGCTTGCAGATCGAGGCGGTGCGGTCGCTCATTCCCCGTTTCGAGGCCAAAATCCAACACGTCCTCGATCGCGTTTGGGGCAATAACGGAACGCAATGAGTATTTATGCCTTCGGAAGCTCAGGCGCGAATCACGATTAACAAAATGCTGGAAGAGGCCGGCTGGCGTTTTCTTCCTGATGGCGATGGTAACCGAGAGAACGTCGTCCTCGAACATCGATTGAGCGGGCGAACCTTTCCACCTAGCGCTGATCTTGGTAAAGATTTCGAGCGCGCACCTGAAGGGTTCGTCGATTACGTATTGCTCAACACGGACGGTCGCGCCGTCGCAGTCGTCGAAGCGAAACGTGAAAGTATCGATCCACTAACCGCGAAAGAGCAGGCACGCGCTTACGCGGAGAATCTAAAAGCGAGCCACATTTTCTTAAGCAATGGTCTAGTCCATTGGTATTGGAACCTGCGACAGGGAAATCCCGTAAAGGTTTCGCGATTCCTTCCGCTTGAAGAGCTAGGCAAAGCCTCAGAATGGCGCCCGGATCCGGCACGTCTCGCTTCGGCAAAAATTGACGAGAATTACATTGCCGTTTCGCAAGACTCCGACTGGCTAAGTTATTCCGCGACTGATCGCGAGACGATCAAAGTAAACAAGAAGATTCGTTTGCTCCGCGATTACCAGCTTGAGGCAATTCGTGCCCTTCAAAACGCCGCAGCAGATCGAAAGGATCGATTCCTTTTCGAGATGGCAACCGGAACGGGAAAGACGCTGTTGAGCGCTGCCATCGCGAAGCTTTATCTGCGGACAGAAAACGCGACGCGGATTTTGTTTCTCGTTGATCGGTTAGAGCTCGAGAAACAGGCTGAGCGAAATTTCCGTGATTACCTGGCCAATGACGGAATCCAAACCGTCATTTACAAACAAAGGCGTGATGATTGGAAGCAGGCGCAAGTCGTCGTGACCACGATCCAAAGCCTCGCCGCGCGCAATCGTTTCCTGCACGAGTTCGCGCCCACCGATTTTCAATTTATCATCAGCGACGAAGCCCACCGGACGATCAGCGGCAACAATCGGGCAATTTTCGAGTATTTCGTCGGCGCAAAACTCGGGCTCACCGCAACGCCGAAAGATTATCTTAAGGGAGTAAACACGGCAGATCCGCAACACGATCCACGCGAATATGAGCGGCGATTACTGCTCGACACTTATCGGACATTTGGCTGCGAGGATGGCCGGCCGACCTTCCGTTACAGTTTGACTCAAGCCGTTCAGCACGATCCACCATATCTCGTTAACCCGACAACTTTCGATGCGCGCACTGAGATTACGACGCAAATGCTTTCAGATGAAGGTTACGCAATCACTGTCCCTGCCAGCGAAGAGGGAGAGGAAACCGAACTCGTATTTGGCAAGAAAGATTACGAGAAGAAATTCTTCTCCGACGAAACTAATCTGAGCTTCGTCCGCTGCTTTCTCGACAACGCCAAACGCGATCCGCTGACCGATGAAATCGGCAAGACGATCTTCTTCGCCGTCAGTCGCAGGCACGCGACCAAACTCGCTCAGGTCTTGAACGAAGAAGCGACGGGTCGTTGGCCAAAAGAGTATGCCGAAGGTTCCACGTTCGCGATGCAAGTCACCTCAGACATTCCCGGCGCGCAGCAGATGACGATCGATTTCGCGAATAACAATCTTAGCGGCAAATCCAAATGGCGTGAGGATGAATTTCGAGATTACAACACGAGCCGGACGCGCGTGTGCATCACGGTTGGTATGATGACAACCGGGTATGATTGCGAAGACATTCTCAACGTTGTCCTCGCGCGTCCGATAATGTCGCCGACAGATTTTATTCAGATCAAAGGCCGCGGGACGCGCCTGTTCACGTTCAAGCATCAAGACGGTGAGAATGAACAGAAGATCGAAAAGGACGGTTTTGGGGCTCTTCGATTTCTTCGCCAACTGCGAGTACTTCGAGGAAGATTTCAACTATGACGAGAAGTTGATCCCGCCCCGCGAGCCGACCCCGCCCGGACCAAACGGCGGAGGCGGAGGAGGCGGGATTCGCATCGATACTCTTACGAGCACATCACCCGATCCGATTAAAGGCGTTGCGCGCGATGAGGTCGGAGTGTTCGGGATGCGAATCGATCGTGAGATGTACCGCGACAGGTTCGCGCACCAAGCGAACGAAGCGGTCGCTTCGGATGCAATCTTGCGCGACGCATTTGATGCGGAGGATTGGCCAGCAGTTGAAGAGCGGATTCGGCGCTTGCTCTTCGAAAAACCTGAGGAGTTCTGGGACCTTCCTAAATTGCAACAGTTGTACAAGACCGATCGCTCTCCGACTCTTCGCGAGATTCTAGCGAAGATTTTTGGCGTAATCCCGTTCATCCCAACGAGGGCGCAATTAGCCGACGAAGCGTATGAACGCTTCGTCGCTACTCAAAACACAAATGCTGTGCACAGTCGCGAATTGCGGACTGTCTTTGTTGCATTTCTACTTGATCCAAGAAGCCGGCATTTACTTGAGCAAGGTAAATTTCCCGATCTCCGCGCGCGCGACCCAAATCTCCATGCAGCCTTATCAGCACTTCCCGCCGAGGAGCGCGATGCGTTAGTTCATTACCTCAAAGCAGAAGTCCCCCTGAAGGATTTCGAAAGAGCGGCATGACGCCGGAGGCAACAAAATCGTCGAAGGTGCCTCCGCTAAAGCTTCGGCATGACACAGAGGCAATCAGGAACGGATGCGGGATGCGAGATTGACGTGCGGATACCGCCCAGCCTCGGTATGATCTAATTCAACATGGCCTCGATTCCAGCAATGGTGACACCGTCCGTGCTTGAATGGGCGCGGAAAGAGAGCGGTTACGATCCCGAGCCAGCTGCGAAGCGCGCGGGGGTTCCCGCTGAAAAGTTGCTCGCGTGGGAACACGGCGATGCCAAACCGACGCTGCGCCAGGCACAGAACCTCGCCAAGTTTTATCATCGCGCGCTGGGAATTTTCTTTTTGCCGCAACCGCCATCGTTGCCGCCGCTGGCTGCAGAATATCGTCGTCTGCCCGGTATTCGACCGGGCGCGGAGTCGCCAGAACTACGACTGGCCATTCGCGTGATGTCGCAGCGACGGGAGACGGCCATTCAATTAAGCGGTGAATTGGGTCATGCCGTGACAGAATTTAACGTCGCCGCGCACCCGACAGAGCCGCCCGTGGCAGTCGGCGGAAGGCTCCGAAATCTTCTTGGCGTCAACGCGCAAGAGCAATTGAATTGGCGAGACACATGGCAGGCATGGCGGCGCTGGCGCGAAGCGGTCGAGCAGGCAGGCGTGTTGGTGTTCATGTTTCCGAAAGTCAGCCTGACACAAGCGCGTGGCGTGACGCTGCCCTTGTTTCCACTGCCGGCGATTGGGATCAATAGCAAAGAGACCTCGGCTGGCGCGCGGTCGTTTACGCTGGTGCACGAATTGGTGCATGTCGCCTTGGCTTATGGGAATGAGGAAAAGCCGGCAGAGTGGGAGCGTCGCACAGAATCAAGCTTGCAAGAATTGGAACGATTTGCAGAGGAGGTCGCCAGCGCGGTCCTGATCCCGCAGGAGTTATTGGCGGATTTTCTGCGCAGAATGTCGGTCCAGCGCGACGCGTGGGATGTGCCGTTGGTCAGGCGATTAGCTTCTACGTTTCGCGTCACGCCGTTGGCAATGGCTACGCGGCTTCGGGCGGAAGGCGCGTTCACCTGGGACGGCTATCGACAATGGAAAGAGGAGTGGGACGCTTACGTGGAAACTCTTCCGCCACGCCGCGGCGGGTTTGCGTCGCCCGTGGAAAAAACTTTGGGACGCAGCGGACGCCCATTCGTTCAATTGGTGTTGGAAGCCCTCGACGCCAATCGGATCACATCTGTTGATGCTTGCCGCTATCTCGATCTACGCTTTGATCATGTGGAGAAACTTCGACAGGAATTAGCGGGAGGCCCCAGCGGCTATGCTCAGAGCGCAGACGGTGGCGACTGAAGGAGAGAACTCCACGCGTGTATTCCGTCGATACGAGCTTCTTCATGGACTGGCAGGCGCGGTACTATCCGCTGGATGTGTTTGTGACGCTGACGACGGAGATTGAGGGCCTCATCAAGAGCGTTGATTTCCAGGCAGTCGAGTTGGTCAAGGAGGAGATTGATTCCGTGGGAAAACCGGACTTAAAGAGCTGGGCGAGCAGCCACAAGAACCTCTTCGTGCCGCTTGCGCCGGAAGTTCAACTCGAAGGTGCGTCGATTGAAGCCAAATATCCCGATCTAATTGACGCGAAGAGTCCGTATCAGTCTGCGAACGCGTACGTCATTGCATGGGCGAGACTCCAAGGCGGTGTCGTCATTTCACAGGAGACCTCAGTGCATGAAAAACGCAATCCGGCCAAGAAGCACTATATTCCCGACGTATGTCGTGATCTTGGAATCCCGTGTATTAACCTGCTGGGCTTGATGCGAAAAGAGAGGTGGACGTTCTGACCGCCAGCATGAATTCTCAGCGCAAAAAGCTGCTGTTATCCAAACTCGGAGCGAAGGGCTGGGGACGGCTGACCATTTTTCGTCGCTATTTTTCTGCGCGGTGGGGCGACGGCTCCGGCAAATTATTATCGCCGCGCGCGCTGGAAACGTTTTACCGCTTCCTGGAGTCGGCAACATTTCCCCAAGGGTCAAAGCCAAGCCTCTTCTTGACCGACGCGGGTTGTATCGAACTTTGTTGGGAAGATTCCTCAGGAAAAGCCGTGCAGGTGGAGTTCAGACCGGCGGAAATTGAATTCTACCTAGAAAAGCAGGATCTCGAAGGTTCCGTCCCCGGCAGCGAAGCGAAAGAACTGGCAAGACGCCTGGCTGAGTGAATCGATGGCCGTCGCCGCCGAAGAGGACATCGTGCGCGCCATTTGCACGGACAAATGGGATTGGAGCGGGGCCGCGCCCAGCCTTTTCACCGGGCAGGACGTCTCAGTCAGCCGGCTTGTCATCATCCCGCTTTCCGAACATTGGGACATGTTTCGAAACCACTTGGAAAAGGCGCCGGAGCGCCGGCTCGAACGGATCGGCGAAATCAATGTTGGCCGCCTTCAGCGGATCGGCCGGGACTACAAAAAGTCCATTGATTTGACAGTCGAGGCGAAGCCGGAGGATTGGAACCCGGCGCATGCCGAAATTCCGCAGAGAATTACTCGCGGTCTAGCTAATCAGATCGTAAACGCGCTGAAACTTCATCAATCACCGAAATAACTCTTGCGCAGACACGACAGGGTGAATGTGCGAATCGTCGAAGATATTTTCGAGCGCTACCGCCATCGAGGTGTCCGCTAATGGCTGCGAACTCCCACATCGAATGGACTGAGGCGACGTGGAATCCCATCACCGGCTGCTCCAAGGTCAGCGCGGGCTGCAAGAATTGTTACGCAGAGCGACTCGCATTGCGGCTGCAAGCGATGGGCAATCCCAGATATCGCAACGGCTTTATGGTCACGCTCCACGAAGATCTGATCGAGCTGCCGAAGCGCTGGCGTGAACCGCGTCTGATTTTTGTGAACTCGATGAGTGACTTGTTTCATGAGCAGGTGCCGCTCGAGTTCATTCAGCGTGTGTTTGCGACGATGCGTGCATGTCCTCAGCACACCTTCCAAATTCTAACTAAGCGAAGCGGGCGATTGACAAGCCTCGGGCGGAAAATCGATTGGCCAGCCAACGTGTGGATGGGGGTAAGCGTTGAGGATTCACGCGTCTTGTCGCGCGTCGATGATTTGAGGAGAGTTCCGGCTGCTATTCGCTTTCTTTCCTGCGAACCGCTGATCGATTCGCTCGCGGGCATCGATTTGATGGAGATTCACTGGGTGATTGTTGGTGGGGAATCCGGATGGGGCGCTCGACCAATGAAAATCGAGTGGATTCGAGAAATCTTTAAGGCGTGTCGCAAGCAAAACGTTCCATTTTTCTTTAAACAGTGGGGCGGAGTCCGCAAAGACCTGACCGGTCGCTTACTTCGTGGGAGAACTTACGACGAGATGCCAGTCAGAGTGGCGGCATGAGGTTCACTCCTTGGGCGGTTCGCTCTTTTTGATCAATGCCGTCAAGAGATCGATCGGAAGGGGGAAAAAGGTCGTGGTGTTATGTTCGCTGGAAATTTCGCGCATCGTTTGCAGGAAACGCAGTTGCAGCGCAATCGGC
>Ga0137404_10003514_pt1 | contig 10459 bp, 10 predicted proteins | sample CZOMad2_1_16fung_FD_108285 | JGI IMG/M metagenome (GOLD analysis project Ga0137404, IMG submission 108285) | Vadose zone soil fungal communities from Angelo Coast Range Reserve, California, USA - CZOMad2_1_16fungal (Illumina Assembly) | ecosystem: Environmental > Terrestrial > Soil > Vadose... | reverse complement strand
TCATCTTCGTCAATCTTGTTGAAATAGCGTCCTTCGCGCGCTTCGATGCGTTCGATGTCCGCGATATTGGGCGTAGTCGCGCTGATGTGAATGCGGAAAAGATTTGTCGGCCCAAACTTCACATCACCTCCGCTATCTTCCTGCGCTCCAACGTCCTGGATCGAGCCGCCGTGAGCTGCCAGGGCTGCAGCGTCATCGAGAGTTACGTCTTTGTTCCGCCGACGCGCGGCATTGAGCGCTGCTACACTCGAGAAATCTTCGATTGAGTATTTCTGCACAGCGAAAGCGTTTGTGCCGATGTTTGCAATCTTCTCATCGACGTAGGAGTTAAAGCCTTCGATCAACGAGACGACTACGATTACAGTGGCCACGCCAAAAATCACGCCCAGCAAAGTGAGAAACGAGCGGAGTTTGTGCGCCAGTATCGCCGAGATTGCGAGTTTGAGGGCTTCAATAAAAGGCATGGGAAATAATTTCGCCGCAGATTAACGCGGATGTATACGTATCCGAAAAAGCCTTCACTCGAATAATTGACTGCTTTCGCTGATCCGTGTATATCCCCGTCCATTGTGGCCGGCTGTTTTGCCCCAGCGCTGCGTTAACGTGCAAGAGACAATTTCTGATTCTTATCTACGCATAAGTCTGCTGTAGGTTTCAATAGCTAAGCGACAGTGGTGTTTGGATAGATGTTGCGCTTAAGGGCGGGAGCGGCGCTTCTTGCTTGCGGCGGGCGTCTTCGTTTCCAGTTGCCGTTTGATCTTTGCCGGCAGTTTTTCACGCACCAACTCGTACGCGGTTCGCAGCAGTTCTTTCAGCTCGCGATCGGGCAAAGCATCGAAACGCTCCAACGCAACCCAGTGGTAACGGGCAACGTAGGGCGCGGGAAAAATGCCCTCCCGTTCAGTCAGTTCCGCAAACTTTTCCGGAGTGCATTTAAACGACATGATCGCGCCGTGACTCGCTTCGAGCGCGACCACGGCAAACATCTTTTCGCCGATGCGAAACAGCAGATCGCTGCCCCACTGCACCTTTTCATCCGTATGCGGTAGTGATAGACAGAAGCTGCGAACTGATTCGATGTCCATCTTTCTAGTAAATCGTAAATCGTGAATCGTAAATGGTTAAATACAGGAAACAGGAGTCAGAACAGGACATCGGCTTCGTCAACTTGCGATTCACGAGTCCTCAGTTTTATCTATTCACGATTTACGATTCACGATTCACTCCGGTTCACGGTTTCCGGTTCACTGTTCACTGTTTCTTCATCAACTCCAACACAGCCGAGGTCATTGCCTTGACGCCGGTGCGCAGCGTCGGCTCGGGCAACGGCGCAAATAATGCTGAGTGCAGCGAAGGCAAGGGTGTTCCCGTTGCCCGGCTTTGTTTCACTTTTTCCGGTTCAACTGCGCCCAGAGAAAAATCAACGGAGGGAATTTTCTGCTCCAGACTCAGGTAACCAAAGTCTTCACTCATCATCTGGGCTGGCAGTTTAACTACATTTTCGGCGCCGAGCACGCGCGTGAAAACTCCAGCCAATCGCTCGGTCAACGCCGGGTCATTGTAGGTCGCGGCCGTAAACTGAGTATTGCTGACCGTTACAATTGGGGCGCGATCGGCGGGAATACCCGCGGCCAAAGCGATTCCTTTTGTGATCCGTTCGATGGAAGCCAACATTCTTTTTCTAACTTCTTCACGATATGCGCGCACTGTGAGTTGCAGGTTAACTTCATCGGGGATGATATTGTGTTTGCTCCCGCCATGAATCGATCCGACGGTGATTACGGCCGGGTCCAGCGGAGAGTTTTCTCTGCTCACGATTGTTTGCAGCGCCAAAACTATTTCCGCAGCCACAACTATTGGATCTTTGGTTGTTTCCGGGGCAGCGCCATGCCCGCCCAATCCCCGAATTTTTATGTCCACGGAATCGGCGCTGGCCAATGAATAGCCGGGTGTATAGCCAACCTTTCCCGCCTCCAAATCAGAATGGTCGTGCAGCGCAACCACGAAATCAGGCTTGGGAAACTTTTGATAAAGACCATCCCGCATCATTGCGCGCGCTCCATCTACTGTTTCTTCGGCCGGCTGGCCCAGGATAATCAATGTGCCATGCCATTGATCCTTCAACTCCGAAAGCACCTTGGCGGTACCCAGCATGCTGGTAATATGAACATCATGCCCGCAGGCATGCATGACACTTACTTCATCGCCCGCGTCGTTTTTTGCTTTGACTGTGCTGGCATAGGCGAGTCCGGTTTTCTCACTGACCGGCAAGGCATCAAGCTCAGTGCGAATTAACACCACTGGTCCCGGCCCATTTCTCATGATGGCAACGACACCATAGCTGACGAATGCTGGATTTTCATACTTACCAATGTGCTCAGTTACGTCATAACCCATCGCGCGCAGCTGCGCGGCAAAGAACGTCGAGGTTTTCTCTTCATGATGCGACAACTCAGGGGCCGCATGCAGCGTTTTGTAAGTTGCCACCAGCGATGCGATGTTGCGATCGATCAGCACGTCCAATCCGGAGTCTTGTGCTGAGGCGACGCTGGTCGCCCATAAGACCGTGGAAAGCAAGGTAATAAGACAGAATTTATTTCGCATGGGGTATCTCCAATAAGACCGACTTAGATATTTGATAGTTAGACAAACCCAAAGAGCGGGGGCAAGCCCGCCTTCCCAACCTGAGAGCTTCTCAACGCCAGTAGGTTAATACGCCTTGAAAGCCTTCCAATCAAAACAAAACAAAGGAATCGCGAAAAGCTCATGGTTGGGAAGGCGGGCTTGCCCCCGCTCTTTTGCCTTCAACTATAAAGAGTCTGATCAGCTCACTAATCCGCGCCAGGTGATAATCATCGTGTTCGGCCTGGAAATATATCATGTCAACTAAGCGCATCGGCACATTCAGCCGCGGATGATGCGCCACCTTCGCGAATGTCTGCGGCTGTAGATCATCGAAACGCTGCACAAGCTGTCTTCGTTCTCGGCGAAAACCCACAAGGATTGATTGTATGTTCGCGCGATTATGATCTGCTTCGAATGTTTGCCTGTTGGACATGTCCGCGGCGTGCAGCGTTTCAGCGCCAGCCAGATACTCATCAAGGCGGCGTCTGAACAATGCTTCAATGTCCAACAGGTGACCGGCATTCTCCTGGATAGACCAGCGCTCGCCATCTCGGCTGGTTAAGACTGCAGCCGGAATTGAACCAACACGATCCTCAAGCCGCGCCGGCGTGCCGCGCACGCGTTCGATCATTTCCGGAAAAACTTCCACCGGAAAAGCGAACGCAAAGGTTCGCTCGCCCCACCTTAGATATTCTGACATGTGTGGTAGACCTTGAGCCTGGTTGGGCCGCTTATATTGCTAATCAAGAGACAAGTCAATACATTGTATGCCTCCAGTTGGAAGGACCCTCGCGACTTTTGCAATCTGCAGTGAAGAATCAGGAAAGACTATGCCGAATAATCTAAAACACTTTGCTGTTCATGCCGACGATGTTGCGCGCGCGCGCACTTTTTATGAACAGTCGTTCGGCTGGCAGTTTACGCCGTGGGGACCGCCGGGGTTTTTTCTTATCAAGACTGGCACTGATAAAGACCCCGGCGTGCAGGGAGCGCTCCAGGGGCGCCGCGAGGTTGTGGCCGGAAAACCAATGTTTGGATTTGAATGCACGCTGGGCGTGGCTTCAATCGATGAAACAATCAAAGCCGTCGAAGCCAATGGCGGCCGTATCGTCATGCCTAAGTTTAATATACCCACGGTCGGCACCTTGATCTTTTTTGAAGACACGGAAGGCAACGTCGTTGGCGCGATGCAATATGAAGAAAGCTAACAGCAGCGCCTGGCGGTTTTCAGTTTGATTCGCGTTCATGCTCATCAAAACTCTGGTGCTGTCTTATTTGAGGTCTTCTCTGTGCAAGCCTTTGTGTCCTCTGTGTCTCTGTGGTGGATAAACGCTCAACCACTTAGCACAGAGACACAGAGAAATCGAATTTGAGACGCGAGCAAAACTCTAGTTTGCTTCCAATTGATGTACGCGCTCGCGTAGTTCCTTCTCGGCGCGCTTATGCTCTGCCAAAGATTTTGTGGCCGCTGAAAGTTCGCGCCGCAGGTCGAGTTGTGCCATCACCTGATTTGCCAGCATGCGCAGGACCGCTATCTGTTCGCGATCGAGAGTTCGCGATACCCGGTCAATGACGCATATTGTGCCTAGACGAAATCCCTCCGGCGTGATCAAAGGGGCGCCGGCGTACAGCCGGATATAAGGCTCCTTCGTAACCAGCGGGTTATCAGCAAAACGAGCGTCCGCCATCGCGTCGGGAATAACCATCGGGGTTTCTTCAAGTATGGCGTGAGCACAAAAAGCGCAATCACGCGAAGTTTCAGTCGGCCCCAATCCAATCCGCGCTTTAAACCATTGGCGATCTTTATCGACGAGCGAGATCACCGCGATCGGCGTCTGACAGATGTAGGCCGCCAGCCTCGTAATGTCGTCGAACACTTCTTCCGGTTCAGTATCCAGAACTTCGTATTGGCGTAACGCTTCCAGCCGGGCAGGCTCGTTTTTTGGCGGCGGGGCGATCATAATGATCTCCTTTTATGCGAATCTATTCGCGTTTATACGCAGAAAGGCGGGCGAATCGGTCAGGTCATCCGGGTTAAGAAATTTTTCACGGAGAGGTTATACTTAATCATCAGAAAATCGCAATCATAAGAGTTGAAAAAATGACTGTTGAGAATATTTCAAGACAACCAGATCAAATCAAGTTCACCGGCCGCATTCTTTTTCTGACCGAAGACACTGCGCTTATTCGCCAACAACTCGAGGCGCAGGGCGAGCAACGCGGACGCATTGAAGCCGAACTCGCCGCGCGACTTGCCAACGACGATCTTCCCCTGATGAGCAACATCTCGACTGACGAAATCACACCGGGCTGGGTCTGTTTTTATTACGACGAAACGCTTGGTCAATATGTTTACGTCGGCATGCGCGAAGGGGCCGTGAAGAAAGACGAAGTGAAGCAGGGCGGGTTTGCGGTCGTCGTTTCGGGTTTGTCGAAAGGCTGTGGCTCATCTCGCGAGACGGCGCCGTACGCGGAGAAGTGGGCCGGAATTCAACTCGTGAGCGCGAAGAGCATTGAAAAAATTTACGGTCAGACCTCGCAAAACATTGGGCTGCTCACTTCGAATGATTTTGGCTTGATCCAGCGTATTCGCAACGGCGAAGAGATTCCGTTGAGCGAATTTACTGACGGCCTCGATCCGATTTCACAAGCCATTGTAGAGCACGGTGGTTTGTTCAATTACAACAAAGCCCGTCTCGCCGGCAAAGTTTCGCCGCCGCCTTTGGACACAAAAGCACGCCCGATGACTATTGTCGAAAAGATCATCGCGCGTCATGCATTCGTAACTGCCGGCAAGGTTGGTGTCGAGGCAGTGAAGCCGGGCGACGCTTTGTTTGCGGTTGCCGACGTGCGCTTCTCGCACGAGTACGTCACACCGATGGCCGAATCGTTACTGAAGCAGGCACTTGGACCAGGCGCGCGGGTGACCGAACCGGAATCAGTTTTTGCTTTTCGCGATCACCTGACTTTTCTGGGCCGCGTCATGTCGCAGAAACATCGTGACATGGGCTTGTTGGAAAAAGCCGAAGGCCTGGCGACCACGCAGGAAGATTTCACCACCAAGCAGGGCATCCGGCTGTACGGCGAAAATCCTGACGGCGGCTCGGAAGCGATTTGTCATAACGCCGTGGTGGAAGATCTCGCGCTGCCCGGTCAAATCGTGATCGGCACCGACTCGCACACCTGCATGGCAGGCGTGCTTGGCTGTTTCGCTTTCGGCGTCGGTTCGACTGACATGGCCAATGCCTGGTATGCGAAAGACATCCGCATACGCGTGCCGGAAACCGTGCGCTACGTTTTGAAGGGAAAAAAGCGCGCAGATGTCGCGGCCAAAGATGTGATGCTTTATATACTCGCGTCCGAATACATGAAGACCAGCAAAGGTATTGGCAAAGTTCTTGAGTTTGTGGGTGAAGACTTAAAGAACTGGCCCATGGATGAACGCGCCACCCTGACCAACATGTCGGTTGAAGCCGGCGGCACGACCGGAATTATCGAGCCGGATGAAGTGACGTTGGATTACATCGTCAAGATGCGCGATCTGGATCCGGAAGAGGTACCCAAAGGTTTTACCTATAGCGATCCAGACGCTGAGTACGCAGCTGTATTTGAAATTAATCTTGATGAGATTCGGCCAATGGTGGCCACACCGGGCGATCCACGCAATGGCATTCCCATCGATCAACTTCCTTGCGAAGTTCGCATCGATGCCGCCTATGGCGGCAGTTGCACTGGCGGCAAGATGGCGGACATGGACATGTATGCCGAGGTATTGCAGAAAGCGCTGGATCAAGGCAAGCGCGTCGCGCCCGGTGTTCATCTCTATCTTCAGTTTGGTTCGCAGAAGATTAAGCAGTACGCCCGCGACCGTGGCTACATCGAGATTTTTGAACGCGCGGGCGCGGAGTTGATCGATCCTTCATGCGGCGCCTGCATCAACGCCGGACCCGGCGCTTCACCGAACGCCGAGACCGTTACTGTCAGCGCACAAAATAGAAACTTTCCCGGCCGCAGTGGTCCAGGCAAACTCTATCTTGCGTCGCCTTACGTCGTTGCTGCTTCGGCAATCGCGGGCAAGATCATCGAGCCGTTTGAGTTTCTGCGTAAGCGCGAAGAGGAATTAGTGGGCGCTTAATTTGCTTACGTTAAAGTGATCTTGTAAGGGGCACGGCATGCCGTGCCCCTACTTTTGGTGACCCATGCCAATCAAATCGATAGTTGACTATCCCGCCGCGGTGCTTTTGGAACCGGGAGAGCCGATAGTCCATTTTGATTCTGAGCTCGAACAGCTAACGCGCGACATGTTCGAGACGATGTATGGAGCGCGCGGCGTCGGACTGGCGGCGCAGCAGATTGGTGTGGCGCTGCGGTTGTTTGTAATGGATTGCGATGGAATAAAACTGGTAGCTGCAAATCCTGAAATCGTTTCAGCTGAAGGGGAACAGGAGGGCGAAGAAGGCTGTCTATCGGTGGGAGCAATTCACGCTGACCTTAAACGACCTGCAACAGTGAACCTACGAGCGCAGGATATTACGGGAAAGGTTTTTGAAAAAGAGGCCACCGGACTAGCTGCGCGCTGTTTTCTGCACGAGACTGATCACAACGACGGCATTCTCTTCATCCGCCACCTCAGCCCACTCCGACGAGATTTACTTGTCAGGAAGTTTCGTAAGATGAAGAAGAACGCGGATGGGTAGGTTTCGGAATCTCGTGCGCGGAAGCTTTCGCTTATCTCTTCCCAACTAGCAAATAAAACCGGCACCTTCACGAAACAAACATTGCGGTACCTTGCGTCTTTCTTTCGCGAACTTCGCGTTTGTTCATCTAAACGCAAAGCACGCTAAGAGCTCGCAGGGCACCGCAAAGTTATTCACAGTTCACAGTTCCCGGTTAACAGTTCACCTCTTACGGCGTGTTCGCAGGCTTAGGCTTAACCGCCGGTGAAGGCTTCATCGCCGGTGACGCTTTCATCGCCGGTGATGCTTTCATTGCCGGCGATGCTTTCATTGCCGGCGAAGCGGCCATGGCCGGTGACGCCGAGGCAGTCGGTGCCTGCGCGCGCACTGAAACCCCGGCAACCAATTTCCATTCGCCGTTGCGTCTGGCGAAGGTGTCGATGAATCTGTAATCGCCACTGATATCCATGGTCTTGCCGTCCGGCATCTTGTATTTGCCGTTGTGAACAGTGCTCCGACCGGAAACAAATGCAGCGTCGGCATCGAGTACCTTCACGGCCAGATCAGAAAGCACCCATGAGTCGGCGGTCAACGCGCCGGTTTGCATGTCCTTCACGTCCTGGGCCTTATTTCCCAGGCTGCCGTCTGGATAGATAAAAACACCATCATCAGCTTCGACGCGCTGAACGGCGGCGACATCTCTCTCCTTAACTACGCGCGGCCAGTCATTTTCAATGCGCAGTAGTTCTGCTTGGATTGAAGCCGTATCAACCCTCTCTGGTGAAGCGCTGCTGGCAACTATTGGTTGATTGGTATTGGCAGCGGGCTGGCAACCGCTCAACAACACCGACAACCCCAGGGAGCAAGCCCCCAAAAAGACAGTTCGTTTCATTGATCAACTCCTTGGCGTGGACGACGCCTGCCGAAAGCAAATTGTTTGGAAAAGCATGTTGCTTCTATGCCAAATCGGGCGCAGAGTCAATAGTTCGAGTAACACTTTTTCGTGCTTTCTTACCAGGAAGCCAAGACCCCGACACCTTTGTCTGGAACGCGGCGAAACGTCGCGACAAACCATTGACATCCCGAATTGTTGGCGATATTGTGCCCATTAGTTGAATTAACTGGCGGCCGGCGTCCAGCCCCGACATTCACTCCAACGCATCCTGCGAATCCTTCGGGAGCTACCCTGACCGCAATTTCTTCGAGAGGAGAAATCCTAATGATTAAGCAAATGAACGGTTCCGCTACGTGGGTCCGCGTCTTCACTATGATTGTATTGGGCGCCGCGTTGTTGTTTTTGGCCACATCAATTGCTCAGGCGCAGCGAAAGGCCAGCGAAGACGACTCCTCGGTGATTCATGACTATCGTGGCGTTCAACTAGGCATGCTCGCGGAGGAAGTTCGCAAGAAACTAGGTGAACCGAAAGACAAGGGCGACGAGCAGGACTTTTACCTTTTCGGCGAAACAGAAACTGCCCAGATCGTTTATGACAAAGCTCACAAAGTTATCACCATCTCTGCCGACTTTTTGACTGCGGCCACCAGTATCCCGACCGCTAAACAGGTATTCGGCGCGGAGGTTGTAGCCAAAGCCGATGGTTCTTGTTACAAGATGGTGCGCTTCCCCAAAGCAGGCTACTGGCTCTCTTACAATCGGACCAGCGGCAACTCTCCGCTGACGACGGTGACGCTGCAAAAGATTCAGTAAGATCAACGACGTGAGAATAGCCCTGGCTCTTTTGAGCTGCTACTGTCTTCGGTAGACGCACACACTTCCACAAACGTATGCTACGGATGAAATGGCCGCTACCGCATCCGTTCGCCCAACCGGCAACAATCAACAAACAAGACCGCGTGAACTGGCGCGCTTAATAAAAGAACGCGCGCTGCTCGCAGGCTTTGAAAAGGTGGGCATTGTGCCGGTTGAGCCGCTTGATGAGGAAGGTGCTCGTTTGCTCGAGTGGCTGGCGCTCGGGTTTGAGGGCCAGATGAAGTGGATGGCGCGCGATCCGGAAATGCGCACCAACCCGCGCAAGCTTTTCCCCGCCACACGCTCCGTGGTCGTAGTTGCCCAAAACTATTACACGCCTGCGCAACACCAAAACGATTCCAACACCGGCAAGGTGTCACGTTACGCCTGGGGCGACGACTATCACGATGTAATCGGCGCACGATTGCATTCGCTGCTTTCCTGGATAAAGGAAACTATTCCCGGTGCGGAAGGAAAAGTTTGCGTCGACATTCAGCCCATAATGGATAAAGCGTGGGCAGTGCGCGCCGGGCTCGGCTGGCTCGGTAAACACACGAACGTCATAACTCCCGAATATGGATCATGGGTTTTTATTGGCGAACTGCTGCTAAATCTCGAACTTGAATACGACACTGAACAGATTGAAGACCACTGCGGCAGTTGCACGCTTTGTATCGATGCCTGCCCGACCGGCGCGATTACGGAACCTTATGTCCTTGACTCAAACAAGTGTATATCGTACGCGACCATAGAGTTGCGTGCCGAAGAGATTCCTGCGGCACTAAAAGAGAATCTTGACGGTTGGCTCTACGGTTGTGACATCTGTCAGGACGTTTGTCCCTGGAATCGCTTTGAACAGGTAACCGATGAAGCTCGCTTTCAGCCGCGCGCTGGAAACGTTAACGCCGAACTTTCCGATGTACTTGACCTGACGGCTGAAACTTATGCTGATCGCTTCCGTAGTAGTGCGATGAAGCGAGCAAAACTGGCCGGACTCCAACGCAACGCTCGAGCGTTGCTCGAAAAAGTAGCACAGACTTCAGTCTCTGATTTGAAAAACCGCATAGACTAAAAGTCTGTGCCACTTCGAGGCCGAATCCAAATGAAAACTTTCATCTTGTTAATAATTGGCTTAACCCTTATGTCATTTCCGCATTCACTTTTCGCGCAACAACCAAAGACGCCCGCCGACCTGCGCAAGCTGGCGGACGATTATTACAACTGGCGCAACCAGCAGTTTCCCGTTTTCTCGAGTGACGCAGGACTGCACACCTGGGACAGCAAACTTACCGACTATTCGTTGGCGGCTGTGCTGGCGCGAAAACTTTACATCAGGGAAGCGCTGGCAAAAGTGCGCGCGATGCCCACTGCGAATTGGAGCAAAGACGATCGCATCGACTGGCTTTTG
>Ga0137404_10003511_pt1 | contig 10462 bp, 9 predicted proteins | sample CZOMad2_1_16fung_FD_108285 | JGI IMG/M metagenome (GOLD analysis project Ga0137404, IMG submission 108285) | Vadose zone soil fungal communities from Angelo Coast Range Reserve, California, USA - CZOMad2_1_16fungal (Illumina Assembly) | ecosystem: Environmental > Terrestrial > Soil > Vadose zone... | reverse complement strand
GCTGCGAATTGCTTCATGGCCGCATCGCGCCGGCTGAAAAACAGCAGATCATGGAACGCTTTCGGCGCGGCGAGACCAACGCATTAATCAGCACGACTGTGCTCGAGGTCGGTGTCGATGTTCCAAATGCCACCGTAATGCTGGTTGAAAACGCGGAGCGTTTTGGTCTGGCGCAACTGCATCAACTTCGGGGGCGGATCGGTCGCGGAGAGCATAAGTCATATTGCATTTTACTCACCTCCGCCGAGCGAAACGAAGTCTCGGCAAAGCTCGCCGTTTTGGAAAGAACACGTAACGGTTTTGAAGTAGCTGAAGCCGACTGGGAGTTGCGCGGCCCGGGCGATTTGCTGGGTACGGCGCAAAGCGGTCTTCCTGCGCTCAAGATCGGCAACTTGAAGACTGATGCGGATTTAATGCGTCGCGCACGGGCGGCCGCGCTATCGATCTTCGAGGCAGATCCGCATCTGGAATGGCCCGAAAATCAACGTTTCCGCACCCTGATTGTCGAACAACAGGGACGAACTTTTTCCAATGTTAGCTAATGAAAAATCTCGCGAAATTTTTGCTCTTTGTCCTGATCGTCAGCGCGGGAATTTCCCTGCTGTACGATTACCGTCTTAAACACGGAGGGTTAAACCCACCCTCCAGGCGCACGCCGGAAAAGTACACGCTGGCCTCTGAACCGAGCGTGGACTCAAAACAAGTCGCTTCGCTGGAGGCATTGAACCGGGAACGGCGCGCTCTGGTCAAAAGCGTTATTCCGTCGGTTGTTGCCGTCAAAACGTCGAAGAAGTTAGCTGTTCGGCGCGAATACGGGCTCGATCCTTTTGAATTTTTCTTCCCGAATCAGCGAAGGTTTCGGAATCCAAACGATGAAGCGCTGGTGCAGAATTCGCTGGGCTCGGGAGTCATTGTGACGAACGAAGGTCACATCATCACGAACAATCATGTGGTTACGGACAGGCAAGGTAGTGCGGTTGATCAAATTGAAGTGCAACTAAGCGACGGACGAACAAAAAAAGCGCGGTTAATAGGCGCAGATGATCAGGTGGACGTCGCTGTTCTTAAGATCGATGAGCCGGGCCTCAAGCCGCTCAAACTTGCTGATTCCGATACAGTCCAGCCTGGAGATTTTGTCCTCGCTATCGGTAATCCACTGGGGTTTGAGGAAACTGTGACGGACGGAATCATTAGCTCGAAAGGGCGACCAAATCGGAGCGATTTTTTCGCTGATTTGCTGCAGACCAATGCCGCAATTAATCCTGGAAACAGCGGCGGCCCGCTGATCAACCTCCGTGGCGAAGTGATCGGCATCAACACTGTGATCGCCTCGACCACCGGCGGCTCGCAGGGACTCGGTTTCGCGATTCCCTCGAACACCGTCCGCACGTCGCTGGAAAGCTTGTTGAAGCAGGGCCGGATCATCCGCGGTTACCTCGGCATTCAAACACGAGCCCTGCAGCCCGGTGAAAGTGGCACGGATACGGATGGAGTTAATGTCGCGCAGGTCCAGGCCGGCTCGCCCGCAGCTCAGGCGGGCGTGCAACCAGGCGACGTTATCCGTGGATTCGATGGGCATGAGGTGAAGAATATTAATATGCTGCGAAGCCTCGTCGCTCAGACTCAGTTGAATAAAGAAGTTGAGCTTGAACTCCTCCGCGGCGGAAAACCGCTCAAAGTGAAGGCGCAGATCAAGGAACAACCCGTTAATTTCCAGTCCGCGGGCGTTCTGCCGCGACAAAACCAGCCGCAGCCACAAAACCCGCGGCAACCGAACGATCAGGAAGATCAAGAAGCTGACGGCGGTCCGCTTACTTCAATTCATGTGGAAGAACTGACGCCGGAGATGGCGCGTCAGCTTGATCTGCCCCCCAATGCGAAAGGCGTTTTGGTGACAGGCATGGATCCCGATAGTGGCACGCCGGAACTGCAGAAAGGCGATGTGATCGAAGAGATCAATCAACAGCCGGTCACATCAGTTTCGGACTACAACAAGATTGTTGCCTCACTTGATCCGAGCCAGCCGCAAGTCTTATCGGTCTGCCGACACCGGTCCCGTTCGTTTCTCGTTCTGCGACCGCGTTAAGTTGTGTAGCGGTGGTTCGCCGCGGTAAGCACCATCAACACGCGATCGCGTGGCGCCGGCAAACGCCGGAGAGCATTTCCCTGAGGGCTTCGAGAACGCGGTCCACTGATGCTTTTACGGACTCGAAATTGTGCTTGTTAACGTAGGCAGCGAGCATTTTTTGCTCGGCAGCAGAATGTTCACGGTCCGCCTCCAGATGGACGCTGAAATACTGGTAATGTTGCGAATTGCTGAAGCCGTAATGCTTTTTCAGTCCGTCGATTTTCGACTCACAGATCGCTGGAATCTGGCTTTCGTAAGCGTAGAGGGCGGCCAGACCTTCGGCTGTCGACCCGTCGGCGCAAACTGATCGGAACGTCTCGATCAGCTTCCTTGTCTCCGGCCATTCTTCTGTGTTTTTCGCATCTTCCTGAGAGACGCCGAGGCCGTCGGCGAATTGGAGCCAAAGCTCGGGATGATTCGGCGACCCAGCTTCCTCGTCGATCAAATTGTTGAGCAATTGCTTCCGTGTGGTTTGATCATTGCAATTCGCGTGTACCGCCGACAGATACGTCGGGAAGGCGGCGACATGATGGTAGTACTGCCGCGCATAATCCGCGAGCGCTTCCTTGCTTAGCTCACCGCGTGTCCAAGCAAGATAAAACGGATGTTTTAGGAGATGCTTCTCCGCGATGTCATTATCGATCTTATCGAGATGTTTGTTCATTTATTTTTCTCCAGATAACTTCAGGGGCCACAGATTGCCACAGATTTTCACGGATTAAAGAAGCAGAATCTTATCTGTATTTCATCCGTGCTTATCTGTGGCCGAAATTCACGCCGATTTCAAAATGTGCTGGATGCCGCGTATCGGGATGACGACCCAGGTAGGGCGATGATTTAGCTCGTAGCCGATCTCATATACAGCTTTGTCGAGGAGGTAGGCTTCCAGCATGATTTGAAAGTCGTCGCTGTTTTTCGGGAGGAAAATCGCCCCGGTGGTCGTCTTCAAATAGCTTTGCAGAAATACGCTGCTCATCTGGCGATACCAGAGGTCGGCCCAATACTCCAGGAAAGGCGCATCTTCTTCGCGCATGGCCGGCTGCCAGAGCGCGCTGTAGGCGGCGTACTGGAAGGAGCGCATCATCCCCGCGACGTCACGCAATGCGGACCGTTTCAGCTTCCGGTCGCTCAGAGGACGCGCCGGTTCACCTTCGAAATCGAGAATGACAAAATCTTTTCCGGTATAAAGCAACTGCCCGAGATGATAATCGCCGTGGATCCGAATTTTCGCGGCTTTGGTGCGGCGATCGAGCAGCAGTTTTTCGCGCGCGAGTATTTCCTGCTCTGCGGCGAGTACATCCTTCGCTTCATCTCGAAAGGCCCGTGAGAGGTCGGGCAATTTCTTTTCCAGGAGATTAAACGTCCGTCGCAATGTTGTGCGCATTGTCTGGTAAACAGAACGCTGCGCCATGGCGTTGAACGGCTCAGGCCGGAACGCAGGATCATCCAGGGACGACGTCAGCGCGAGATGCAATTCGCCAGTACGTTGTCCAAACAGCTTTACTTTTTCAGGGTAAACGCCACCGATCAGCTCATCCAGCAGCGGGCCCGGAGGCGCGGTTTGATTCTGAAGATCGGCTTTGCGCTCCAGCACCCGGTCATAATAGCGACCCACCGAATCCACAGTGCGCGTCCAAACGTCGCCCTCATTTGTAGCAGCGCGTTGTAACAGGCAGACGACGCTTGGTTCTGCTTTTGGCCGGCGGTATTCAATTGCGCCGACGAATCCTGGCACATTTGGAAACGTCGTCTGTTCTGTCAGGAACCGATTGATTTCGACATCGGGATTCAGACCGTCCTCGATCTTACGATAAAGTTTAAGGAAAAATTTGTTCTCGAAGACCATCGACGAATTGCTCTGCTCTCCGCTGACCACGTATGAATCACCGGAGGCAATAGTTTGATCTGCCTCGAATCTGGTGGCGGTAACGCCGACAAAATCGCCAGCCCGCGCCTTTATTGCCTGGCGGCGTGCGATCGCTTCGAATAATTGTGAGCGAAAAGTTGCGTCCCAAATCGCGTCGAAGAGAACCGCTCCATCGTTGCCTGTGAAGCGCGCAATGATCGCTTGCGGCGCGTTCTGGGAAATTGAGCGTGCCTCATCGCGCGACGCGATCTTTACCGGGATGGCATAGATTTCCGCAGGAGCATCCAGATAGCTAATCTCAATGAACCAGAGTTGCGCGCCATGCGGGTCCGAAGAAATAGGAAGCTGCTCGGTCACTTTCAGATCGCGAAAAGTGCGCGCCTTTGAACCGAACCAGCGGCAGTTGCGGACATATGCGGGCAGGATTTCGCGCTCGAGCTGTTCTCGCTGATCATTGTGAAGCAGGGTGTCCAGTTCTGCTGGCGCTTTCAGTGTCGGCACGACACGTTTCTTGGATGCACGTCGAGCGTCACTCGGGGCTTGCAGGGCAAACCAGTAATAGGCGTGGGGGCCGAGCGTGACAACGTAGTGCGATTTTGTGATTCGCCGAAAGAGATTGCGGCTAAAAACTTCCATCGGCACGCAGCCCGCAAAGCGTGACAGATCCAACTCTGCCGACTGCGCGAAACGCGAAAGATTTGCCACCACCACTATGGTCTCGCTTTTCCACCTGCGAAGGAACGCCAGGACTTTCGCATTCTCCGGGTAGAGAAATTCAAGAGAGCCGCGCGAGAACGCCTTGAAGTTTTTCCGCATGGCAATGACCCGGCGAGTCCACCAGAGCAAGGAGGAGAGATTTTTCTGCTGGTTCTCGACGTTGATGGCTTCGTAGTGGTATTCGGGATCGATCGTAACGGGCAGATAAAGCTGTTGCGGGTTTGCTCTCGAAAAACCGGCATTGCGGTCCGGGCTCCACTGCATTGGCGTGCGACAGCCATTGCGATCGCCCAGATAAAAATTATCGCCCATGCCGATCTCGTCCCCGTAGTAGATGATGGGCGTGCCCGGCATCGAGAGCAGTAGCGTGTTTAGCAGCTCCATTTTGCGGCGACTGTTTGCAAGCAGCGGGGCGAGGCGCCGGCGAATGCCGAGATTAATTCGCGCATGCGGATCGGTAGCGTAAACCCGATACATGTAGTCCCGCTCTTCATCCGTGACCATTTCGAGTGTGAGCTCGTCATGATTGCGCAAAAACATCGCCCATTGGCAGTTCTCGGGAATCGACGGAGTCTGGTCCAGTATGTCGATAATCGGAAAGCGATCTTCCATTTGCAGCGCCATGAACATGCGCGGCATGAGCGGAAAGTGAAAATTCATATGCGACTCGTCGCCTCTACCGAAATAAGCCGCCGCGTCTTCGGGCCATTGGTTGGCCTCTGCGAGTAGCATGCGGTTCGGGAACTTCCCATCGACGTGGGCGCGTAACTTGCGGAGGTAATCATGCGTCTCAGCCAAATTTTCACAGTTGGTGTCTTCGCGTTCGTACAGGTACGGGACAGCATCGAGACGAAGCCCGTCTACACCCATGGATAACCAGAAATCGCAGACCTTTTCCACTGCATCATGCACAGCCGGATTATCAAAATTCAGATCCGGTTGGTGCGAATAAAACCGATGCCAGTAGTACGCTTTTGCAACAGGATCCCACGCCCAGTTCGATGTTTCGAAATCTTTGAAAATGATTCGCGCATCCTTGTATCTTTCCGGGGTGTTGCTCCAGACATAGAAATCCTTGTAGGCAAGGTCGTCACTGTGGCCGGCGTCGCTGATCCCTCCGGCTGCCGCCGCTACAGCGCGTCGCGACTTTTGGAACCACGGGTTTTGATCCGAAGTGTGATTGATTACCAGTTCAGTGATCACCCGCAGGTTGCGTGCATGCGCCGCATCCAGAAGCGCTCGGAAATCATCCAGGGTGCCGAAGTTTGGATTGACATCAAAATAATCGGCAATGTCGTAGCCGTCGTCGCGCAGAGGAGATGGATAGAATGGGAGAAGCCAGATTGCAGTGATTCCCAGCTCTTGCAGGTAATCGAGCTTTTCCATCAGCCCGCGGAAATCGCCCATGCCGTCGCCATCGCTGTCGCAAAAAGTCTTTACGTGCAGCTCGTAGATGATCGCGTCCTTGTACCAAAGCGGATCGATAGATGTGTTATCTGGTTCCTGTGCCATGCGAGTAACTCTTGACGCACAAAACGCTGCGCGCAATCAACCGATTTCGGACTCGTAAAACTGATGGACGAAGTCGGCAGCGCAGTTTAAGACACCCGATTGCCATCCCGCGCTCGATATTGTCTCTAATTCCTGCAGTTCCTGGTCATACATGAAACCTTCCAAGCTAGTTGCTTCCACGCGCCCCAAGCCGAAGAAACGCGTGCGCCTGGCAAAATCCGGAGCACGATCGCAGCCTGTTTTGCCACAGCTCGAACCTGGAGCCCCGAGCGATTTCGACTTGATGAAGGGGATCCAACGCGGCGATCCCGATGCGCTCTCTCAGCTCTACGATCGGTACAACGGTATCTTGAAAGCGCTTATCCTGAGGGTGATTCACAACGAAGCGGAAGCCGATGATCTCCTGCAGGAAATTTTCATGGAGATCTGGAACCAGGCGAAAAACTTTTCTGCTCAGAAGGGTAAACCGCTCGGCTGGATGGTCACGTTGGCGCGCCGGCGCGCGATCGATGGTTTGCGCAAGAAGCAGGCTTATGCGCGTGCAGAGGAACGCCTGCAAAACGAAACTGAACAGCAGCCTGACGCGTGGGTGCATAATGCCACTGAAGAAGAAATCGAGCTTAGCGATACGCGCCGTCTCATTCGGAAGGTCATAAAGAGTCTGCCACCGCCCCAGCAGCAGGCAATTGATCTGGCATTTTTTAGAGGCATGAGCCAGCGCGAAATCGCGGCTAAAACGAATACACCGTTAGGCACCGTAAAGACTAGGCTTGAACTTGGCCTCAAGAAAATCTATGACGGGCTGAAGGAGTTGAAAGATGAACTTTAACGAGTTCCAAAACCAGTCGCGGCTCTATGTCATCGGCGCGCTCGAGCCGGAGGAATTGGAGGAATTCGAGAAAGCGCGGAAGAAATTCGGGAAAAAAGCCGAAGATTTCATCACGAAATGCTATGCGTTGCATGAAGCATTTGCGCTGAGCTTGCGTCCGGCGAAGGCCTCCACCGCAATCAAAGATCGACTGATGTCGATGGTCAAAGCAAAGCACCAAGCTTAGCGATTCGAGACCCAACTTCGCTCAACTCTCCAGCTCGCGGAGAATAAACTCCTGCAGAAAACCGTAGAAGTTTACTTGGAACAAGCTCAGGTCCCGGCGCGATCCGATGGGGGAGCGAAAGTGGTCATTTAGCTCATTTTCGGTAAAATTATTTTTCGCAGCTATCACGAGGCGGGCCTGATTAAGCGCGCTCAACCAGGCGTCAGCGTGTTTGGAGGGGATGCGCAGCGTGCGGTTTACGAAGCTTTTCTCGTTGCCGTTTAATTGCTCCAGATCAGCAGCCACGGTCTGCGTCGCCGTCTGAAAAAGACGCCGCAGCTCGGGTTGCACATATAATTTCCACTCCGCACAAATCTCGGCTTCTTTTCCATCTGTCGGAGGACTGAAGAGGCGTTCTTCGGCAACGGGTGCACCGCCCGGGTCTGCGCTGGTAGGAATTTGCCGGAGCAATTCCGCCAGGAACGGGTCCAGCTCAGAGAGTTCGATCTGGTTCTTCCGCCTGCAAATTTCCATTTCAGTAAACCTTCTCGAGAGTGGCGAGGAGAAGATAACCGTGCAGTTGTTGCACATAAAGTTCGGCTCGCTCGCGCATGCCGCTCCACAAAACCGATCGGCCCTTTTGATGTACTTCCAACATGTGTCTCTCTGCTTTCTCGCGCGGATAGCCGAAGACCCGTTGGAAAACCATGGTCACATAACTCATTAAATTCACAGGATCGTTGTGGACTACAACCTGCCATGGAACATCGAGATCTTCTTCAGAACGCGTTTCTTTTTCGATTGTGGGCTCGGCGGTCGTTATGGTCCCGGCCTTCTCGTTCGAGGCATGAGTTGTTCCTTCCATTTCTTTGATCTGCGCCAGGCACGCATCGGTCGGCCGCAGCCCGCAACTCATGCTGAAAATGCTAACATACGGCGCCATCAGTTCAAACTGTAGCAGCGGTCTAACCGTCGGTGCCGGCTTGCGGATTAGAAACGCCCTGCTGCGCTTCGGCGTTCATACAGCGCCGCTATAATGACTCAGAATCTTCTCCTGAACCTTCTTCATTTTGCGCGCGCCGTCTTTCGTTTGGTCATCAAATCCGTGCAAATGCAAAAGACCATGCACGATGTACAGCTGAAGCTCACGCGGGAAAGGATTTTCAAACATACGAGCGTGTCGTTTGGCTATCTCAACGCTGATGAAAATTTCACCGTGTTGAAACGTCAGCACGTCAGTCGGACCCGTTTGGCCGAGAAACTGCCGATGTAACCGCGACATCCGCCGATCGGAGATGAGCCAAACAAAAATATTCCGTAATCTTCTCAAATTCGTTCGTTTCCGCTTCTGCAATTGCAAACAACGCGGTATCACTTTTGCGGCGAACTCCTGGAGCGAGGCAAGGTTGACTGGCACTTTTCGCTGAAGATTCCGAACGCTGATCCGCGGGGACATCTTCACGCCGGCGGTCTTTGCTCGGATTGGAAGTTACGGGTGATTAACCGTGCGCCTTTGTCGAAGGTAAGATATGCCCACGCCCACTGAATGAAGACCAGGACGCGGTTGCGGAAACCGACGAGGAAAAGAATGTGTACGAACAACCACGCCAGCCAGGCAAGGCGACCTTTCAGGTGAACGAACTTTAAATCCGCGACTGCTTTGTTCCGGCCAATCGTCGCCATTGTTCCCTTGTCCCAATAACGGAAGGGTTGCGGCTTGCGGCCTTTTATCATCGCCAGCACATTGCGCGCGGCGTGGCGTCCCTGTTGCATCGCCACCGGAGAGATTCCTGGCAAGGGTTCTCCAGTCTGGTGCGAAAAATTCGCCAAATCACCGATCACCTGGATTTCCGGATGTCCGGGTACAGTAAGATCCTCGCTCACAATAACGCGACCGACGCGATCAACGGGTGCTTCAAGTGTCTTGCCAACAAATGACGCATTATTGCCCGCCGCCCAAATTTTCACGCGGCATGGGATAAATTCGTCGCCAACTTGGACGCCAGCTTCAGTAATATTTGTTGCCCGAGCGCTTGTGCGTACTTCCACGCCAAGGTCGGTCAGTTGTTTTCGTGCGCTCTCCGACAAATCTTTTGGATACGCGGCGAGCAGGCGTTGATCGCCTTCTATTAGAATGACACGCGCCTCCGATGGGTTGACGTGACGAAAGTCTTTGGCCAGTGTATATCGGGAAATTTCTGCGATCGCGCCGGCCATTTCAACACCGGTCGGTCCACCGCCGATGATGACAAAATTCATCGCAGCCCTGCGCGCCGCTTCATCTGTGATTTTTTCTGCATATTCGAATGCCAACAGAATCCGGCGGCGCAGCTCAATCGCGTCCTCGAGACTTTTCAGCCCAGGAGCAAGTTTTTCCCACTCGTTATGTCCAAAGTAGGAATGTCGCGCGCCTGTGGCGAGAATCAGATAGTCGTAATCGATCTCCAAATCGACGGTTTTCACTTTTTTGGCCTCGACATCCACGGATTCTACTTCCGCTAGGATCACCTCTACGTTGCTGCATTTGCTCAGGACGGCGCGGATTGGGGCGGCAATATCGGCGGGTGACAGAGCGGCAGTCGCGACCTGGTAAAGCAGCGGTTGAAAGAGATAGTAATTTGTGCGGTCGATGACCGTGACACGCACATTTTTGCAGGCAAGCTTTTTCGCTGTCTCGAGTCCGCCAAATCCCGCACCGACAATGATGACGCGCGGTTTAGAATTCATTCAATGATTAAGCGATTTAGCGATTTAGCGATTTAGCGATTTAGCGATTTGTCTTCGTCGTAGGAGGCCTCTTTCAAATTCGCTCATTTTCGGTCAATCGCTAAATCTCTAATTCGCTAAATCGCTAATTGTGGTATGTTTGGTGCCTTATGCCGAAGCCAATCGCTCGCAGCAAAACACGCAAGTCAGTAGCGAAACGCTTTAAAATCACAGCGCGCGGCAAAGTGTTGCGAGCGCACTCTGCGCGACGTCATTTGCTTTCGGCCAAGACGTCGAAGCGCAAGCGGCGGCTAGGCAAAGCGGCCCGCGTCGACGATACCGATGTGGCTCGAGTTAAGGCAAATCTGCCCTTCGGCTAAGCTCGTTAGCTGCTTGTTTCATCCGCTGCGGCGGCGAAAGGCCTTGGAGTTCGGGGTTGCACGTTGCAGTTCTTGCGAGAAAATTCGCTTTCCGTCAGGGGCTATGGATTGAGGACTG
>Ga0137404_10003509_pt1 | contig 10464 bp, 9 predicted proteins | sample CZOMad2_1_16fung_FD_108285 | JGI IMG/M metagenome (GOLD analysis project Ga0137404, IMG submission 108285) | Vadose zone soil fungal communities from Angelo Coast Range Reserve, California, USA - CZOMad2_1_16fungal (Illumina Assembly) | ecosystem: Environmental > Terrestrial > Soil > Vadose zone... | reverse complement strand
GCGGCGCTGGGCGTGCGCGATCTCGTGATCGTCGAGACCGATGACGCGGTCCTCGTGGCCGACAAGTCGCGCTCCCAGGAGGTCAAGGAAGTGGTGGAGAAGCTCGCCCGGCAGGCGCGGACCGAACATGTTTCGCACAGCCGCGTCTATCGGCCCTGGGGTTACTACGAAAGCATAGACGCAGGCGAGCGCTTCCAGGTCAAGCGCATCATGGTCAAACCGGGCGAAGCGCTCTCGCTGCAGATGCATCACCACCGGGCGGAGCACTGGGTGGTAGTGTCGGGCACAGCGAGGGTGACGCGAGGCGAGGAGGTCAAGGTTCTGTCGGAAAACGAATCCACCTACATCCCGATCGAGACCAAGCATCGACTCGAAAACGTCGGGAAGGAGCCGCTTTTCCTGATAGAAGTCCAGTCGGGAAGCTACCTGGGAGAGGATGACATCGTGCGCTTCGAGGACCGGTATCACCGGAACTAGAATGGGATTTCTTGGAAAATTTCGCGAGCCACGAATCTGGAAGCGAGTTTTTCTTGAGCGTTTGACTGAGCCTTTGCACCTGAACGTTCTGTCTCTTTTTGTGGGCATATTCGGAAATATTCGACAAAAAACGGCCTTCGATCTGGTTCTCAGGCAGCACAACGCTTTTTCCATCCTTAGAGCGGCGACCGACGCCAAGAACTCGGGGTTGGCGGAATTGTGCGTTGTCGAATTTGGCGTCGCAGCCGGTGCCGGTTTCTTGAATATGTGTGAAATAGCGAAGCGGGTGACCGAGTCGACGGGGGTGGATATCAAGGTATTCGGCTTTGATACCGGAAAGGGGATGCCCAAAGCGATTGATTATCGCGATCACCCCGACTTGTATCGTGTAGGGGACTTTCCGATGGACGTTACGCAACTGCAAAAACACGTACCGTCCAATGGACGATTGATTCTGGGCGCGCTCTCCGAAACCGTCCCCGCATTCTTAGGGGCCCACTTGGCTCCTGATCGTCCGCTTGGATACGCAGTGATTGACGTCGACTACTACAGTTCAACGGTCGATGCATTGAAGATATTCGGCGGTCCACCAGATTTCTATCTCCCGATTACGATCGTCTACCTGGATGACATCCAGCTTGTGCAGCACAACCCATTTGCAGGTGAGCTTCTTGCAGTCGCTGAATTCAATGCCCAGACCCCGCTCCGGAAGATTTGCAGGCACGATTTTTTGGAGAATACCCGGATCTTTCGTAACGCCGACTGGATCAAGCATATCTACTACCTGCACGTTATGGATCATCCCAGGCGGGCTACGGATCGCAAATGGGAGCAGCAGAAATTACTCAATCCGTATTTGGCTGGCTAGAGTGAATATTCCCGGCAGAGCCGCGATTGCCGGTTTCGTCATTGAGCGGCTGCTCGCGGAAAAGGATCGAATAGCTTCGAGCTACGCGGAGCACGCGCCTCACTACTTTATCGTCGACGACCTGCTTCCGGCCGATATTGCGAGGGCGATCTACGACGCTTTTCCCTTGCCGGCGACGATGATGCTCAGAAACACGATTCGTGAGCGGAAGTTCGTCACCTCGCAATTGAATCGGTGCGATCCTCTGGTAGAGGAGGCCGTTTTCGCGTGGCAGGATCCGCGCTTGATAAAGCTTGTCTCCGAGCTGACGCGGCTTCCTGGCATCGAGGGCGACGAACAGCTCTATGCCGGCGGCATCAGCCTGATGGGTCGCGGCCATTTTCTCCTGCCTCATCTGGACAACTCGCACGACAAGGAGGGGCGGCGCTATCGTGCGCTGAACTCCCTTCACTATGTTTCTCCCGGCTGGAAGGAACAATACGGGGGCAACCTCGAATTGTGGCCGGAAGGCCCGAAAGGCAGGCCGCTTACGCTCCCGAGTCTGTTCAACCGGCTCATCGTGATCGCGACCAACCGCACATCTTGGCATTCCGTAGGCCCGATACTGATCGACGCCACGCGTACCTGCGTCTCCAACTACTATTTCTCCAAGCTATCTCCGGAGGGGGCGGACTATTTTCACGTCACTTCATTTCGCGGGCGCCCGGATCAGAAGCTCCGGGATTTGCTGCTGCGCGGGGACGCTGCACTGCGCTCGGTTGCCCGCAAGATACTGGGAAGGAGCGTGACTACTCATTATTACGAGAAGGGAGACGATTGACCGGCACGTCAGCGCTTGCTTTGCTTTCCAAGTCGGCGCCGCGTCCCGGACAGAAGATAGCGCGTCATGCTACGCAGGTGCCAAAAAAAATACCTTGCATCCCACCGGCTTTGGCGTCGCGCAAAATGCATGACGGAAACCCTGGGCACAAGGCGAACGTCGTAGCCCTTGAGCCTGAGGCGGGTACAGAGGTCGACGTCCTCGTAGTACAGGTGGTAACGGGCATCAAATCCGTCAACCGCCATGAATGTGTCCCTTCTAAGCAGCATGAACATGCCGGCTATCCAGTCTGGCGAAATGCTTTTGTCGCTGACTTCGTAGTATCGTTTCGGCGCGGTTCCCAGTGTCTTGCAGAACAAACTCAGAGGCGTGGGAAAGGGACGGGCGCTGTCTTCGATTGCCCGATTGGGGCCAAGAATGAGAGGAGCAACCGCACCCACCGATGGATTTTTCAACTCGTCCATCAGCTCCGGAAAAGGGTCTCCGGTCAGGCGGATGTCGGGATTGAGAATACAGAAAAAATCGCCCTGGGCAAGCTCGAACGCCGCGTTGTGATTGGCCGCGAAGCCCTGGGGGCTTACGTTCAAGATCGATCTCACAGAAAATGGAAAATGGCCCGGATGGAATGGCAGGGCTTCTTCGATGTTGAGCGTGAGTAGAACCTCGATTCCGGCCGGTCGCCAGCGCCGCAAGTCATCGAGGAGAGACGCCACGAGTTGCGCATGACCGTGGCTCACGATCGAAATCGATATGAGCTCCGCACGGGTCGTTTCGGAGTCTGTCATGTGCCAACCGGTGGAATCGAGCCCGTCTTGCAGCTCAGCGTCCGAGGCGGATGCAGAGGAATAGGACCAGATTTCGCAGCAGCCCTGGCATCACTATGCCGTGATGCAGTAGAAACCACCTTTGGCCGAACCATGTTCTGCTGGGCAAATCCACGAACTCATCGATCAGCGCCCGGTTCTCGGCGGTCACTACGCCGCGACAACGCTCTGACAGCGCTGCGGCCTGTGCCCGCAGCGCTGATAGACTCCAGTGCGCAAAACCACCGGCAATGCGCGCAACGAAGGCCCTCCAGTTGTAGGGCCGGGCCCCGATCGCATTGCGCTCGTGTTGACGATAAATCACAAGGGGTTCCTCTACCGCGCCGATATATCCCGCGGCGGAAGCCACCAAGGCAAGCCAGTAGTCGTGCATCAGCGCAGCTCGCGGTATGGGCAGCGCCAACCGGACGAGAGCCCGGTTTGCCAGGGACGCGCAGCCCGCAAGCGGGTTCTTGAGCAGCAGCCGCGGCAGGCTCGAGCGGTTGGGGTAGACGCCGGCGAAACGCCAGTACGAGGAATGCCGTTCGCGAAGCTCATCGTCTACGACCCTGAGGTCGCTGTGGACGAGCAAAGGCGTATGGGTCCCATGGCGTTCTTCCAGGCCGTGCATCGCTTTCAGCAGAACACGCAATTTGTGTGGCTCCCAGATGTCATCCTGGTCGCATAGCGCGACGTAGGGAGCGGTTGCTTCTCCGAGCAGGTAGGCGAAATTTCCGATCACACCAAGATTGTCCGGGCCGCCCAAGTGAACGATGCACTCCGGTCTCGAGCGTTCGTAGTGTTCGATGACGGCGGGTGTCTCGTCCGCCGATCCGTCGTCTCGCACGAGAATGCGGAACGATACGTCTTTTTGATTCAGCAGTGATTCGAATTGGGGCCCGAGATAGCGAGCTCCGTTGTAAGTGGCGAGCACGATATCGATATTTGGAGAATCCATGCTTGACCGCGTGCCGTTCGGATAGTTAGTGGACTTTCCGGCGCCCTCAATCTGGACGGCGCACCACGTCCAGATTGGGAAGCGGGAATACCAGTGCGGCTTTCTTGGGTTTGTATTTGCGAATAAAAAACTCCCGAAAGTGCCAAGGCAAGACCAGGAAAAAATCCGGCTCGTCTCCGAACAGCTCCTGTTCCGGCCGGATCGGGATCAGCGAGCCCGGCGTGAAGCAACCGAATTTGTCTTCGTTCACTTCCCCGATCGCGTAGAGCTCGCGACCCGATAAACCGCAATACTGCAGCAAGACGTTGCCCTTGGTCGAAGCCCCCAGACCGGCAACGCGCCTGCCGCCTGCGTTCGCCCGGGAAAAGAAAGTACGCAATTCTTCCCGGCTGGCCGCGGCGCGGGCGGCGAATGCACGGTACGGTTCCGGGCCGTCAAGACCGGCCTGGCTTTCCCGGTCGAGCAGCTCCTGTGTTCCCGGGAACTCGGGGTAGTTCGAGGAATTCTTCGCGGCCACCACGGAAAAGCTGCCTCCGTTTGTCTCGTTGAATTCCACATCGACGATCCGCAGTCCGACTCGATCCGACATCCACTTGACCTGGGCGAGCGCGTAGTACTCCAGGTGCTCGTGGCAAACGGTATCGTAGGAATTCCGTTCGAGCATCGACGGCATATAGCTCTGCTCGAATACCCACAAGCCGTTGTCCTCGAGTATTTCGACCACCTCTTTCATGAATGCGATCGGGTCTTCGAGGTCGTAGAACATCGAAAACGAGGTCACGATCCTGGCCTTGCGTCCGCGTGCGGCGTTCATGTAAGTCGCTGCGGAGAAGAACTCCGGAACGACCGTGACTTTGTCGGGGTAGTATTGGCGGAATTTATCGGCCGTCGGGTCGATGCCGACGAGGTCGCAGCGCGTCGTGGAATACGCGCGCAAGGTGGTGCCATCATTGCTCCCGATGTCCAAAACGACCGGATTTCCGGACAAATCGGCGAGCCCGAGTATTTTTCTTACTTTCCGGTGGAGATGTTGGACCATGCTCTGATTGAGGCCGGAGCGGTACCCATAGTTCGTCCCATACAGCTCGTCGTGATCGTAAGAATGGGCGAGCTGAAGCAGTCCGCAGCAACCGGGCTCATCGGTGCACTTGACGAGTTTCAGCGGCCCTTCGGTCACGGTTTGCTCCCGCGTCGCGGGGAAAACCCCGGTGAGAGCTTGCACACCCAGATCGAGAACCTCGAGGAACTTGCCGTTTCCGCAGATACGGCACCGCTTCACCGCCCTATGCACGAGTGCGCCCCTTGGGGGACCGATTTTCACCTGGAACCGGGTCGGGCGAAAGGGCTTCGTAGTCGGCATCGACCATCATGTATACGAGTTCCTTGAAGCCGATCGCGGGCCGCCACCCCAGCTGCAGGCGAGCCTTTGTCGAGTCGCCGCGCAATTCGACGGCATCCGCTTCGCGCTCCTGGCGAGGATCGACCACGACGTGCTTCCGGTAATCGAGTCCGAGACGGCGAAACGCAAGCTCGCACAGTTCTCTCACGGAATGCGTTTCGCCGCTCGCCAACACGAAGTCGCCGGGCTCGGGCTGCTCGAGCATGAGCCACATCGCATGTACGACGTCTCCGGCAAAGCTCCAGTCTCTTCGCCCGTCGAGGTTTCCCAGAACCAGCGAGTCTTCCAGCCCCGCCTTGATTCGGGCTGCGGTCGAGGTGATCTTGCGCGTCACGTAATCCAAGCCCCGCCTGGGGCTTTCGTGGTTGAACAGGACCGCGGTGCAGGCGAATATGCCATAGCGCTCGCGGTAAGCTTCGACCATGTTCTGGGCCAGCGCCTTCGCCGCGCCATACGCGTTGCGGGGTCGCAGGGGGGTCCGCTCGTCTTGGGGTGACTGCGCAGCCTTGGCGAACACCTCGCTGCTGGACGCCTGGCAGAAGCGCGTCTGGGTGGACTCGGTTCGTATGGCCTCGAGCATGTGTACGACGGCAAGCCCGTTGATTCGGGTTGTGGCCACGACATCGTCGAAGAGCTGGGCGCTCGATGAGCGCGCCGCGAGGTTGTAGAGATGATGCGGCCGGTATCGCTTGACCAGCGCGCGGATCGCCTCGCCGTCGGCAAGGTCCAGGCCCAGCACCTCGATCTCGTTCCCCGCGCCGCCGGGCCGAGTCCTCTGCTCGCCACGATGGGAGGTGCCGATGACTCGATAGCCCTTCGCGGTCAGCAATTCCGCGAGATAGGAACCGTCCTGGCCGAGCACCCCGGTGATCAGGGCCGTCTTCGTATCGCCCTCACTCATGCGGCCGCCCCCAAATATAGTAGCGGCTGTGGCGCAGATCGTAGAATCCGCCTTTGCGCGAACGCGCAAACAGGAACCCATAGACAAGCGCCAGGGAATTCAAGAGCGGCCCGGGCGTGAGCGCCACCAATGCGGGGAGCCAGCTCGAATGCCCCGCCCGCAGCGTGGGGCGGATCGAAGCCTGGTACTCCTTCCACGAATACCAACCTTTGGCGCGCAACAGCAGCAAGCTGCCCAAGCTGCGCCAAGGCTCGCGCGGCGTGACTTTCGCTCGCGCGGCTTCCGAAATGTATGAAAACGACCATACCAGCGCGGGCCACGTGAACATCCATACCTTGAAAGAACGCGACGTCCAGCTTGCCACCCCGTACCGAAGTCTTACCAGAGGCTCGCCGATGGCCACGGCCGTACCGGTGAGGGGCGCCTGGAAGATTACTCCGAAGTGAATGAATTCTGTTCCGTAGTAGGGGCGTCTTTCCCTTGACATCCACGCGGACCGGCGCACGATGGCGCCGCCGATGTATGTCAGATGCTGGGCGCACTCCACGAACAGCTTTTCAATGTCGCGCGCCCCGTACCGTCGTTCGCCGCTGAACGGCAATCTGCGCTCGATCAGGATCTTGCTGAAATCATCCGAGCAGACCTCGACGTCGACGATCAACAGCTCCGGATTCGTCTCGAGCAACCCGAGGACGCGTTTTACGGCACCGTCGACGAGAAGATCGTCATCGGACATCGGCCAACAATATTCTCCGTCGGCAAGTTCGACTGCCTTGTCGAAATCGCCGTCGATTCCGGAGTTCGAGGGCTGGGGACAATAGCGGATTTGAGGGAAACGAAGCCGTTTGGCTTCAACGATTTCCGCCGTGTTGTCGGTAGACGCTCCGTCTACGACCACGACCTCGGTCTCTCCAGTCAATTGTCTGCCGATGTGCTCGAGCGCCTCCCCGATGAGCCTGGCTCGGTTTCTCGTCGCAATGCAAATCGACAGACGCTTGCCATGGGGGCTCATGCATGAGTCCCCTTACCGGGACTACCCATGCGGCCGGAACTCCCCGCTCCGATGACCGACGGGTCGTCGCGCCTTCGTTGCCGCCACCATGAAAGGAGCCGCCGCGCAGGCGGCTCCAGAAAGGGCGGGAATCCCCAATACAACGCAAGCTTCCACCAGCTGGGCGGACCCGCGCTTCCGTGACACTGCATGAAGAGGCGGTCAAGTTGCGCGCGCTTTTCGCGCTCCGGGTTGTTCCGGCAGGCGGCCTTCGCTCCGATGAAAACCGTGACGGGCAAATCGGCACATACCAAACGGCGGATCTGCCCGGCTTCCCACTCATCGCGTGCGAACTCTCGCGCGATGCGCTCGTAGCCGTCCACAGCGAGAGCTAATCGACGAACAATCCCACGGTCGCGAAAAGAATCATTTTCGCCGCGCCGATTCACCAAGGGCCGCGGATGGTAGACCACCTCAAGTCGATTGCGGGCGATTTCCAAGAGCCGTGCGACGTGGCCCCAGCCGCTCCGATCGAAGTCATGCCGCGCCGGCATCGAGTTCCACGTCTGGCGGCGCACGACTAGCGTGCTCGCAAAACTGAATAGGGCTTCGGTGTTGAGGGCTTGGGTTAGCCAGAGACGCCGGGCGTCGCGCTGGCCGAGGTCTGCCCGCAGCGGCCCGATTGTAGCCAACGCCGGGTGGACCCCGAGGATTTGCATGTCGAGAGTACAGTCCGTGTGGGTCAGCAGATGCACATCGACACCGGATTCCAGCGCCGAGAGCACGTACGCGACGCCCCCGGATTGCAGCGTGTCGTCTCCGCTGAACAGCCAGCAATACTCCCCACGCGCCGCATCAATGCAGGAAGCCAGATCGGCGTCGATACCGCCTCGCACGTCGCGGCGCAGGTAGCGCACCCGCGGATCCCGCGCGCAGATGTTCCCCATTAGCTCGGGAGTGTTGTCGGTCGAACCGCCGTCGAAGACGACGATCTCCAACGCGTCGTGCATCTGCGGGAGAATGGATTCGAGCGTGGCCGGCAGGAAACCGCCAAAATTGTGGACGGGGATGCAGAACGACAGTACCGGTGCGGCCGTCATCCAGCCATCCTCCGGTAGGAGCTCTTCGCCGCGAGGTAGAGGCGATACAGTGGTGCAAACGTGCGCCCGAACGGGTCGTCAGGAAATTTCACCACACCATCGAATAGGTTCGGCGGCAGCTCGAAATGCTTCAGCAGGGCCTCGCTTTCCCGGCGCACATAGAATCGATTGAGACCGTCGTACCAGGCGTGCAGATAGCCGGAGTCGAGAAGGAAAGGCTCGAAGGTTTTCCACACAGGTTCTCGCGCGGCGGTAACGGACTCGACGACCACGATCCAAGGCCGGAAGCGATCCCAGTTCCCGCTTCTCAGCACCACCGCCTCGTGACCCTCGACGTCGACTTTCATGAAATGGATCTCGCGACCGGCGACGTGCTGCTCGCACAGCGCAGCCAGCGTAGTGGCCTCGATCTCGAAGGTTCGCGTTGCGAACCTGTGACGGCGTGCCTCGACTAGCACTGTGTCGTCGCAGCCCGAGACGCCCGAACCAGGTGTTTCGTGGAAGCGAACCGGCCCGAGGTGGCTGGAGACGGCAAGATTGAGGTTCAGGTCGCGCGGCCTGCGCCGCTTCAGCAACGAGAAATACGTGCGGCCCGGTTCGACATTGATTCCGTTCCAGCCCAGCTCGTAAAAGTGACGAGTAACGGAATGGCGATCCGGGTGCCACGCGCCGATGTCGATATAGAAGCCGCGCTCGACCGATTCCAGCGCTCGGGCAAGCATCACGTCTTCGAAGTTCTGCGCGTAACTAATCATACTTGCTCGCTCCGGACGGATCTCAGGGCGAAGACTTCCACGACCATACGCCAAGCCTTCCTCGCACTCCCGGCGTCAGCGTCAGCGAGATCGCCAAGGCAAGCGCCAGTAGAACCAGAAGTTCCATCGCCATCCCGAAACCTTCCCGCGACAACGGCATCCACGCTCGGGCTGCGGCGATCACACAGACAGAAGGCGCCTGACCCACGAACATATCGCGGTAGAAAAGAACCCAATTGCGCGATCCGAGGCAGAGGCTCCAGGTCAAGGGGAGGCCCGCGATCAGATATAGCCCATTGAGCGCGGGCCATACGGATGCTCCCCCCACGATGCCGAAGTGATACGTGAGGAAAACAATGCTCGGCACCATGACGACGCAAAGCACCAGGTTGATGGTGAACCCGATTCTAGTATTGCCACGTGCGAGCTGCAGCGCGTACGGAACGAACATGAGGCCGTTCAGCGCCGTTCCGGTCGCAAGCAGCGCCAGCAAGGGCGCCGTGGGCGCGGCCACCTCCGGGTTACGTGTCCATAGAACCAATACTTCGTATGAGAAAAGGGCCAAAAAGACTGCGGTAGGAACCAAGATCGCGCCCATCAAGTTGCTGGCCGACAGAAAGGACGTCCGCAAGCGGGCCTCGTCCCCGGAAGCGACAAGCTCGCACAGCCGGGGATAAACGGCGTTGAATATCGGCAGAATCACGACGGACAAGCCGCCGGCAAGAACCTGCGCCATCGCATAGAGACCGTACTCCTCTAGCGGGACCAGTTTTGTCAATATCAGCTTGTCCATCTGCGTCAGGATGGTCGCGGTAATCGATATGCCCAGCATTCCCGCCGAAAATCGCCATCCGGCGCGTATCACCGTCGTGTCGAACCGCGATCGTTCCCGAAGCGCGGGATCCGCCCTCCACGCGATCCATCGAATCGTCAACAGCTGAACGAGCGTACCTGCGGCCAGAGAGGCGAAGAAGACGACGATCGTGGGCTTTGCGACCCAAAGTGCAAGAACAGCGCAAGCGTTGACTATCGTATACATGCCCGCATTGGCGATACTCAGCTTTACCTGCTGCTGCAGCCCCTGGAGCGTCGCTACGTAAGGGGCTTGCGCCCAGCGCAGGAAGAACAGCAGCCCCATGAGTCGAACCGCCGTTTCGATTTCAGCCTGTGGCACGACAGATGACCTGAGCCAGTGCTCTCCCACAAAAGGCGCCGCGCTCACTAAGGCGACGGCCACAACCAGCCCGATCCCCGCGAACAGGATCTCGAACGTTCGCAGCACCGTCGCGCCGCGCCATGGGGTGTCGACGGAAGGGAGGCGCCTTGCCATGACCCGCGTCAGGAGGGGGGTGAGCCCCAGGTCGAGGATGGCGAGCACGGCCACGAGGGTTG
>Ga0137404_10003505_pt1 | contig 10469 bp, 6 predicted proteins | sample CZOMad2_1_16fung_FD_108285 | JGI IMG/M metagenome (GOLD analysis project Ga0137404, IMG submission 108285) | Vadose zone soil fungal communities from Angelo Coast Range Reserve, California, USA - CZOMad2_1_16fungal (Illumina Assembly) | ecosystem: Environmental > Terrestrial > Soil > Vadose zone... | reverse complement strand
CTCGAGGGCTGGCTGACTTCCGCGCCCCGCTGGCATCTCGTGGGCGATGCCACCGACGAATGGCACGACGCGTTGCGCCAGGCCATGGAGCAACCGGTGGAAGTGGTCGCGCCCGTCCCAGCGCAGGAACTAGCGGCCTTGACCGCCAAACGTGCCGCGGTGGCGGAAGCGGGTAACAATTTGCTGCCCGCGGAATTCGCCGTGCGCTATCAGCAGCAATTTGTCGATCGCCTTTGGGGCCGCGGTTTGCTGGCCGCCCTGGCGATTTATGCGATTGGCCTCGCGATTTATTTTGTGGCCCTCACCGTCTTCGGCCACCTGACCAGCGGGGTTGTAACTCAGGCGGCCGGGATGAGCGAGACCTACACCAACTCGATTCAACTTAAGGCCATGCTCCAGATCTTGAAGCAACGCGAGACTTTGAAATTCGCCGCGCTCGATTGTTGGGAAGCCGTGGCGGAAAATATGCCCACCGGCCTCACGCTCGAGACGCTGAATTTTAACGACGGCCGGACCCTCAGCCTCCGCGGAACGGCGCCCACCGAACAGGTGACTGCCGTCACCGATTTCTTTGATAATTTGCGCAAATGGAAAAACAACGGCCAACTGCTGTTCGACCCGAACTCGGGTGACGTTCCACGGACTTCGGTTATGCCGGGAGCCGCGTTGATAGCCTGGAGCTTTGAGCTGGACCTCAAGAACCACTGATATGAAAGCGTTCTTTGCCCGCCTCAATCCAACCGAACGCCGGTTCGTCGTCGGCGTGGCCGTCCTATTTTTCATTGTGATCAATTTCGTCTGGGTCTGGCCGCATTTTTGGGATTGGAGCAAAACAAGGACCCGGATGACGGAAGCTCAGAAACAATTGTTCCTGTTCATAAACGGCACCAATCAGATCCCCGATTTGCGAAAAGAGATCGACAAGTATCAGAGAAAAGGCGAAGTCGTGCCCGCGCAGGATCAGGCCGTTCGTTTTGTTCGCCTGATCCAGAACGAAGAGTCCAAGGTCGGCGTTATGCATGACAGCATGAATCCCCAGCGCCAGAGCGGCCCCGCGGCCAACCCGTTCTTTTTGGAACAAAGCGAAACCATGACGCTGCAATCCTCAGAAAAGCAACTCGTGGATTTCCTCTACAATCTCGGAAACGGAACGTCGCTGATTCGCGTCAAGGTGCTCTCCGTGCAGCCGGACCAATCGCATCAGAAGTTGACCACCCGCCTTACGCTCATCGCGAGTTATCAAAAGAACGAGGTCGCCCCGCGTGGTCCGGCGCCAGCCGCCGCCACCCCCGCGAAAACGCCCGTCAACCCGGCAAAATCCGCAGTTACCAATCTCCCCGGCGTGCCTGCGGGCGCAGTGCCGAAACCTTTAACGCCGATAAAAAAATGAAAACGATCGTATCCCTTCTTGTCGTGCTCTGCCTTGTTTCCTGTTCGCAGCCGAAGCCACCGCCGCGGCCCGAGGCCAAGTATGAACCCCTCGACGTCTCCTCCGAACCCGCCGCCGCAACTGTTCCGGCAACCCCCGAACCAGTCACGACAGTCACCAAGACCGTTACTAAAACGGAAGTCGCGCCGACGAGCAAATCCATGACCGCTCCCATGCCGGAAACGGACACAGAGCACGCAACGGATTCGACGGCCCCTGGCGAGGTGACCACTAAAACCGTCGTTACTTCAAACACCGTCACGCGCGCCGTGACTCCGTCGGCTGCTGGAAAATCCACGGATGCCAATTCGCCGTTTGCCCGCCCGCCACAGCCGTCCATCCCGGCTTTAGGCGCGCCGAACACCGTCACCACCACTGCTTCGGGCACACCGGTGCCGGTCACGAGCGCTCAACCAGAACCGCTCCTGCCGGAATTGTCCGTTAATTTCCACGCCGTCCCGGTTGACCTGGTCTTGCAGACCTACGCGGATTATGTCCATCGCACCTTGTTGCGCTCACCCAATGTCAACGCCCAGACCACTATTACCCTGGTTCAACAGAATCCGTTGACCAAGACCGAACTCGTGCAGGCATTCGACGCCGTGCTGGCGTTGAATGGCATCGCCATGGTTCCCATCGGGGCCAAATTCATCAAAGTCGTCCCGCTCGCGGACGTCGGCGGAGTGGGCATGCCCATCAGCGATATGAATATGTCCATGCTGCCGGAGTTCGGCCCCTTTGATACCCACATTGTCCAGCTGAAATACACCAAGCCCAGCGAGATGGTTCCGATTTTGCAACAGTTCACCAAAACTCCCGCCGCCGTGCTGCCGATTGAAGGCAGCGGGATGCTGGTGTTGCGCGACACCGCGGAAAATGTCCGCGCCATGTTGGACATGATCAATCGCCTGGATACCGCCATTCCGACCGAGATTGAATCGGAAGTCATCCCGATTAAATATGCGCTCGCCTCGGACATCGCCAATGCTCTCAACAGCATCAGCGGCTCGGGTGGCGGCACAACTTTCGGCGGCCGGGGAAGCGGCGGATCGACGGGCAGCCTCGGAACCAGCCGCACCACCGGCCAGGGCAACGCGCGCGGCGTCGGCGGCATTGGAGGTGGTTACGGCGGGCAAAACTCCCCGCAGGGAGGCATCTCCGGCGGTGGCGGCCTTGGCGGCGGCGGTGGTCTCGGCGGCGGCGGTGGCGGCCTTGGCAGCACGGCCAGCCCGAGCTTTACCGATCGCGTGCGGAATCTCATTGCCCGCGCTGACAGTGGCGGCAAGGGCGGAGAATTTCAGATTCTTGGTCAAACCAAAATCATCGCCGACGAGCGCATGAATGCCTTGCTCATCTTCGCCCTCCACGATGACATGGAGAGAATCAAGAAAGTGGTCAAGCAACTCGACGTGGTGCTCGCGCAGGTGTTGATCGAAGCCATTATCATGGAAGTCACCCTGGATAATTCACGCACCATCGGCGTTTCCGCATCGCAGAGTCCCTCGGGCCAAAATAATCCGACCGCCGGCGGCTTTAATAACGGCCAGCAATTTTTCCCGTTTGGAGGCAATGCCAGCGGCTCCAACGGTTTCCCGGGTAATTTCACCAGCTCCCTGCCGGGCAACATGTTCAGTTACTGGGCTAATTTTAACGGCAAATACGACCTCGCGGTGCAGATGGCGGAAAACAACAGCCGCGTCAACGTCCTCTCGCGTCCGCGCATTCAGACCTCCCACGGCGTGGAGGCCGATTTGTTCGTCGGTTCAACAATTCCTTACGTCAACAGCACCACGGCAGGCGCCTTCGGCGGCACTGGCGTTTATAATAGCTACGACCAGCAACAAGTGGGTGTCACGCTCAAGGTGAAACCGCTCATCAATCCGGACGGCCTCGTCGTCATGGACATTTACCAGGAAGCCAGCGTGCAAGGTCCGGCTGGCACCGCGGTCAATATCAATGGCACCCAGGTCCCCACCATCAACCAGCGCCAGGCGTCCGCAACCGTGGCCGTGAAGGATCGCGATACCATTATTCTTGGCGGCATGATCAGCTCCAGCCAGACCAAAACCAGATCCGGCGTGCCTTATCTTAAGGACATTCCGCTGCTGGGAAATCTGTTCCGCAGCACCGCCAATACCGAGGATCGCGTTGAACTGATCGTTTTGATTCGGCCGACCGTTCTGCCTACACCCGAGGCCGCCGCCGCCGTCGCCGCCGTGGAACGAAGGAATTTGCCGGGTGTCCGGCGCGCGGAAGCCGAAATTCACGCCCAGGAAGCCTCACGCCTTAAGCAGGCGGATGCTGAGCTGAAGGACCTGGGTCAGACCAACGATCCGGACGTTCACCCATTTAAGTAAGTTGGCCCGGGTGGTAGCATGACGTTGAAATATTTATTCAGATAACCTTGGAGGCGCATGGGAAAACATTTTGTTTGCGGGTTGAGTTTGTTGCTGATGTTCGCTCCGCAACTGCGGGCGGACATCACCCTCACCAATGGGTCGGCTGCGGCGTTTGAATCGGCCGTTGAGGACACCAAAACCGCCGGCGGCGGCACCATTACCTTTACCTCGCCGGTCTCCATCGGCTCGGCGGACGACACCAGCAGCGATGATTTTGACGGCGAATCCATCGTGGTGTTAAGCGGCGGCACCAATTCCATGTTCCTCGTGCAGGGCAGCCTCGCCCTCACCGGCTTCACCCTGCAAAACGGCACGAGCACCAATGGCGGGGCGATTTATCTCACCGCGGGTGGTGAATTGACCGCTTCCAACTGCATCTTTGCCGGCAACATCGCCCGTGGTGCTGACGGCTTTTCCACGACCGGAACGAATGACGTCGGCACTTCCAACGAAATCACCGGCCCCGTCGGTGCGGGCCTGCCGGCCATGGGCGGCGCGATTTTCAACCTCGGTTCCGCCGCGTTCCTCAATTGCCAATTCCTCACCAATAGCGCCGTCGGCGGCGCCGGTGGTGATGCCGGCATCGGCGGCGGCAACGGCGGCGCGGGCGGTAGCGGCGGCGCGGCGCGCGGTGGCGCCATTTATAGTGAAGGGTTGCTCACGTTGGTAAACTCAACTTTCTCGGGCAACCTGGCTACGGGTGGAAATGGCGGCCAAAACACTGGCACATCATCCGGCAGCGGCGGCGTTGGCGGCTCTGCCGAAGGCGCGGGCCTGTTCTCTGCCGGCGCGCCTGACACCAACACGGTTTTGAATTGCACCTTTTCACAGAACATCGCCTCAGGCGGCGTGAGCGGCAACGGCGGCACGACTCCCGCCGGCATGGGCCGGGCGGGTCGAAATGGCGGCAGCGCTTTCGGCGGTGGCATCCATAATGCGAGTGCGATGGTTTTGACCAACAGCACGTTTTTTGAGAACAGTGCCATCGGCGGCAGCGGTGGAAACGGCGGCGATGGCGGTGGACATGGGGGAGGGGGCGGCATCGGTGGCAATGCCGTCGGCGGCGGCCTCTACAACACGGGAATGGTCTCGGTGGTGAATTGCACTTTCTCCAAAAGCGGCGCCTTTGGCGGCACTAATGGCCTTGGCGGTTCCGGGATTGTTTCCGGCCGCAACGGCAGTCGCGGGAACAGCCGCGGCGGTAACATCGCCAACGTCGCCAAAAAGAAGTTTGGTTCGTTCCACCTGGAGAACTCCATTGTCGCCGTGGGACTCGCGGGCGGCGCGGGCTACGGAACCATCGTTGACGATGGCTTTAATATCAGTGCCGATAAGAGCGTCAAATTTAAAAAGGGGAGCAACAGTCTTGCGAAAACCAATCCGCTCATTGGCGACCTGGCCAACAATGGAGGTCCTACCGAAACAATCGCCCTCGAGACCAATAGTCCGGCGATTGATAAACTTGACACGACCAACGCACCTGATACCGACCAGCGCGGGACCGCTCGCCCCCAGCCTGTCGGCGGCTTGAGCGATATCGGCTCCTACGAGCTTGATTTAAACAGTGCGCGGATTCTCACCCAGCCGAAATCCGCTACGGTGACCGTGGGCAGCAATGTGACCTTCATCGTCACCGCTGCCGGAGCCACGAATTTGGTTTTTCAATGGTTCACCACCGGCTCGACTACGAACTTCGCGAACGGTCTTACCAACTCCTCATTAATTATCACCAATGTGCAGTTGACGAATGCGGGAAGTTTTAAAGTCGTCGTCAGCAATTCGTTTAACTCCGTCACGAGCGCCATCGTCACCCTGACGGTAAATCCAGTCTCCAATTCCGTGCCGGTGATCACGCAACCGCCGCAGAGCCAGATCGTCGCATCCAACGCCACGGCAAGTTTCTCCGTCACGGCCACCGGCACTGCTCCGCTGTTTTATCAGTGGCATTTTATGAATGGCTCGCCCCCCTTCTTGTTCACCCCGATAGCGGGCGCGACCAATACCACCCTGACCATCACGAATGTGCAGACGACCAACCAGGGCTTCTATTTGGTGGTCGTTACGAATAATTTTGGTTCCACCAGCAGCGTCTCTGCCACGTTGACGATTAGCACCAATTCCGGTGGTGGCATCACGCCTCCTGCCGCTGTGCAAAGTTCAACCATCGCCGCGCCGCAGGAACCTCATCTCATGCCACTGACCGCGTCGCAAAATAGCGATGCCCCCGCAACGGTGAACATTGCGTTCCCCAGCCAGGCAGACGTCCCTTACATCATCGAATACAAAAAAACCCTGACCGATCCGGTGTGGATTCCCATATCCACCAACATCGGTAGCGGAGATTGGCTCACCAATCGAATGCCCACGACCAATCAACCCAGCGGGTTCTATCGCGTTCGATCACCGTAGCCCCGCTATGTTGTAGTTCTCAAAGTGCGCGAGCGGAGCGCGGAATTTCGGTAACCATTCGCTTCCAACACGTCAGGCACCTGTGGCATGATTTGCCCAGATTCTGATGAGCGCTGAACGGACACCACTGACGCCGTGCCACCCCCTGCCGGGATCGCCGGGCGAGGATTTTCGAACGACGCGCTGGACGCAGGTCAGCCGGGCGAAAGCCGACTCGCCGGAGGGCCGCCGCGCCCTGGCCGAACTCTGTAACGCCTACTACGAACCGGTGGCCGCCTTCCTCCGCTACGAATTGCGGGATGCGGATGCCGCGCGCGAACTCGCCCATGACTTCTTCGCGCGCATGCTGGCAGGCGGAGCCATCGCGCGCGCCGAGCAGGAGCGCGGGCGGTTTCGTTCCTATCTGCTCGGTGCGGTGAAACACTTTCTCTCGCATCACCGTGAGGCGTTGCAGCGCCTTAAACGCGGCGGCGGAGTGGAAAACATTTCGCTCAATGAAACCGAAGCCCGTTCGGTGCCGGATCCGGGTGTCTTGTCGCCCGACGCCGCATTTGACCAGCAATGGGCGCTGACGGTCGTGGCGCATGCGCTGGAAGCTCTCCGGCGCGAATGCGTCGCCGAAGGCCGCGCGGATTTCTTCGAGCAGGTCAAACCGTGGCTCACCGGCGATACCGCGCGTGGCGACCAGGCGGCGCTGGCGGCCCGTTGCGGCATGAACGCGAATGCGCTCAAGGTCGCGGTGCATCGATTGAAGCGCCGCTTTCGCCAGTTGCTGAAATCCGAAGTGGCCGGCACGCTCGACGACCCCGGCCTGGTCGAGGCGGAGATGCGCGCCCTGTTCGCCGCCCTGGGAAGTTGAGAAAATGTTGGTAACCAAACCACACCGTCGCGTCAGGATACCGGTATGAGCGAGCCAGCGGCATCTTCCAACTCCTGCCCAAAGTGCGGCGCGGCGTTGCCTTTGACCGCCACGGCCGGCCTGTGCCCTCGCTGTCTGATGGCCGAGGCGATGGCACCGACGCAAGCCGACGCGGAGCCTGCCACGCAGCCGCCGCTGCCGCCCGAACAGATCGCGCCCCATTTTCCGCAGCTTGAAATCCTCGAATGTCTCGGACGCGGCGGGATGGGGGTGGTTTACAAGGCCCGGCAAAAAAGCCTCGGTCGCCTCGTTGCGCTCAAACTCCTCGTGCCCGAGCGCGTGCGCGACGCGAAGTTTGCCGAGCGGTTTGAACGCGAGGCACAGGCGCTGGCGGCATTGAATCATCCGAACATCGTCACCATTCACGACTTCGGGCAGGCGGGCGGGTTTTATTTCCTGCTCATGGAATTCGTGGATGGCGCGAACCTGCGCCAGCTTCTGCGCAGCCGGAAGTTCACGCCGGAGGAGGCCCTGGCCATCGTGCCGCCGCTCTGCGACGCGCTGCAATTTGCCCACGACCGCGGCATCGTCCATCGCGACATCAAGCCGGAGAATCTCCTGCTCGACAAAGCGGGCCGGCTGAAGGTCGCCGACTTCGGCATTGCCAAAATGCTCGGCGCGGTCAACGCCGCCGGCAATGCTGGCGAGCCCGCCGCGCCGGAAAACGCCACCCAGACCATCCTCGGAACACCGAATTATAGCGCGCCCGAACAGAAGACCGATCCGCAACGCGTGGACAATCGCGCCGACATTTATTCGCTGGGTGTTGTTTTTTACGAAATGCTCACCGGTGAATTGCCCGGCAACCGCATCGAACCGCCGTCGCACAAAGTTCACCTCGACGTGCGTCTGGACGAAGTGGTGTTGCGCGCGTTGGAAAAGAAACCCGAACTCCGCTTCCAGCAAGTCAGTGAAGTCAAAACGATGGTGGAAAACATTGCGGCGACGAAGGCCAATCCCATTGCGCCTCCTCGCCTTACCCCCGTTCAAAGTATGAATACAAACACCACCAACAACTCATTTTGGCGCGCGGCTGGCATATCCGTCGTGGTTGCCTTGTGCCTCGTCTTGGGCGGGCTTCTCCTCCTCTTCGTTCTTAAGGTGTGGGCAGTTCAGAAATCGAATAATGCCAGACTCAATCCGGTTTCGAGGGTCACTCCGCCAGCGGGCCGGGTGGTGTTGAAGATGAAATGGCCGCCAGTCGGCGAACGCATTGTGTGGAATTTGAGCATGATAAGAAACGGCGAGTACGTCACTCCCGACCAGCCCAATCCGCGGAAGGAGAATTTGACTCTGGAAAAGAAATACGTTCTGACCGTGTTGAAGGCGTCCTCTGGTGGCGAACACGAAGTGGAGCTGGAGTTTCTCGGCATCCGGAACCGGATTGTTCTGGGAGGCGAAACGCAGCTGGATTATGACTCGAACGAAAAAACATCGGCGGACAAGACGAATGCGCTGGCCGATTTATATGAAAAAGTTGTCGGCTCCAAAATCCGTTTTTTCATGAATGCCAGCAACGAGGTCGGTTGGATGGAAGGCGTTAATGAACTGGAGAAACAGCTGTCGTCGGGCGCTGCGGCGGCCACTTCCGTATTCTCCAGGATTCCGTTTGGCGAAGCGAGTCTCAAGCAGATAATGAACATGCAACACCGGTTCCTCCCCTCCAAGCCGGTGCAACCCGGCGACACCTGGTCATTTCAAGACGAAATAACCGTGGGCCCTCTCGGCACGATGAGCACGGGTTATACGGTTACTTTTCGAAGTTGGGAAAAGCATGGGGAACGAAATTGCGCCCGCCTGGAGTTTGAATGCGCCCTCAAAGCCAGCCCCGATCCAAATTCAAATCCGGCCGGAACATCAGTGTCCAGCCTCGAAGGCGCCATTTCAGGAGTGTGCTGGTTCGACACGGAATTAGGGATGAACATCGACGCCGTCATGAATGATGACATGAAAATGATCCTGAATATCCCTGTCAATCCGAGTGGAAACGCGGACATCCCCGGGCCGACACAAAACATTATTTACCGATGGAATGAGATCGAGACCATAAAGCCGGAAAAGTGAGGTGGCTTGTCAGTTTCCCTTTTTCCCGTCGCCCTTCGCCAAATTCCGCAGCCACTGATGCCGCTCGTCCTTGTTCATTTTGGACAGGCGCTCGACCTCAACGTAAAACTTTTCCATGTCGCCGCCGTTCAGTTCCAGCACCCGTTGGAACGCCGGCAGAAAATCATAATAGTTCGCGATGGTATTGAGCTGCGCGTTGTTCAGTTCACGGGAAAACCAATCATCGTAACCCGCATAACCGCCCCAACTCACTTTTAGATTCGCATAGTTGCGATGCAAATCCGCGAACACGCGCTCCTTCGCCTCCTTCAATTGCGCCGGGGGCAACGGCGGAGTCTTCGCCGCTTTCACTTTTCCATCCTTGTCGAGCGTGTCGCCATAGACTTTTTCCAATTCCTCGCGCGTGGTCATGATGAGATGCACAAACTGGTCGTTGCGCTGGAGCGCGACCGCGTATTTTTCCATCAGGTTCGTTTTGCCTGACGCCCGCAGCCAGCGCCGCGCTCCCTCCTGTCCCACCGTAGTCGCGTACGCCTCGTTGAAATCCGTGTCACCCCGCGCGAACACCCGTTGATGCCCGAGTTCGTGAAAAATCACTTCCGCCAGCTCCGGCTCATCGCGGTCGATGAACGTGTTCAGAATGGGATCCTTGAACCAGCCCAGCGTGGAATACGCCTCCACGCCATCCACATAAACATCATCGCCTTTCTTCCCATAGCGCGCCGCATACTTGCGCGCGCCGCTTTCGGAAAAATAACCGCGATACTCCAGGCTGCCCACCAGCGGATACCACCATGTCCGCGGTTGCAAAGAAAACTGCGGCGCCGCCTGCACATTCCACACCACGTACGGGCGATGCACATCCGCGTATTTGCGGTAGTGCCCGTCCACCGGCAGCTTCAGTTCATCCTTCGCAAAGACGCGAAGCTGCTGCACCAGTTGCAATTGCTTCCGGAGCGGCTCCGGCGTTTGCGGATCGGCAATCAGCTTATCAATCACCTTTTGATGAGCGAAAATCTGATACTGCCCCTTGATCGCCTGCGCATAAAAGCCAATCGTCCGGCAGCCCGAAACCGCCACTGCGATTATGGCCAGTGAAATCAGCAGCAGTTTTTTCCGCCGGATAAATTTCAAAACACGATTCATTCCGCTTAACTTTGGCAAAGGTTGGTTCCCTGAAGCGAGGAAAACTAATGACTTCACGATCATCGCGAAAGTCCGCCTCAGCCGCGAAGCGGCGGAGGATCGG
>Ga0137404_10003503_pt1 | contig 10472 bp, 20 predicted proteins | sample CZOMad2_1_16fung_FD_108285 | JGI IMG/M metagenome (GOLD analysis project Ga0137404, IMG submission 108285) | Vadose zone soil fungal communities from Angelo Coast Range Reserve, California, USA - CZOMad2_1_16fungal (Illumina Assembly) | ecosystem: Environmental > Terrestrial > Soil > Vadose... | reverse complement strand
GGTGCTATTGGATACGCCGCCAACGCCACCGGGCGGCGGCTCACCTGGTGGGCTGTCAACGGCACAGCGGTCAACTCGTCGCAGACGGCGGGCCCGGCGACGGCGTCTCTTGATTGTCAGGTCACAGCTCGAACCAAACAGATCTTCCTTAATGTGGGCGATTATGTCGAGCTGGTTGCGTGGCAGGAGTCCGGCGGCCCGCTTGCGACACTGGCGGGCGGCTCCACTGGCTGCGGCATGTCGATCAGATGGGTGAGCAACTGATGACGACGCTCTACGTTGACGTGTCCTATCACGACTGGGACCGCCGCGCTCGACTGGGGGCATGAGATGGCCGGCGACTTCGCAGACATCCCATTCATCGCGGCAATCGGCGACGGTGGCCTGCGCTCCCAGACGCAGATGGTCGTGATCCACGCGACTGACAACACAGCGTCCGACGAGGCTGAGGCCAGCTACGCAACACACCGCCCGGACCAGATCTCGGCGCACTTCTACAGCGATGAGGACAGCGTCATCCAGGCGGTGCCGCTGTCACACGTCGCGTACGGCTGCTATCCCACGGGCAACAGCCGCTCAGTCCAGTTTGAGTTGGTGGGGCTGTCCAATCAGCTGAGCGGCGCGACGCTGCGGCGGATCGCGCCGATCGTGCGGCGGGTCTGCGACCGGTACGGCATCCCGATCCGGCACGTCGGCCCCGCAGACCTACGCGCCGGAGCCAAGGGCATCTGTGGCCACGGCGACGTCACCCTCGCGTGGGGTGAGGGCAGTCACACCGACCCGGGGACGAGCTTTCCCTGGATCACGTTCATCGGCTACATCAACGGATCGGGAGAGAACATGTACGAGCAATACGACCGGGATCGGGTGGAAAACGCCTCCCGGAACAGCTTCACGATCCTGGCGGCCGTCACCGCGCTGCGGTCTGTGGTGGACGCCCTCGCCGCAGCCATCACCAAGGGCGGCGGCACCGTCGACACGGCCGCGATCCTCGCCGGAGTCGACGAGCGACTCGCAGCCCTCGACGTACGGGAGACTGCCGAGTTGCGTGACGCTGTCGCAGATCTGGGCGAGGGCGGTGCCGCGCAGGTCCGCGCGGACGCATAGCCGATGCTGACGTCGCCTCGCCGCTGGACCCGCGTCGGCGGCTACAGCCTCATGGCCGTGGCCGGCATCGCCGCGATGGCCTGGCCTACGCCATCCGTGCGGGCAGCGACCGCTCCGACCGCGGGGGCTCTCGTCTACGTGTGGGCTGGGATGCTCGCCGTCGGTGGCCTGTCCTCGGCGATCGGCGCCGCACTGGACCGCTGGCTCGGCGAGTACGCCGGGCTGTGGCCGCTGGTGGTGACGTTTTGGGTCTACGCATTAGCCGCCGGGTCCACCGGCCGGGCGACGTCTATCGCTGGCGCGTGTGCACTCAGCTCCATCGCGATGCTGCTGCTCGCGCGGTGGCGTGATGTCGCCCTGATCCGTCGGGAGGCGGCCCGGCTCGCCGAGCGCGACAGGCGGTGACCGATTGGACCGCTGGCTCCCGACCCTGATCGGCCTGTTGCTGGGCACCGGTGGGGCCGCATTTCTCACGACATCCATCCGGGGTTGGTCGACGATCCGGTCCGGCGCGCACGCGCGGGAGCGGGAGGCGATCGACGACCTGGGCCGGCACCGCGACGATCTGGACCGGCGGCTGCGGCTGGCTGAGCGGGACCGCGACTACTGGCGACAGGTGACAGCGCGTTACTCGGGGCAGCTGGTGCGGGCAGGGATTGAGCCGTCACCGGCGGATCCGGTGGCGCCGTCGGAGCGGACCTCGTAGCCGTTGACGAGCCGGTCGCATCCGTTCGCCCGGGCTTCCCACCAGCACCTCGTGCACGCCGCATACAGATGCCCCTTCGGCCGCCCCGTCGCGCGTGAGCACTGGCATTGCACCCACGCGACCTTGACGTGCGGCGGCTCCAGTCGATGTCCGTTGCCGCATACCAGCGGCGGGTCCCATTCCATCCGAGCAAACCTACGACAGGAGTACGACATGCAACCGACCATTGGCCGGATCGTCCACTACACCCTCGGCGCGGGCGACGCGGAGGCGATCAACCGTCGACGGAAGGACTTCACCGACTCGCAGTCGGCATCGGCCGGGCTCGGGTACGTCGGCCACGTGGGGAACCACGCCGAGGAGGGTCAGGTCTACCCGGCCGTCGTGGTCCGCGTGTTCGACCCGAGCGTGACCACTGCGAACCTACAGGTCCAGCTCGACGGGAACGACACCTACTGGGCCACCTCGCGCACCGAGGGCGACGGCCCGGGTCACTGGGGCTGGCCGGCGAGGGTCTGACATGAGGTACGCCAAGTTCTTCACCGCCGTCGGCACCGCCGCGCTGGTCGCGGCACAGAATGCCCTACCGATGTCGCCCACGGCTCACGGCTGGGTCACGGTGACCCTGTCCGCATTCGGCGCGATCGCGGTCTACGCGGTCCCGAACATCACGCCGGGAGACACCCGATGATCGACCTGGTGCTCTACCTCATCGCCGCGGTTCTGTTCGCCCTGGCCGCATTCGGCATCGGCGGACGGGTCAACCTCATTGCCCTCGGCCTGCTCGCCTGGGTCCTGGTGCCGCTGCTTCATGTCATCGGCGGCTGACGAGTGTTGTACACCTACGTCGCCACCGTCCAGCGCGTCGTCGACGGCGACACGATCGCACTGGACGTCAACCTCGGATTCCGCACCTGGCGCCGCGCCAGCTTCAGGCTGGTCGGCATCAACGCCCGGGAGCTGCACGCACTCGGCGGACCGGAGGCGCGAGACAACCTCGCCGCGGTCCTCCCGCCCGGCACGGTGGTGACGTTGACCTCGGTCAAGCCCGACAAGTTCGGGGAGCGGTACGACGCTCTGATCGCGCTCCCGGACGGCTCAGACCTCGGGGCGCTGCTCGTGGCTACGTCCTGGGCGGCGGCATGGGACGGGCGCGGGTCAGCTGCGGTGCCGCCGTGGCCGAGACCCATCGGCTAGTCAGCTGCTAATTGCTGCCAGATTGGCAGTACGATCACAGAGGTTGGCAGCGTTCGCCTTGATCCGCGAGCGTGAAGCTGACTACGGTCGGGCTGATCGCCGACCGTGGGACTTGTAGCTCAGCGGCAGAGCGTCCGCCTTGTGGCGGGAGGTCGGCGGTTCGAATCCGTCCCTGACCCCGACGCCGTGGGGCCCCGGGGCTCGACGAGAGCGGCACGGCAACGTGGGTTCAATTCCCACCCGTCGAGTCCCACAAACGAAAACGGCCCGACCCCCACTCGGGGGGTCGGGCCGTTTCTGCGTGTCTCAGATGTAGGCCGGGGTGCCCACGATCTCTGCGAGCTGCTCAACGCTCGGGCCTGCCGGGCCGGGGCCCATCGGACCGGGGCTCGTCGGCGCGATCGCCTGTACAGCCTTGAGGATCCGTCCGGCGGTACCGGCGCTCACACCCGTCGCGCGGGCAAGCTCGGCCGGCCGCATCGTCGGAGACTTGGCGGCCAGAGTGCGAGCCGCGTCAGCGGCCTTCTTCTGTGCGGTGTGGAGCGCCGTTGCGGACACGACGGGGGTGGACTCGGTGGACTCCGAGGCGGCCGTCTTGGCTTCGAGCTTCGCGCTGTACCACTCGGCGACGATGAACCCGGTGACCACCAGCGCGCCGTACACCTTCAGCCCGACCGTTTCTCCGACCGTGACGTTGGCGGCCAGCGAGAGCAACCCGCCGAAGGCCATCAGCTTTAGCCCAGCGGAGCGGGTCGACTCTTCGAAGTCCTTACTGCGGCCGATCTTGCCCAGCCAGGCCAGGCCATCGATGAACAGCGGGGCGGTGTAACTGATCGGCGCCGGTACGCCGTACTTCTCGGCCAGGTGGACGATGTCGAAAGCGCTGATCGCCGCCGCAGCGACCATGAACGTGTAGACGACGATGGTTGCCCCGGCGAGCTTCGGGTTGGTCTTAATCCAGCGGATCATTTCGAACTCCTGAAGTCTGTGCCCGGGAGCGCGCTCGCGTGTGCGTGCGCTGCGTCTACCGGGCGATGTAGTAAGTATGGCAGGAACGCCAGCCGAGCGCCGCAGGCCGTGACCAGCGGCTATGCGAGGCCGTGAGCGCGACCATCCTCCACAGTCGACTGCCGAGGGGCTCAATGTCCGGAAACCGCGCCCATTCTTACGATCCGTGTCTGTCCACATAGGAGCCGGTCAACGCTGATTGACAATCACGGGAAAAGTTGATGTGACTTGACCCGAACGGCTGACGTCCAAACCGGGCATTGCTGGCACGTCAGCAATAAATCTTGGTGCGGTGATCCACAACTCCGCCCGACGCCGCTCTGTCGCTACACAGCGTGGGCTTGTGCCGCTGGCGTGCCTGCCATACATTGGGACCAGTCACCCAACGGAGAGGCACCACGATGAGCGAGTACACCATGGAGCAGTTCCGGCTGTTCGTCGTCGCGCGCCAGGCTGGCGCGGAGCAGGCGGTCGAGAACCTGCGCGTCCACATCGGCGCCCTCGCCAGCGAGGCGGGCGAGGCGTGGCTGACGGACCCGCGCCGCGTCCCGATGGAGGAGTGCCTCGCTGTCCTCCAGAGCCACGCGGGTGGTCGGCACCTCCTCAATGAGGAGAATCTCGCCGACGTCGAGCTTCTGGCCGCGATGGCGGCCGACCCAGACAAGCGCCTGCAGTCCTGACGCCGTGGCAGACAATATGCCTCCAGAGACCCGGCGCGCGGTCGCCAGTGCCGGCGGCCGCGCCCGGGTCGACGCGCTCACCCCCGAACAGGCGACCGAGCTCGGTCGCGCTGGCGCCGCCCGGGCCAACGCCCCGGCCGCCCTCGCGCGCCGCATCGCCCGCCGCTGGCCGGAGCTGACCCGGGAGGAGCGGGCCGAGGTGCGCGCCATCCTCCGCCCCCTGCTCCGCTGAGTCGTCTTCCCGACCGATCGGCGGAGAGCGATCTTTGCCCGGATCTGTCACCCTGCGTGGATGGATCCCCACACCCCTTACCAGGTCCCGATCACGCCCGCAGCCAAGCCACCTCGCCCGCGCTGGGTCATCCCGGCGATCGCCGCAGTCGTGTTGGTCGCCGTAGCGGCGATCAGCGTGTTTGGCATTCTGGCCTCCCAGCGTCCAGTGGCTCCGGCAAGCGCGGCCAAGACCTCGACGCCCACCCAACCGACCCGAACGAGTCGGCCGCCGAAGGACCCCAAGGTGGTCGACGTATGTAGTGCGGTTATAACGGCCGACGCCTCAGACCTCGCCGCGATGGCGGCACTCGGGAGCAGGGCAGCAGATACGACGGATTACGACATCCACTTCCAGGGAATGCTTCTACGCGACACCGCCCAAATGGCCATCGAGTCGGTCGGCGATCGCGACGAGACGGCCCGAAAGCTGGATGTCCTCACCGAGGGGATCAAGCTCCGGACTGCCTGCATCAAGGGTGGCTACGAGTAGCGGGCTGTTCCAACCCCCTCGCCCGGCGGCGCCGCGCTGTCGCACCGCCGCCGGGGACCCCAACGGGTACCCGGACGCACATGCCTACAGGGGGGCGTGCGACCGGGCGCCGGGAGCGGATCCAATGCTGTACGGCGCGGTCCCGCTCCCGGCTGGACGCCGGTCAAGTGCCAACCTGGCCCGGGGTCTTGCGGTCAGACTATGCTCACCAGGTGCACATGGTCAATGATGGTCTTGACGAGGGGGTGATGACCATGGCTCACTCGGTGAGCCAACCTGGGAGTACATCCGTCATGCCTACCCGCCGCCTCAGCTACCGCGAGATCGCCGACGACCTCGGCCAGCGCATCGCCTCCGGCGAGTACCCGCCGGGCGCACAACTCCCGTCCACCACCGAGCTGGCCGACCTGTACTCGGTCAATCGGTCCACGATCGTCCGCGCGATGGGTCTGCTCCACGACCGGGGCGTTGTCTACGGGATCGCCGGCCGCGGGGTGTTCGTCCCGGACGACGAGACGTACGGAGAGTGATCGTTACGCGTTCAGCCCCCGGTCCTATGGCGGACCGGGGGCTGAGGGGTAACAATGCGTCAGGCGGCTTCGGCGGCTGGGGGCACGAGCCGGGTAGAGACCGGCTCGTGCTTACCTACATCGTCGATCGCGGGTGAAGTGTTACCCCGTCGCCCAGCCGCCTCGCCGAGACGCGGCAGCTTGGAGACCGCCAACTCTAGGTCTTCCTCCAGCATTTCGAGGTACCGCTGTGTCGTCGCAACCGAGGTGTGGCCCAACAATTTGCTGATCGCGGCAATATCGACACCCGAACGCCGGAGCCGTGTGGCGAACGCGCCCCGGAACCAGCGGATCGTCAGCCGCGGGAAGCCGGCCTTGGTGAGCGCGGCCGAGCAGGTCCGGGTGATCCAGTGTCCGATGACCGGCTCGCCGTTGTGGACGATGAGCCGCCCGGGCGGGCAGTCTTCGACCTCGGCCCACACCTCGTCGATCAGCGGCACGACACGGGCCTTCTCGCCCTTGCCGACGATGGTCACGCGCCGCCTGGTGAAGTCCTCCCGTTCCGAATCGGCGATCTCACTCGCCCGCATTCCGGCGCCTGCGGCGAGGACGACGCAGCGGCGAACGGGGTGGGCGAGTCTGTCGAGGCATAGGCGTAGCTGGTCGTCGGTCGCTACGAGGGGACGTCCTGCCTTGGGTGCGGGCCGTACGAGGTCCTCGCTGGGGTCCCAGTCCATTTTCCTGGACCGGCCGGAGGTCGCCCAGCGGTAGAAATCCACGATGTGGCACCAATAGGTTTCGCGGGTCTTGGTGGTCCAGCCGGGCTGGCCGAGCCACTGTTCAAGTTCCTGCGTGGAGGCCGAGTCGAGGTCGAGGCCCTGGAGGTGTAGGGCGCGGGCCAGCCGAGTGAGGCAGCCCTCGCGGTCGATGACCGTCATGGGAGATTGGCCCCTAGCTCGCAATGATGCGAGATGTGGGGCGATGAGATCTGACATCCCTGTATGCAACTCCCTCGTGTGCGGGCTGTGATCGGGCGATCCGTTAGTGACGGCAGCGACACGGGTAGTAAAAATATGGACAACCGGATGATGATCAAATGGCCAGGTTAGGCCGCTATTCGGTGGCGAACTCCATCCACTCGGCGGGGGCGCCGGGCACCCGGGCGGGCCGGAGAGCGTAGAGAGGTGATCCTAAGTTTCCGGTTCCTCTCCGGCCTGGTCAGAGGCCCGCCGTACATCAGCCAGTCACGGTCGATGGCGAGCCCCTCGGAGACCGACTCCACCACGTCGAGCAGATCGCGTGGCATTTTCCCGCGCTCCCAGTTCGACCAGCTGCCGTAGTTGAGGCCGCACTTATCGGCAGCTTCCCTGACGGTCATGTGGCCTGCGTGGGCCCTGACCAGCATCAGCCTGTTGCCGAAGGTGTCCACCGGCACGGCCGCGATGAGACGGCCCTCGCGCTCCTCGTTCTCATCCATGGGGACATGGTGCCCTACTGGCAAACCTTTTGGCAATGCCAAAGATATTGCGCCATACAAAGTTCGTGTGCCCACTTGACGGCAGGAGTTTGTGGCTGACAAACTCATGCCCGTGACCCAACCCAGTCCGCTGTATCGCCTACTTGAGGCCCAGATCGAGGGGTCGTTGCTCGATTTCGTGGCCTCCCGTAGGGCTACCGCCTCGTGGCGGGAGATCGCCACCGAGCTAACCGAGGCGACCGACACTGCAGTCAGTCCCGAGGCCCTCCGGTTGTGGTTCGCAGATCGCCTCGAGGTCACGGTTGAGGTGAAGGTCGCGTGAGCCGCCGCAAGTCCGCAAGCGCGGTCCATCCCGTCGCGGATCTGTTCCCGATGCTCGCAGCCGATGAGTTGGCCGAGTTGGCGGAAGACATCAAGCAGCGGGGCCTACTCCACCCGATCGTGCTCGACACCGAGGGCCGGATACTCGACGGCCGTAATCGGCAGGCTGCATGTGAGATGGCCGGGGTGGAGCCGTCCACCGTGGTGTACGACGGGGACGACCCGGACGGCTACGCGCTCGCGGTCAACATCGCCCGCCGGCACCTGACCAAGGGCCAGCAGGCCATGATCGCGGCCAAGGCGCTCTCAGTCTCTAAGGGTTCTGCGCTCTCAGTTTCTGAGAAGCAAGGCATCAGCAAGGGGCGCATCGGGCAAGCGGTCACGGTCCGGGATCACGCGCCGGACATGGTGGACGCCGTGATCGCCGGGGCGACCGGCCTGGATGAGGCGTACCGGGTGGCCCGGGAGCGCAAGACGGCCGCCGACTCGGTAGAGGCCCAACTCGGCCGACTCCGCGCGGAGGATCCCGAGTTGGCGGCCAAGGTCGTGGAGGGCGAACTCACCCTCACCGGCGCGTGGGCAGAACGCAAGGCGCGCGCCGAGAACGAGCGTCGCGACATGGACGCTGCCAGGCGCGCCGCTGCCTCGCTGCTGTCCAACTTCCAATCCGCCGTCGCCACCGTCGTCATCGGTGCACGCCTCGGCGAACCCGACCTCATCACCAAAGAGGCAGTGGAGAAACTCCGCAGCGCTCTTGACCAACTGGAGGACCTGCTGTGAAGGCCAGTGAGGCGGTAGACGCCGCACTCCAGAAGGTCGAGCGGACCGACGATGGCGGCGCAGATATCAAGGCGATCATCGACCTGATCGTCGAAGAGATCGAATTCGACGAAACCAAGGCGCGACGCCAGAAGGCAGTCCAGGCATTCAAGGCGCGCTGCAAGCCCGGATCCACCGAACCCGAAGGACAACTCATCCTCCCAGGGCTAGAGCCCTACGGATACGAACCGCAACGGTTAATCGCCGACAACGAAGGCCATGTCATCGAGCAGGCCAGGGCGAAGCCGTACTACAAGAATGCCGAAGCCGCGCGGGCCAGAGACAACGCCCGCAAGGCCACCGTGTGGGCCGACCGCAAGACCAACGAGTCGGCCGGCTACTCGGATTGGACCATCGAACAACTCGGCACAGGACGACCAATCGACGAGATCACCTTCGACGTGTTCGTCCGGGAAACCGGCATCTGGTCGCCCGGGGTAGCCGCAACCGAGCCCTCCCCGGATGACAACACCTTCCCTTCGGCGGCGGCGGCGTGACGCGCCCACCTGGCCGCCGTGGTGGCGGAGGACGCGGCCCGACCCGCAGTGGCCGGAAGGTACGCGGCGGACCAGCCAAGAAATCCTGTCCCCTCGCGATCATCAGCATCCCCGCGGGTCTCGCCCGTGGCGTCCTCGCCGCATGGCAGGTCCGTGAGATGTATGCGCGTGCCGCGGCGGTGACGCGATGAGCCATCGCCTCGCCGACGCCGCCTGGGGCCGTGCGGTTCGTGAACGACGCTCACAGCTCACGGCCCCGAGCCTGTCGTTAGCGGGCTCGGTGCCGTGTCCCCTCGTTGACGTCACCCGCGCGTACAGCGTCACGGGTGGCCGGTACGGGTGGGTGACGCGATGAGGGTCGACATGTACTACAGCCCCGAGCACTTCGGGCTGACCACCTTCGGTGAGATTCAGTGGGGTGAGGCCAACTACGACTTCAACCTCACCGTGGTCTGGCGGCGGAACTCCGACGGCGCGTTCGTGTACGCCGAGGACTCCGGCTGCTCCTGCCCGGCACCGTTCGAGGACACCGGCGTTGAGGACCTGAAGCGGGCCACGCCGCTCGCCGCGTTCAAGGCGCACCTCGACGAGCGTGCCGCCGAGGCTGCGCCGGAGCGGGGCGGCACCGACGTCGCCGAACTGCTGGAGCGGATGCACGCGGCGGGTGCCCGATGAGCAAGCACTCCAGGCCCGAGCCGCAGATCGAGGGCAAGCCCATCGGCAACCAGGACCCGGCCAAACGCGGACGCGGTGGTACCGCACCCGTCGGACAGCCGAGCAAGGACCAGGGCAAGCACGGCAAATGAGCAATCGACTAGCCACGAAGGAGCCCGCGATGACTACGCCCACACTCGACCAGATCCGCCTCGCCAAAGGTGCTCACGACGAATGTGACGACCCCGAACGCTGCCTCATGGAGTGGTACAACTGGCTCACCCGCCAACTCCACACCGACGACTGCCCGCCCGACGTGTCCCCGGCGCTGCACATCTACGGCGTCCGCCTCAACGACGCGCTCGACGACGACCGCCGGCAGGAGCTGCGGCGCTTCCTGCCGCAGGGCGACCGGCCGTCCCCGCTCGCGGGCACCCGCGACGACGGGCACGAGGAGACGCGTGGGTATCTGGCGCTCGACTGGCTGATCCGCACCAACACCCCGGCCTGGCTGGACCTGGCCGGCCTGACCGCTGAGGCAAGCGCACTGCGCGGCCTGCGCCGGATTGTCGACCTCGTTGCCGCCCAGGCCGCGGGGCCGGTCGTCCGGGAGGCGCGAGCAAAGGCGGCTGCGGCCAGGGATGCGGCCGGGGCTGCGGCCGGGGCTGCGGCCGGGGCTGCGGCCTGGGATGCGGCCAGGGCTGCGGCCGGGGCTGCGGCCTGGGATGCGGCCG
>Ga0137404_10003500_pt1 | contig 10481 bp, 9 predicted proteins | sample CZOMad2_1_16fung_FD_108285 | JGI IMG/M metagenome (GOLD analysis project Ga0137404, IMG submission 108285) | Vadose zone soil fungal communities from Angelo Coast Range Reserve, California, USA - CZOMad2_1_16fungal (Illumina Assembly) | ecosystem: Environmental > Terrestrial > Soil > Vadose zone... | reverse complement strand
GGCGAGGACGTTGTCGACGGCGTTGTGGTGCTCGGTGATGCCGAGCGTCCAGCAGATCTGCGCGCGCGGCGCCTTCGCGTAGGCGTGCGCGAGATCGCGGATCGTGGCGGCGGGAACCCGGGTGAGGCGCTCCCCCTCCGCGAGGGTGTACTTCTCCACTCCCGCGCGGTAGGCCTCGATGCCGTCGGTCGCCCGCCGGATGAACTCGCGGTTCTCGAGCCCGGTCGCGAGGATCTCGCGCCCGATCGCGTTGGCCAGCGCGACGTCCGAGCCGACGTCGAGGCCGAGCCACACGTGCGCCCACTGGGCGGAGCTGGTCCTCCTGGGGTCGATCGCGAAGAGCCGCGCGCCGCGCCGGACCCCCTTCAGAAGATGATGGAAGAAAATGGGGTGCGTCTCGCGGGCGTTGCTCCCCCACAGGACGATGAGATCGGTCTCCTCGATCTCACGGTACGAGCTGGTCGCCCCCCCCGCGCCGAATACCGTCGTCAGACCGACGACGCTGGGCGCGTGTCAGGTGCGGTTGCAGCTGTCGATGTTGTTGCTGCCCACGACGGCCCGTGCGAATTTCTGGGCGAGGTAGTTCACCTCATTCGTCGCCTTCGAGCAACTGAAGAGGCCGAAGGCCGAGGGTCCCTTCGCGTCGACCGCCTTCTGGAATCCAGCGGCCGCCCGGTCGAGAGCCTCGTCCCACGTCGCGGGGCGAAGAGCTCCATGGTCGCGGACCAGCGGCTCGCTCAGCCTCTCGTAGCGATGCTTCATCGGAATCTCCCTGGGCCGCCCGCGCGACCTCCGGCCGCGCGGCGGCGACGGCTCAGGGTACCATTCGGCATGCGTGATGGCCCTCCCCGCGGTGGGCGGCTATCCTTCGCCGGAATCTCACGCACCGGGGACGCGAGGGCACCGCGTGACGCCGCACCGAATCGCACACACGTCGATCGCGATCCTTCTCGCCGTCGCTGCCTCGGGGGCCGCCGCGACCTCCGCGGCCCGGACGCTGCCGACCCTCGCGGACCTTCCGCTGAAGCTCGAAACGAAGATCCCGGCGGTCCTCGAAGATCAGCTCGCGGACGTCGAGCGCGCCGCGTCCGCGCTCCCGAGGATGGATCGCAAGCGCGCCTATCTCCTGACCCTGCCGCTCCAGAACTACCTGGAGGACGTGGTGCTCTCGGGCGGCCGCCCCGCGCGGGTCCACCCGCGCGCCCTCGCCTGGGTCATCGGCCGGGAGGCGGCCCATGGAACTCCCGCGAAGGAGATCTCCCGACTCCTCGTCACCTATTTTCAGAAAGATCTCTTCAAGACGCTGGACATCGAGCCTCACGACGTGTCCGCGACCGAAGCCTCCAAGGGGGGAAATCCATGACAAGGCAGACGGCGATTCTCACGGCGATTCTCGCGATCTGCGGAGTCCCCGTGGCGGCGGCCGAGGAGGCGCGGGATCCCAACGCGCTGCCCGCCCCATCCTGGGGGGGCGAGATCCGGTTGCACGCGGGCGGCATCAACGGGGATCCCGGCATCGGCGGAACCGGCGGTCCGTTCGACACGCGGTTCTCGCTCGACGCCCCGCTCGCCCGCGGGCTGAGGCTGTTCGGCGAGGTCGGCACAGGAGGCTACCAGGGAGAGGACGACGCGGGTTTGCACCAGCTCTATTTCTCGTACGAGCACGGCGACGAAAAGCCCGTGAGCGTGCGCGCCGGATACATCCCGGTGCCGTTCGGTCGCTGGGACGCCGTCACGCTGAGCCGCCCGCTCATCAAGGACTACGAGTTCACGGTCGGGGCCGGCGACGAGTTCGTGCTTCGGAGGGCGAGCCCCGGAGTGGGGTTCCACGCCGCCGCCGGCCTCTTCGAAACGGATCTGGCCCTCGTCGACCAGACCAGCACGCCGAGGTTCGCCGTCGAGCGCGGCGACGGACGGGATGCGGTCGCGCGGTTCGGGCTCCGCGGCGGGGCCTTCTCGGCGGGAGTCAGCGTTCTCTCGGGGCTGAGGCCGGGGGCCGTCGCGATCTCCGGCGGGGAGTCCGCCGAGATCCGGTCGCGGGGTGTCGATCTCCAGTGGAGCCGGGGGCCGTTCAGCGTCGGGGGAGAGGCCGTCGTCGTCGATCTCGCCGGAAGCCGCAACGCCGGCTACTACGTGCAGGGAAGCTGGGACGCCTCCCCTCTCGTCCGCGGCCTCCGGATCTTCGGAAAGTACGACGTCTTCTCGACGAAGAACGACGTTCCGGAGGAAACCTTCCGTCGGTCGACGATCGGGCTCCGGCAAGGGCTGCGCCGCGATCTGGACGTGGACCTCGAGGCCGCTCGGGATCGAGGAAACGGCAGCGCTCCCGGGTTCGGCGGCACGCATCTCGTCTTCGGCGTGAGGTACCGGTTCTAGGAGGACTCGCCGTTCCCCGGCGCCCCGTGAAGCTGAGACATCGCATCTCATGGTTCGTGATTCCGACGGTCGTCGTCCTCACCGGAACGGCGGGGTGGTTCATTCTCGCGTCGATCGAGGCGTACCATGACGAACAGCAGCGCGACTCGGTGCTGGGTCTCGCCCGCACGATCAGCCTCAGCCTGAGACGCGAGCCGGATCTCTCCGACGCCCGGCGCCTCCACTCGTTCATCGAGCAGCTCCGGGACAGCGATCCCCGCATCCTCGAGGCCACGATCGTCGACGACCGGGGGGAGATCACGGGAGACCTGGAGGCCGCGCGCGTGTTCGCCCCGGCCACGGACGAGGACCTCCTCGCCGTTCTCCACGGCGGCGGCGCCGTCTCGCGCGCGACGCGCCGCGGGTCGTCCGTCTTCGAGGCGACGGTCCCGATCTTCTTTCCGGGATCGGAGAGCCTTCTCGGCGTCTTCCGGCTCCGGTACGACACGTCGTCGACGCAGGCCATCCACCAGACGGCGCGCCTCCGGATGCTCCTCGCCGTCGCCGCCATCGCCGTGCTCCTGGTGATCGGCCTGCGCGCGGCGCTGGACCGCTCGGTCGTGCGCCCGCTCACCGCGTTCGTCGGCCACGCCGGCGCCGTCGCTTCCGGCGACTTCAAGGCGCGCGTTCCCGCCCAGTCGACGATCGAGCTCGAAGACCTCAGGAAGAGTTTCAACGTGATGGCGGAGAGCCTCGAGACGTCCCTGGCCGCCGTCGAGGAACGGACGGGGCAGCTCCTCCACGCGGAGCGCCTCTCGGCGGCGGGAACCCTCGCCTCGGGCGTCGCGCACGAGATCAACAACCCCCTGGCGACGATCCTCACCTGCTCGGAGGGGCTTCTCCGGAGCCTCGCCGCGGAGCGCCCGGCGGTCCCGGGCGCGGCGGGAGAGAAACTCGCACCCTACCTCTCCATGATCCGCGACGAGGCGAAGCGGTGTCGCGCCATCACGGCGCAGCTCCTCGACGTCTCCCGGAAGAGGGCGGCTCCGGCGTCGCCCCTGGATCTCAACGCGGTCGTCTCCGAGGCGATCTCGCTCGCGCGCCCGAGGGCCGAAGCGGAGACCAAGATCGTCGAGAGCGCGCCGGCGACGGGACCCCTCCTCGTCGTCGGCAACGCCGACGCGCTGAAGCAGCTCCTCATCAACCTCATCTCGAACGCGCTCGACGCGTCGGGCCCGGGCGGCGTCGTCCGCGTCCGGGCGTCCGAGGCCGGGGGGCTGGTCCGCCTCGAAATCGAGGATCACGGCAGGGGGTTGACCGCGGAGGAGGAGGCCAGGGCGCTGGAGCCGTTCTTCACGACCAAGACGGGCGGACGCGGCACCGGTCTCGGCCTCGCGATCTGCGACGTCATCGTGCACGAGCATCGCGGCCGCATGCAGCTCCGCAGCCGGGGGCCGGGGATCGGCACGCGCGTCACCGTCTCGCTTCCTCAGGCGCCAAAGGTCGCGGGCGGGGCGGCGTGAGAGCGATCCGGGTCCTCGTCGTCGACGACGAGGCCGGCTTTCTCCGCGTTCTCCACGGTGAGCTCGGCGAGCTCGGGTTCGACGTCGTCTCCTTCCCGTCGGCGGAGGAGGCGATGGCGCACCTCCGGAACGAGAGCCGGGACGTCGTCGTGGCGGACATGCGGATGGCCGGACCCGGAGGGATGGATTTGCTGAAGGCCTCCGTCCAGGAGAACTGGGGGGTTCAGGTGATCATCCTGACCGGCGGCGGAACGATCGAGTCGGCCGTCGAGGCGATGAAGCTCGGGGCGTACGACTACGTCCTCAAGCCCGTCGACCTCGAGAAGCTCGCGGCGCTGATCGGGAAGGCGGCGGAGCGCGCCACGCTGCAGCGAGAGAACAGGAGGCTGCAGGGCGCCCTGCGCCGGGCGGAGCCGGCCCCCGCAATCGTGGGCGGCGGCCCCGCGATGAAGCGCGCCCTCGACCTCGCGCGCCGCGCGGCGGCGAGCGAATCCACGGTCCTCGTCGTGGGGGAGACGGGCGCGGGGAAGGATCTGTTCGCCCGGCTGATCCACCGCGAGAGCGCGCGGTCGAGGCAGCCGCTCATCACGGTGAATTGCGCGACCCTTCCCGAGAGCCTGATCGAGAGCGAGCTCTTCGGACACAGGAAGGGCGCGTTCACCGGGGCCTTCGAGCACCGGGAGGGAGTCTTCGAGCTTGCCGACGGCGGCACGCTGTTCCTCGACGAGATCGCCGAGATCCCCGCTTCGTTGCAATCGAAGCTCCTTCGCGCCCTGCAGTTCGGTGAGGTGAAGAGGCTCGGCGACACTGTGAGCCGCACGACGGACGCGCGCGTCATCGGCGCGACATCCCGCGATCTCAAGGCCGAGATGGCGGCGGGCCGGTTCCGCGAGGATCTCTATTACCGCCTGAACGTCGTCGAGCTGCGCATCCCCCCGCTCCGCGAAAGGCTCGAGGACATCCCCGAGCTCGTCGCGGCGATCCTGTCCCGCGCGCGAAGAGCGGAGGGACCCCGGCGTCTGAGCCCGAGGTCCCTCGATCTCCTGATGAAGTACGACTGGCCCGGCAACGTCCGTCAGCTCGAGAACCTCCTCGAGCGATGCCAGGTCCTCTCCGACGACGTCGAGATCGATCTCGCGAGGACGCCGTTCGCCGCCGAGATTGAGGAGAGCGCGTCTCCCGTCGGGCGCGCGGACGCGGCGACCCTCGAGGAGATCGAGCGGCGTCACATCCGGTCCACGCTCGAGCGCCACAAGGGCAACCGGGCGGCGGCCGCCGGCGAGCTGGGCATCTCCGTCCGCGCGCTGTACTACAAGATCAAGTCGCTCGACGTGAAGAGCTGACTGCAGATTCCGGCACTCGATCCCGGAAATTGCACGCGGAGTCGTCCCGCCGGACGGGGCTCGATTGTCCGCAGGCCCGATTCCCCTCGCGCACGAGGCGCCGTGCCGATCGAGCCCCGCCTCGGCTGGCGGGTGGCACCACGCTTGCTGTCCTGGAAACGGGAAGGCGTCAATCGGGGTGCCGCGAGATGATCACCGGTCGGAAGGGGCGGCGCGCGATCGTCTGCACGGCGCTTCTCGTGCCCTGCTTCGCCGGCGCGGCCGGCGTGTGCCGCGCGCAGACGCTCGAGACGGAGACGGCCCGGCTTCTGACCGCCGGGTCCTGGAAGCTCGGGGGCGCCTACGAGTTTCAGCACTCTTCGGATGGCTCGGAGGGGGCTTTCCCGTTTCTCGCCGAGTATGGCATCAGGGACAACCTTGAGTTCGCGGTCGAGCCCGTGCCGTACACGGCCATCCGCCCCGCCACGGGCGCCGGAGCGACCGGAGGCGGCGACACCGAGGCGACGCTGACCTGGCAATTCCGGCAGGAGTCCGGTCGCCTCCCGGCGATGGCCGTCGCGGGAGAGGTGAAGTTCGCGACCGCTCGGAACACCCAGATCGGCACGAGGCAGACGGACTACGCCGTCTATTTCATCGCAAGCAAGCGGTTCGGGAAGGTCGACGGGCACGTGAACGTCGCCTACACGTTCGTCGGCGATCCCCCCGGAGCCCATCTCAGGAACATCTACAACTTCGCCCTCGCGGGAGTGTACCGGCCGACTCCCACCGTCGACATCTTCGCCGAGGTCCTCCGGAACACTTCATCGCTGCCCGGAGGGGAATCGGGGGACGCGAAGACGAGCGTGATCCCCGAGGCGGCGGGCGGGGAGACGGTCGGGACGGTCGGCGCCGGGCGGCGGATCCGCGAAAACCTTCTCCTGTACGTGGCCGTCAGCTACGACAACAACGGGGCGCTTCAGGTGCGTCCCGGCTTCACGCTCCGGATTCACTGACGTGTGCGGGCTGGCGGGAATCGTGGGGCGGGCCGGAATGGATCCCGCGAGATCCGCGAGGCTCCGCAGGATGGCGGCGACGCTCTATCACCGCGGCCCCGACGGCGCCGGCCACGCGGCGCTCCCGGGATGCGACCTCGCTTTCCGCCGCCTCGCGATCGTGGATGTCTTCGCCCCTGCCGCCCCCTTTTCGAGCGAGGACGGATCGATCTGGTCGGTCTGCAACGGCGAGATCTACAACGCCGGGGAGCTGCGAGCCCGCCTCGAGGCGAGCGGGCACGAGTTCAGCACCCACGTCGACACCGAGGTCATCCCCCATCTCTATGAGGAGCGTGGCGCCGATCTCGCCCGGGATCTGGACGGCATGTTCGCGTTCGCCGTGTGGGATCAGCCTCGCCAGAGGCTCACGCTGGGACGCGACAGGGCGGGAGAGAAGCCGATGTTCTACTGGCGCGGGGAGGACGAGCTCGTCTTCGCTTCCGAGCTGCGATCGATCCTCGCCCATCCGGGCGTGCGTCCGTCGCTCGATCCCGTGGCGCTGCGGAGATACCTCCTCCACGACTACTTCCCCGCCCCTCTGACGCCGCTGCAAGGGGTGCGCAAGCTCCCGGCGGCGCACGTGATGAGCTTCGAGAGCGGGACGGAGACGCTCCGGCGGTACTGGGATCTCGCGGATCACGTCGATCCGGTGCCGCGGGCGCCGCGCGGCGCCGCCGCCGCGGCCGAGAGGCTCGACGGTCTGGTCGCGCAGGCGGTCGCGAGCCGGGCCGTGAGCGACGGGCCGGTCGGAGTCTTCCTCTCGGGCGGCCTCGACTCGACCCTGATCCTCGCCCACCTCACCGCGCAGCGAGGGCGCGGCGTCCCCGTCTTCACGCTCGGACACGCCGACCGAGCCATGGACGAGTCGTGCCTCGCGCGCCGGACCGCCGAGGAGCTCGGAGCCGATTACGACGAGCTGATCGTGACGGCGGCCGATCTCGAGGAGGGGCTGAAGCAGGTGGGCGAGTCCATGGACGAGCCGCTGGGGGACTCATCGGCCATCCCGACGCACCTCCTCGCCGCCCGCGCCCGGCGCAAGGTGAAGGTCGTCCTCTCGGGCGAAGGGGGCGACGAGCTCTTCGCCGGATACCCGACGTACCCCGGCGCGCGCATGGCGCGTCTGTACCGGAGGCTCCCTCGCGGCTTCCGGAGGGGCCTGAACGATCGGCTGCGCGCGCTCGTCCCGCCGGGGAATGCCGGCGTCGGGGCGAGCTATCTCTTCGCCCGATTCCTGAGGGGCGCGGAGAGGAGCGGCGTGGAGGGTCACCACGCATGGTTCGGGAGCTTCCCGCCGGAGAGCCACGCGCGCCTCCTCGCCCCCGACGTGGCGCGGGCCCTGGTGGTCGACGATCCGTTCACCGCCGCGCGCGCCACCGTCGAGAGCCGGAAGTTCCCCGACGCGCTCGCGGAGCTCCTCTACACCGACTTCGCGATGTACCTGCAGGACGGACTCCTCACCAAGCTCGATCGGATGACGATGCTCGCGTCCCTCGAGGCGCGGGCCCCCTACCTCGATCACAGGCTCGCGGAGTTCGCCGCCGGACTTCCGTCGAACGTGAAGCTCCGCGGGCTGAGGACGAAGTGGATCCTCAGACGCGCGGCCCGGGGCCGGGTCCCCCGCGCGGTGCTCAGCCGCCGGAAGCGCGGGTTCAACATCCCCTTCTCGCGGTGGCTGCTCGACGGCCTGGGCCTGCGGCTGAGAGACCGCTTTTCAGAGGAGCGCGTGCGCGCGCGAGGGCTCTTCTCCGGCGCCGGCATCGCGGCGCTCATCGACGATCACCTCGCCCGGCGGGCCGACAACCGAAAGCCCCTGTACAACCTTCTCGCGCTCGATCTCTGGTGCGATCGCGTGTGGGGGGAGGGGGCCGCGATTCCTCTCGCCGCGAGCCCTCCCCTCCGAGCCGCCGAACGCTGCACCGCGTGAGCACGCGCGCCCGGCTCCTGCTCGCCCTCGCGGCGCTCCTGTTCGTCTGGAACACCTGGGGATACGATCTGTGGGCCCCCGACGAGCCCTACTTCGCGGAGGGGGCGCGCGAGATGCTGGTGGACGGACACTGGGCGGTTCCGCACGTGAACGGCCTGGTAACGCCCGACAAGCCCCCCCTCTTCTTCTGGCTCATCGCGCTCCTGTCGCTCCCCCTCGGCCACATCTCGTCGTTCACCGCGCGCACTCCCTCCGCCGCGGCGGCGGTCGTCTCCATCGCGCTGACGATGCGCCTCGGGCGGCGGCTTGCGGGGGAGAGGGCGGGCGACCTCGCGGGCCTCGTCTTGATGACGACGTACATGTTCTGGGACAAGGCGCGGACGGCCCAGATCGACTCGCTCCTGTGCTGTCTGGTCCTCGTCGCCCTTTCCGCATTCGAGAGCCTGAGGTCCGGCGCGGAGCGCCCTCTCCTCACCGGCATCGTCCTCTGGGGCGCCTGCGCCCTGGCGGTCATCGCGAAGGGGCCCGTGGGGGTGATCGTGCCCGCGGGGATCGGTGCCGCGACGCTGGCGATGGACGGCGCGCTCCGGACGTGGAGACGCTACGTTCCGGCGGCCGGGCCGGCGGTATTCGCCGGAATCGTTTCGGCGTGGGCGATCGCGGCCACGCTCGGGGGCGACGGCGAGTACTCGGTGTGGGGCGCGTTCAAGCAGCACGCCCTCGACCGCGCGATCTTCGGCATGCACCACGTCCAGCCCCCCTGGTACTTTCTCGAGGTGATGCCGTTCCAGCTCTTCCCATGGACGCTTCTCCTCCCGGCCGCGCTGTACGATCTCTCGCGGCGCCGCTCGGCCGAGAGCCGGTTCCTCCTCGCCTGGGTCGCGTTCCCCTTCCTCTTCTTCAGCGCGGTCACCGAGAAACGGGAGCTCTATCTCCTCCCCCTGTGCCCCGCGGTGGCGATCCTCGTCGCGCGCTTCCTCACTTCTCTTCCCTCGGAACGGTGGAGCCGGAACGCCGTCCGCGTCACCTGCGGGGTGATCGCGGCCGTGGGAGCCGCCCTTCCGTTCGCGGTGTTGGGGCGTCCCGTCGTCCCCATGGCCGTCGCGACCGCCCTCGCGGTGGGCCTGGTCCTGACGGGGCTCGCCGCGGCGTGGCGGTCGTCCCGCGCCGGGCTTCTCCCGTCGGTGAGGGCCCTCGCGACGGGAACGCTCCTCGTGTACCTGCTCGTCGCCGCGGAAGCGCTTCCGTCGCTGCAGGGAATCAAGTCGGTCGAGCCGTTCGCCGCGCGGTTCAAGGAGCTCACGGCGGCCACCCGGAAGCGAGGGGACCCGGTGCTCGCCTTCCGGATCGGCAATCTCTCGGACGCGATCGCCTTCTTCACCGACGGCGTCTACGTCCGCGACGCGACGCTCTTCGACCTCGAGCTCCATCTCGGCAGGCCCGATCCGACCTTCGCGCTCGCCGACGCGGGCGAGCTTTCGCACGTCCGGCCCGACATCCGCGAGCGGCTCACGATCGTGGAGTCGGCGACGTTCGGCCCGACCCGGCTCGTCCTCGTCACCAACGGCAGGCCGGCGATGTAGAATCGCTCCCCATGGAATCCGCCCTCGAGACCCGCGCGCTGACGCGCACCTTCGGCGATCTCCGGGCCGTCGACGGGATCGATCTCACCGTCCCCGCCGGGAGCTTCTACGGTTTTCTCGGGCCGAACGGCGCCGGCAAGTCCACGACGATCAAGTGCCTCACCGGCCTTCTCGCGCCCACGTCCGGATCGATGCGCATCCTCGGGCTCGATCCGATCGCGGACCCCGTCGCCGTGAAGCGGAAGGTGGGCGTCGTCCCCGAGGATCTCGCCCTGTTCGAACGCCTCACGGGGGTCGAGACGCTCGCCTTCGTCGCGCAGGTGCACGGCCTCGACACCGCGACGCGCCGGTCGAGGACCGCCGAGCTGCTGAGGCTCATGAGCCTCGAGGAGAGCGGAGGCACGCTCGTCGCCGACTACTCCCACGGCATGAAGAAGAAGCTCTCGCTCGCGGCGGCGCTCCTTCCCGCGCCCAGGCTCCTCTTCCTGGACGAGCCATTCGAGGGAATCGACGCGATCGCCTCGCACCAGATCAAGGAGCTCCTGGGGCAGTTCGTCCGCGGGGGCGGGACCGTCTTCGTGACGTCCCACATCCTCGAGATCGTCGATCGCCTCTGCGATCACGTCGCGGTCATCCAGAAAGGGCGACTCGTCGCTCAGGGGACGATGGCGGAGCTGAAGGCGGGGGGAGCGGCGGGCCGGAGCCTCGAGCAGATTTTCCTC
>Ga0137404_10003491_pt1 | contig 10494 bp, 5 predicted proteins | sample CZOMad2_1_16fung_FD_108285 | JGI IMG/M metagenome (GOLD analysis project Ga0137404, IMG submission 108285) | Vadose zone soil fungal communities from Angelo Coast Range Reserve, California, USA - CZOMad2_1_16fungal (Illumina Assembly) | ecosystem: Environmental > Terrestrial > Soil > Vadose zone... | reverse complement strand
CTACTCGGAGCCCAAGGGCAGGAAGTATTGGGTGCCTTTGACGGGTTCCTGCAGACGGCGGAGGAGTTGTTGGAGGTCGTCGCTGCGCTCGACGAAGTCGATTTCGGAGGTGTTGACGACGAGGAGATCAGCGGCGGCGTAGCGGAAAAAGAAGTGTTCGTAGGCGCGGGCGACTTCTTCGATGTATTCGAGGGAGATGCGGTCTTCTTCGCGGGCGGCTTTTTTGGCGATGCGGGAGCGGAGGACTTCCGGGCTGGCCTGGAGATAGATGACCAGATCGGGGTCGGGAAGCTCGGCGGTGAGGGCTTCGTAATAGCGCTCATAGAGTTTGAGTTCTTCGTCGTCGAGATTGATGTTGGCGAAGATGCGATCTTTTTCCATGAGGAAATCGGCGAGGATCGGGCCGGGAGTTTCGCTTAACGGAGCGGCTAGAGCTTCGCGGAGGCGGCGCTGGCGTTCGATGAGGAAGTACATCTGGGCGCGGAATGGGGAGCCGGGCTTGGCGTTGTAGAAGTCGGCGAGGAATGGATTGTCTTCGCAATCGAGAATGCGGCGGGCGTGCAGGCGCTCGGCGAGGATGCGGGCGAGAGTGGATTTGCCAACACGGAGCGGGCCTTCTACGACGATGAAACGGGGAGGCTGAGGAGCCCGCTGAGGGATGCGAGCGCGCTTTGCAGAAGAAGCGTCGTGGGCTGCCATTCTTTGGAGGCGGCCGGATGCGGCCCACCGGCGGAGATTATAACAGAGAGCGAAGAAGGCTGGAGAAAGAAGAGCGCGGAGAAGGAGCGGCCGGGAGGGGAAAAACACGGCGGAGCAGATACTGAGAGCGGCAGGGCATTGCCGGGAAAGAGTAAATGTTTTCATGGAATTTCTACGAAAACGGGGTGGTACTAAGGTTCCGAAAGTGGCAGGACCGGAAGACTAGGGCAAGGTACTAACCAAAATGTGACCGATAGGCCAGTGTGGGCTGCACCGGCGGGCAGTAGAGTTCAGGTATTGCGAATGGGGCCAGAAGTGCAGGTTCGCAGCTACTGAGGTGGTTATGATTTTAGCAGCCCTTGTCCTGCTACTCGGCGTTCCGCAGAACGACGACGTAGCCAAAACCGCGGCCGACAATCCGGTCCCGGTTTCAGAAAACTCCAATAAAGATTCCAAGTCTTCCCCGTTGCTTCCCTCAATGCCGGAGCCCAAGGCGGAAGTTAAGGCCGAAGCGGCTCCTGGGGAACCGATGGCCGCGTTCCCGGCGAGGCCGGTGCGGCCAGCAGTGATGGCTATCCACGAGACGGCGACGCAGCGCAAGGTGTGGTACGGGCTGGCGATCGCGGGACACGCGGGAGCGGCTTTTGACGCGTGGTCCACGCGACGGGCGATTACGGCTGGAGTGGGCGTGGAAGGAAATCCGATGCTGCGGCCGTTTGCGCACTCGGGAGTCTTGTATGTGGCGACGCAGGCGAGCCCGATGCTAATGGATTACCTAGGCAAGAAAATGATGACCAGCCAACACACTTGGGTACGGAAGATGTGGTGGCTGCCACAGACGGCGGGAGCAGGCATGTCGTTCGCGGCGGGTGCGCACAACACGGGATTGGTGCAGTAGCCGACTTTTAACGGGCCCATACGAAAAGCAAAACGGGGAGAGCCATGTCCAGCGGCTCTCCCCGTTTTTGTGTTTATGGTGGGTTAGAAATCGACGCGCAAGCCGAATTGAATCCAGCGCGAGCCGGTGTTGCGGTTGGCTGGAATGTATTGGGTGGTGATAGCGCCGAAACTAGGCATGTTGGTCGTGTCCAGTATCGGGTCCACGAAGGTCGGGTGATTGAAAGCGTTGAAAAAGTCGAAAGAATATTCCATTCCGACGCGTTCAGTAATCTTGGTGATTTTCCCGATGCGGAGGTCCAAGTTCTTGAACCAGAAACCACGGAGCGGGTTGGAGCGTCCGGTGGTGGTATCCGAGGAGAGAAGAATGGGCCGGAATTCCTTGGCTGCAGCGGCCGGGTCGGCAAAGTAGTTGCCGTTGCTGTGGACGCCGCCTCCGAGGGAACTGGGGTTAACAAGCGGAATTTCTCCGGTAGGGAAGGCGAAGATGGCGCCACCGCCGAATACCTGGTTGCTCTCCTGAACGAGAAGCGGCACGCCGCTGCTGAAGCGGACGACCCCAGCGGTGTACCAGCCGCCGATGATCTTGTTGATGGCCTCGTGACTGCTGCCGAGGCGGTGGCCGCGGCCGAGGGGCAAGTCGTAGCTGAAGGTGCCGTTATAGACGTGAGTACGGTCAAAGAGCGAGTTACCGTACTCGATACCCGGGAAGAAGCTAGTGCCGTAGTAGCTAGCGGAGTTCTGCACGGCTCCCACGGTGTCCAGCGATTTCGAGAACGTGTAGTTCATGTCGTAGACCAGGCCATGCCAAGGCCTGTTGCGCAGGGTAACGATCAGGGCGTGATAGTTGGAGACGTCCTTGTGCGAACGCATGAACAGATCGAAGACCTGGAAGTTGTTGAAGGTCGGCAAGCCCTTGCCAAGGCGGAAGCCATCCATTCCGATAAATAGGTTGGTTACGTTCCCGTTCTGGAAGGCGGCAGCGTTCGTGGAGGCGATGCAGGCCGTGGAAGTAATAGTCGTTCCACCAGGACCGCAACCAGCGCCGAAACCCGGAAGCAGGTTTTCGAACCATTGTTGGGTGGGAACGGCGACGCTGGTGCGAATCGCACCGGCAACGGCGTCGAAGGCCTGGGCGAAAGTCTGGCCACTGATCTTGTCTTTGAAAAAGTAAGGAGCCGAATTGAGGTTAAAGCTCCCGGCGAGGTTGCGTCCGAGACGACCGACGTAGCCGATTTCGAGAATGTTCTGGCCGGGGAGTTCCCGCTGAAGGGTAAAGTCGATCATGTGGCTGCGACCGACCTTGAAGTCAGGATCGTTTTGAAAGCTGAGAGTTTCGCTAAAGCCGAGAGCAGGGACGATGGGAGACGCCACAGGACCCGGGTTAGGGGGGAGGGGAATAGAACCATCGACACCGACGCGGAAGGAGGTACCGCCGGGCGTTGTGTTGATTTTGCAGTTGGCACCACCGGCTCCCGTAGCGTTACACGCTGGAGTCACGAGGTTGATTGTCTGAGCGAATCCAACGCCCAACATGGGGATGATCACGCTCTGAACGGTGTTGACGCGATCATAGCCAATGCCATAGCCCACGCGAACAACGGTCTTCTTGGCACCAAGAAGATGCCCAAGCAGGCCGCTGCGGGAATCGGGGTTCCACGCTGCGGACACACGCGGAGCGATGTTTCCGTAGTCCACGTTGAACACGTCGCTGCGACCCGACTTCGCGACCGGAATGTAGGAAAGAGTCGGATTGAAGAAGTCTCCATTCGCGGCGGCGGCGGCCTTTTGTTTGAAGTATTCGGTGGTGTTCAGGATGGAGTCGCCAGCGTCGTGATTGGCGATGAGCGTCTGTTGGTTATTCAGTTCGTGCGGAGTTGTCTGCCAACCATAGCCCAAGCCGTAGGTGAGAGTGAGGGATGGGGTCATGCGCCAGGTATCCTGTACGAAAAACTCGTACATACGCAGCGTGGTCTTGGCTATAAGAGAGGCGCCGAGCGGTTTGGGGTTCAGGTTTCCGTCGCGAACAGCGAGTATCCCGACGTTGTCAATCAATCCCAGCGAGGCGGCGTAGAGGCGGTCCCATCGTTGGACGTCGGTGGAGAGGAGACAGTTGGCTGTGACGGCGCCGGCACAGGCCTGCGGCCGATTAGTAGCCGAACTACCCAAAAAATTCACGTCGGCATCCATAGCAGCGACCAGTGAATTGAGCGAGCCAACAACTTTGTCGTCGCGGTCGTGAATCGTGGGAAGCCAACGGATATCGGCGCCGGCTGAGACGGTATGCTTGCCCTTGGTCCAGGTAATCATGTCGTTGTACTGCTTGCTGCTATCGTAGATGGCCTGGTGACGGGCACGCTGGGTGTCCACGTCCACGACGGTGTCGATGAAGCCCGTCTGCGCCAAGCCGGGCGCCAGTGCGATGGGACCATCAGCGGAGTCAGTTCCCGGGAGGGCCAGTTGTGCCGCAGAACCGCTAGGCTTGATAACGGTGAAATCCTGGCGGGCGCGAATCCAGCCAGCCCGGAAGCTGTTGGTCAGGTTGGGACGAAGCTGCCAATCCAAACCGCCATATTCGCCGTCTCCGCGGAGGTTGGAGTTGCTCGGATTAGTCGCCGCCGAACCGCGCAAGTCGACCTGAAAGCCATTTGGAGCAAGGTTTCTCGAATACATGTAGCGGCCGAAGAATTGAACCTTATCCGTAAACTTATGATCCAGGCGGAAACTTGCGAAATCCTGCTTCAACCCGGCGGGAGTGTTGACGTGAAGGCCGAGTGTGTTGAGACCATCTCCGATACCAGCGTCCGTACCGGCAGGCATCATATTCCACAGCGCCTGGATGGTCGGGCTAATGCCGAGACCACGGGGGTCGCAAAGTCCGCCACAAGCCATGGAAGTCTTGAGGTCGTATTGATTGGTGTTTCCAGCCGCGTCCTTGAACTGAAGGATGCCCTGACGGAGCAGGCTACTGGGCATAATGCGAGTCGTTTGGAGAGATTGCGGAAAGCGGCGGAGCTCGTAGTTGGCGAAGAAAAATGTTTTATCCTTGATGATCGGTCCGCCGAACTGAAAGCCGCCCCTATTATCGTGTGTAGCAGGCTTCTTGATGCTGTTCTTGTTGTTGTCCCAGGAGTTGGCGTTGAGGGCGGAGTTCTGGTGGAACCAATAGACCGAGCCGTGAAACGAGTTGCCGCCGCTCTTGCTTACGACGTTGATCTGGCCGCCGGAAGAACGGAGGAAGGTGGCGTTCTCATTCGTGATCTCGGCGCGGAACTCATCGATGCTTTCCACACCGATCGGGATGATGGGTTTCTCGGCGCCGCCGCCGGCGATGACATTGTCGGAGATGTCGATGCCGTCCATGATGACGCTGTTTTGATCGCTGCGTGCACCGGCGATGGTGCCGCCGCTGTTGCCGAATCCGACCTGGGCACTGTCATAAGGGGTTGAGCCAGGCTGCAAAGTGAGGAGCTCGCTGGCGTCACGGCCCAAGGTGGGCAAGCGCGACATCACGGTGCCGCCGATCACGTTGCCGATGGCCGAGTCTGTGGTCTGAAGCTCTGCGACGGCTCCGGTGGTGACTTCGACGACCTCTTTTCCGGAGCTGACCTCCAAGGACACGTCGTAGGTATAGCTCTTGGAGACGTCGACCTTGATATTGGTCAACGACGTTGTGGCGAATCCCGCTTTGGTGATCTTCAGCGTGTAAAGGCCGGGAGGGACCGACGGAAACACGTACTGCCCCGACGCATTTGTAATCGCAGTTTTCGTGTCGTTGGTCGCCGCATTCACGAGTTCGGCGCTGGCGTCTGGAACCACACCGCCTTTGGCGTCAACGACGGTACCGAGGACGGCACCGGAATTGGCCGTCTGGGCCCAAGCCGGGACTGCGATGAACGGCGCTAGAAGAAGTGCCCCAATAGCAATTTTTGAGAAGAGCTTCATGTTGCCTCCCACCTCCGACTTAGTTGGCGCGAGGAGCAAGAGGGTTTGGCAGCGAGCATTCGCGCGGCTGGAACCACCGCAGAACGCAAGAGAATCGGAACGTTTCCCTGGTGTTGGCCGGAACCGCCTGCCAGCAGCACACATCCACAGTGAAGAGAAGGATGTCCCTGAAACCAAGGAGAACGTCGAAATTTGACCACTCGCTAGGCCCCACTCGCACAACTTGTGGGTGTCGTGTACACCCGGAAAGGAGGGAGTGTCAACAAATAATTCGAAGTATCGAAAAGATGAAACGTTCGTTGACGATGGAGGAGATAGAATCTTCGGTCAACAGACAAAGGTAAGTGCAAGAAAAGGCAGGTAATACGCGGGTTCCAGTTTTATCCGGGTGAAGCAAATGAAACGGGCGTATGCGTTCCCCAATGCGGAACGCTGTTCCGTTAGACTTTCCCCGCGCCTCGGTTGCGCCCTGTTTGTGTGCGGACTCCCTCGCGAATCGAGGCAGCCCCAGGATGACTTTCCCTCGTCGCGCCGTGACCGGTCGAGGGTTGGTGAACAAGCCGATTATTCTTTATCGAGTTACGAACAAGAGCACAAAAGAGCCAGGTTTCATCTTAGGGCGCTGTTCGCCGGCTGCAGGAGGATCGAAGTCCGCGGCGGGCAAGAAAATGTTGTGAGTTTTGAGGTCGATCCCCATAGTACGGGCGCTGCGCTTCGTCGGGACATTCTCGACCACCGTGAATTTGTCCGGTGAATCCTCGTGAATAACGGTGAGAGTGCCTTCACCGTTGGAGGAGAAGGCCAATTGAGTTTCCGGATCGAAAGCGTTAGCGTCCACACCTTGGCCGATCGGAACAGTGGTGATTACCTTGCCGGAGTCCGCGTCCACCACGGCCATCATTTTGTTGCCGCAGCCGGAAAAAATGCGACGGCTCTTGAGGTCCATGGCCAGTCCGGAAGGCTCGTCGCAGGGTTTGAGAGGCCAGCGATGCGAGACTTTGAGATCTTTGGCGTCGAGGTGAACGACCTCGGAGGTGTCTTCGATATTGACGTAAACCGCGCCTTTACCGTCGGCCGCCGCGAATTCAGGCTTGCCACCGAGGGGAATCGTGCCAGCAACCGAGCCATCGGTGGCGTTGATCACGGTGGCGTCTTTGCTACGTCCGTTGAATGCGAAAACGCGCTTGGTGACGGCGTCGTAAATGATGGCATCAGGATTGGTCCCGACGTTGACCGTGGCGATGGTCTTGAGCGTTTTGATATCGAAGATGGTGACGGTATTTGCGCGGCCGTTGCTGACGAAGCCGCGACCCAGATCCGCGGCGATAGCAATGCCATGAACGCCTTGGGTGTCTGGAATGTCGCCGACGATGGCTTGCGAATCGGCATCGAGAACGACGACATGTGTCCCACGAGAAACATAGACGCGGCGATTGGCGCTGTCCACAGCTAGATAGTCCCAGCCCGTGTCTCCCGGAATGGGAATGGACTTTGCGACATGATAACCGCTAGGACCGGGGGTCGGCGGCGAAGATGTATGTAAGCGGGCCATCATCATGATTGGGGCTGCCAAGCAGCCGAGCACCAGGCAAACGGACACTGTGGTCCAACGGAATCTCGAATTCATACAGACCTCCTGCGCGCTTCCACGCAACATAGTCAATCAATAACAGTCAATCAATAACAGGCTAGCCGGCGATAGATAAATGGGAGATAAACGGCGTCGCGCGTTTGAATCTGTCGCCAAAATCAGGCGCGAGCTGGACTCAAGGCTTGCTCTTGTGCTGATCGAACCAGCCGGCGACATAGAGCATTTTGGCAATGTGGTGGCTGGGACGGCGGCCAATGCCATGGGGTTCTTCGGGCACGCGGACGAGGACGGCTTCGACATTGAGCAGCTTTAGCGCTGCGTAGAACTGTTCGGCTTCGGAGACGGGCGTGCGATAGTCGGCTTCGCCGGTCATGATCAGGCTGGGAGTCTTCACCTTGGAAACGAGGTTGGTGAGCGATCGTTGCATATAGTTTTCGGTGTTGTCCCAAGGATTGCCGGCGAACCAATATTTGGTGATGAAGGGAATATCGGACGTGAGGGCGAAGCTGTACCAGTTGATGACCGGATAGAGCGGAGCTGCGGCGCGAAAACGGTCCGTGTGCTCGATGGCCCAGCAAGTGAGAACGCCGCCGCCGCTGCCGCCGGTGACGAAGAGATTGTCGGTATCGATGTAGCCCTTGGCGATGACAGCGTCTACGCCACTGTTCAGATCGTCGAAGTCGTCTCCAGGATAGGCGTGATGAATGAGGTTGGAGAACTCCTCGCCGTAGCTGGTGCTACCGCGCGGATTGGTGTAAAGCACGACGTAGCCGCGGGAGGCCAGGACTTGTTTTTCGAAGTCGAAGCGGTCGCCGTAGTCGGCAAAGGGGCCACCGTGAATTTCGAGAACCAGCGGGTATTTTTTTGTGGGATCAAAGCCTGGGGGCTGCACGATCCAGCCCTGGATCTTGCGCTTGTCCTTTGACGATTCGTACCAGATCTCTTCGACGTGGCCGGGCTTCTTTTGCTCCAGGAGATCTTGATTCAGCGAAGTGAGGACTTTCATAGCGCTGCTGGTGAGCGTGGCGATATCGCCTGGAATGTCCGGGCGACCGTAGGTGCAAGCGATGATGCCGCTGCGCGCGATGGAGAAGGAGCCGCTGCCGCCGGCGTTGGTCGTGGAAGCGAGATGGTCGGTGATCTTCTTGAACGCGCCTTCCGCGGAATAGAAACCGATCTTGGAGTCGCCTTGATCGTCGTAGCGGAAATAAACGCCGCTGCTGTCTGGCGCCCATTGCGGGTCAGCGATGTCGCGATCCAGTTTGTCTGATAGCGAGTGCGAGCCGCTGCCATCGCGATTCATCAGGTATAGCTGAGTGGTTTGGTGTCCCTGATAGCGATCGTCGTAGCCGGTGTAGGCGATCCACTTTCCGTTGGGCGAGACTACGGGGAAATTGTCCGGTCCTTTGCGATTGGTGAGAGCGCGCAGAGAGCCGTCGGCAACAGTGAATTCATAGACTTCGTCATCAAAGAATGCATGATCGGATTCGGGATGGCGATTGACCGAGACAATGAGGAACTTTCCGTCAGGGGTCCAGGAAGCCCGCGACGGGCCGAACTCGTTTCCACCGTTGGGGAAGTTGCCGTTGCTGATTTGGCGGGGGGAGCCACCGTCCGTGCTGACGACGAAAATCTGCATGTAGCCGGGTTTGAGGTAGCCGACACCATTGAAGCGATAGACAAGGCGATCGTAAGCGACAGGCGGATCGGCCCACTTTGCACCGGACGGAGGCGCAGGGAGATCGGCGAGGTGCGGACCTTTCCCAAGGACAAGGGCGGAGAAGGAAAGCATCTTACCATCGGGAGACCAGTTGATGGCATCGGGCGCCTGATCGAGATTGGTGATGCGCGCGGTTTGGCCGGTGTCCATCCAGCGAATGTAGATCTGCTGCTTGCCGTCAGCGTCGGAGAGATAGGCGAGGCGGGTGCCGTCAGGCGACCAGCGTGGGGAGACATCGTTGCGATTACCAGTCGAGAGCGGACGATGATCGGAGCCGTCGGAATTGATGATCCACAGATTGGCGTAACGGCGGTCGCTCATGGCATCAGCAAAGCGGCGGACGTAGACGATTTTCTTGCCGTCAGGAGAAATCTGCGGGTCGGTGGCGGTCTGAATCTGGAACTCGTCCATCGCAGTGAGCCTGGCAGTTGTTTCCTGGGAGTGAACGGCCGGCGAAACAGTCAGGTTGAGAGCGGCGGCAAAGATGACGACCATAATAGCAGCATGATTCATAAGTTTGAAGAACCTCCTCGCATGCGCGGGAGTTAACACTTGGCTCTTCGCCGTGTCAAGGGCGATTCGGCGCTCGTGAGAGCCGCGCCGGAATCAAGCAATAGATCCCCAGATGCCTCGCAGCGTCGACAAATTGACCGAAGTCAACCGGCTTGCGGACGAAACTGTTCGCCCCCAAGTCGTAACTCGACACTATGTCCTTTTCTCTTTGCTCGACGTTAGGATTACAACTGGCAGTCGTTTTGTCCGTTCGTCAGCCCGAATACGCCGCAGAACACCCAGGCCATCAATTTTATTTAGGCAACTTCATATCGAGTAACACAACTTCAGGCATATTCCTTGGATCTCGACCTGCGTGAGGGCCGGTCGAAAAAAAATATTGGATGGCTTGCTCGCCATCGCGGGTCACCACGATTTCGTTGGTGACCTTGCTTTTCTCGAATGCGCGCAGAGTCAATTCTACGTCGTTTGGGTTGTCTGCCACAGTAGTATGACTCGGTTCCGAATCACCGGTGGCCTCCCAGCCTGGCGGGCGGAATTGTGAAATAAAAGGTCGCACCCTGGTCTACCGCACTGCTCGCCCAAATGCGTCCGCCGTGCCGGTCGATAACGCGGTGCACGGTGGCAAGCCCAATTCCTGTTCCCGCAAATTCTGAATCATTGTGAAGCCGTTGGAACGGACGGAAAAGACTCTCGGCGTAGCTCATGTCAAACCCTGCCCCGTTGTCACGAACGAAGAACACAGTCTCTCCTTGTTGCTGGTCTGTTCCAACCTCAACCCGAGGCTCAGAGACTCTCGCGGTGAACTTCCATGCGTTCCCAAGCAAGTTGTCGAAGACTACGCGCATAAGCCCGTTGTCCGCCTCCGCCAGAAGGTGCTCCGCAACGCACAGGTTCACATACCGGTCCGGATCTTTGTTCTGCAACTCGTCGCAGACCGCGCTCGCGATGCTGGAAAGGTTAACCAACTCGCGCTTCAGATCGGCGCGGCCAACGCGCGAAAGCAACAGGAGATCGTCGATCAGGTCGCCCATGCGTTGCGCCGATTCGCAAACCCGGCGCAAGTAGTCGTGGGCCTGCGGATCGAGTTTGTCGGCGTGGTCCTGAAGCAGCAATTGGCTGAATCCAT
>Ga0137404_10003490_pt1 | contig 10495 bp, 10 predicted proteins | sample CZOMad2_1_16fung_FD_108285 | JGI IMG/M metagenome (GOLD analysis project Ga0137404, IMG submission 108285) | Vadose zone soil fungal communities from Angelo Coast Range Reserve, California, USA - CZOMad2_1_16fungal (Illumina Assembly) | ecosystem: Environmental > Terrestrial > Soil > Vadose... | reverse complement strand
TTGGAAAAGAAACTCGACGGTTTCGGAGAGATTTTTCGTTACTTGAGTTACCTCGACATCGGCTCCGCGGCAATTATGAGCCGGGCCGCAGCCGGCAGCGCGCGCGGCAAAGTACTGATCTCGCTCCCGGGGTCGAAGGCCGCTGTCATGCTAGCCATGGAAAAGCTCATCCTACGTGAAATTCGGCACATGGTTTCCCAGCTCCAGGGGCAATGAAAGTCCGCGTAAAATTTTTCGCTATTTTGCGCGAGCGCGCGGGCGCCTCGGAGGTTTTAAAGGAGGTCGCGGAGGGCAGCACCGTCGCCGATCTTTGGCACCAGCTGCAAAAGGAATATCCCAAACTGAATGTGGCGGGTATTCGTCTCTTGTACGCGGTCAATCAGGATTACGTCGGCGTCGATCACAAACTGAAAGACAAAGACGAAGTGGTATTTGTTCCGCCGGTGAGTGGAGGTTGATCTGACAATGTTTCGCGTGACGAATCAACCGATCGATCTGAATGAACTGGTCCGTTTCGTGACTGACCCAGAGGCCGGCGCGATTGCGACGTTCATCGGCACCACGCGCAATAACAACGAGGGTCGCAAGGTCATCGGCCTCGATTACGAAGCCTATCCGGAGATGGCGGAAAAGGAACTGGCGCGCATCGGTGAGGATGCGAAGAAAAATTGGCCGATCTGCCGCATGGCGATCTCGCACCGGCTCGGGCCGGTTCAGATTGGCGAGGCCAGCGTGATCATTGCCGTATCATCGGCGCATCGCGACGCCGCGTTTGCGGCCTGCCGCTTTGCCATCGAAGAGATCAAAAAAACCGTGCCGATCTGGAAGAAGGAAGTCTTCGAAGGCGGCGAAGTGTGGATCGGCACCCAAACCGGACAACGACTCAACCCTTCGTAATAGGGGATGATCAATGAAAATTTGGAATTGTGGGTTGCCATTTTTTGATTGACTCTCAAATCCAAAGTCGAAGATCTAAAATCAAACATAGACCCTTCACTCTTGGCGGCTTTTGGATTGGGGTTGCTGCTGGGTATTCAGCATGCACTCGATCCGGACCATCTCATCGCGGTTTCGACGATTGTCAGCGAGCACAGAAACTTTAAATGGGCGTCGTTGATCGGCGCTTTCTGGGGATTAGGCCACACGACGACATTGTTCATCGTGGGTTTGATCGTTATCGGCCTGCGTGTGACCATTCCTCCCCGACTGGGCTCGGGGCTCGAGCTTCTGGTCGCGGCGATGCTGGTTATCCCGGGCTTAAATGTGCTTCGAAAGTCTTTCGGTCCGGAACGAGTTCATCTACACACTCACAGCCACAATCCGGAAACTCATACGCACTTTCACGTGCACGAGAATCCAGGCCAAGATCATGCCCATCCTCATCCGTTCAAAGCGATGCGCCGGCCGTTCATCGTCGGCATGTGCATGGACTAGCCAGCAACGCGGCGTTGATGTTACTGATGCTTTCGACGATCGAATCACCCGTCGGCGGGTTGGTTTATATCGTCATCTTTGGTTTAGGCTCAGTGGGCGGAATGCTTTTGCTCAGTGGTATTATCAGCCTACCGTTTATCCTCACCGCGCAGCGTTTCACGGTCATGAATCGCTGGATTCGCGTCGTCGCGGGCGTCGCTAGTATGACCTTCGGTATTTTTTTTAGGTTGGGAAATCGGTTCCGAGTTAGAATTCTTCTAAGTTTCGTCAAAGTCTTTACCCGACAATTCTTACTTGTGGCGTTGCCGCGCGCCTAATTTTTCTCAGTGAATCATTCGCAACGAGTATGCGCAGCCAGCCATCGCTACCGAATCACGTTGGTGATCGTCAAAAGATAAGCGATGGCGAGGACTAGGTAGGCGAGACAAGACACGCTTAGCAGGACCAGATTGAGCCGTCCCGGCCGCGCTATGGCCGGAAGATGGCGCGGCAGATAAACGTGATTGAGGAATACCAGCGCCATGGAGAATAGCACCGTGCCAACGAAGCCGATGACCGCAGAGAGCAGGATCAGTGCGCCTGGTTCAGCGGCGCCCATGGTGGCCGCGGTGATGGCCGTAAGTAGAAATAAAAAAATGAGATACCAGCTGCGCGCCGGAGTAGATTGAGTCTTGGGAAAGAAGGCATAGAGACAGTCCGTGTGAATCCGGCTCACGGCATCGACGGTAGCGAGCCAAGTGTCGGATAGAAACGCCGCGGCGACGATCAAAAAAAGAAATTTACCAATGACGCCCCAGCTTACTTCAAAGAATCGGCTTTGTACGACCGCCAGCTCGTATCCCTGAGGGAGCAGTCCTTTGGGAAATAGCAGCGCGTAGGCGAGCAAACAGGTCATCAGAGTGGTCAGCAAGTTACCGCCGATCCCGATGCTGATATCCCAAAACAAATAACGGCACCAACGGCGGACATGAGCTAGGCCCTCGTCGTTGCCGGGGGTGAAGCCCGACGCGGGAATCGCCTCGGCCTTTCCAGTGATCGGCCCGGTAAGCCGGCCCATGTAGTGGGCCATGCCGACGCCCTTGTCGCGCACCCAGTAAGAATAGAAGAGGGTCCAGAATCCGCCCAAGCCTGCGAAGGTGATCGCCGTGAGCAATTTCGTCGCGTCCGCCGGGTCCCAAGCCCGAGGCATCGACAGGTCGGGAACAAACAAGCCTTTGACGAAAGCTGGGAGCGCGTGCAGAGCTTCAGGGTTGGCGCTGGCCCAAATCAAACCTACGAGCGTGAGTAGCGCCACTCCCCACATAAATGTTTCCACCAGTTGGTAGATTACTTTGCTGAGAAGAATGGCCGAGAGAAAGACGACCATCGACGAATAGCCCCAAAAAAGCGTCTGGCCCCGCGCGCTCCAACCTCTAGGAAAATCTGTCAAAGCCGCCAATGAGGTGCCGCCCGCTGCGGCAAAAGCGCCGAACCAGAGAAACGAGAGCGTGAGTAAGATCCATAGAAAAAAAGCGAAGTGGCGCTGCAACCGGATAAAACCCTGAAAGATGCTCTCGCCAGTGAGCAGAGTATAACGGCCAATCTCGTAGGTGACGGGGAATTGCAGCAAGCAAGCCGGCAACAGAAGGAACAAAAAGCTTAGACCGTATTTGGCGATGATATACGGCCACCAGATAAGCTCGCCGCTACCCTGCGCCAGCGCCATGAAGATGACCCCCGGGCCCAATGCGCCGAGCATGCTCGGCAGCGGCGGGAGCGGTGCCTTCTTGTAGGACGGCAAGACTCCCCAGGACAAATAGTCCGCCATGAGCTATTTTTTAGTCGATGCGATGAACCGCATCTTTCGGCAGCGATGCAACGAAAGTTTGCAGCGCGTGATCGAGGTAGTTGAGATCCTTCGACTCGAGCGTGACCTTGACCTTGTAATCCTGCAAATCGAGAACCGGATAAGAACCCAGCATGAGTTCGGGAAATTTTACGAGAAGGTCATTGAGCATGGCGGCAATCACGCCTTCGCCATATCGCAGGTAAACGTTCTTGAGATAAAAGGGCGCCTCGCGAAACCGCTCTTTTATCGCGTGAAAACGTTCTTGGAGAATCTTCGGTATGCCGGGAAAAATGTAGACATTGCGAATATTCACGACCGGCGCGAATAACGCTTCGGTCGCTAAGAGGGTGGCGCCCTCGGGAACATTGGCCATGCGCAACCGAGCTTCGTTCACCTCGCCGCCGAGCCTCTGGCGCATGCGCCGTTCGATGTCCGGATGACGGACGACGTTTAGGCCCAAGCCATAGGCGATGCCGTCGATAGTGACATCGTCGTGGGTCGGCCCGACGCCGCCGGTCGTGAACACGCAGTCGAACCGTTTGGAAAACGCCGCGACTTCGTGACCGATGAGCTCTATTTCATCTTGAATCGTCGAAATCTTCTGCACTTCAACGCCCAGCTGACGGAGTTCGGCGCAGAGAAAATGAGAGTTGATATCCTGTGTTTTTCCCGACAGGACCTCGTTGCCTATGATGACGATACCGGCGGTTTTCGACATGCTGTCTATCTCTTAGCGCAATGAAATGGACATGGCCAGTGCTCTAAGCCCAAAGAATAGCTCAGCGGTCGAATTCGCTGCAGCTCATGAAAAAGTTGCAATTGGGATTGGGGCAGACGTATTTACATTTCTGATTGATCAGTTTCGTATTGCAAATAGGACAATAGTCCCACCAGTTTTCTTCAGGCTCGTTCTCGACTGGCAGTGTTTCTGGACGATTCACCGGATGTTCCCCTTAGTGTGGATTTTAGCAGCAACGCGAGCCGCTACGATCCGTGAGCTCTCTTCCACTTGCAGAATCTTCCGAATCGCGTGGGCACAGGATTTTATGAATCCTCCAGAGCTGTCGAGCATGCCGTCCGGCAACGGTGTCAATTGATTATAGCGATTTTTTGCGATGATTGCTTTTTGTAATCGAATTCTTCTGCTCTGACAAGAATTTTTTTGTTTAACTCTAAAAAAAATTGGAGCCACCGGCGCGCTCAAAACGATATGAAAAGACCGCTCGCGCCACGCGACAAACATCGAAGTGGGTCGAGGCGCGCCCGGAAGGCTCATAGCCGTGTTTAATTACTCCCAGAGTTCCTTTATAATTCTATCTTTAGCGCATTAGGTAGCGACATGCAGGAATTAGGGGTCGTTGTTTTAGCCGCCGGGCAGGGTACCCGGATGAAATCCAATCTTCCGAAGGTGCTACATCCATTGGGAGGCAGACCGTTATTTCTTCATGTCTTGCGAACCGCACAGCGCCTGAATCCGAACCCGGTGGCGATCGTAATTGGCCATGGAGCCGAGGCGGTTCGAAGTGCTTACGCAAGAAATGATGTCGTCTGGATCCTTCAAGAGCAGCAACGCGGCACCGGCCACGCCGTGTTGTGCGCGAAAGAAGCGTTTAAGGAATTCAAGGGAGAGGTCATTATTCTGAGCGGCGACGTGCCGTTCATTCGAGAGCAGACGCTGCTCATGTTGGTTGCGCACCATCGCAGCCGAAGTGCGGCGCTGACACTGCTCACGGCTTTTCTGGATGAACCGAAAGGCTATGGCAGAATCCTGCGTGATGATCATGGCAACGTGACCGGTATCGTCGAAGAAAAAGACGCCACTCTGGGAGAGCGAGGGATACGGGAAGTCAACGCCGGCGTTTACGTCGTGTCGGCGCCGTTTGTCTTTGCGGCGTTGAGTGAAATCAAAAATCACAATCAGCAGGGCGAATATTACTTACCGGATATCGTAGCCATCGGTCTCGCTCAGCGAGCAGATATCGAAACGGTGAGGGTCGACGATGTCCGCGAAATGCTGGGGATCAATACCCGAGAGGAGCTCGCCTTTATGGAAAAAAACCTGCGCCAGAGCATCAACAAGAAATGGATGTTGGCGGGAGTGACGTTCAAGGATCCGGATACGACTTATATCGAGGATGGCGTAACCATTGGCAAAGACACCGTGATCGGACCTAATACGCAGCTTCGCGGCAAAACTGTGGTCGGCGAACGTTGCCAGATCGACGGCAGCGCCTTTCTCACGGATGCCCAAATTGGCGATGAGGTACATTTGCGATTCTCGGTTGTCATGACCGGTTGTCGCGTCGCGAATGGCGCGATCATCGGGCCCTTTGCCCATCTGCGTCCGGGGTCGAATCTGGGTCCGAACGTTCACATCGGCAATTTCGTTGAGACTAAGGAAGCAAAAATCGGCCAAGGCACTAAGGCAAACCATTTGACCTATCTCGGCGACGTGACCATCGGCAACGAGGCTAACATCGGCGCCGGCACGATTACCTGCAACTATGACGGGTTCCATAAATACAACACGACCATCGGCGATCGTGTACAGGTGGGCAGCGATACCACGTTGATCGCGCCGGTTTCTCTCGGCGACGACGTCTATGTGGCTACCGCCAGCACGGTGCGACACGATGTTCCGGCGGGCGCACTGGTTTATAATCAACGGGATGAGCGCGTGCGCGAAGGCTGGACAGAACAGAAGCGCAAGAAGATGAAGGGAAGCAAGAAGTAATGTGCGGCATTGTCGGATATATCGGCCACCGGGAAGCAGCCCCGCTGATTCTAGACAGCTTGAGAAAGCTTGAGTACCGGGGTTACGACTCGGCGGGCATTGCCGTGTTGAACGACGGCCAAGTGACGATTCGCCGTTGCGAAGGCAAGTTGAACAATCTGGAAACGATGCTCAACCGGCAGCCAATGAGCGGAGCGATCGGCATCGGCCACACGCGCTGGGCAACTCATGGGCGACCGTCTGAAACCAACGCGCATCCGCACCGCGCGGGCGATGTGGTTGTGGTCCACAACGGCATCATCGAAAATTACTTGGAGCTCAAAGAGGCGCTCGGCAAACGGGGAACTCATTTTAGCTCGGAGACTGACACGGAGATTGTTGCTCATTTGGTTGCTGAAAAAGTCGAGCGCGGCGTCGACTTCCTCGATGCCGTGCGCAGAACGCTACGGGAAATTCACGGTTCCTACGCACTTTTGTTTCTCAACCGCCGCGATCCGAAGCGACTGATCGTAGCGAAAAACTCGACGCCAATCGTAATCGGCTGGGGCGAGGGGGAGACCTTTATCGCTTCCGATATTCCGGCGCTACTGGATTACACGCGCAGAGTCACCTTTCTCGAAGACGGCGAAATTGGCGAAGTCACGCTGGGCTCCTATCGCTTGTTCGACGGTAAAGGCAAAGCCATTCAGCGACCCGTTAAGGAAATCACTTGGGACGCGGTGGCGGCGCGTAAAGGCGGCTTTCCTCATTTCATGCTCAAGGAGATCCATGATCAGCCGCGCGCGTTGGCGGACACTTTTCGCGGACGCATCTCGCTCAAAGACGGGCAGGTGTCGCTTGAAGACATTAAGTTGACCGCAAGCCAAGTTAAAAATATCAAGCGCTTCCACCTAGTCGCCTGCGGCACCGCCTGGCATGCCTGTCTGGTCGGCAAATTCATGCTCGAAGAGATCGCCGGCATACCTGCCGAGGTCGATTATGGCTCCGAGTTCCGCTACCGCTCTCCACTGATGGATCCCAAGTCGGTGCTGCTGATGGTCAGCCAATCCGGTGAAACCGCCGATACTCTGGCAGCTATCGAAATCGCCCACGCCAAAAAAGCCAAGATTCTATCGATCTGCAACGTCATTGACTCCTCGATCCCGCGGAAATCCGACGGTGTCCTGTATACCCATGCCGGACCGGAGATCAGCGTGGCGAGCACCAAGGCGTTCAGCACCCAATTGACGGCGCTCTATCTCTTGGCAGTGGCGTTGGGGCGGCTCAATGGCAAGCTCAAGCCCATGGACGCAAAAAAATTGCTGCGCGATCTGATGTATTTGCCCAAATGGGTCGAGCAAGCGTTAGAGGTTGAAGGCCAAGTCAAGGAACTAGCGCGTGAGCTCATGCACAGCCAGGATTTCCTTTATCTCGGCCGCGGCATCAATTATCCGATTGCCCTCGAGGGCGCGCTCAAGCTGAAAGAGATTTCCTATATCCATGCGGAAGGCTATCCGGCCGGCGAGATGAAACATGGTCCGATCGCATTGATCGATGAAAAAATGCCGGTCGTCGTGTTGGCGCCACGCGATCGTTACTTTCAAAAAACGATGAGCAACCTTAAAGAGGTCGAGTCGCGCGGCGGCAAGGTTGTCGTGCTAACCGACGACGCCAAGACCGCGAGCGAAATCGCTGCTTACCGGTTCTTGACGCTGCCGAAAGCTTCGCATTACCTTACGCCGATCGTGATGACGATTCCGCTGCAGCTATTGGCCTACTATATCGCGGTACACCGCGGTACCGATGTAGATCAGCCGCGTAATCTCGCGAAGAGCGTAACGGTAGAATAATGGCCCTCTTCGAACGAGGGTCGATGCATCTGGCGCGAACGCTCAGCTCGCTCGAGCACCGCAACTTCCGTCTGCTTTTTTTCGGCACCAGTCTTTCCCACGTCGGCGATTTCATCCAAGCGATGGCGCAAAGCTGGTTGGTGTGGACCATGACCGGCTCGCCGTTTTTGCTCGGCGTGGTCGGTTTTTGTCAAGCGGTGCCCCGGCTGCTTTTGGGTGCTGTCGGTGGCGCCTTTGTCGACCGCGTCGAGCGGCGCCGGTTGCTGATATCGACCCAAATACTCGCCATGGTTCAAGCTTTCGTCTTTTGGGCGCTGGTCTATTTCGGCTGGATCGAATTCTGGCATATCCTCGTGTTGGTGTTGTTCCTCGGCACAGTCAATACCATCAATCAAACCGCGCGCCACTCGTTGATCAACAATTTGGTGCCGCGCGAGGATCTAATGAATGCCATCGCTCTGAATTCTTCGATGGCGAATATCGCAAAGATCATTGGCCCATCGTTGGGCGGCGTACTGATCACTATCATCGGCGTCGCCGGTTGTTTATTCTTCAACGCCCTCAGTTTTCTCACCATCATAGCAACGCTGATCGCCATGGAGTTTCCCCAGGTCAAAGCTAAGGCAAAAGATCAAGCGCCATTTTGGCATGAAGTCAGTGAAGGGTACCACTTCTTGCGGAGCCAACGGCGCTTGTTTTCGATCATCTTGCTAACCTACGGTGTGGCTCTCGTCGGTACGCCGTATTCGCGTTTTCTCCCGGTGTTCGCCACGGACATCCTGCACGCGGGGCCGTCGACCTTCGGCTTGTTGCTCGCGGCTCCCGGCATCGGTGCCGTTGTCGCCGGCCTGGGCATCGCTTCATTTGGTCGGTTGCGCCGCCGCAGGCACTTCGTGGCCATGAGCGTCTATGCATTTTCCGTCTCGCTGATTTTGTTTTCGTTTTCCCGGTCGCTGCCATTATCGATTTTGTTCTTAATGCTTGTCGGCGCCAGCAACATCGCCATTCGCGCGGTGGCCAATACCGTCGTCCAAATGGAAACGCCCCCAGATTTGTTGGGACGCATGCTGAGCTTGTATTTCATGGATAAAGGGCTGTGGTCCTTTGGCACTCTATTCATCGGCAGCGTCGCTCATGTCGTCGGCACGCCGCGGGCCATCGCAATCTCCGGAGCGGCTTGCGCTGCGGCGGCCACGGCGCTGCTTTACCAGCAAAGACAGGCGCGGGAAAGTCAACCGGCGGAAAGTCTAAACCGTCGCATCGCGCAATAAGCGCGCAGCATCTTCGGGCGCCACCGAATTCATGTGCGAACCCGTGCCCCACTCGAAGCCTGCGGCTCTGGCGAGCTGCGGCAATATCTCAATGTGCCAGTGGAAGTGTGCGCTCACGGTCTCATGCACGGGTATCGAGTGAATGAAATAATTGAACGGCGGATTGTCGAGGGCGCGGTTTAGCCTCGTGATGATGTCTCGCAGACCGTAGGCAAGCGCAAGGATGTCCGGTTCTGAACTTTGCACGAAATCCGTTGAGTGATTCCTAGGCAAAATCCATATTTCATAAGCGAAGCGAGATGCAAATGGGCAAAGCGCGACGAAGCTCTCTGAAGCCGAGACCAGTCGTTCGCCATAGTCCAATTCCCGCTGGATCATCTCGCAATAGATACAACGCCCGTTCAATTCGTAGTGCATTTTCGCACCGCTAAGCTCGTCGACGGCTTGCTTCGGCACCTCTGGTAGCGCGATTAGCTGCGAGTGAACGTGTTCCAGGGTCGCACCGGCACGGTCGCCCTGGTTTTTGTAGAGGAGCAGATAACCCCAACGGCCATCTCGTTGTAGGTCGCGCATCCGATCGCGATAGGCGCGCAGAATATCAGCGAATTGTGGTTCGCTGAGGCTACCCATGTTCACCAAATGATTGGGACTCTCGATGATGACCTCGTGGAGGCCGAGACCATTCCACGATTCGTAGATGCCGTCATGGCGAACGGTCCAGGTGCCACGATTTTCGAGAGCGGGATACTTGTTGGGAACGACGCGCACGAACCAACCCGGCGTGTCAGGGGGCGTGTTCATCATTTCCCGCTGGGCCCACACTTCCGGCGGTGTCATGGCTTCGTTTCCAGCGCAGAATGGGCAGAGCTCAGGTCGCGCCGAATGATTTCCATGGCCATGCTGGCGCGGCCTTTTCTCTCTTTCCGAAGCGATAACGACCCAGCGACCTGTGACCGGATCTTTTCTGAATTCAGACATGGGAGGAGACGTGTCGCGCCAGTTTACGTACGACCGTTGGCGTTCGCGGAGAACCCTTTGGCGTAGAAGTAAAACTCAGAGGAGCCCTGGCGCGTCGCCTCGGGTTTGGTTCGCTGCACGGTGGAAAAATATTCCTTCAGTTCAGCGGTGAAGCTGTGTAGATCGTTGCTGATAAAACTTTTCATCAAAAGTGCGCCACCCGGCCGCAGTAATTCGACCGCGACTCTCAAGGCCGCGTGATTAAGCGCCGAGCAACGTGCCATGTCGGCATCACGGATACCGCTCAACTTGGGCGCCAAATCGGAAAGTACACAGTCAGCCGGTCCACCGATGAGTTGTTTGATTTTTCGTTGGATCTCAGCGCTCGTGATGTCACCCTCGATGACGATAATATGGCGCTCGTCAAAAGCCTTGATCGGTT
>Ga0137404_10003486_pt1 | contig 10498 bp, 13 predicted proteins | sample CZOMad2_1_16fung_FD_108285 | JGI IMG/M metagenome (GOLD analysis project Ga0137404, IMG submission 108285) | Vadose zone soil fungal communities from Angelo Coast Range Reserve, California, USA - CZOMad2_1_16fungal (Illumina Assembly) | ecosystem: Environmental > Terrestrial > Soil > Vadose... | reverse complement strand
TCTGACTCGGCAACAGATTGAAAACAGTCCCGCGATTGAGTCGCACAAGCCAGTCTCGCTACAATATCAAGCATACTGGGACGGAGTCGAAACGTGGGGCGTGGGCGGTTTTCCCGAGGCTCCACCACCGCCGCATCTTATGCCGAGTAAGCAGGCAAGCGACGATGTTCATCTGCAAAGCACACAGGCTCTTAGCGGCTATCCCATCCAAACCAACGAAGGAGCGATCGGCCACGTCATTGATTTTATCATCGACGACAACAGTGGGGCGATCTGTCACCTGGTTGTGGAGACCGGCCATTGGTATTCCCACAAGGAGATCGTGATTTCACCGGAGCATATCGACCGGATCAGTTACGAGGAATCCAAGGTATTTGTGAACGTGACCAAGCAAGCCATCATAGACGCACCGCAATACCATGTTTCTCCGCTCGGCGAGGCATATGGCGATACCCGGAATTTCGACTAATGAATTATATCGAAGTGCACCCTGCTAGGCGACTTAAATATTGCGCGTCTTATCATTGAATGCCCGCAGCTGGCGCGTTTAGTTGTGCGGTTTTTGAGCGAGCTTTTGTTCGGTAGGAGAATCAGCGTGCCAAAGCGAAAGGCCAAACAAATCCCTGAGAAGAAAGCCATGATTGCACAGTTAAAGTCTATGGGTAGATGCGGCCAGCGTGTCATCGACGACCAGCGACACCATGACCACCAATCCGCTCGGTAGTCGTACAGCTTGAAATCTAGCGTATAACCCACGCGATCACCAAGCCGACCAGACCTATGACAAATATGATAATGCCTAGTTGTGGAGAAACGCCAGACATCCAGAGGGCAATTCCTATAGCTATGAAGAGGAATCCCCACCGATGGATGTTCTTCATGGTCCCAAGCTTATCATGGCAAGTCGATTTACGAGCCGATTTCATTCGAGCCAAAGAGTCCAGCATCATAGTCGTGTGTTTATGATTTCTCGTTATTTCGTTGCGGCTTACCGCGAGGGCATGGGGTGATTTTCGCTAAAACCTTGGCGCGTGGAGTGCACTCGGCTCGAGAAGTCTCGTGCGCGATGAGGACGCGGCCTGTCTCTGGTCGCGGACACTACTTCCAATGGCGGTAGCTTCTTTCGAAAAGAGAATCGAAAAGACCTGCAGACTGCGCGCCCGAAATGCGCCTGCACAACTGAGCAGGTAAAATCGCCACATTCGCCGGAAACGTTCGCCGTAGCGATCTGCAAAACGGGGCCAGGCGCGGCGGACGTTTTCCTCCCAGGCGAGCAGTGTCGGGTCGTGATTCGGTCCAATGTTCTTGACGTCTTCAACGAGGAAAACGCCTTCCGCCAGCTATTCACCACTGCCCGCAAGGCGCAATTGCGCGAGTGAGGCATATGAGCCGCCACTCAGGTTCGGGATGATGGTAAGTTCTAAGGCAGCCACGTCTTCCAACTCGACTCGATATTCCTCGAGCTCCTCTGTGGCGCCCGATGGGCTGAAGTGATACTGCTGGCGCACGACATCGCGCGATGAGCCGTCTGCCGTTGGCGACCAGCGCAGGATGAACTCCTGCGTGCGCGCCTCCTTCTCTTCTCGAAACAGCAGGCGGATGCGCCTGAGCCTCTGCGGCGCTTCGAAGAGGAGGCGGATCGTCTGTTCTCCTGGGCTTTGCGCGCGCCATCCTGGTGAGCCAATAGTCAACAGCGCTGATTCGATCGGGTGCGCCGCGTCTTCCGATGTGACTTCGACTCGGGCTAGGGCTTCTAAGTCGAGCCAGCCGGTATTCGCTGGCGGGCTTTCTCGCTGCGGCTGCGAACTGATTCGTTTTCGCATTCGTTTTTATCCTTTAGATCGCCAGAGCCGACTCCAACGTTCTCTTATAGCTGCTTCCTGGGCAAGTCTGTTTATGCGCTGGAGTCAAAGCGCTTGTGTCATCGCTGATGCCCGGCGCAGAAATGAGCGAAGACATCAACGTGAGGATTGCAGGGCAGGCAACGTCGCCGGGTCTGGTGGTTTACGATTTGCAGCGTGTTATGCGGGACCGCATAGCCTTGCTCGAAGAAATCCTCAAACCGCAGAAAACGACCGTAGAAAATGCGTGAGGCTTTGGAATACTTCGCAGTCGCGGCGAAGTGTCCACGCGTTCGCCTTCTACCGGGCTGCTCCTCAGCATGCGCAAGATTAGGGTCGACTCTGACAATAAGCGGTGAGCGCAATGCACCAAAATGGCTTTAACTGAATCCAGAAATATGAAATGTGAGCGCATTAATTGGAACATCCCCATTGAGGATTGGCTATGATCAAACACCAAAATAAGATCATCGCACACAAAGCACTTGGCATGAGAGTAAAAAACATAAATGGAGAACTAAGGTCTACTGTTGCAAAACAGGAAGCGATGACCGCGCTGCAGCAGAAGGAATTCCATGATACGACAGCTCAGCAGGCCAAAGAACTCAAAGCCTTAACTGCGACTTTGAAAGAGCAGGCACCGCAAATCCAGAAGGTGAGCGACCGACTGGAGCACTTGAAACCAACGAAAAAGAACCTGATGATCTCGAAAATTATTAGCGGCGCAGCGTTACTGGCGGAACTCACTTCCAATCCCAAATCCTTCTATAACTGTCCAGACTTGCACGTTGGTGTTCCGGGCTGAAAATCTGTACGAAGCCCGCTTTAGGTAAAAAAGGTCATCCGCTGGCAGTTGCAGTGTGTCGAGTCGGTCCGGAAAGAAAAACTTTGGGCAGCGGCTTAAATGCGGGGAACATAGGTGCCGAAATTGACGTAATCAAGCCGACCCTGCCTGCCCAAACTCACGCTCCGATTGCTATTCACTTCGCTTTCGGAGTTTCGCGCACTTCGTTCCTTTATTGCCTTGCTCACTTCGCGCGACTTGCGCTAGAAAATTTTTCTGAGATGCTCTTTTATCGCCCCGCATCGGGATTTAAATCGACGCAAGAGTCTCGCTAGAGGAGACAGCGCTCCGACTGTCGAAGCTGCAATCCCCGTTGATAACCCGGTGTCGAAAAATAATTGACGCCAATGAGACGCTCAAAAAGAAGCGGCCTGATCCGCAACGCCCGTGGACGGGCCGGGACAGCCCGATCCTCTGATCAGGAAGTGATGGTACATCTGTCGCGCTCTCAGATTTTCAAAGATTACGAACGGGCTTTTAGCGAAGCGATGGGTTTACCGCTTAATATTCGAGCACACCATTCATGGTCGCCTGCACACCATGGCAAAACAGATCGCGATTCATTCGCGGCGATTCTGGCTCGTTTCAACCAGGCCCGCGCCGCATGCCTAAGGGCCCAAACCGATGCGTCCCAGGAACCGGCCTCGACAACGCGCACCGTTACTTGGTTTGCGGGACTCTCAGAAAGCGCAGTGCCAGTGTATGTGGGTGACCACATTCTCGGTTTTCTCGAGACGGGCGAAGTGATGCTCAAGAATCCGACAAAAAAACACTTCGCCACCATTACTCGGCAGCTCCGCGCGTGGGGCTACAAGACGGATTGGAAGCAACTTGAGCGGGCCTATTTTCGGTCGTGCGTTTTATCGCCTATCCGGTACCGCGCGATGTTGCGGCTCCTGAGTCTTTTTGCGCAACACCTTTCGATCTTGTCGAATCAACTGGCCGTACGGCGCGAAAAGGATGAGACCACAAGTATGACGCGAGCGCGACAATTTATCGAGGACCATCAAGCGGAGCCGCTGTCGCTCGGGCGGATCGCCCAAGTGGCTAATATCAGCAGGCATTACTTTTGCAAGATGTTCAAGAAAGCGACCGGGATGAACTTCGTCGATTACCTCTCGAGAGTTCGAGTGGAGAAATCGAAGACGCTTTTGCTCAATCCCAATTCGCGAGTTAGCGAAGTTGCCTTCGCATGCGGATTTCAATCCATGACGAATTTCAATCGCGAGTTTAAGCGAATCGTCCGTCGCTCTCCCACGCAATTTCGCGAATCGCTTCCGAAGCTGCGACGCGCGACTTAGAAGGTATCGGTTCCGATGTGTCAGCCGGGTCAAGCCTGACGCGGAGTTGCTCGAGATATTTTGCAGAGCTTCGAAGAGTAATGCGACCTCTTGTCGGCCTAGCGAGACAAAGATCAGCTGGCTTCATAATGTCATGTGATGTGTTGATATTTACTGCGGAAATCGCCGCCGACGTTGGTTAAAAGCAATGGAGGCGACTAAGTTAGCCGCCTTACACTGGGGCAAACGCGCGGACCGTTCCGCACGCTCGCCATCAGTGTTAATGCATTATTTCACTTTAACTTCGATAGCTTTTGATCTTGCTATCGGCGTTGTCGGGAGATGCACTTTCAGCACTCCGTCGTGGAACTCCGCCGTGACTTTCGTACTGTCGGCATCTTCGGGCAGCGTGAAGCTGCGTCGGAAGTTACCAAAGGAGCGCTCGATGCGATGGAATTTCCTTTTCTGATCTTCCTTCACGCTTTTGCGTTCTCCGGAAACGCAGAGGATGCCATCTTCGACTGTTACCCTAACGTCATCCTTCTTCATTTCAGGCAGGTCAGCTTTGAGGAGATACCCGCGATCATCCTCACTGATATCAACTTCCGGTGACCAATCTGCGACCGTCAGGCTGTCGATCTCCCCACTGCCCATTCTGTTCGGAAAGCCGGCCAAGAAGAACGGATTGAAGCGATTTTGCGCTTCGTCCATCTCTCTAAGCGGATTCCATGTTATTACTTTATTCAATGTATTCATTTTATTTTGCCTTTCTGGATTCAGTTAAAGCCATCTTGGTGCATTGCGCTCACCGCTTATTGTCAGAGTCGACCCTAATCTTGTGCACGTTGAGGAACTGACCCGGTGGAAGGATGCCCGGCCCAATAAGAATCCCAGTTGCAAGTTTGCAGGCGTGCATCTCCGCCGTGCATCCAAATGCACGGAATCAGGACTGCAGAGTTATCTGGAAGCAGGGATGCAAATAAAAGCTCGACATTCGTTAGGAAACGGCTTAAGAAGGAAGTCGATTACGTCATCCGAGGTTTCAACTTACCTTCGGCCGGGCTCAAAAGCCGGTTGGGGGGCTTAACCTTCGCTGAGACACCGCTTGCGCGATCTCCAGATTCAACTGGAGCCCCGAGTCACCTGAAGCGAGGCCGCCGTTCAAAGCGGCTCGTGAAGATGGTTCCTCGTTCCGCGCGGATTTGGAGCAGTCAACCCCAAATGAAAGGGAGATTACAGATGAACTTTCCAGATCAGCCAGTTGCGATGTCTGAGCAAATCCACACCTACACCGAGCTTCGGCAACAGATTCACGGCGACCTGCGGATCCAACATCCCGAATGGGTCGAGCCAAATGGCGAATCCCCCATGTGTGATTCTTACGAGGCGCGCCTCATGGAACTGCTCCACCTCGACCCTTTTTTCGCAGGAAAACCCGAACGCCGGCCCGCGTTCAACACCTGATGAGGAAAAACCAAACACTATATTTGATCAGCAGCGGCTAGACGTAGGCGCGCATCGCATGGATGTGCTTATCCCAACTAAGTAGACAGAATGAAATACAAAATTAAAAGTTTCATGCTCGGCGTAAAAGAAGCGCGCCGGGTATTGTGTAATACCGTTCAAAGTCGGCCCGCCAGAAGAGCGTATGATATGGGTAGAAAACTCTCCAATGGGTTTATAGGCATATTGAAGCCGGAAATAGTGTAACAAAGCTCTGGACAGTCCGCGATCTCGTGGACGGACTCTCGCACAGACAGTAATCCTCCTCGACCACGGCCCGCGCGCCTTCCGATGATAGGCAGATGGACACGATCGAAGAGTACAAAATTATCGAAAGCCAAGACCTCGGTTCGCTCGCCGAAAAAGTGAATGCCGCGCTGAAGGGAGGTTGGCAACCACATGGCGCACCTTTTATTCATGTCAGCGGGGCCGCCGTGGTATGTTGCCAAGCTATGGTGAACTTTCATCAACCAACGAGCGCTGAGACAATCGCCAAGCTTCGCCGCGCGGCTGCAAGAGCTTTCCGCCGATAAAGCTCGAAGAAGGGCTCATTTGGGGCCATTTCTGCGGCAATCCTTGCGCGGGCGAACTTCGTAAACGTGTATCGAATGCACAGCGATTGGCTGGAGCGGCTAGTTAAGTCGCGTTTGGTCTGTTTCGCCGATAGCGGCCGAGAACCAGTTCGGGAATGCAAGTAAGCGCGATCCCGCCAATAATTGTTACCGTGCCAATCCACTGCCAACCGAATGGGCCAAGCGGCAGGAGTCCAAGTTTATATCCGAGCGAAGAAACAGCGCCAAGAATGAAAAACGGCCCGGTGAAGAGGCAATGAATGCGGCCGCAGCGGGAAGCGTTAACCAGGCACACTACACCCATGAGCGCGAGCGACGTTGTCCACAAAACCGTTTTCAGGACAGGCGGCGCCCAAAATCCGAGCGCGAAGGCAAACCACGGTACACACCAAAGAAGACACGCGCTCGGCCCCCGGCACAAGAGGTCGCGCTCCGGACCGCACGAGTTGGAATCCGCAGATTGCATGGTGTAAAATCGAACTTACCACTTTTGAACTCGCCCGCGTGTTCGTGCGTTTCGATCACGTTGCCCGCTTCATCGTAAACTAGAATCACAGCGTGATGTGAGCGGCTGAAAAACTTTTCTACTCTTTCACGAACACCGGCGTGCCTTCGCGACTGGCGTCGAAAAAGTGCTCGGCCATTCCTTTAGGCAAGCGAATGCAACCGTGCGACGCAGCATACCGCGGGACATAGCCCTCGTGCATTGCGTAGCCACCGTTGAAATGCATGCAGTACGGCATTCGCGCACCGTCGAAATGTGTCCCGGGCGGCGAAGAATCCTTGCGCGCATCAATGTTCGATTTCACGACGTTACCGGAATCATCGACGTAATCGCCAAACTCGCTTGAGACGTGGTTCCTATCTTTGGAAATAACGTGATAGCGGCCAGGAGGCGTGGAGAACCCAGGTTTGCCGGTGGAGACAGTCGATTCGCCGATCAGGCGCTTGCCTTTGTAGAAATAAGCTCTCTGTTCGCTGAGATAGACGACGATCTTGGGTGACCCAGCCACACTGTCGCCCTTCCAAAAACCAGACCGGGCAGTCTGCCAAGGGAAAACCCCGGCGCGTAGATTCTGTAAGTAGGATGGAACTTCTTCGCAGCCGGAGCACAGTATGATGATCCCCGCGCTGCTTAAAACCCGGATGAAGCGCCGAAATTTCACAGAGGGACGCACAATAATGTGCCATGAAACAACCATCAACCGACCAACGCGCTTTAAGGTAGGCCGCTCAGGCGTTGCCAGCTTCATCGTAAACACGGATCACCGCATCGTGTGAGCGGGAGAAAAACACAAGCCCCGAAGCAAACGTCAGGCCGGGAGCGACTTTCCCGTCCCGACCTTTGCGTTGCCACGAAATGTCACATTCTCACCAACCATCAGCCGCGGCGCTTCGATGTCACTATGCAGCGTGCAACCCGCTTGGAGTTCGCAGCGTTCGGTCACGAAAATATTGCCCTCCACCGTCCCTCGCACCTTCACCGATTTGGCCCTGATTTCACCGCGTATGCGCCCGTGCTCCCCGATCGTGAGCGTTCCAGTGGAATCGATTGTGCCCTCCACCTCGCCGTCGATGAGCAGCTCGTTCTGGAATTTGACCGAGCCTTTGATCGAAACTCCTCGGGAGAGAAGAGCGCCGGATGGCGTTGGCCTGAACGTGCGGTTGGATGGCTCTGGGACGACAGATGGGTCTGGCTGATTCGTTTGCGGGGGTTCAGTACGCTCGCGAGGAGCAAAGCGGGAAAAAGGCTGCATGGCGAGAATTGTGCGGAATTATTCGACATTTAGAAAGCGAAATCAGTCGGGCCGGCAACAAGCACGCACTACCACTCTTTGAAATCGCCGATGTGCTCGTGCGTTTCGATCACGTTGCCCGCTTCATCATAGACGCGAATGACAGCATCATGTGAGCGGCTGTAGAATTTGGGGTAGCTGATTGCGTGGCTGGCCGCGTTCGGCTCGCCATACCAGAGGCGACCGCCAGCATCAGTCCTCAACGTGCAAGCTGGAGCCTTTCTGATCTGATTCAAAGCCTATGTGCACTAATGATGACCGAAGCGCTTGAAGAAGCTATCTGGCTTCCACTCAGGAGTCTTCTCGCCATTAGCAGTAAAGGCGAGTAGGTCCCAAACAAGCCCCTCGAACTTACCGGCTGTTTCCAAGTTGACAGGCTGCTGCGTGTCGTCTGACGGAGCGTGATAACGATTGTGCAACCACTCATCAATCGCTTTCTGCTGTGGTGTATCAAGCTTACAGCCGACAGCCATCGCCACCGCTGGCACACCCTTGCGGATAAAGCTGTATTGGTCGCTGCGGATGAAACTATTCCGCTGGGGGTTGGGATCGTCCTGAGCTTCGATGCCGTGCTGTTTCGCCACTTTAGCGGCCCATTCACCTAGATCCGATTCGCTAATGCCGTAGACCGTCACTACTTGTAGCGGGATGATCGGAAGGAACATGTCCGTGTTTATGTTCGCTACGATCGAGCTAGCCGGCACAGTGGGGTATTCAGCGAAATAGTGTGAGCCGAGAAGTCCTTTCTCTTCGCCGGTTATCCACAAAAGGACGACAGAACGCTTAAACGTTGGACGATTCTCTTTGAAGAAGCGTGCAAAATCAAGGAGCATGGCTGACCCGGAGCCATTGTCCATCGCACCATTGTAAATCCTATCGCCATTGATTGGTTCGCCAATACCGAGATGATCGATATGGGCGCTCACGACGATACAATCTTGCTTTAGTTTTGGATCGTTGCCGTCAAGCTTCGCCACGATGTTAGATGATTCCAAGTGCTGCACATCCATCTTGACGCGGGCGCGAATCTCAACTTTGAGTGGAAAACGTGGAAGAGGTTTACGGGCTTTCGCGAAGTCCGATATTTCTTGGAACGTATGGCCAGACCCGGCGAATAACTTGTCCGCGCTAGCTGGATTGAACGCGACACCTAACTTTATTCCAGCAGTGTCGTCGAGAGTTTCGTCTGCTGGCGCCATTCCGACCTGGGTTCTGAGCATCTTGAGCCGCTCCCATGGGATATCCATGCTGTGGGGATTGAGGATTGCAATTATCCCGATTGCGCCTGCTTTCTTCAAAGCCGCCCACCGCTGCTTGATATCATTGTAATGCGCGGAAAGCGGCCCGGGAATTTCTGAAGGAGAACCACCAAGGAGCAATACGGCGACCTTGCCTTTAAGATCCGCGCCTTGCAGATCGCTGTATTCCTTTTCCGGAATATCAAGTCCCCAACCAACAAATACTAGCTGCGCATCTACCTTTGGCGCTTGAGAGAACCGATTACTGAAGTACGCATCCGTCTCGAAAGACAACGGCTCCGCCTTACCATCATGGAAAAGTGCTAGGCTAGAATCGTTTTCCAAGGTCCGGCGGGCGATGAGCTTTATCGGTTGGTAATAGCCATTGGTGCCAGCAGGCTGTAACCCGTCGGCCTTAAGTTGGTCGACTATAAAAGCTTCGGCCCGCTTCAAGCCTTCGCTCCCGGTGCCACGACCTTCCATGTTGTCATCAGCAAGAACCTTCACGTAGTTCCACCATGACTGGCCATCGAATTTCGTTGTGCCTGGTTGGCTATTAGATTGTGCGAATGCTGAACACGCGATCAAAAGAAAGAAAGCCGAGAGCAGAGAGCGTGCAGATCCTTGCCGGACGACAAGGAAATCATGTTTGCTAAGCGAGTGGCCAATTGATTTTCTTTCGAACAAAGCTGCAGGTTGTTTTGTTGTCATTCTTTGTTCAGATTGGATTGTTGGCTGCGATCCAGTCCGGCGCGAAACCGAGAAGTGCCCTTCCAGCGAGACATCTTCCAACAAGCTATTCGCTTCGGCAGACGCAGCTGATGTGATCAGGTGCACCTGATACGAGCGCCGCGAAGATTTGTCGAGCTAAAATGATAAGTAAACGGATAAGAGACTTGGCGTATCCGATTGCATTGCTGATTACGCTCGGTTCGCCATACCACAGTCGATCGAATGGTAAGACGTTGAAAAATTAGATCGCCATCGCGACGACGGAAAGCGTTTCGTTGTGCGTGCGGATGAAAAACTGAATTCGCGATTCGCGCTTGTGGGAAGTTTAACATGCACAGCGAATCTTCAGACGATAAGCCCGCATAGGGGGAAAACCTATGAGAAAATCAGGTAAAAAAATCAAGGCCTAGACAACCCTTGAAGGCGATTCCTCGTCAAACGCAGTTCAACCTCAAAAAAAAATGAAAAGAAAAAATATGACAATGCTACACTTCAAAAAATCAATCGACCGGTCGCTGTCGTGGCGATGCGGTTTTGTTCTCATCCCGCTGGCGCTTCTCTGCTTTGGGCTTTCACCGACAGCGAAAGCGCTTCTGCCAGCGCCGTCACCGGATGGCGGCTATCCCGGCGGCAACACCGCTGAGGGCATTAACGCACTGCACGACGTCAACACCGCCGTGGGGATCAACAAT
>Ga0137404_10003484_pt1 | contig 10500 bp, 8 predicted proteins | sample CZOMad2_1_16fung_FD_108285 | JGI IMG/M metagenome (GOLD analysis project Ga0137404, IMG submission 108285) | Vadose zone soil fungal communities from Angelo Coast Range Reserve, California, USA - CZOMad2_1_16fungal (Illumina Assembly) | ecosystem: Environmental > Terrestrial > Soil > Vadose zone... | reverse complement strand
TGCATAAAAAATCACCTCAAATGATAGGAAGAGTAAAAACACCACGATCCTTTGGGAAGGCCCTGGGATATTGCCTGGAGGACAAACTGCTCCCGGATGGGCTGGCCATCTTCAAGGACAGGGCGGAGATTATCCAGTATAACCTCTGTTCCGGCGACAAGACCGAGCTGGTGGCACAGTTCGACGAAGTGCGGCGGCTGAACCCCAATATGTCCCAACCGGTCATGCATATCGTGCTGAGCTTGCCCCGCGGCGAGAATATCCCGAAGGGAAAGCTTACTGAGATCGCATCCGACTGCGCCAGGGCCATGGACTTCGACAAGCATCAGTTCGTGACCATCCTGCACAAAGACACGACCCAGCAACATGTCCACCTGGTAGCCAACAGGGTGGGGACGGATAACCATACGGTCAGCGACAGCTATTCTTATGGAAGATTGGCGGACTTCTGCCGCCAGGCGGAAAAAAAACATCAGCTCACCCCGGAGCTGAGCCCACGACGCTATCAGTCCGAAGAACAGCTGAAAATTCCCCGCCATGGCATCCGCCTTGACCTGCTGAAAAAGAACATCGGCGAAGCCCTCACCCAGTCCAGGAGTTTCGCGGACTTTGAGCAGCACATGCGGGATAAAGCCTATAGCATTCACAAACAGCAGCGCGGGATAACGTTCCGCGACGAGAAGAATGTCATCTTCAAAGGCAGCGAAGCAGGCTATTCCTTAAAGACCATCGAGGCCAATCTCGCCATAAAGCTGGAGCTCCGGCAACGGCAGGCCCGGGAAAACGAACGGCTGCTTCAGCAGCGGGAAAAGGAACGTAAGCAAGAGCTGAAACAGGAATTCAGACAATCACAGGAGCGGGAACAACGGCAACAGCGACGACCCTCCCTTAGAATGCGGATGGGTTAAAATGTATCACACTAAAAAAAATAACGATGAACCTGAATATCATGGAGACGGTATTGAATGAAATACTGGAAGAGCTAAAACTGTCCAACGCCAATCACGCCGAGAATAAAGCGAAACTGGCCGAATTCGGCATCCGGCTGGAAGCATTCGAGCAATTGCTGAAGGATCAGAAAATAATCATTCCCCCTGTGGATACCACCCCCATCCAGAAGATCATTACCGACGGCATCGCCGCGGAGAAAGACGCCATAAAAGCAGGATTGGGTCAGATAAGCGAAGGAATAACGAAAGACCTGCTTCGGATGGATGTCACCATCGCATCCCAGGACAAACCCGTCGTGCGGCAATGGCGGATCCTGCTGTATCCCGAACAATGGTCCCGGGAATATTATAAACTCATTTCCGGCAGAATAATCCTGTTATTACTTTCACTCGTCGGGATCACGTACCTGTACTTCCTGGGCAGGGCCTGGGTCACGAGACCCGCGGAGCATGCAATGCTTCCGGCGCCCGCTTACCAAATTCATCCGCCAAATCCCACCCCGGCATCCCCATCGCCATCACACCCACCCCGGCACAAGGCCCGTCCCCATAACCCCCTGCCGCCGACCGACAGCATATCTGCACCCATCCCCCCAACCTCCGCACCTGCCAGCTCTTCATCCTCGCCCTGAGGTCCAGCATGCTCAGCATATCACACCGTTATCTGGCATCATCCCCCGTATGCACCCTTTATCCTGCGCCTCACCTCCGGCATTCCCGATTAATCATACCTTTACCGTTAATCGGAATCTATGGCCAGTGACATAGCAGCAGACTTTTACCAGTTGAGTGCGAATACCCCGGAGGGTGAGCCCGTATCCTTTTCCCGGTTCAGGGGCAAGACGGTACTTGTCGTCAACACGGCCACCCAGTGCGGGCTGACGCCCCAGTTCGAAGGGCTGGAGAAATTATACCAGGACTATAAGGACAAGGGCCTGGTCATCCTGGGCTTCCCCTGCAACCAGTTCGGCAGCCAGGAGCCGCTCACCAACGAAGCCATGACAGAAACCTGTAAGCGCAATCACGGCGTCAACTTCCCGCTGTTCGAAAAGATCGACGTGAACGGAGCGCATACCCATCCCGTTTTTAAGTATCTCAAGCGCCGCCTGGGCGGTCTGTTCGGGAGCCGCATCAAGTGGAATTTCACCAAGTTCCTCATCGATGCAGAAGGCAGACCGGTCAAACGATTCGCTCCCGTCACCAAGCCGCAGGCTATCGAGCCTTATATAAAGAAACTTATTTCACCATAATGAATATCAGCCCCGACAAAGGACTTGCCGGATCGGACGAAAGGATTGCCCCGATGGGAAAAGAACTTGGCGCAGCGAACAACGAGCAATTTCCTGCACTGACCGGTATCAGGGCCATTGCTGCCTTCATGGTTTTCTTCAATCATTTACCCTTGCACCTGCAGCCAGGGTTCTTCATGGGGCTGCAGCTCAGCTTCTATACCGGGGTCACTTTATTCTTCGTGCTGAGCGGCTTTTTGATAACCTGGCATTACTATGAAAAAGTAAGGCTCTCGGGCCGATGGTTCCTGACCTATTTCGTCAGGCGATTTGCCCGTATTTACCCGGTCTATTTCCTGGTGCTTACGGTGGTGATCCTGGTGACGAAGGATTTTCGTCCTATTTTTTTACTTCAGAACTATACCCTCACCCATAACCTCTTCTACCTTTTCAGATCGCACGGCATGGCGATCGGGCCAAGCTGGTCACTCACGGTCGAGGAATGCTTCTACCTGGCGGCGCCATTTATATTTCTCCTGGCTAGAAAATATAATTTCGGACTGCCTTTCCTGCTGACGCTGGGGTTGCTGATCCTGTTATTGCTGACCTATGGAGAGGACAGATCATTCCTGCATTCACAGCTTCCCATTTTTTGGGACAGCTTTTTCGGGCATTTCCTGGAATTTTATATCGGCATCTACCTGGCTTTGCTGCTGAGACGAAAGGCGGCAAAGCCGCCTGTCCACGATGCTGGCGAATTACCTGTCGCGGCGGGATCGAAGAAATGGACCCTGCTCGGCATCACCGGTCTGATCCTGTTGTTCCTGCCCCTGGTATGGGCCACCGGCAAGAGCAATGATATCCGTTATCCGGTGATGGTATTGATCAATAATTTCTTGCTTCCTTTTCCGATAGCGATGTTGTATTATGGACTGATCTCCGAGAACAGCCTCCTCCGGAAGTGGCTTTCATCCAGGCCTATGAACCTGCTCGGCCGCAGCTCCTATGCTTTTTATCTGCTGCACCTTCCCCTTATCTATTACCTGGGGAAACCCCATATTCAAAAATATTTCAGCGGCAGGTATAACCTATACGTCCTTGTCATCCTGGTCGTCACCATTCTCGTTTCGATCATGATCTTCCTTTTTTATGAGCAACCGCTCAACCGGCTTATCCGGAGAAGACTTGCCAGGGTGACCGGTCCGGGGGCTTAGGAACCGGACAAGGGACGTATCAAAATCGGACACCTGCCCCCCGTGATCGACCGTATATGATTGCCAGTCAGAGAGATAGAAAATTGGCATTTTTATGGCGACCGGGTACCATATCACCCGGGATCCATGCCCGATCCGGGCTCACCCAACAAACCAGCACCATGCTTAAGAACTATTTCCGGATCGCGTTCCGAAACCTCTGGCGCAGCAAGGGTTTTTCCCTGCTGAATATTTTCGGCCTGGCCGTGGGCATGGCCAGCGCCATCTTGATCCTGATGTGGATCCAGAACGAGGTCAGCTTTGACCGGTTTCACAAGAACGACGCCACCTTATACAAAGCGTGGAACCGCGGCGAGTTCGATGGCAAGCTGCAGTACTGGGATAACACGCCGAGGATCCTGGGGCCCACGCTCAGGAAGGAATATCCCGAGATCGCCGATGTGACCAGGGCCCTTTCCCGGTGGTATGTCACCACGGCAGGCGAAAGAAAAATATCCACGCAAGCCCTGGTCGTCGACCCTTCCTTCCTGTCCATGTTCAGCTTCCCCCTGGTAAAGGGCAATGCGGCATCGGCCCTCAGCAGCGTTTATTCCATCGTCATCACCGAGAGCATGGCCAGGAAAATGTTCGGCACGGAGGATGCGATGAACAAAACAATAAAGATCGACGGCGATAATTTTGCCGTGACAGGCGTCCTGAAGGACCTGCCCATCAATACGCAGTTCAGCTTCGAGTACCTGCTGCCCTATGCGTACCAGGTGAAAACAGGGCAGGACGAAAATACCTGGAGTAACAACGCGCTGCAAACCTATATACAGCTGAAGCCGAATGTGAGCGAGACGGCCGCCAACGAAAAAATAAAGAATATATCGAGGCGGCATTCCAACGGGGAGGTGAAAGAAGAGATCTTCCTCCATCCCGTCAGCAAGTGGCATCTCTGGACACAGTTCGAGAACGGCCGTGCGGTCGGCGGCCTCATCGGCACGGTACGTCTTTTCGGGGTGATTGCCGCCTTCATCCTGCTGATCGCCTGTATCAACTTCATGAACCTGAGCACGGCACGCAGTGAGAAAAGAGCCAAGGAGGTGGGCATACGGAAAGTAGCAGGGGCGGGCAGGGGTATGCTCATCCTGCAGTTCCTCGGGGAATCCCTGCTCATCACGCTGATTGCCGGCGTCCTGGCCCTGTTCCTGGTGCAGCTGACCTTACCTTCCTTCGACCTGCTGGTCGGCAAGCACCTGGCTGTTCCTTACGGAAGTATTTCCTTCTGGATCCCGGCTATATTATTCATCCTGGTAACGGGCGTTACGGCAGGCAGCTACCCGGCCTTCTTCCTTTCCTCTTTCCAGCCCGTCACCGTGCTGAAGGGCGCTTTCAAAAAAGCCCATGCGGCCGTGAATCCCCGGAAGATCCTGGTGGTAGTGCAGTTCAGCTTTGCCATCATCCTCATCATCTGCACGATCGTCGTGGTGCAGCAGACACAATACGGCCAGGACCGCGAGTCCGGATACGATAAAGGACAACTGGTCTATCATTGGCTGACCGGCGACCTGAACAAGAATTTCCCGCTGATCAAAAGCGAATTGCTAAACTCCGGCATCGCCAGCTCCGTCACCAGGACAGGCTTTCCGCTGACCGATTATTACAGCGACAGCTGGGGATTTCTCTGGCAGGGCAAGGCGGCGGATGATAAGACCGATTTCAACCGCACCAGCCAGGATCAGGGCTTGGTTAAAACGGCAGGACTGAAGATGATCCTGGGGCGGGACATGGACCTGCAGAATTATCCTACCGACTCCAATGCCATGATCCTGAATGAAACCGCTGCCAGGGCGATGGGATTTAAAGACCCCATCGGGCAGATCGTAACGGACGGCGACCAGAAATATCATGTCGTCGGTGTGATCAAAGATTTCATTATGGACTCGCCCTATGACATCACCAGGCCGACGCTGATCGAAGGCGCCCGGTCCGGGTTCAATGTGATCAATATCAATCTGACTGCGGGCAATGCCTCACGCAATGTCGAAAAGGTCGCGCAGATCTTCAGACGGTACAATCCCGATTATCCCTTCGAATATCATTTTGTGGATGATGACTACGCCCGGAAATTCAGCAGCACCAAGAGCACGGCCCTGCTCATCGGCCTTTTCGCGGGGCTCACGATCCTTATCTCCTGCCTGGGGCTTTTCGGCCTGGCCGCCTATATGGCCGAGAACCGGATCAAGGAGATCGGCGTAAGAAAGGTATTGGGCGCTTCGGTGTTCGGGATTACCGCTTTATTATCGAAGGACTTTCTTTTCCTGGTGATCATATCGCTGCTGATCGCCTCGCCCATCGCCTGGTATGCCATGCATCTCTGGCTGGAAGGATATGCCTACCGGATCCATATCGAGTGGTGGGTCTTCGCCCTGGCAGGTATATTATCGGTGGCGATCTCCCTGCTCACCGTGAGCTACCAGGCCATCAGGGCGGCCATTGCCAACCCGGTAAGGAGTTTAAGATCGGAATGAACCGCCCCACATCGCTGACGCTTCCAGGATCAGCCGTGCCCTCTCACGTCTTCTTGCTCAGAATAGCCGTGCGCATCGCTGACGCTTCCAGGATCAGCCGCGTCCTCACGCGTCTTCTGATCGAATGAGCGGGGGTAATCCCCGCGCCCGCCGCGCGCACCGTCGCGCCCGATGGGCTGCGTCACCAAAAATTCTGGGCGAAATAGTCCTTCGTCTTGATCCAGCGGACCAGCAGATAGATCAAAAATCCCAGCGGCCCCAGCATGCAGGTGAAGACCAGCACCGGTATGATCAGCCCGTGAGCGATCCGGTATTTTACCGAGTTCCTTTTGATCCAGACGGCGACCATCAGGTCGAAAGCGAGGAAATGCACCCATCCCGCCGTGAGCAGGGCCTTGTTCTGATATATGGACTGGATGCCATCCAGGGAAAAGAATTTGGGAAGGTCGGAGCCCCGGAAATTGGCGAAGTTCAGGCCGGTATAGACCAGGGCCAGCAGGGCGATGATGATGCCGACAACGAACTTATCGGCCCTGGCCCAGAAAGGGCTGGCAACGATAAGGATCAGCCATCCCAGGGCGGCGATGGCGCTGGAAAGGGTGAAGATCGTATCTGGAGTCATATTCATGAGTAATGATTAAATAGTGGTCAGATAGTTGATGGCGGTAAGGGAAGGAAAGAAAAAATAGGCCCCGCCCTTCACCGTGACGAAGCGCTGCAGCCCCGTAATGTATTTATTCACCGGCGTGCCGGGCAGGGTAAAATTCTGTTCGATGCCGGGGGCCGGCTTCTCCCTCACCCCGATGATCGGATCGGGGTCATTATACAGTTGCTTGAATTTCGGGTAATTCGCCCAGGTGTATTGAATGAATTCATATTGCCGCGATATATCGGCGTTGAAGCAGGTGAACAGCAATCCTACTTCTCCTTCCGGCTCGCAATGCAGGGGCGAGCCTTCATAGGGATCACCATAAAGTCTTGCCCTGCGGATGATGCGATGCCGCTTGGACAATTTCAGGGACTCGGCAGGCCCATTGTCCTCAAAACTGTCGCGTGGGTTGGTCCTGCGCAGATGGGAACCGAAGGGACATTTCATTCCTTCCTTGTCCCTGTCCGAATAGCCGAAGTCATCATCGTCGCTGAGGCCGCCCGGATCCTTGTCGGGATATTTCACCACGGGCGCCCCGCTGGGCCAACGCCCCATCATCTTCGAGGCCAGCCTGATGCTCTCTTCCGGGTTCACGGAGCCATCCGCATTCTTCGTCTGGTCATTCAGGAAAGTCCAGTAGCCCTTTACATCCTGCTGCATCTGGCGCATGACCATATACGTTCCATTGCGCCCAAGGTCCTTTTTCCCTGTGCCGGATGCATCGTCCGGCAGGAGCGTAGTGTTACCCTGTTCCTCCGCCAGCAGGGGCGTATCGGGATAGACATTGTATTCGTTCTTATAGCCCATCACGAATTCCCCGGCGTTGACGAAGTCGTTGGCTGGCCCCGCACGGCCGCTGCCCTTGATAATAGGCTGCGAAATGCCATCCCGGAACCCGAAATGTTCTTTGTTCTTGTCCAGGGTCTGCCCGTCGAGCTGGTAGATCTCTTTCAGTCCCCAGGAACCGGGCTCCGGCCTCAACTGCCGGTAATAACCCAGCGCCCGTTCCTTATCGGCGCCGAACACCATCAGCAGGACATGTACCTCTTCATTGGACGGGCCTCGCCAGGTCCATTTCTCCGTTGCGCTGCTGTCCAGATCTCCTAGCAGGCGCTGGCGGTGCGGAGTGGTCATGCCTTCCCGGAATTCACGGGTGAAATGCTGCATATTTTTTTCCTTCATGCCCAGCGCGCGCAGGCCGGCGGCGGTGAAGGCGATATTCAGGCAGTTGCTCTTTTCATGGCGCTCCACATTCGTGATCCGTGCGGCGCATTCGCGGATGAATTTCTTCGCTGCCGTTGCGTCGGTGACGGTGAGCAAAGCGTACCTCGAATACATCATGTGCTTATAGCCGCGCACGATATAACCTTGTATATCGGCGAGTTCCAGTGTTTCCATATTGATGGCTTTTAAAATCTTTGTAAAAATTGCTGGGCCTTCTTTTCGGACAGCTCCTGCATGAGCTCGTTCCGGATATAGCTGTTGTTCATTACGTTCTTGATGGAAAGATGCGGATATGCGCAATACCAGATCGCCGTGGGCGCCTGGTAGTAGCGGCTCCAGGCCAGGAAATGTTCCTCATCGTAGGCGCCTCCCGTGAAAAGGAATCGGGTCCTGGGGAAATTGACCGTATTGCTCCAGATCCCCGTCAGCCCCCATCCCGACTTGTCGATAAAATCCCCGAGGTATTGCTGCCAGCTCCCATCGAAATTACTGAAGAAGAGCATGCGCTTGTTATCGTCGATCATTACCCACCTGGCAAAGTGAATGGTGGGGATGCCCATCAGCTTGCCGCTGACAAATAGATTTTTGATCAGGGATTTGGCGAAGAGCATCAGGCCCTGTAAAGTGATGACCCTCATTTTAGCCGGCTTCATGATCAGCACCTGGGTGAACTGGTTCTGGTTCTCCAGGTCCTCATATTCTTCCAGCTTCCTGACATGCGCCTCGTCGATCTGGCTGGGCGTGAGGCCGAGCGGCTTATCGCTGCGCTCGTACAGGAAATGGATCAGCAGGATCCAGATAAGGATCAGCGGGGACAGCACCAACAGGATGATGCCCAGCAGCGCCATGCCCAGCCATTTGATCCTGGGCAGGGGCACTGGCGTCTTCGCCCACTGGAATTCCGGTCTTGCCGAGATCTCCGCCTTGATCTTCGTATGGATGTCGACGGCAGAAAGGTTTGTCCAGTTCCCTTTATGAATGAAATTCCAGATATAATTCCTTAGTTCGCTCTCCTGCCTGACCTCGGGCAGCGCCCTGCCGGGTGCGCCGACAAAGGAAGCGGCCATCTTCACCCGCCAGCGCCGTAGGTATTCCTTCCTGCTTTCCGCCGTCCGGGCTCCGGGCGCGGGATATTCCTTGCAGCAGGAATACATATTGTCGATCAGATCCGGGCAGCCCGATACCAGTCCCATCAGGTGATCGTCCTCGCTGCCATCGAAATCGGAGGAGAACACCAGTCTTGCGCCGATATGCGTTCCTGCTTTTGTATCGGCCTCTTCGGGCTCCAGCAGGATCCAGCGGGCATAATGGATATTGCCCAGCGTCTCGAACGGCTCCTGCAAACCCTTTTCCAGGTCCTGCCGGATGCTTTTCAGATAAGCATCGAGCCGGTCATGCGACCCGTGTATCACCGGGGTTACCAGGGTCATGGGATTTTGGCGTATCATATTTATATCACGAGTTTTTTCCTTTTATCCGCGCCCGCCGAATGCCACTACAAAATTATTCGGGAAGGGCCCTTCCTGCAATCCCGTTCCCCTGCCAGCCCTTCCGGCCTCACGCCGGACATCCCGAAGCCGGAGTATGGCGGCCACGAACTCGGAAATGGTCACGGCATTGATATATTTTCCATAGCATTCATGCAGGGCATAGCCATAGTTCATATAGACGGCGTCCCGTTCGGGGTTGAACTTACCCGGATCGGGGAATGCGGCGGGGTCCATCATCGCGGCGGCCGTCAGCGCAAAGACAATGCTTTTTGCAGGGATGATATATTCCTTGTCCCCCTTGCCTTTAAGGGTCTGGCGCCGCTCACTGTAACGGATCACGCCGGGCTGTGCGGGGTTGAAGCGCAGGGCCTCGCTCACATATCCATACATCTTCTTCATGTCTCCCTGCTCCGCGCAGGCGATCGCTCCTTTCAGGATATCGGGGCGGTTGAACAATTCATCCAGCACCAGGATCACCGCTTTATTGGTCGTTTCCAGGATGCCCGTGATCAGCCCGCCCATATTGCGTTGCAGCATGTCGTCATCAAACCATTCATTGCCCGGCTCCTTTTGCAGGCAGATGAGCCGGTGCAGCACGTTATCCTCCAGCTGCTGCCCATCCTTCAAAGCCTGTTTCCTGTCTTTGATCAGCTGGATCAGCCAGGCCTTCCGCTGATCGGCCGCGTCCACCGCCGCCTGGTGCCTGGCCGCATTGCCGGTGAAATTCAGGAAGAGGTCGTAGAAGAGGGCCCGCAGCCAATTCTTCATGATCTCCTCCGTCGGGCCCGGCACCCCGAAATAATGATCGATGAATCGGACCAGCACCACACGACACAGGCTATCGGCAACGTCGACCTTGCCATGAGCCTGAGCCCGGGCGAGGATCTCTTCCGTGGAATTGCGGATATAGACACGGATCGTGTCCAGGTCTTCGCGTTTGGCAGACCTGCGTACCAGGTTCCTCTCCCTGTCGAACTGCGGGTTCATCCGGTCCATCCCCAGGAAGAAAGCCCCTTTCTGGCGCGCCATTTTCCGGCCGTTGATCTCTTCGATGGTGAAGTCCTCATCTCTTTCCATCAGTTCCACCAGCAGATCGTTCTTATTGACGGTCACGAGTTTCGTGGGCCAGATCTTCAGAATGGGATAATGTCGCTGAAGCCAGCTGAACAAGCCCGTTTTCCTGCGGGCCATCGCCAGGCCGATCTGCTCGCCCATTCTCCCGAAGACATTT
>Ga0137404_10003482_pt1 | contig 10507 bp, 8 predicted proteins | sample CZOMad2_1_16fung_FD_108285 | JGI IMG/M metagenome (GOLD analysis project Ga0137404, IMG submission 108285) | Vadose zone soil fungal communities from Angelo Coast Range Reserve, California, USA - CZOMad2_1_16fungal (Illumina Assembly) | ecosystem: Environmental > Terrestrial > Soil > Vadose zone... | reverse complement strand
GTACGCCGCGCCGGAAGGCAACAAGGCGCCGCCGCTCTGGATCCGCGGCCTCCTCATCCTGACCTGCACCGGCGTCAGCTTCGCGCACGGTTCGAACGACGGCCAGAAGGGCATGGGCCTGATTATGCTGATTCTGATCGGCACCGTGCCGACGGCTTACGCGTTGAACCGCGCCCTGCCGGAATCGCAGGTGGCGCAGTTCCAGAAAACATCGGCCGCGGCCTCCACCGTGATTGCCGCCAAGGGCGCCGGCCATAGCATCATTGGCGATCCGCGCCCGGCGGTGACCCAATATGTCTCCCAGCACACGATCAGCGAGGGTACCTATCCTTCGCTCGCGGTTCTGGTGAAGGACGTCGGCGACCAGGTGCAAAAGTACGGCACGCTCGACAAGGTGCCTGCCGAAGCAGTCGGCAATACCCGTAACGACATGTATCTCACCTCCGAGGCGATCCGGTTCCTGATGAAGGACAAGGAAAGCACACTCAGCAAGGAAGATGTCAGCGTGCTCAACGCCTATAAGGGCTCGCTCGACAGCGCCACCAAATTCATCCCGACCTGGGTGAAGATCGCGGTTGCGATCGCGCTTGGCCTCGGCACCATGATCGGATGGAAGCGCATTGTGATCACCGTCGGAGAGAAAATCGGCAAGTCGCATCTGACCTACGCCCAGGGCGCCTCCGCCGAGCTGGTCGCCGCCGCCACTATCGGAGCGGCAGACATGTTCGGCCTGCCGGTCTCGACCACGCATGTGCTGTCGTCCGGCGTCGCCGGAGCGATGGCGGCCAACGGATCGGGGCTGCAGGTGGCTACTATTCGTAACATGGTGATGGCGTGGGTCCTGACACTGCCAGCCGCCATCATGCTGTCAGGCGCGTTATATGTATTGTTTTCGCGCCTGTTCTGAAGCAGTCGAGGCCGCCGCGATGAGCGGCGGCCTCGGCTGCAACAGAAATGTCATTCCATCAGCGGCGTTGGGAAATGCGCGGACTCGCATGCCTGAACGAATGCATTGTCGGTCTTGCAGGCGTACCTCGTGAGCCCCGGCGTTCGGCCGAACCAAGCGGTGTCCGATGCAGGCTGAAACGTCAGTCGCTGACGCTCTCACCAGCGATGATACGGCGCGGTCACCGAATGCGACCGCGCCGATCCCGGGCCTGGTTTGGGCGTTTCGTATCCGTTCCGACGGCAGTTCGGAATCGCTGCCAATCGACAAGCCGATTGCGCCTGCTCATGATGGCTTGCTCTGGCTGCACTTCAATCTGGCCGACGCGCGGGCGCTGCAGTGGCTGACATCTGCGGGCCTTCAAGCGCCGGCCCAGGCCCGGGCGCTGCTGTTGTCGAAGGACACCTATCAGCAGCTTCACACCACCGATGACAGCGTATACGGCGTCATTTCCGACCTGCTGCGCGACATCGCCGAAGCGACCGAGGAGACCGGTTACCTGCGTTTCGTCATGACCGAGCGGCTGTTGGTCAGTGGTCGGCATCATGCGCTATGCGCCGTCGATGCCACCCGCCGCGCCCTCGAAGACGGGTATCGCATCGAGAGTGTCGCGGCGCTACTTGAAACAATCGTCGAAAATGTCGCGGATACGATGGATCGCATCGCCGACCGCATCGCCCGATCGCTCGATGAAATAGAGGAACAGGTGCTGTCGGACGATGCAGTCGATTTGCGCCAGGGCCTGGGCCGGTTGCGCCGCACATGCGTGCGCCTGCACCGGCAGTTATCGGGACTGCGAATTGTGTTTCACCGTCTTGAGCAGAAGAACGTCAATGATCTGAAGCCGGCCTTGCAACTTCGCGCCGGCAAGCTTGCCCAACGCCTCGATGGTCTCGATCACACCGTCGTCGAGATGCGCGAGCGCAGCCGCTTGCTGCAGGAAGAACTCCATCTGAAGATCGAACAGCAGGGCAATAACAGCCTTCGGGTGCTTTCGGTCTTGACGGCAATACTGATGCCGCCGACGCTGGTTACGGGCATTTTCGGCATGAACACCAAGGGCCTGCCGTTTACGGATCTCGATACCGCTTTCTTGTGGGCATCGCTGTTGATGGTACTGTCTTCGTTCGCCGCTTACCTCATTATGAAGCGCATCGGTATCATCAGGTAGTTTGAGCCTGGTCGTGAGGCGGAACCACCGCGAATGTCGTCGTTGCGCAGATTGGTGATAGCAGCCGGGTATTTCGCGAGCGCCACAGCGACCACGGCAGCATTCGCCGGCGCCAAGGACGAAAGCGCGGCCGAATGGCTCGCTCCGAAATGGCTCAACGAATGGCATGACGGACTTGCCGCCAAGGGTCTGAATTTCGGCGCAACCTATATCGGCGACAACATCGGCAATGTGTCGGGCGGGACTTCGCGTGGCTTCATCCATCTTGGCCGCTTCGATTTCTCTGTCGATGCCGACCTCGAAAAACTGGTCGGCTGGACCGGGGGCCGGATTTTTGCCAATATTTACGAGATCTACGGTCGCGGACTGACCCGCAACTACATCCACAACCTGGCGACCATCAGTGAGATCGAAGCGCTGCCCGAAGCGCGGCTCTATACGGCGTATTTCGAGCAGGGCTTTTACAACAATGCGCTGAATATCAGGGTCGGCCAGCAAGCGGCCGATGTCGAGTTCTTCGATAGCCAGACCGACGATCTGTTCATCAATGGGACATTCGGTTGGCCCGCCATCAAGGCCACCAATCTTCCGGCCGGCGGTCCGGCGCCGCCGATCGCGGTGCCTGGCATTCGCGTCAAGGCCGCCGTGTCGGACAAGATCACCGTCTTCGGAGCGGTATTCAACGGCAATGCGGCGCGACCTGGAGACGGTGACCCGCAGCTTCGCGACAATCACGGTTTGGCGTTTCGCGTCAACGACGCGCCATGGATCATCGGGCAGGTCCGCTGGGATTACGATATCGACATCGGCGGCCGTCCGCTCGCCGGCAACTTTACGCCGGGAGCCTGGCAGCATTTCGGACAGTTCGACGATCAGCGCTTCACCGCGCAGGGCCTGTCGATCGCTGACCCGAGCGGAACCGGCATCGCGGCAAAGCTTCGCGGCAACTTCGGAATCTTCGCGGTCGTCGAGCAGACGCTCTATCGACCAGCGTCAGTAACCGAGAAGGGCGTTTCAGCGTCATTGCCGGGAGTGACCGCTTTTGGCCGGATCGCCTATAGCCCACCGGATCGAAACTTGATCGACCTTTATCTCGACGGCGGCATCGGCTTCGTTGGTTTTGTCCCCGGCCGTCCCCTCGACCGGTTCGGGATGGCAGTAGCCTACATGCGGATTTCGGGCGCCGACCGAAATCTCGATCGCGACGCCCAGTTCTTTGGCGGCCTGCCGAGCCCCGTGCGAAGCAATGAGACCCTGCTGGAGCTCATATACGAGGCGCATATCAAGCCAGGCTGGCTGCTGGCGCCATATTTTCAATATGTGTTTCGACCATCCGGCGGCATCCCGAATCCGACAGATCCTGGCAGTCTATCACGGATCGGCGACGCCGCCGTGTTCGGGCTGACAAGCACGCTCAAATATTAAAAGTGCATCCGCGCAGCGGTGCCGTCGATCGCATACAGACAAAGCGAATCAGGGACTCTCCGTTTCGGTGTCCGTACTCCAGGCAATTTCTGACGATCGCGTGAGACAACGTTGCAGGTTTCGTCGTCACGCCGCCACGTCCCACAGCCGTGGTGAGCCTCGCAGCAGGACGCTGCGGCCTTTGGGCGTGATGATCGGGCAATCATCGGTCATTGCCGCAAGTTGCAGCGCGACGAGACTCTCGACAACGAATCGATTCAAGATACGGCGTTCCGCTGCGGGCAGACGAAGCGCCTTCAGCGTTTCCCATTGATCCGGCGCAAGGTCGTAGTCGAATTCCGTGTTCATGATACCTCGAAGACGCTGGTTTTTCGCGCGTGTCTTACGAGGACATCGTGAACGGGATGCGACCACAATGCGTCGGGATCTTTATTGGGTGGGAAAAGCGCTTTGGAAGCGCTGTAAATCTCGAAATAACCGGTAACGCGGCTATCACATCAACGTGTCAATGGATGCGTCGTATTTAGCTCGCAACGGGCGATACGAGATCGTCAATCCTGATTGGAAAACGACGCACCCGGATTCCTGTCGCATGCCAGACCGCGTTGGCGATCGCGCCGGCCGAGCCGGTGATGCCGATTTCACCGACGCCCTTGATGCCGAGCGCGTTTACGTGGGGATCGTATTCGTCGATCATCAGCGCCTCCAGGCTCGGCACATCGGCGTTCACCAGGACGTGGTACTCCGCAAGGTCGGCGTTGAGCGTCCGGCCGGAGCGGCGATCGATGACAGCTTGCTCGTGCAGCGCAAATGACACGCCCCAAATCATGCCGCCATAGATCTGACTGCGGACGAGACGAGGATTGATGATTCGTCCCGCGGCGAAAGCGCCGACCAGGCGGGTGACGCGGATTTGACCGAGATCGGGGTCGACCTTGACCTCGGCGAACACGGCTCCGTGCGCATGCATGGCGTAGATGGATTGCGCCGCAGGGTCCGCGGCGCCCTTGCCGCGGGCTTCGATCTGCGTGAGACCGGCGCGACCGAGGATATCGGCATAGCTCTCGCTTCTCATTTCATCGTCGCGACGGAACAGGCGGCCGTCGCGCGCGACCACACCTGCATTGCCCGCGCCAAACAAGGGCGAGCGCTCGTCGCCGGTGGCGAGATCGGCGAGTTTGGCGATGACCGCGCCACCCGCATGGTGGATCGCCATGCCGGCGGTGGCGGTATGGGCCGAGCCGCCGGCGATGCCCGCGTCGGGCAGATCTGATGTCCCCGACTTGAACTCCACCTGATCGATGTCGAGCCCGAGCCCGTCGGCGGCGATCTGGGCGAGCGCGGTCCAGGCGCCCTGACCCATGTCGTGGGCTCCGATCTCCATCAGGCCGGAGCCATTGCTTCGCACCACCGCGCGCGCCTCGGCGGCAAACATCAGCGCCGGAAAGGTTGCGGTGCCGATTCCCCAGCCGACCAGCAGGCCGGCCTCGTCACGCATCTTGCGTGGCTCAAGCGGTCGTTTTGACCAGCCGAAGCGTTCGGCGCCTTGCGCGTAGCATTGGCGCAGCGCCTTCGAGGAGAACGGCTTGCCGGAAATCGGTTCGACCTCGGCGTAGTTCTTGATGCGGAAGGCGAGGGGGTCCATCGCGCAGGCCCATGCCGCTTCGTCGATCGCACTTTCAAGCGCGATCGAGCCGGTTGCCTCACCGGGAGCGCGCATGAACAGCGGCGTGCCGGTGTCGATGCGGACCGCCTCATGCGAGGTGGCAATCGCCGGGCTCGCGTAAAGCGTATGCGAGGCGTCGGCCGCCGGCTCGAAGAAATCGTCGAATGTGCTCGTCGCGATCCTGGCGTGATGATCGATCGCGGTCAGCAAGCCGTCGCCATCGAGGCCGATGCGAAGCCGCTGGCTGGAGGCCGAACGATGGCCCACCGGTCCGTACATGTGTTCACGGCGCAGCACGAGTTTCACGGGCTTGCCGACCAGCCGCGCCGCCAGGATGCCGAGCACCTGCGGCCCGGACATCAGGCCTTTTGAGCCGAAGCCGCCGCCGAGGTACGGGCTGCGAATATGGATATTGTCAGGTGAAATGCCGAACAGTCCCGCGAGCCGCCCCTGGGCGATGGCCATGCCCTGGCTCGGCGTATCGATCGACAGCGTATCGCCATCCCACGCCGCGACGATCGCGTGCGGCTCCATCGCATTGTGGTACTGGGTGGGTGTTTCATAGGTCGCATCGATGCGCCGCGAGGCCGCCACCAGACCTGCCTCCACATCGCCACGCCGCATTTCGGATGGGTTGCCGATCCCAACGGCGGGCGGCACGAAACTTTCGCCGGCATCCAGACCGACGCGGGCCGGCAGCACGTCGTATCGGGGCGACAACAGTGCCGCGCCTTCCGTCGCTGCCTCCAGCGTCTCGGCGATCACCACGGCGATCGGCTGGTTCGCGTAACGCACCTGGTCGTTTTGCAGCACGTCGAGCCGGAACATGAAGGGGTTGGTCTTGGCGTCCGGATCCTCCGCGAGCGCCGGCCTGTTGGCAGAGGTCATGACCTCGACGACACCAGGGTGGTTGCTGGCCGCCTGCACATCAAGGAAGCTGACGCGACCGCGCGCGATGCTGCTGACTGCGAGAACGGCGTGAAGCATTCCAGGCGGGTGGTTATCCGCGGCGTAGCGCGCTTCGCCCCTGACCTTGAGGACGCCTTCGCGACGGGTCAGCGGCTGGCCGATATTCGAGCCATGCCGGGCATGGGCCGGAGCTCGGGTAAGGCTGATCTCAGGCATGATGCAAGGCTCCAGGAACGGATGAGAAAGGGGAGGCCGGAAGAGCCGGAATGCGCTGTGGCGTTCCCGCCGCGGCCAGCATCAGGGCACGCACCAGGATCCGCTGCGCGAGCTCGATCTTGAATTGGTTGTCGCCGGAGGGTTTGGCGTCGACCAGCGCCGCCATCGCCGCGCGGCGGAAGACGGCGGGATCGGGGCTGGCCCCCGCCAGGATATCTTCCGCCGGGCGGGCCCGCCACGGTTTGGCGGCAACTCCGCCAAGGGCGAGCCGTGCATCCCGGATTGTGCCTTGTTCGATCCGCAGGGCCGCGGCGGCCGATACGACGGCGAAGGCGTAGGAGGTCCGCTCGCGAACTTTCAGGTAGCGTGCATGCTGCGCAAATGCGCGAGCCTCGCTTGGCAGCCGCAGGGCGACGATCAAATCACCAGGCTCGAGGGCGCTTTCTCGTTCGGGCGTGTCGCCAGGGAGCCGGTGAAGTGTCTCCACCGCAACCTCGCGCCGGCCGGTTCTGCCCTCGATTTCCACAACGGCGTCGAGGGCGACCAGCGGCACGCAGAAATCCGACGGATGGGTGGCGATGCAGGCTTCGCTCCAGCCGAGTACGGCGTGCAATCGATTCTCGCCGTCGCGGGCGTCGCAACCCGCGCCCGGTTCGCGCTTATTGCAGGCGCTGGCGGGATCGTAGAAATACCCACATCGCGTCCGCTGCAGCAGATTGCCGCCGACCGTCGCGGCATTGCGAAGTTGCGCCGATGCGCCGGACAGAAGCGCCTCGGCCACGGCCGGATAGGACTTGGCGAAATCGGCATCGTGCGCGAGATCGGCGTTGCGAACCAGCGCGCCGATGCGGATGCCGCCATCGGGCAGTCGTTCGATGCGATCGAGTCCGGGCAGACGCGTGACGTCGACGAGACGGTTCGGACGTGCGATTCCGCCTTTCATCAGGTCGAGCAGATTGGTCCCGGACGCGAGATATGCGGCGCCCGGTTCGGCCGCGGCCGCGATGGCGCCGGAGATGGTCGTGGGTCTGACGTAGTCGAAGGTCTTCATGCGGTGCGCCTCTGGTCGGCCTCGACGAGGCTTACGATGACCTGTGCGTCCAGCACCGCCTCCGTAATTCCGGAATAAGCCCCGCAGCGGCAGAGGTTTCCGCTCATGCCTTCGCGTACGCGTTCCGGGTCATCCCCGGCTTGCCCTTCCCGGATCAGGCCAATCGCGCTCATGATCTGACCGGGCGTGCAGAATCCACACTGGAGGCCGTCATGCGCGATGAAAGCGGCCTGGACGGGATGCAATTGGTCGCCGCGAGCGACGCCCTCGATGGTGAGGATGTCGGCGCCGTCATGGCTGACCGCCAACGCCAGGCACGAATTGATCCGTCGCCCGTCCACCAGAACCGTACAGGCGCCGCATTGGCCACGGTCACATCCCTTTTTGGTTCCTGTCAGGTGCAGACGCTCGCGCAGAAGATCCAGCAGCGTGACGCGAGGGTCTTCGAGTTCGACATCCCGCCGCACACCGTTGACGGTGAGGCCGATAGAGAGATTCATGCAGGGGCTCCGATCAATGCTACGGTCAAACTAGGATCGCGCCGCCGGGCTGATCGCCAGGCACGTCCGCGTTGGGTGCTGATCGACATATACGGAGGCATCCTCCGTTTATCAAGACAAAGACGACCGCAGCATGATGCGGAAAAAGCGGAATTGGTTTTCCGAAAAGATCATGCTCAAACAAAGAGATGAGATCAAAATCCGATTCAATCTAACCAGATCGTGATCTAGAATAATCGGATGGCAGCTCGGTCCGCAGAACCTGTTCGCAAGCCCCGCGCCGACGCGATCCGCAATCGCGAGAGGGTGTTGGAGGCAGCCAAGGCCGTCTTCAGCGCCGGCGGTCCGGAGGCGAGCCTCGAGGCGGTGGCAAGATGCGCCGGCGTCGGCATCGGAACGCTGTACCGCCACTTCCCGACGCGCGAGGCCTTGTTTGAGGCGGTCTATCGGCGCGAGGTGCAGCAGCTCAGCGAGTTGGCGGAGCAATTGAAGAGCGAGGCCGACCCGGTTGACGCGTTGCGGCGCTGGCTGCGATCCAATGTCGAGTTCGTCGCGACGAAGAAGGGCATGTCGGCCGCGCTGGCGCTTGCGGTGCAAAGCTCGTCGGAACTCACTGCCTTTTCGTTCGATCGCCTGACGAAAGCGGTCGGTGCCTGCTGGCCCGCGCCGTCGCCGCCGGCGAGATACGTTCCGACATCAGCCCTGAAGATCTTCTGCGGGCCCTGGTCGGCATGTGCTACCTACATGACCAGCCCGGCTGGCAAAAGAGCGTCGTGCGGCTGCTCGATGTCTTTGTCGACGGCCTTCGCGTGCAAACCAGCGCCGACAGAGCGACGGTTGCGCCCCGCAACGGCGCCACAAAGAGCGTGACGGGGAAGCCTCGGCGGCAGGGATCGCCTGACAGCCGCAAGTAAATTTGGGGAAAAAATCCTCGTTGACTACCTATTTGGACTGATCTCGCTCTCGCCCGACTTCTTCCTCAAGCTACTTTCAGGAAGTCGTGGCTCTCGAGAAGTTGTGCAACCGCACGCAGGCTGATGCTCAAGGTCTTCACCAGCGCGATTGGCGACCCCGGTTGGTGCCCGTTCGCTGCAACTGGAGTGACGAAAGATGAGTCCACCGGTCAGTGATTTCATCGCGACGGAAGCGCGCCTTGGCGCTCACAATTACGAGCCGCTCGGCGTCATTCTGTCGCGCGGCGAAGGCGTCTGGGTGTGGGATACCCAAGGCAACCGCTATCTCGATTGCCTCTCGGCCTATTCGGCGGTGAACCAGGGCCACTGCCATCCGAAGATCCTGGCCGCCATGGTGGAGCAGGCGGGGCGGCTGACATTGACCTCCCGCGCCTTCTACAACGACCAACTGGCTTCCTTCTACGAGCAGATCGCTGAGCTTACCGGCTCCCACAGGGTGCTGCCAATGAACAGCGGTGCCGAGGCGGTGGAGAGCGCGATCAAGTCGGTGCGCAAATGGGGCTACGAGGTGAAGGGCGTGCCGGATGGCCTGGCCGAGATCATCGTCTGTGCCGACAACTTCCACGGACGCACCCTCGGTATCGTTGGCTTCAGCACCGACGCTGCGGCACGCGAACATTTCGGACCGTTCGCGCCGGGCTTTCGGATCATTCCCTTCGGCAATACCAAGGCGCTGGAGGAGGCGATCACGCCGAACACGGTCGCCTTCCTCGTCGAGCCGATCCAGGGGGAGGCCGGCGTCATCATCCCACCATCCGGCTATTTCACCAGGGTACGCGAGCTTTGTACCGCGCACGATGTGATGCTGATCCTCGACGAGATCCAGACCGGGCTCGGCCGCACCGGCAAACTGCTGGCAGAGCAACACGATGGCATTGAGGCAGACGTGACGTTACTCGGCAAAGCGTTGTCCGGCGGCTTCTACCCGGTGTCGGCCGTACTTTCGAACAACGCCGTGCTCGGCACCCTGAAACCCGGCCAGCACGGATCGACCTTCGGCGGTAACCCGCTGGCCTGTGCGGTGGCGCGGGCTGCGCTGCGCGTGCTTGTCGAGGAGGGGATGATCGAGAACGCAACCGTGCAAGGCGCGCGCTTCCTCGATGGCCTAAGGAGTATCCGCAGCAACACGATCCGTGACGTGCGCGGACGCGGGCTTATGCTGGCGGTCGAGCTTCACCCGGAAGCAGGCGATGCACGTCGCTACTGTGAGGCACTGCAGAGCAGAGGCATCCTTGCCAAGGACACCCATGGACACACGATCCGCATCGCCCCGCCCCTTGTGATCACCGGCGACCAGGTCGACTGGGCGCTGGAGCAGATCGGAGCCACGTTGAGGCAGGATTTTTCGTGATGGCAATGCTCGGCAATTAAGCGAAAATCCCCTTTCGCGGCATGCTAGATCGCATCCAGCGTGTGAACCCAGGCCTCGGGGTAAAGCGCATAAGCGTCACCTCGCCTTGCCAGCCGCGAGAAGGCCGGGAAATGCAGGTGCATCCCGGCGATCAGGACACCGTCGGTGGAGACGCGGTCGAACATGCGTTTGCGCGAAGCCGCGGCCGCGGCGAGATCGGTATCGAAGGCCATGCCGGCTTCGGGAAACGCGGTTTGCACTTCCGGCACGTGCACCGTGTCGCCCCAGATCATCAACT
>Ga0137404_10003481_pt1 | contig 10509 bp, 9 predicted proteins | sample CZOMad2_1_16fung_FD_108285 | JGI IMG/M metagenome (GOLD analysis project Ga0137404, IMG submission 108285) | Vadose zone soil fungal communities from Angelo Coast Range Reserve, California, USA - CZOMad2_1_16fungal (Illumina Assembly) | ecosystem: Environmental > Terrestrial > Soil > Vadose zone... | reverse complement strand
TGCCAGAGGTCGAGCATCCATTTCCCCGGTCCCGCGGGGATGGTCCACCGCTCCCAGCCGACGGGGAAGGCCGCGCTCAGCCGCTCGATCACGAGACCATCCACCTCGTAGCAACAGGGCCCGATGGAAGGGCCGATGGCCACCACCAGGCCATCCGCGTCGGAGCCTGCCTCCACGAGGCGGTCCACCGCGGCCCGGGCCACCGACTGCACGGTGCCGCGCCAGCCCGCATGGACGGCGGCGAGGCGCCGCCCCGTGGGGTCGTAGATGACCAGCGGCAGGCAGTCGGCGGTGAAGATGGCCAGCGGCAAGTCCTTGCGCTCGGTGAGGAGGGCGTCGGCCTCGCCCAGTCGACCCTCACGCTCCGCCACCAGCACCTGGGATCCGTGGATCTGGCGCGCATAGGCGGGGGCGGCCGCGAGCCCACGCCCGGACAGGAGCGGGCGGGCGGCCGCGGTGAAGGGCGGGCCGCCGTCGGCCGTGTTCCCCACGCCGGGGAAGTGCCGCGTGGTGAACAGATGCGGCAGGCCCGCGCGCTCGAGCAGCGAGGAGGTGAGGTATGGCGGCGCAATCGGCTCGGCTGGCGCGCTCATGCCGCGAAGGGGGCCCCACCGGGAAGAAAGTCCGCCGCCGCCGGAGGCGCGTCCCCCGCCCGCCGCACACCGGCGAGACCTTCCAGCGACTCGAGCCGGAGCGCCCGCGAGGCGCCCGCCGGCAGCGTTTCCAGCCGCGCGAGCAGGGTGTCGAGCATCGGCCAGCCGCCGCCGAGCAGGAGGAGATCGAGCAGCGCCACGGCGCGGGCCGGATCATCCGCCGGCGCGTCGAGCCAGCCCGCGACCAGCGGGTCCCCGGCCTCCCGCTCGGCGGGCCGGGCCGCGATCTTCATCGTCGCGAGACGCGCCGCCAGCGCCGCGTCGTCGCCCACCTGCCCCACGCGCGCCACGACCAGGCGCGGGCGAAGGTCGGCGGGCGTCCAACGCAGCCGGGGGAGCGCCTGCGCGGGCGGCGCGCTGGGCCGAGTCAGGAAGGCGATCATGGCGCGCTCATTCTCTCACGCGCCTTGCCGGCGCTCGTATTCCGGCCCGCGTGACGTACGACGCGCACGCGTCCGCCACGTGGGCGCCGACTCAGTCCGCGGCAGCTTAGTCCGAGGCGGCTAAACTCGCAGGCCGCTAGTCCGCCTGCCGGCGGAGGAAGGCCGGCACGTCCAGATCTTCCTCGACGCCCCCCTCGCCGCCGTCCCCGCGCGCGTCGGGCATCACGCGGCGGCGCCAGGACGCCCCCGGGGCGGGCGCCCGCGAGGGACGCGAGGGCAGATCCACCACCTTGGTGGTGGACGGGCCCGTCTCCACCTTGCGCTCGGTGAAGCCGGTGGCGATGACGGTGATGCGCACCTCGTCCTGGAGCGTCTCGTCGATCACCGCGCCGAAGATGATATTGGCCTCCTCGTGCGCCGCCTCCTGGACGATCTTGGCCGCCTCCTCCACCTCGTGGATGGAGAGATCGCTGCCGCCGGTGAAGTTGATGAGGATGCCCCGGGCCCCTTCGATGGAGGTCTCGTCGAGCAGCGGGCTCGCGACGGCCTTCTGCGCGGCGTCGAGCGCGCGGTTCTGGCCCTTGCCCGTGCCCGCGCCCATGAGCGCCATGCCCATGCCGGACATGATGGTGCGCACGTCGGCGAAGTCGAGGTTGATGAGGCCGGGCACGAGGATGAGATCCGAGATGCCCTGCACCGCCTGGAGCAGCACGGTGTCGGCGACCTTGAACGCCTCCACCAGTGGCGTGCCGCGGTCCACCACGGCGAGGAGGCGCTGGTTGGGGATGCTGATGAGGGTATCCACCACCGCGCGCAGCTCGGCCAGGCCCGTCTCGGCCTGCTGTTGCCGCCGGCGCCCCTCGAAGTGGAAGGGCTTGGTCACCACCGCCACCGTGAGGATGCCCAGATCCTTTGCCACCGCGGCCACCACCGGGGCCGCGCCGGTGCCGGTGCCGCCCCCGAGCCCCGCGGTGACGAAGACCATGTCGGCGCCTTCCAGCACCTGGCGGATCTCGTCGCGGTCTTCCTGGGCGGCGCTCTTCCCCACCTCGGGATTGGAGCCGGCCCCGAGCCCACTGGTGAGCTTGGCGCCGAGCTGGATCTTGTAGGGCGCCGGCGAGGAGCGCAGCGCCTGGAGGTCCGTATTGGCGACGATGAACTCGACGCCGGTGAAGCGTGCCGCCATCATCCGGTTCACGGCATTGGAGCCGCCGCCGCCGAGGCCGATCACCTTGATCTTGGCGACTTCACGCTCCTGGTCGATCTCGAACATCGGGCGCCGTCCGCGTCCTTGCTCCATCCTCGCCTCCTTGCTCTTGGCCACGCGGTTAGAAAAGCTTCGCGAGCCAGTCACGGAGACGATTCCCGAGTGAGCCGTCGGCGCCGTCGATGGGCGCACCGGACCGCTGCCCCCGGGCGCCATACCGCGCCAGGCCCACCGCAGTCGAATATATCGGACTGTGCACCACATCCGCCAGTCCTCCGACGTCGCCGGGGAGGCCCCGGCGCACGGGGAGGTCGAAGATCTGCTCGGCGAGCTCTGGAACCCCCTGCATGATGGACGTCCCGCCCGTCACCACCACCCCTCCCGCCGCCACGTCCTGGAGGCCGGCACGGGTCAGATCCCGGGCGATCAGGGTGAAGATCTCCTCCACCCGCGGCTGGATGATCTCGGACAGGATCTGGCGCGAGAGCTGGCGCGGTTTGCGCCCGCCCACGCTCGGCACGTCGATGGTCTCGTCCTCCCGCACCAGCGCGGTCAGCGCGCACCCATAGCGCTTCTTCAGCTCCTCCGCGTCGGACGTTGGCGTACGGAGCCCAACCGCGATGTCATTCGTGATGTGGTCGCCGCCCAGGGGAAGAATGCCGGTGTACCAGATGGCGCCGTCGCGGAAGAGGGCGGCGTCGGTGGTGCCCCCGCCCAGGTCCACCAGGAGAATGCCCAGCTCCTTCTCCTCCGGGGAGACCACCGCTTCCGAGGAGGCCAGCGGCTCCAGCACGATGTCCTGCACCGCGAGCCCGGCGCGGTTCACGCTCCGGATCACGTTCTGCACCGAGGTGACGGCGCCCGTGACCAGGTGCACTTCCACCTCGAGCCGCACGCCCGACATGCCCACCGGCTCCTTGACTCCGTCCTGGTCGTCCACCACGAACGTCTGGGGGAGCACGTGGATGATCTCGCGGTCCGGGGGCAGGTTGACGGCCTTGGCCGCTTCCAGGGCCCGGTCCACGTCGGCCTGGCTCACCTCGCGGAGCTTGCCCGACACCGCCACCACCCCACGGCTATTGATGCCGCGGATGTGCCCGCCCGCGATCCCCGCCACCACCGACGCGATCTCCACGCCCGCCACCTGCTCGGCCTCGGCCACCGCCTGCTTGATCGACTCCACGGTGGAGTCGATGTTGACCACCACGCCCTTGCGCAGGCCTCGCGAGGGACTGACGCCCACCCCCACGATGTCGAGTCCGCCCGCCGGCGTCGCCTCCGCGAGCACGCAGCAGATCTTGGTGGTGCCGACGTCGAGGCCCGCGATGACCGCGCGTCCCTTCGCTCTACCCATGCGCCTCCTCAGCGGACAGCGGGTTTGAGTACGACCTGATCGCGGAAGCGGAGATCGATGGCGCTCACCGGCTGGCCCGAGGAGGCCACCTGGGCGAGCACGCCGGCGAGGCGCGGGATGCGGGAGTCCCACTCCTCCGAGCCCAGGCGTACCTCGATCCCGTCCACCGTGTAGAGCACGGGGCCGTCGCTCCGGCTCACGTCCACCTCGGAGATCTGTCCTAGCAACGGGCTCCCGGCGCGCAGCAGCGTGCGGATGAGCTGGACGCCGGTGAGCAGGCGCTCGGAGGGCGCCCGGGAGGCGGCGGCGAGCTCCTCCGGGCTCAGGCCGCTGATCACGGGCAGAGACGGCGCCACCGCATGGGCTTCGCGCGCGACCGGCATCCCGTTCTCGTCGATCCAGTGCAGGCGCCCCGCGTGCACGAGGGTGAAGGGCCGACGCTCCTCCACCACCAGGGTGACCCGGTTCGGGAAGGCGCGGATCATCTCCGCGCGCCGCACCGCGCTCAGCGCCTCCACCCCCGCCACCGCCGCGGCGGGATCGAGCCGCCAGAGGTTGACGCCGCGCCGGATGCCGGAGGCGGCGATGATCTCCTCGGCGGCGAGCCGGCTGGCTCCGCGCACCTCCACCTCGGCCACCGCGAAGCGCGGCGAGGTGAGGAGCCAGCGCGCGCCCAGGGCACCCGCCCCCGACAGCGCGAGGACGACCACCGCGGCCAGCGCCACCGGGACCAGGCGGCGCGCGCGCCGGGCCACGCGCCGGCGGCGGTCGACGCGCTGATGCCCGACGAGCGATCGGCGCTCGCCCCAGTCCTCGAGCTCGTGGTCGAGGCGGCGCGGCGACAGCACGGAGAGGCGGCCCATGGTCTGGCTCCCTAGCCTTCGCCGAGCACGCGGATCTCGGGCTCGAGCCGGATCCCGAAGTGGTTCTGCACCCGTTCGCGGGTGAGCTCCATGAGGGCCATGACGTCCGCGCCCATGGCGCTCCCCCGGTTGACGATGAAGTTGACGTGCTTGGCCGAGATCTCCGCCCCGTTGAGCCGCTTGCCCTTGAGCCCGACCTTCTCGATCATCCGCGCGGCCGTCTCGCCGGGCGGGTTCTTCCACACGCAGCCCACCGAGGCCAGCGCCAGCGGCTGGGTGGACTTCTTCTGCTTGAGCCGCAGCTTGATGTCGCGCTGGATATCGGCATAGGGCCGCCGCTGCAGGCGCAGCCGCGTGCCGATGAGCACCGCGCCCGGAGGCGCGGCGAAGGACCGGCAGCCGTAGGCCCCGGCCCCCGGCTTGTACTCCCCCAGCGTGCCGTCGGCGTGGAGGAAGTAGACGGCGGAGACGAAGTCGCCGATCCAGCCGTCCAGCGTGCCCGCGTTCATCGCCACCGCGCCGCCGATGGTGGCGGGGATGCCGACCAGGCACTCGAGCCCCCCGAGGTTCAGCGCCGCCGCCTCGCGGATGAGGGCGGACAGGCTCACGCCCGCGCCCGCCACCGCCTCCTCGCCGTGGAACTCGGCGCGTCCCAGACAGCCCTCGAGCTTCAGCACCACGCCGCGGACGCCGCGATCGCGCACGAGGAGGTTGTTGCCGCCGCCCACCACGGCCACCGGCAGCTGCTCCTTGTCCGCGAAGGCCAGGGCCAGGCGGATGTCTTCCACGTCCTGCGGCACGATGAAGAAGTCGGCCGGCCCGCCGATGCGCAGGGACGTGTGGAAGCTCAGGGGTTCCTTGAAACGCACCTCGCCGCGGATCTCTCCGAGCATGCGCTATCTCCTCGCGGGCCGGTCGCCCGGTGCGCCCAGACGGGCGAGCACCTCGGCGCCCAGCGCGCCTACATCACCGGCTCCAAGGGTCAGCACGAGATCCCCGGAGCGCGTGGATTCGCACAGAAAGTCGACAATCGCCGCGCGATCGCCGTTCATGTAGCGCACGTCCCGATGGCCGTGGGCGGCGATGCCCTCGGCGAGATCGCGCGCGTGCACCCCCGGCAGGGGCGCCTCGCCGGCTCCATAGATATCCATGACCACGAGGACGTCCGACTGGTAGAAGGCGGTGAGGAACTCCCCCCAGAGGTGCTGCGTGCGGCTGTAGCGATGCGGCTGGAACACCGTGATGACGCGCCGGTCGTACCCTGCCTTGGCGGCGGCGAGGGTGGCGCGGATCTCGGCGGGATGGTGGCCGTAGTCGTCGACCACGAGGACGCCGCGGACTTCCCCGCGGATCTGGAAGCGGCGCTGCACGCCGCGGAAGCCGGCGAGCGCGCGGGCGATGACGTCGAAGGGCAGCTCGAGGTCGAGCCCCACCGCGATGGCGGCCAGCGCGTTGAGCACGTTGTGGCGGCCGGGCACCTCCAGCGCCACCGCGCCGAGGAGGTGGCCGCGCTGCACCACCTCGAAGCGGGAGGTCGTCCCCGCGAACTCCAGCCGCCGCGCGGTGAGGTCCGCGCTGGACTCGAGCCCATAGGTGATCACGCGCTTGTCCACCCGCGGGATCATCTGCTGGATGTTCGGCTGGTCCAGGCAGAGCACGGCGGCGCCGTAGAAGGGCACCTTGTTCACGAAGGTGAGGAAGGCGGCGCGGATGGCGTCGAGATCCGTGTAGTAGTCGAGGTGCTCGGCGTCGACGGTGGTGACGACGGCGATGGTGGGGGAGAGCTTGAGGAAGGAGCCGTCCGACTCATCCGCCTCCGCCACCAGGAACTCGCCCTGCCCCAGCCGCGCGTTGGCCCCCAGCCCGAGGATGCGCCCGCCCACCACCACGGTGGGATCGAGCTCCCCCGCCCCCAGCACCGCCGCCACCATGGAGGTGGTGGTGGTCTTGCCGTGGGTACCGGCGATGGCGATGCCGTACTTGAGGCGCATCAGCTCGGCCAGCATCTCCGCGCGGGGAATCGCCGGCACGCCCCGGAGCCGGGCCGCCTGCACCTCGACATTGTCGCGGGCCACCGCGGAGGAGTACACGACCACGTGGGCCCCGTCGGCATGGGACGCCTCGTGGCCGATGAAGACCTTGGCCCCCAGCCGCTCCAGGCGCTCCACCGCCTCGCCGCGCCGCGCGTCCGAGCCGGTGATGCGGTAGCCGAGGTTGAGCAGCACCTCCGCGATGCCGCTCATGCCCACGCCGCCGATCCCCACGAAGTGGACCTGCTGGTAGCGCTTAAACATGGGCGGGGGACTCCTCCCACGCCGCGGCGCCGGTGGCGTGCTGGGAGATGTTCAGCAGCACGCCCGCCGAGAACATGGTCATGAGGAGCGCGGAGCCGCCGAAGGAGACGAAGGGCAGCGGCAGCCCCTTGGTGGGCAGGGCGCCCATCACCACGCCGAGGTTCACGAGGGTCTGGGTGGCCAGCATCACGGTGAGCCCGAGCGCGAGATAGCTCCCGAAGGGATCCGGGGCGCGCAAGCCCACGCGCAGCCCGCGCCAGATGAGCACCGCGAAGAGCGCGATGACGCAGACGGCGCCGATCAGCCCGAGCTCCTCGCCCACGATGGCGAAGATGAAGTCGGTGTAGGGCTCCGGCAGGTAGAAGAGCTTCTGCTTGGAACCCCCCAGCCCGCGGCCGGTGAGGCCCCCCGAGCCCAGCGCGAGGAAGGACTGGATGATCTGGAATCCGCTCCCCTGCGGGTCGTCCCAGGGGTTGACGAAGGCCAGCATGCGCCGCCACCGATACGGCTTCAGCGCGACGGCGAGCGTCACCAGCGGCAAGGCCGCCGCCGCCACCCACGCCATGTGCTTCACGGGTGCGCCCGCGAGATAGGCCAAGACGAGGGTCAGCACCACCAGCGCGAGGCTATTGCCCAGATCCGGCTGGACGAACGTGAGCAGCGCCATGGTCCCCGCCACCAGGAGGATGGGGAAAAGCCCCTGCCAGAAGCTCCGGAGCGCCGCCGCGCGCCGCGTGAGGAAGGAGGCGAGGTAGAGGACCAGCGCGAACTTCGCCAGCTCCACCGGCTGGAACGAGAGCGGCCCGATCCGGAACCACCGGCGCGTGCCGTTGATGGCTTGCCCGAAGGGCGGGAGGAGGACCAGCACCAGGAGCGCGATGGACACGACCAGGAGCGGCACCACCAGGCGCTCGAGCCGGCGATAGTCCAGCCGGAGCGCGGCCCACAGGAGGCCGCCGCCCAGGAAGGCCCAGAAGAGCTGCTTCTTCAGGAAGAAGAACGGGTCCCCGAAGCGGTCGGCGGCGATGATGGCGCTCGCCGAGTAGACCATCACCACGCCGAGGAAGACCAGGGCCAGCACCACGCCGAAGAGCCAGAGGTCGGGCGAGAGCTTGCGCGGCATCAGGGCGCTCCCCCCGGCACCAGGCGGCGGACGGCGTCCTTGAACACCTCGCCGCGATGCTCGTAGTTCAGGAACATGTCGAAGGACGCGCAGGCCGGCGAGAGCAGCACCACGTCGCCGATGCGGGCGTGCCGCGAGGCCATCCGCACCGCCTCCTCCATGGTCTCGGCGTCCTCGGTGGGAATGCCGGCGGCGGCGAGCACCCGGCGGATCTGATCGCGGTCGATCCCGATGAGCACCGCGTTGCGCACCCGGCCCCGCGCGGCGGCGGCGAGGGGGGCAAAATCCTGCCCCTTGCCTTTCCCGCCCGCGATGAGGATCACCGGCTCCGGGAAGCTCTCCAGGGCCTTGATGGTGGAGGCGACGTTGGTCCCCTTCGAGTCGTTGTAGAAGGTGACCCCGCGCGCGTCGTGCACGCGCTCGATGCGGTGTGCCACCCCCCGAAACAGCGCGATCCCTTTCCGGATCGTCGCCGGGTCCATGCCGGTCCACAGCGCCCCCGCGGTGGCGGCCAGCACGTTCTCCACGTTGTGCGCACCGCGGAGCGTGATCTCGGCCACCGGAGCGACCGGCTCCGCGTGGCCGTTGAGCTTGGCCACGATCCAGCCGTCGCGCACGAAGACGCCGTGATCCAGCGGGCGCTGGCGGCTGAACCACAGCACGCGCGCCCGCGTGCGGCCGGCCAGGCCCACGATCTCGGGATCGTCGGCGTTGAGCACCGCGCAGTCCGCCTCCGTCTGGTTGGCGAAGATGCGCGCCTTGGCGTCCACGTAGCGCGCGTAGGTCCCGTGGCGGTCGAGGTGGTCGGGAGCGAGGTTGAGCACGGTGGCCACCCGCGGCCGGAAGGTCTCCGTCGCCTCCAGCTGGAAGGAGGACGTCTCCGCCACCACGAGGCCGGCGGCGGGGAAGTCCAGCGCCCGCTCGGACAGCGGGGTGCCGATATTCCCGCCCACCAGCACCGGGCGGAGCTGACCGCGCAGGATCTCGCCGGTCAGGGCGGTGGTCGTGGTCTTGCCGTTGGTCCCGGTGATGGCGAGGACCTCCGCCTCCATCACGCGGAAGGCCAGCTCCAGCTCGCTGATCACCGGCACGCCGCGGGCGCGGAGCGCCACCAGCGACGGGATCTCCAGCGGCACCCCGGGGCTCACCACCGCGAGCTCGGCGCCGCGGAAGGCCTCGTCGGGGTGGCCGGACCACGCGTGGATCTGGGGCGACTCGAGCCGCCGCGCCTCCGGGGACCAGGCCTCGCGGGGCGCCACGTCGGAGGCGAGCACGCGGCTGCCCAGGCGCGCCACCCGCCGCGCCGCTGCCACCCCGCTCTTGGCGAGGCCCACCACCGCCACGGTCTTCCCATCGAGCCAGCGCCGGTATGCCGTCCCTCTCTCCATGGCCTCGGTCTCAATCCTCAGCATGGGCGCCCCTCACCTGAGCTTCAGCGTGGTCAGCGCGAGGAGGGCCAGCATGAATGACACGATCCAGAAGCGGACGATGATCTTGGGCTCGGCCCAGCCCTGCAGCTCGTAGTGATGGTGGAGCGGCGCCATCTTGAAGACGCGCCGGCCGGTGAGCTTGAAGGACGCGACCTGGATGATCACCGAGCCCGCCTCCACCACGTAGATGCCGCCGATGAGCGGCAGCAGCAGCTCGGACTTGGTGAGCACCGCCAGCGTGCCGATGGCCCCCCCCAGCGCGAGCGAGCCCACGTCGCCCATGAAGACCTGGGCGGGATACGTGTTGAACCAGAGGAAGCCCAGGGCCGCGCCCACCAGGGCCCCGCAGAACACCGTCAGCTCGCCGGTCCCCTTCACGTTCAGGATGCGGAGATACTCGGCGGCGCGGAAGTTGCCGGTGAGATAGGCGATGAGCGCGAAGGCGCCGCCCGCCATCACGATGGGCCCGATGGCCAGCCCGTCGAGGCCGTCGGTGAGGTTCACCGCGTTCGACGCCCCCACGATCACCAGCAGCGCGAAGGGTACCCAGAGGATGCCCAGCGTGAGGAGCCAGCCCTTGAAGAAGGGAATGGCGAGCCCGGTGGTGAAGCCGTCCGGCGGCCAGAAATAGAGCGAGGCGGCGAGGAGTCCCACCCAGAGGATCTGCGCGCCGAACTTCTGCTTGGCCGAGATGCCCTTGCGCGTCCGGAGCTTCTTCCAGTCGTCGAGGAACCCGATGGCACCCAGGCCGGCGGTGGCGAGGATCACCGTCCACACATAGCGGTTGAGGAGGTTCGCCCACAGGAGCGTCGAGACGAGGACGGCGGCCAGGATCACGACCCCCCCCATGGTCGGTGTCCCCGCCTTCGCGCGATGCCGCGCCGGCGTGTCCTCCCGAATGGTCTCCCCGCCCTGCTGCAGCTCGCGCAGCCGCTGTATCACCCAGGGGCCCACCACGAAGCAGATCACCAGCGCGGACACCGTCGCCATCGCCGCCCGGAACGTGATGTACCGGAACACGTTGAAGGCGATGTGATCCTTGGCGAGCGGCACGAGGAGCAGGTACAGCATCAGCCATCCTCCCCTCCGAGCCGGGCCATCAGCGCATCCACCACGCGCTCCATCCGCATCCCCCGCGAGCCCTTCACCAGCACCGCGTCGCCGGGCGCCAGCCGCTTGAGCAGCAACGCCACCGTGTCCTC
>Ga0137404_10003478_pt1 | contig 10515 bp, 6 predicted proteins | sample CZOMad2_1_16fung_FD_108285 | JGI IMG/M metagenome (GOLD analysis project Ga0137404, IMG submission 108285) | Vadose zone soil fungal communities from Angelo Coast Range Reserve, California, USA - CZOMad2_1_16fungal (Illumina Assembly) | ecosystem: Environmental > Terrestrial > Soil > Vadose zone... | reverse complement strand
GGAGGCCTCCCATAAAATCAGAAACCCAAGTAGATAGGGGAAAGCCATCAAATTCCCCCAGCAAGGTAGAATGTTGGAAGCCGATCCAGCCCCCCCTGCCCTCTTCGATATAATGCTGAAAGGCGCTGACTGCCTGGTCCTTCCAGCCATAGGGCGGATAGTCCAGCTGAATGATGAGCTGGTATTTGCTCAGGTACCGGTCATCGATCGTGTCGGGCCGCTGGATATAATCGACCCTGAAATTGCTGTCCGCAGCGAGCTGATCCAGCCAGATCTTCGCTCTTTTTGAATATTCAATATGATGGCCGCCATTTTCATAAAGGGCCAGCACCCTGAATCGTGGGGCGGGAGTGGAAGCGGATGTATTTGTGGGAGCGGGTGCGGGCGGAGTTACTGGCGTGGGTGCGGGCGGCGGCGGGGTGCCGGAAGTTTTATAGATCCGGCCCATGAAGCGGTCGTCGAAGATTATTTTCTTCAGCTCTTCCGGGTCGATGATACCCTGCCGGCCATATACTACTTTGCCGTCAGGGTCTACCAGCATACTATAAGGGAGGCCGCCCTGCCATTTGGGATCGATGGCGGCCATCAGCTGGTATTTGTCCTCACCGGTGAAGATATAATTCGGGGAAGAGGCCTGCCTGCCCTGCAGGAAGCGCAATGCCTTGGTACGGTTAGCCGTATCGTCGGTGCTGATGCTCACCAATTCAAATCCCCGGTCCCTGTACATCCGGTGGATCGTCACCAATTCCGGGAATTCCTCGACACAAGGTCCGCACCAGGTGGCCCAAACATTGATCAGCCTTATCTTATCGGAATGATTCTTTACCAGTGCGATTACGCCCGCCGCATCGATAGTGTCCAGGGTCACGGGCTCCTTCGCCCAGGTGATGGCAGCCTTGGCGATCCAATCTTTTTTCTCCGCCCATTTTACCGAGCAGCCGAATACCGGGGTAACGGGAACGGCCACTTCCTGGCCGCTCAGCAAGGCATCGATGGCATTGCGGGTATCTTCATGGGCAGGCTTCTTGGCAGGGTCTTCCCGATCATCGAAACGACCATTGTACCGCAGCTTCCGGCCCTTGTCAAAAATAAAAACATGCGGGGTGGACACCGGCCCATAGGCTTTTGAGGCCGTCTCCGTCTCTCCATCGTAGAGATAGGGGAAATTGAATCCCTCGTTCTTCGCCCGGATCTTCATCTCCTCATAAGAGTCGCCCAGATCACTGTACCCCAGCTCATCGAGACGCAGGGAAGCCGGATCGTTGGGGTTGATAGCCACGACACTCACGCCCTTCGCAGCATAATCCCGGGTCAGCCTGATGACCCTTCCCTCATAAGCCTGCGAGGTCGGGCAATGATTGCACATAAAAATAATGACCAGGACCTTTGCGTCTTTGAAGGATGCCAGCGAATAGCTCTTGCCATCTACGCCGGGTAAATGGAAGTCAGGCGCTGCGGCGCCGGTCGGGAGGGTCTTATGATCGTCGGAGGCAGGAGTATGCGGAAGTGGCTTGCCGGCCGGATGGGGTGTCTTTGCAAGGGCGTTGGTTGAGATCACCAGCAATAGTACCAGCAGGCGATAAGTGTGGAAAAAATGAGCTTTCATGTCCGCAAATTTAATTTATCAAAGAGAGATCTTCCGGATCTTTACTACAGGAAAAGAACGTCGTGAGCATGACCAGGGCCATCAGGATAAAGCCAATTTTTTTCATATACCAGGTTTTATTTCTTGCAATAATCGTATGATTCGTCGACCGGGTATTTCTTGTCCAGGTCAATATTATTGAAGCTCTCCTTTTTACCCCAGGAGAATAGTTTCTCGAAAAAAGGGAGGAGTTTATTGTTCTTTATCTTGTCTAAGAAATAGATCTCATGCTCTTTTTCCTTCATCCCCATATCGTAGAGCAGGCGGTCATGCTCCTTTATTCCCAATGCATTAAAGTATTGCCTCATCCGGAAATATTCGCACACATTGCCGCTCTCCAGCCGCCCGGCAAAATAAAAGGGCATGAACCAGCCGATCACATAGCAGCTCCCGGAGATTATTTTCCCTACGACATGAAATCTGAATTCGTAATATTTCGATACCGGGATATCATACTGCCGCATGATCTGCAATACTTCCTTACGATGGTTCCACTCGTCAATTTCAATTTGCCTGATCGCGACCTTCTGATCTGTTTCCTTAACGGAGGCAGCATGTCCCTGATAGGCAAATGCAGCGGCTTTTTCTGCGGAATAGGCTTTTTGTAATAAGTCGATCAATTGGGAGTGCTGAAGGGACATTTAAGCAAATTTACTCAAAAGTACCCGAGTATTCTGGCAGCAGGGAAGATTTTAGCACCCAGGATCAATGGATTTCCGCTCAGAGGGCAAGAGGACGCGAAAGCGGCCGATCCTGGAAAGCCAGGCACCCGGGAGGGTTTATGAACCCCGGGTGCGGCGATATTAGAAGGGCAGCCAATGAGTGCGGTTATTCTGATCTCAGGCTATCGACCGGGTTGGCCCTTGCTGCAGCAAGAGATTGGAAGATCACCGTGAGAAAGGCGATCAATATGGCGGTGAGGCCGGCAATGGCCAGGACCCATCCGTTCATCGTCACCCGGTAAGCGAAGTTCTGCAGCCATTTATGGAGCAAGATCCAGGCAATGGGAGATGCGATGAGGATCGCAAGGACTACCAGCTTAATAAAATCTTTTGACAACATGCCGGCAATCGCGGATACGCTGGCTCCTAATATCTTACGGATGCCTATTTCCCTGGTCCGCTGCTCCGCGGCATACGCTGCCAGGCCGAACAGGCCGAGACAGGCGATGAGGATGGCCAGGCTTGTAAACGCAACGCAAATTTCTCCCATGCGTTGTTCGGACCGGTAGATCGCATCGAAGTCCTCGTCCATGAACGAATATTCAAAGCGCTGGTGTGGGGCGAAGGCTGCCCATTTATTCTCAATCCTGGCTAACAGGGCCGGCAGATCCTTAGCGTTTACCCGGATGCCCAGGTTTGCCCGATCATCCGACATCATGACCATCGCCAGCGGAGTAATATTATCCCTTAAGGAATTAAAATTAAAGTCCTTTACCACGCCGATCACATGGAATTCCTTTCTGTGACCCCAGACAGGAAAGGAGATCTTTTTTTCCAGGGGCTCCCTGCCCCAACCCAGCAGCCTGGCCGCAGTTTCATTGAGGATGATCCCGGATGAATCCATCGCCGACCCGCCCGAAAAATTCCGGCCTTTCACCAGCCGCATACCCATGGTATTCACATAATCTTCATCCACAAGCCAGAACTCCGTCTGCAGGGAGCTGCGTGCCCCGCTGGTATTTCCGAAATTATGCCAGCGATTGCTGCCCGTAGGCAGGAAGCTTGTCAGCGTGAGATCCACTACTCCCGGTAATTGCCTGAGCTCCTGTTTCAATGCCTGTGAGTTTTCCAATGAGCCGACATTCTTTACGATCAGCATCTGGCTCCGGTCGAATCCGAGATCTTTGTTATGTATGTATTGCAGCTGCTCATAAATGACGACCGTACCGACGATGAGGAAAATAGATATGGCAAACTGGAAAACAACCAGGAAGCTGCGGAGCCTTCCGCCCTTGAATCCAGTAGCCAGCTGACCCTTTAATACCTGGATCGGCTGGAAGGAGGAAAGAAAGAAAGCCGGATAGGAACCCGAAAGTATGCCTACGGCAACCGCAATAGCCAATAAGGAAGGCAGGGCCCATCCGAGCGTTTGTCCCGTGACCGATAGTTCCTTGCCAGCCAGTTGATTGAAGAGCGGCAGTAATGCCCAGGCCGCCAATCCGGCAATGATGACGGCCACAAAGGTCACCATCAGGGATTCCGAAAGGAACTGAGCGACCAGGTATGCGCGTGGCGAGCCCAGCACTTTCCTTACGCCAACCTCGCGGGCACGGGCAGCGGAGCGGGCCGTCGAAAGGTTCATGAAATTAATGCAGGCGATCAGGAGAATAAAGAGCGCTATGACCGAAAAAATATTCACATACTGCAGGTCGCCGTTCTTTCCCAGCTCGTTGGTACGGTTAGATCTCAGGTGGATATCCGTGAGCGGGATCAGATTGATCCTCAGGTAATCTCCCGTTTTTTCAAAGGCATCATAGCTATACTCAGGCGTGGTCAGCGCGTTGCGCATAAATGGCCGGAATTTAGCCTCCAGACGTTGATAGTCCGCGCCCGGCCGGAGCAATATATAGGTATTAAAAGGGTACAGGGCGAAGAAGTTGGTGGCGTGACTTGCCTCGACAGATGCCATGGACAGGAAGCAATCAAACTGGAAATGCGACTGTGTAGGAATATCCCGGATCACGCCGGTGATCGTATGCATGGAGCTGTCGTTAAGGATCGTCAGGGTCTGCCCGGTGACATCCGTCCTGTTGAAATATTTTTTGGCCATGCTTTCGGTGATGACGACAGCGTTGGGCTCTTTTAAGGCCGTTGCGGGATCGCCGGCGATCATGGGCAGCGTAAAAACATCGAAGATATCCGGATCGCTGTAAACTACTTTAGTTTCCTGTACCTGTTCGTTGCCTTTTTTGAACCGGAGGTTCTCTTCGGGAAGCAAGCGCACGGATCTTTCCACTTCGGGAAAACCCTTCACCAGGGCAGGGCCTACTGCCGGTGCGGCAATGGCGAAATCGGTGGCGACCCCGCTGAACTTACCGTCCGTATTTACCCTGAAGATCCTTTCGGCCTTCGTATTGTAGCGGTCATAGCTGCGCTCGTCCTTCACATAGAGAATGATGAGCAGGCATATGGTCAGGCCCATGGCCAGGCCGGCAAGGTTGAGAAAAGTAAAACCCTTGTTCTTCAGCAGGCTGCGGAGGGCCGTTCTTAAGTAATTTCTGATCATGATTTATTTTTTCTTTTTTCCCCATCTTCTCCTGGTGTATTCGTATGCCCTTATTTCTTCCGGTGTTTTCGGCTTTGCAAGGGCCAGGTATTGCAGGTAATATTTCCGGGCCAGCTCCGTGCTCTTCAGGTTAGCCTCGTAAATGCGGCCGTTATTATATTTCATCATCGGGTCCTTGAAGAGGTAATAAGCCGTATCGTATTGAGCGATGGCCGTCTTATACTGTCGCAGCTCCTCGAAGTTCTCCCCGAGATTGTAATAATACCACTCCGCCGCCACTGAAATAGCGCTCGTGAGACAGAGCCGCAGGAGCTCGTTGCTCCTGGCATAATCCTTCAGTTTGGCGCATGCCTTCGCCTCGTAGTAATAGGTAGATTCGACGCTCATCCCGGCCGTGGTCATATAATCGCAGACCCTTATGCAATCACTGTACATTTTCAGGTTATAGTAGGACAGGGCCAGCTGCGTCACGGCGTTCAGGGCGGGCTCCCCCAGCCGGACCAACCTTTCTCCCGGCACGAGGATGTCGGAATAAGCTTTCTGTTCGTAAGCCGAACGGATGCGCAGCTTCAGGCAGGGGATATTCAGGGAATCCCTGGCCAGCGCCATATCGAGAATGCTGTCCGCATTGGTATATAGTCTTCTTTCGACCAGGCTCTCCGCCAGGGCGGCCGCATTTTTAAGATCATTCGGGGCCAGCTCGTAAGCATGCTCATAATAAGGCAATGCGGAGTCCCGCTCATTGGCCCTGCGGAACAGGTCTCCCATATTGCGGCAATGGACCGCCTTGCCCGGCTGGAGATTGATCAGCCGGAAGGTGTATTCCCTGGCCTTATCCGGATCCTGCCTGCTGTTGAGAATGGCCAGGTATCGGATCGCGCCGAGATTATTGGAATCTATCGTGAATATTCTTCCGAAATATTGCGCTGCCGCGCCATTGTTGTCATTCATATACTGCGCATAGCCCAGCCATCCCAGCAATTGCAGGTCATTGGAATCCGCAGTGGCGGCAGGTGAGAGGTAGCCGATCGCTTCGTCGAATTGCTGGTTCTGAAAAAAATCCATCACCTTGCTCTTGTCGATGGCAAGCGATTGAGTGGTGGATGGCGAAGTGGATTGGGCGCGTGTAGGGGGGACGGATTGGGCGCCTGCAGGATATATAATAAGGAAACAGATCGCAGCGAAAAAAACGGTTCTTAACATACGTGGTTTTCCGTGGGATGCAGGCGGCGGCGATTTCCATAATAATGCGGGAAATAAAATAATTTAGGCCATGCCGCTCAATAAGCTTATCTTAAGTATGTACATGGCCCTCTGTATCGTCTGATCTGCAAGCACCCCACTTCCCCAGCTCTCACGAATAAATCGCCATTAACTAATGTTAATTAATGTTAACCTCCCCGAAAGCGTCTTTTAATTCCGTCATTTTCCATGCTCGATGCGGGGGAATATCCCCTGCGATAAATTATTATTATTATTATGAAAAAGTTAAGGATTGGAGTGATCGACCTGGTCTGTAAAGGGCCCACTCATACATTATGGGGCAGGATCATGCATGCTAACCTGGCGAGTATTATGCCGCAGGTAGTAGCCACCTGGTGTGAACGGGAAGGCCATGAGGTCACTATGATCTGCTACACCGGTCGGGAAGACCTCAGCCGGGAACTGCCCAAGGGGATCGACCTGGTGTTCATCAGCGCATTTACGCAAGCCGCTCTGCTGGCTTACGCGTTAAGTAATTATTTCCGCAGCCAGGGGACGGTGACCGTTCTGGGAGGACCGCATGCCCGTTGTTATCCAGATGATGCAGTCAAATACTTTGACTTTGTGCTAGGGTTTGCCAACCAGGACACGATCGGTGAGGTGCTGAACGATTGTACCCCTCAACGTCCAATAGGGAAAATCCTGGCCGCCGGCCGCCAACCTCTTGAATTACCCGGTGTGGAAGAGCGATGGAAATTCATAGCCGCCACGCTGAAAAAAGCGCCTTTTCTCAAGATGGTGCCCATGATCGGCAGCATGGGTTGTCCTTATACCTGCCCTTTTTGCATCGATTCGACGGTGCCTTACCAGCCCTTGAATTTTCAAAGCATGAAGGAAGACCTTAAGTTCCTGCTGACCAAATTCAGCCGACCCCTGATAGCCTGGCATGACCCGAATTTCGGAATACGTTTCGAAGAGAACCTGGAAGCGATCGCTTCGGCCGCCCCCCTGAAAAGCTTCCGTTTCCTGGCGGAAAGCAGCCTCTCCATACTCACGGAGAAACACCTGAAGGTGCTGCAGCAGAACGGTTTTACCGCCCTGTTGCCGGGCGTCGAGACCTGGTACGAGCTGGGCAATAAGTCAAGGACAGCGAACGTGAGGGGAGAAGAAAAAGTAAAGCAGGTTTCCGAGCATATCAATATGATATTTAAATACATTCCTTATGTCCAGACGAATTTTGTACTTGGGCTCGACAGCGATGCCGGATCCGAGCCCTTCGAATTGACCAAGCGTTTTATCGATCTTTCTCCGGCGGCTTTTCCCGGTTATTCCTTACTGACCGCCTTCGGCGAAGCGGCACCTCTTAACCTGGACTATCAGCGGGAACATCGGGTACTCCCCTTCCCTTTTCATTTCCTCAACAATCATCTGGCTATGAATGTGAAGCCACGAAATTATGGATGGGTGGATTTTTATGATAAGGTCATCGATCTTACGGAATATACCTTCTCTCCCAGGGCCATCTACCGCCGATTTAAGTCCACGTCCAATTCCACTTCCAGATGGATGAACGTGATGCGGGCAGTTTCCTCCGAGGGATATGGACGCATCCGCTTTTTCCGGCAGGTGCGTGAGCTCCTTGTGAAAGACAGAGGTTTCCGAAAATATTTCGAAGGAGAATCCCAGGTGCTGCCTGCTTTCTATACTAACATTATCAGGAGAGACCTGGGTTCATGGTGGGCCTGGTTACCCGAAGGGGCTATTCAGCATAATCCCAATGCCTATCTTCAAAAGACAAAGAGTAGTAAAATAGAGCTGCAATTGGGTTGATGCGTGCGGGTCATTCGGATCTTAAGCTTTTCACCGGGTTGGCCATAGCCGCGCGCTTGGCCTGATAGCTCACTGTCAGCAAGGCAATCAGGATCGCCAGTGAGCCAGCGGCCAAAAATATCCAGAGCGAGATCTGTACCCTATAAGTGAAACCCTGCAGCCAGTGATCCATGGCAAACCAGGCGATGGGCGATGCAATGAGCAGGGAAATACTTACCAGTTTAACAAAATCCTTCGATAACAAGGCCGTGATCCTCGCGACCGATGCGCCCAATACTTTCCGCACACCGATCTCCTTTATCCTGCTTTCCGCCATGCAGGCGGCGAGGCCAAAAAGGCCCAGGCAGGAAATAAAGATCGCCAGGCCGGCGAAGAGTCCTCCGAGCGCACCCTCCCGTTTTTCCTCTTTAAATTTCATATCATAGAAATGATCGGCAAAATAATACTCGAAAGGATATTGCGGATTGTATAGCCTGAATACTTTTTCGGCCCTGACAAGGTCGTCCGATATGGCATTGGCCGGGTTGAGCTTGAAATGTACGGTGCCGAATCCTTCTTTCGGGCATTGGATCACCATCGGCGCGATATTGTCGTATGGCGATTCGATAATAAAGTCTTTGATAACGCCAACCACATGGCAATTCACACCATCCTCGTTCTTTACGATCTTGCCAATGGGATCCTGTAGCCGCATGATCTTTACGGCGGCCTCATTCAGCAGCATCGCCGTACTGTCAGTCGGGAAGCCGGTTATATCGATATCCCTGCCCTGCACCAGCCTGGCGCCCGTCGTTTTTACAAAGTCCGCGTCAACCGAGAACTGTAAAAAATTAAATTTTTTATCGGATTCCGTACTTCCGGGCCAGGAAAGCCCGGAGATCGAATTCCAGACCCGGGTGATCGGCGAAAAGGTCTTCGCAACGGCAACCGCGGCGCCGCTGCCGATCAGGTCATGCTTGATGAGGTTATAGTTTTTGCTGACATCGCCTTGGGTAAAAATATATACGAGATTATTTCTGTCATATCCGGCATCCCGGTCCTGAGCATGCTGAATCTGCTGCCTTACGATGATGGTGGAAATGATCAGCACAATGGCGAAGCTGAACTGAAGTACGACCAATATCTTTCGTGGCGTTACCTGGGCATTGCTGTTCTTGAATGCGCCTTTCAACACTTTTATCGGACGTGCAGAAGAAAAATAAAAAGCGGGATAGCTGCCTGCGATCAGGCCGGTGAATAATATAAAGGCCAGGGCAAAGAGCCAGAAATACAGATTGCCGAAATCGATCCGTAGTGCGATGTCCATGAGCTGGTCGAAACCTTTCAGGCTGAGCTGGACCATCAGCAGGGCGATAATGAAGGCAATGAAGACCAATATAGTGCTCTCCCCGATAAACTGGGCAATGAGCGAGCCCTTCCTCGCCCCTACTACCTTTCGAATACCGGCCTCCTTGGCACGTTTCTCGCTGCGGGCGGTGCTCAGGTTCATGAAATTAATACAGGCGATCAGCAGGATGAAAGTAGCGATGGTAATGAATAACCTTACCGTGGCGATGCGTCCGCCTACCAGCTGCCCGTTCTCGGACCTGGAATATAAATAAGTTCTCCCCAATGGCTGTGTGAAGGCTTCTCGTTTGGCCAATGCGTTGTCCTCGATATGAGCAGGGATCACTTTTCTCATCTTCGCATCGAAAGCCGCGCGGGATGCGCCCGGCTTCAGCAATACATAAGTTGGCGCATTGGAGTCGCGCCAGGAATCATACTTGTCCCATCCCAGTCTGGTCAGATAGGTCCAAGGTAACAGATATTCGAAGGTAAAGCTCGTGTTATCCGGAAGGTCGCTGAGCACGCCAGTCACCGTAAAATTATCCGTGCTGTCGATCCGTACGATCTTTCCCATCGGGTCTTCATTACCGAATAATTTCCCGGCCAGCTTTTTCGTAAGCACAATGCTGTGGTTATCGGATAGGGCATTTCCGGCATCTCCTTTCAGCAAAGGGAAGCTGAAGACGGAAAGAAAACTGGAGTCGGCAAAAGCGCCCTGTATATTGAAGTGCTTTTCACCCGCCGTCATTAAAAAATAAACAACCCGCGCCCTCACGGCATCTTCTACCTCCCCATAATCCCTTTTCAGTGCAGGCGCCATCCGGGAAGATACCCTTGGCCAGACTTCCGGCTTGCCGTTATAATTATCGCGGGTATAGAGCAAGGAGATCCGGTCGGTCTTTTCGTGAAAACGGTCGAAGCTCATTTCATGCTGCACCCATAACAAGATGAGCATGGTGGAGGCCATTCCAATGGCCAGGCCTACAATATTGATAGTGGAAAAGCCCTTGTTGCGCCAAAGGTTGCGGATGGTGATCTTGAAAAAATTTTGCAGCATGGTTCTATGGGCGATCCAAAAAAATGCCGGATTCGCATTTTGTTGTTAATCAATTAATTACGCTATTGTTATCGTTCAAACTGTCCGCTTTTGATACGCGTGGTGTTCAGTTATGGGGCAGGGCCAGGGCAAGTTCATAATGAGAAACAAATGCGTCGAAGGATACCATCATCTTTTGAGCGGGGACGGGGACGACGGCCAGATCGGGCTGCTCTCCCGCAAATTG
>Ga0137404_10003476_pt1 | contig 10516 bp, 9 predicted proteins | sample CZOMad2_1_16fung_FD_108285 | JGI IMG/M metagenome (GOLD analysis project Ga0137404, IMG submission 108285) | Vadose zone soil fungal communities from Angelo Coast Range Reserve, California, USA - CZOMad2_1_16fungal (Illumina Assembly) | ecosystem: Environmental > Terrestrial > Soil > Vadose zone... | reverse complement strand
TGCCCGCGGTACGCGGCCCCAAGGCGACGGCGGACATGCTGTTCCTGGATTCGCTCTATCGCGACGCCGCCGGCAAGACCGGCATCACCTATGTCGACGTCTGGGACGGGTTCGTCGACGAAGCCGGCCGCTTCCTGCTGCAAGGGCCGGACTTCGAAGGTCAGATTCGAAGGTTGCGCTCCTCCGACGGCGTGTATTTCACCAGGCCGGGCGCACGCAAGCTCGCGCATTATGTCGAACGCGAGGTCACGCGGCTATTGGCGTCGCGTTCCACGCCGATTGCGCTGCCGAGCGAACCGGCGACACCGGACGCCAATGCTTTGCCCGGCCAGCCCGCGCCGCGTCCGCTGGCGGGGCCGATCCTGCCGTTGGTGGCCTCCTCCGTCGGTACCGATCAATTGCTGGGCGGCGCCGGCTCCCGCCCGGCCGCGGTCGACGCGCTCGCGGCGCGAACGCTGGTCAAAGGCGAACCACTGGCCCCGCCCGCCGGCCGTGCCGACGATTTCGCCTGGCCGCGCCGTGAAGTCGGACGCGAACTCGCCAAGGGCGAAAGTCCGGTGGCAGCCGTCCCGCCGTCCGGTCCGGCTGCGACGCCGGACACGCCGCCGAAGCCGAAAATCGTTCGCCCGGCTCAATCGAACTCACCTCAACCGAACACGGCTCAAACCGCCCCACCTCCATCCGGCACATTGCCGCTCCGCAGCCTTTTCGGATTCGGAAACACCCAGCGCCCGCCGCCACCGGCGCGTGCGCCCGACACTCCGCGCCCGCCCGGCAATGTCGGCCCTTCGGCGTCGGCACCCGGCTTTTTCACGCGCTAAGTTGAAAACCCGGATGACCGTCGTGGCGCGGTTTTGAACCGTGACGCCCGGGACGAAGCCATCTCATAGACGCTGTCATCGCCCGCGAACGCGGGCGATCCAGTAAACGCAGGCGCTGGTAATTACGAAGGCTGGCGATTACTGGATGCCCCGCATGCGCGGGGCATGGCGCTGAGGCCCGGACTACGCATGCCCGGCTTCATTCGACAGCATGCCGGGATCGATTCCGATCTTGCGCAGCGCCCGCCGGTATTTTTCCTCGACGTCGCCGCCGAAGATCAAATCCGGATCGGCATCGCAATGCAGCCAGCCATTGTCCTGGATTTCGGTTTCCAGCTGCCCCGGCGCCCACCCGGCATAGCCAAGCGCCAGAATCGCGTGTTTCGGCCCGGCGCCCTTGGCGATCGCCTTGAGAATATCGACGGTAGCGGTCAAGCAGATTCCGTCGTCGATCTTAAGCGTCGCATCCTCGATAAAGAAGTCGCTCGAATGCAGCACGAAGCCGCGGCCGGTCTCGACCGGGCCGCCTTTGAGCACCTTCAGCGTCTCGGCGTTTTCCGGCAGCTTGATCTGGTCGGCCTTCTTAATGATGTCGAGCTGCACCAGCAATTCGGGAAAGTCGATACTGCCCGCCGGGCGATTAACGATAATGCCCATGGCGCCTTCGGAGGAATGCGCACAGAGGTAAATGACCGAACGCTCGAACCGGGGGTCTCCCATCACCGGCATCGCGATCAGCAACTGTCCGTCGAGGTACCCGTGAGCGGGCAAATTGTCGCCCATGCCGGCGACTTTGCGGCGAACAATCTTCGGTCTTTTGCCTTCAGGGTCCATCCGCAAAGGACTCTCACATTGATACACATCCTGATATTGGGTCGCGGTTCTGTCAATCAAGCACCAAGTCGCGATATGACTACATCACAAGCAATTCAATGGTTCGCGATCCCGCTTGCCTATAAAGACGTCTCATGATCGACATAGTTCCCATGCGTGCCGCGCTCGGCTTTGCCGCAACTTTGGTTGCATCCTCGCTCGCCATTGAGGCCCGCGCCGAGGATGCGTCGCCGTGGCAGCGGGATGGGCACTCCGCGGTCCGGCTGCTGGCCGGCTCGCGCAGCGGCCCGGTGCTGATGGGCGGCGTCGCGTTTACGCTTCAACGCGGATGGAAAACCTATTGGCGGACGCCCGGCGATTCCGGCGTGCCGCCGCGCTTCGATTTCTCCAAATCGGAAAATATCGAAGCCGTGACCGTGCTGTGGCCGGCCCCAAAGAAATTCGACGACGGCGCTGGCGGCCATTCGTTGGGATATCAGAACGAGATCGTGCTGCCGTTGCGGATTGTCGCCAAGAACGCCGACAGACCGGTGACGCTCCGTGCCGACATTAATTACGCGGTGTGCGAGAAGCTCTGCATCCCTGTCGAAGCCAGTGCTGAGCTTACTTTCTCAAGCGTGGCGAGCACCGAGGACAGCGCGTTGTCTGCAGCCCTCGACACCGTGCCCAAGCCGGCCCGCGTCGGCGATCCCAACCCGCTGACCATTCGCGACGTCAAGCGCGACGGCAAATCGGCGGTGCTGGTCGATGTGACGACCTCGGACGCGAAGGATGTCAATCTGTTCGTCGAAGGCCCGACGCCGGACTGGAGCTTGCCGGTTCCAAAACTGCTCGACCATGGCCCGCCCGGAATCCGGCGCTTTGCCTTTGCGTTGGACGGCATGCCACCGGGCACAAATCCAGACGGGGCCGCGCTCAAATTGACGCTGGTCGGCGCCGACCGCGCTTACGAGTTCAACGTCAATCTGGAGTGACCCGAAGGGTCATTCCAGGATGGTCCGAAGGACCAGACCTTCGATGTTGCACATCGTAAATCTCGACGATGGACACCCAACCGAATCTTAACGAATAGTTGATAGGTCCGGGCATCGCCGCGTCTATGCGGCCTCCGAGGAACTTCCGCTTGGCCGTGATGGAGGCTCGATCCGTGACAGCCCCACCGACAGGCGCGATCGCGCGGCTGCGATCGGCGCTCGGCCGTGTCCGCGGCCGCCTTGGCGGCTCTCACGAGGCCTCGCTCACCAAGCGGCTGGCCGGCACGATTTTCATCATCCGCGTCGCCAGTGCGGCGCTCGCCTATTTGTCTCAGATCGTGCTCGCACGCTGGATGGGCGGTTCGGACTATGGCGTCTTTGTCTATGTCTGGACCTGGGTGCTGCTGCTCGGCAGCATGATGGATTTCGGCACCTCAGCATCGGCGCAAAAAATCATTCCGGAATACCGCACGAGGAGCGAGCACGCTTTGCTGCGCGGCTTCCTCTCCGGCAGCCGCTGGATGACATTTATCGTGTCCTCTGTAGTCTCGGCGCTGCTGGCGTTGGTGGTGAAACTGCTGTCACCGTGGATCGAGGCCGAGGCCGTTACGCCGCTCTACATCGGCTGCCTCACGCTGCCGGCCTTCGTGGTCGCCAACACCCAGGACGGCATCGCACGCGCGCATGACTGGATGCGGCTAGGGCTGATGCCGCAATTCATCGTCCGCCAGGCGCTGATCATCGGCTTCATCGCCGGCGCCTTCATGCTCGGCTTCAATCTCGGGGCGATCGCGGCGATGCTCGCCAGCGCCACCGCGGTGTGGATCGCGATGATCGGGCAAATGCTCGTGCTCAACCGCCGCCTCGGCTCGCAGGTCGAGCCGGGTGCGAAGGCCTATGATTTCCGCGGATGGCTTGCGATCTCGCTGCCGATCCTGATGGTCGAGGGCTTCTATCTCTTATTGTCCTACACCGACGTGTTGGTGCTGCAGCAATTTCGCTCTTCCGAGGAGGTCGGCGTCTATTTCGCGGTAGTGAAGACGTTGGCGCTGGTGTCCTTCATTCACTACGCGATGTCGGCGACGACGGCGCATCGCTTCGCCGAGTATCACGCGTTGGGCGACAAGGCGAGATTGTCGGCTTATGTCGCGCATGCGATCAAATGGACGTTCTGGCCCTCGCTCGCCGCGACCGTCCTGCTGTTGGCCTTCGGCAAGCCGCTCTTGTGGCTGTTCGGTTCGCAATTCGTGGTCGGTTACGACATCATGTTCACAGCCGCGATCGGGCTTGTGGTGCGTTCGGCGATCGGCCCGGTCGAGCGGCTGCTCAACATGCTCGGCCATCAACACATCTGCGCACTGGCCTACGGGCTCGCCTTCGTCATGAACGTGGTGCTTTGTGTCGCGCTGGTGCCGCGCTTCGGCGGCCACGGCGCCGCGGCCGCGACCTCGATCTCGCTGGTGTTCGAGACCGCGCTGTTGTTCTGGATCGTGCGCCGCCGGCTCGGGCTGCACGTGCTGGCGTTCGGGAAGAGCGCGGCCTAACCCGGTCGCCGTCATGCCCCGCTGGAGCCTTTCATCGGGCTCGTCAAAGGCGAGATCCGGTGGCGGAGCATGACAACCATCCTTACGCCGCGGTCCAGCCGCCGTCGATCGACAGGTTGGCGCCGGTGATTTGGGCGGCATCGTCGCTGCAGAGAAACAGCGCCAGAGCGGCGACCTGTTCGGAGGTGACGAACTCCTTGGTCGGCTGCGCCGCCAGGAGCACCTCGTTGATGACCTGCTCTTTCGTCATGTTGCGCGCCTTCATGGTGTCGGGAATCTGCTTCTCGACCAGCGGCGTCCAGACATATCCCGGGCTGATGCAGTTGCAGGTGATCTTGAAGGTCGCAAGCTCCAGCGCCACGGTCTTGGTGAGGCCGGCGATGCCGTGCTTGGCCGACACATAGGCCGACTTGAACGGCGAGGCGACGAGCGAATGCGCCGAGGCCGTATTGATGATGCGGCCCCAGCCGCGCTTCTTCATGCCGGGCACCACCGCGCGGATGCCGTGAAAGGCCGAGGACAGATTGATTGCGATGATCGCGTCCCATTTGTCGATCGGGAATTCCTCGATCGGCGAGACGAACTGGATGCCGGCATTGTTGACAAGGATATCGACCGAACCGAAGGCCTTCTCGCCAAGCGCAATCATCTCGGCGATCTCGTTGGGCTTGGTCATGTCGGCGGGCGAATGGACCGCCTTGACCTTGAAATCCGTCCCGATCGCGGAACGCTCCTTCTCGATGTCGGCAGGCGTGCCCATGCCGTTGAGAACGATATTGGCGCCGGCGCCGGCAAAGGCGCGCGCATAGGCCAATCCGATGCCGCTGGTCGATCCCGTTACCACCGCGGTCTTGCCTGTCAAATTGCCCATCTTATTCGCTCCTGTTTGCCTTCAAGGGCTCAGTGCCGTCCCCCGTGAGATCGTAGGTCACCATGGTTTCGCCGGATTGCGGCCGTTCCAGCCAATCCTTGTGGCGCATCGACAGATGCACGTCGCGCTCGCCAGCGCGCCAATGCTCGACCATGCCGAGATGTGAAAAGTCAAAATCCTTGGAGCACGATTCGTAATTCTTGCTGCGGTAAATCAGATGCACCACCGTGACGGTATTTTCCTTCGCCGCCTCACAAAGCACCGCGACCGATGGATCGTTCTTCAGCTCGTCGGGCAGCTTGCCGATCAAGTCGCGCAGCGCTTTGCGGGCATTGTGGACTTGCTTGTTCTTGTCGGTGTTCATCCGAGTACGGCTGGAAAAGCGAATGTCTTTCTCGCGTTCGGCGGCCTCGATCAGCGAGGTCGGCAGATTGCCCCGCGCGCTGAACAAATCGACCTGGAAGATCAAGAGATCGCTCGCCACTCCGGCGTCGAGCACGTAGTCGAGCGGCGTGTTGGAGGCGATGCCGCCGTCCCAGAAATGCTCGCCGTCGATCTCGATGGCCGGAAAGCCCGGCGGCAGAGCGCCGGACGCCATGATGTGTTCCGGACCGATTTGCTTGCCGAGTTTCCTGAATTCAAAATTATCGAAATATTTGAAATTGCCCGTCGTCACGTTGACCGCGCCGACGCTCAGCCGGGTTTGCAGATCGTTGATGCGGTCGAAATCGACCAGTCGCTCCAGTGTCGCGCGAAGCGGCGCGGTGTCGTAATAGCTCTGCGATTGCGGGCTGCCTTGCGGCCAGAACGGCGCCGGCGGAAACCGCGGCGTGAAGAAGCCGGGCACACCGAAAGTAGCGATGAGGGCGGCGCTGGTCCCGTTGAAATAGGCACGCGCCCCATCGCCCGATACAAGCGGATTCCACGATACGGGAGCGGAAACCAGCTCCCAGAATTCCTTGAGCCGCGCGAGGCGCTTTTCGCGCGCATTGCCCGCGATGATCGCGGCGTTGATGGCGCCGATCGAGATGCCGGCCACCCATTCCGGCTCGAAATCGTGCCGGCACAGCGCCTGATAGGCGCCAGCCTGATAGGAGCCGAGCGCACCACCCCCTTGCAGAACAAGCACGCGCTGCGCTGTGGCCGGCGTGGTTGCGGGCGCGTTGTCGGAACTATCGGTCATGTCACCCGATCGAGTTTGAAAACGAGGGCACGGTGGCGTCACTTCGCGCTAGCGTCAATCGGCGAAACCGAATATCCGCGTTACGCTAAAGTCATTGCGCAGGTCATGACGCAAGAATCAGCGTCCAGAACACCTTGTATTTGGTATTCGGGGCATAGCTCGTGGCGATGCCTAATTTTGTGACACCATTTTTCAGCATATTCGCCCGATGCGGCGGCGAGTCGCGCCAACCTGAAAACGCTTCCGCCAACGTGTGATATCCGGCGGAGACGTTCTCGACCGCCACCGTCGTGGGATATCCGGACGCGGTGAGGCGCTTCGGCAATGGCGCCTTGACGTCGTGGTCGAGCTTGTTGCGGCTTGCCATCACCTGCGACTGCGCTTCGGCAAGCTTCATCAGTTCGGGATCGACGATTACCTCGCCGAGACCGTTGTTTTGCCGATACAGCGAAATCATCGACGCCGCGGCCTTGGCATCGAGCTTGGCATCGCCATCGGCCATGCTGATGTACATCGTCGGTTGCTCGATTGAGGTCGTATCGGCCGCGCAGCCGCCCAGCACCAAAAGCCCGATAATCGCGACCGCCGCGCGCATGATTCGACACCCCCCAGGTATGAGCGGCAGTTGTTGCATACCAACCGTGGCCGAATGGTGAACGAGGGACGTTTTTGAGCGGTATTCTTCGGCCCCGCTGGAATCGGGCCGAAGATCCTCGCCCCCCGCACCGCGCCCCTAGAACATGATCCGGAAAAGTGGAAACCGGTTTTACGCGCGACAAACGCGAAATGCGTTTGCGCGCAGATCATGCTCAAACAAAGAGATGAGATCATGATGCGATTCCACTTGATCGCATCATGATCTAGGCGCGGCGCGTGAGGCGACGCCCAAGCTCACCCTTCCCGGCTGTGACGCTCGTAAAGCTTGACGGCGTTGTCCCAATTGATGGCTTCCATGAAGGCGTCGACATAGCCGCCCGCCTTGGCGCCGTAATCCATGTGATAGGCGTGCTCATACATATCGAGCGCGACGATCGGCCGCCCGCCGGCAATCGCGTTGGTATGATCGGCCGCCCACTGATTGACCAGGCGCTTGTCGCGCGGCGAATACATCAAGAGCACCCAGCCGGAACCGCCGCCTTCTGCCTTGCCCATCGCGGAGAATTCCACGCGCCAGCGTTCGACGCTGCCGAAATCGCGCGCGATCGCAGCCGCAAGCGTCCCGCGAGCGGCGCCGCCGCCGCCGAGACTATCGAAATAGGCCTCATGCAGGATCATGGAGTTCATGGCGATCAACTCTTCCCGCTTCAGCCCGTTGATGACAAACCCGGGCGCTTTGGAGAAATCCAGCTCGGCGAGTTGGACCGAGATCGCCGTCAGGCGCTTGACCGCGCCGACATAGTTGTTTTCGTAATGACTGACGAGAATTTTTTCCGAGATGCCTTTCACGGATTTCGGATCGAGCGAAAACGGCTTGATCTCGTAGACAAACGGCTTCGTCGCGGGCGGCGGCGCGGCTTGCGCCTGCGCAGGCTGTTGAATCAGCGTGGATGCGGCTGCGACGCCCGCCGCCAGTCCTACGCCATGAAGAAAGTCCCGACGTTCGATATCTTGTGTCATGGCTCAGTTTCCTGCTTTTGATTCTCGATCGATACAGTCTCACCGGAAGCGCAAAGCGAATCGCAACGCCTAACACGCTGGCGTGCCAGGCAGGCGGGTAGCTTGATCGGATGAGATCGCGTTGACGGCCGACATGACGCGCCCTTGAAGGAAAAATCGGACGCGATTCTTCGGCATGTCGCCTCACGGGGAGATCGCTTCCCCATACGGCGAATACAGCCGACGAGGGGTGAATTTGTCAATCGCGTATTGTTTGGACGATTGGGGGTCCGCACCGAGGTGACGGGAAAGTGATGGAACAACGCCTTGGCGTCTTCTTCCGTGCTACGCGCCGAAAATCCGATAGCGCCGGGGCTGCAACCCAATGATATCGCCGGGCTGAATCTCCCGATCCCTCGGCGCGTCGATCTCGATCATGGTGTCACCAAGACCGGCGGACAACGCGACTTCGGCGCGCTGGATCGGACCGAAGGTCCGCACGCGCCGCACCGCGCCCTCAAGCCCGCCATTGCCGGCCGGCCCCACCTGCATGTCGTGGCGGCGAACGAACAATTTCGATGCACCCGAAGGCACGCCATCGGCTGCGATATTCAGCGCTCTTCCATCAAGCCGCACGCAACCGTCATGCACCTCCACCGGCAACACGATCGATTCGCCGATGAAACCGTGCACGAAGGCGGTGGCGGGGTTGTCATAGACTTCGCCCGGGGTACCGATCTGCTCGATGCGGCCCTTGTCCATCACCACCACGCGATTGGCGACTTCGAGCGCTTCTTCCTGATCGTGGGTGACGAAAATCGAGGTGACGTGGATTTCGGAATGCAGCGAGCGCAGCCACTGCCGCAATTCCTTGCGCACCTTGGCGTCGAGCGCGCCGAAAGGTTCGTCGAGCAGCAAAATCCGCGGCTCGATCGCGAGCGCACGGGCAAGCGCGATGCGCTGGCGCTGGCCGCCGGACAGCTGGCTCGGGTAACGATCGGAAAGCCAATCGAGCTGCACGAGATCGAGCAATTCCTTGACGCGTTTGCGGATCCCGGCCTCGTCCTTACGAATGGCCCGCGGCTGCACCCGAAGGCCGAACGCGACGTTCTCGAACACGGTCATGTGACGAAACAGCGCGTAATGCTGGAACACGAATCCGACATGGCGTTCGCCGGCCCCATGCGCAAGCGCGTTGACGCCGTCAAACGACACTTCGCCGGCGTCGGGCCAATCGAGGCCTGCGATGATGCGCAACAGCGTGGTCTTGCCCGAACCGGAGGGACCAAGCAGCGCCAGCAATTCGCCGTCGGCGACTTTGAGGTCGACATTGTCGAGCGCTGCGAATGCGCCGAATTTCTTCACGATGTTTTTGACTTCGATCATCTTGCTTTCAATCACCCCGCGGACGTTGATCTTCATCCAGATGTCGTTCGAGAACGGCTTTTGCGATCAACGTGATCAGCGCGAGCATGGCCAAAAGCGAAGCGATAGCGAACGAGGAGACGAATTGATATTCGTTGTAGAGGATTTCCACCAACAGCGGCATGGTGTTGGTCTCGCCGCGAATATGCCCCGACACTACCGACACCGCGCCGAACTCGCCCATCGCGCGCGCGTTGCACAGCAGGACGCCATAGAGCACACCCCATTTGATGTTCGGCAGCGTGACGCGGAAGAAGGTCTGCAGGCCCGAGGCGCCGAGCGAGATCGCGGCCTCCTCTTCTTGGGTGCCTTGTTCCTGCATCAACGGAATCAACGCGCGCGCCACGAAAGGAAACGTCACAAACGTGGTCGCGAGCGCGATGCCGGGCACCGCGAACAGCACGTGAATGCCATGGCTTTGCAGCCACGGCCCCCAATATCCTTGCGCACCGAACAGCAAGACGAAGATCAGACCGGAGATCACCGGGCTGACCGAGAACGGCAGATCGATCAACGAGATCAGAAAAGTCTTGCCGGGGAAGTCGAATTTGGCGATGGCCCAGGCCGCGACCAGGCCGAACACCAGGTTGAGGCTGACGGAAATCGCGGCCACATACAGCGTCAGCCTGATCGCGGACAAAGCTTCCGGATCGGACAGCGCCGAGAAATAAGCCCCGACCCCCTTCGAAAAGGCCTGCGCGAACACCACGACGAGCGGCAATATGACAAACACCGTGAGGAAGATCACCGCTACGGCGATGATCGCGGCGCGGACAAGTTTGGGCTCGGTCCGCAGATCGCTCCGGGTCACCGAGGCCAACGCGAGTTGTGACTGGTTCATCGACATCGCTAATGCACCGGGATTCGGGTCTGCGCCCAGCGCTGCAGGCGATTGACGGTGAAGATGATCAAAAACGACGCCACCAGCATCACGACCGCGATCGCGGTCGCATCCGCATAGCGGAATTCCGAAAGCCGGATCACAATCAAGAGCGGGGCGATTTCAGAGACGTTCGGCAAATTGCCGGCGATGAAGATCACCGAGCCGTACTCGCCGACGGCGCGCGCGAAGGCCAACGCAAATCCGGTGAGCAATGCGGGGATCAAGCTCGGCAAGATCACCTTGGCGACCGTGTGCCAGCGGTTGGCACCTAAGCTCGCGGCGGCCTCTTCGATCTCGACGTCGAGATCGATCAGCACCGGCTGAACCGTCCGGACCACGAACGGAATGCCGATGAAAATCATGGCAACGAAGATTCCAATCGGCG
>Ga0137404_10003474_pt1 | contig 10519 bp, 8 predicted proteins | sample CZOMad2_1_16fung_FD_108285 | JGI IMG/M metagenome (GOLD analysis project Ga0137404, IMG submission 108285) | Vadose zone soil fungal communities from Angelo Coast Range Reserve, California, USA - CZOMad2_1_16fungal (Illumina Assembly) | ecosystem: Environmental > Terrestrial > Soil > Vadose zone... | reverse complement strand
CTGCGGCTTGCCGAGCAGGGCTTGAGCGATGCCGAACCGCTGGCGCATGCCGCCAGAAAAACCGGAGAGCGATTTCTTGCGGACGTCTTCGAGATTGCAGCGGCGCAGCATGGATCGCACCAGGTCTTTGCGCTCGCCGGAGTTGGTGACGCCCTTGAGCACGGCGATGTGGCTCAGCATATCTTGCGCAGAAATGCGCGGATAGACACCGAAGTCCTGCGGCAGATAGCCGAGAAGGCGGCGGACTTCTTCCTTTTGCTTGAGCACGTCGATAGTGCCGAGTGTTGCCGAGCCGCTGTCGGGCTCTTGCAACGTGGCGAGCGTGCGCATGAGCGTGGACTTGCCGGCGCCGTTGGGACCGAGCAGGCCGTACATGCCGTGAGGGATAGTAAGCGACACGTTGTCCAGCGCTTTGACACCGTTTGGATAGGTCTTGGACAGACCTTGAATCTTGAGTTCCATCGAGGGCTCCCGGGTAGAACTACGGACGAACGATCCAGATTGTTTCTCGAAGAGAGAACATATCCTAGAGGCCGATCTTACGCCAGCCGTCTGAGAGTCGTCAGGAATTCAAACATCCCGGATTCTCGACCACTCGTCACAAGCTCGTGCTAACTGCCGACGCGCCAGGATTCCTCGTGAAAGACTTCGACCATAACCAGGCCTTGGGGAGGAACGGTGGGACCCGACTTCGAGCGATCTTTTAACTCATAGAGGTGGTCGATATCATCGGGGGCCAGCTTTCCGCGGCCGACATCGAGGAGCGTGCCCATCATCTTGCGCACCATGTAGCGCAGGAAGGAGCGGCCCTTTACGGTGAAGATCAACTCTTCGTTGTCCGCCGAACGCGCCAGTTCGGTCGAGAAAATTTCGCGCTCTGTCGACCGTTCCCTGTCGTCGTCCTCGGAACCGGTAGAAGCAGCGAAGGAGGTAAAATCGTGCACACCGACAAAGCGAGCCGCTGCGTCATGCATGCGGTCTTCGTCGAGCGGAAACGGATAGTGCAGAACGTAACGATGAATGAATGGTGGAACGACTTTGCCGCGATAGAGGCGGTAGCGATAGGTCTTCCCTTTGGCCGACCAGCGGGCGTTGAACGTTGGTCCAACTTCTTCGGAACCCACAATGCGGATCTCGTGCGGCAAGAGTGCGTTGAGCGCGCGCTGGAACTCCGCCGCAGAGAGTGTCGACTGCGTGCGAAAACTGCCCACCTGACCAAGCGCGTGTACGCCGGCGTCGGTACGGCCTGCGCCGTGCAAAGCGATGCGCTCCCGGGTCAAGCGCTCAAGAACGCTGATGATTTGACCCTGTACCGTGGGCTTGTTCGATTGCGCCTGCCAGCCGTGGTAGTCCGTTCCGTCGTAAGCGATGGTCAGTTTGAAGTAGCGCATTCGGAGGGCATCGGATCGTTCGGCAGGCGAAACTCAGGAAGCCGAGCGGACAAACCGGCTTCCCGGCTTGATGGCTGTACTTCCCTGCTTGCACAGCGGGCAGTCGTCGGGGTCATAGCTGGCGACATCGAGTTCGAGGAGCGCCTGTGATTCGACATCAAATTCGATGCGTCCACCGCTGCGGTCGATCAGAGCTCCGGCAGCAATTACTCGCCCGCCAGCTTCCTCCACGACACGAATGGCTTCATTGGTCGAGCCGCCGGTGGTCCAAACGTCCTCGATCACCAGCACGTGCTGATCGGGCTTAAGCGAAAACCCCCGGCGCATGGCCATCATGCCGCTGCCATCGCGCTCGACGAAAATCGCGGGCACGCCACCGCCAGTGCCGCCTTTCGGCTCCGGCAAAGCGCGCGCCACTTCGTGTCCGACGATCAGGCCACCGATCGCAGGTGAGACCACTGCGTCAATCTTGGCATCGGAAAACAACGCCGCCAGCGCTTGCCCCAGCCTTTCCGCGAAGCGCGGATATTGGAGCACCAGGGCGCACTGCACATACGTCCCGCTATGCAGTCCACTGGAAAGCTCAAAGTGGCCATGACGGACGGCGCCCGCCGATTCCAGAATCTTGAGTACTTCTTCGCGCTTGAGCATGGCCGATTCGTCGCCGTAGCCTACTAAATGCTGAAACCTCAGCAGCCTAGCCGCGCCCCTTTGCGTTGTCAAGGAATCGAGCCCTTGCTAGACTGCTAGTTTCGCTGAGATCGCCGCACTAATGGTGCGCGTCGCTTGGGGCGGCGAAATGGCGCCAAACGGTCAGCCTCCTGAAACAAAACCCCTATCGCGAACGTTTTATTAGAGTTGAGACCCGACATATATATGAGCTGTGCCCCAAGAGGGAGAATTCTGAGGGTGAGGAGCATTATGAGGAAGCAGTTCGCTCGACCACTGTTGGCTGTCTTTACCGCCGCTATGATTGTCGTCGGCCCGGTCTCGCCGGCTTTTGCCCAGGAGCCGGTGCAAAATCCCGCGCCACAGGCTAAACCATCGGCAGACAGTATCACGCCGGTGTCCCTCGGCTCTGCCAAATATAACTTCACGCGCGCACCGAAGCCTTTCCCAAATCTAATCGCGCCGTACAAACCGATTCGCATTGATGAACCGAACCTGGTCAATTCGCCGCGACTCGAACAACTAATCCACGACAATAAGCTGGAGATCAGCTTGCAAGACACTGTCGAACTGGCCCTCGAGAACAGCCTGGACATCGCTGTGCAACGCTACAATCCCTGGCTCGCCGACACGGGAATTCTTAAAGCCAAGGCGGGTGGATTTCCCGGTGCGGTCCCTGGTGCATTTTTCGGCGGTTCGACAGCCAACAATCCTCTGACCAACTTTGATCCCCTGGTCACCACCGTTCTGTCATTCGACAATCGCACCATTCCGATCAACAACCCGCTGACTTCAGGCACCGGTACGGGTGTTTCGACACTCTCAAGCTTGGTCACGCATACCGCCCAATATAACATGCAGTACAACCAGGGCTTTGCCACCGGTACCACTTTCTTCACGGCATGGAACAACACGCGCTCGTCCTCGAGTTCGCAGGCCAACTTATTCAATCCATCCGTGCAGTCGTCGCTGTTCGTCGGATTCCAGCAGCAGTTGCTGAACGGCTTTGGCTTGGGGGTCAACACGCGGAATATTCGGATCGCCAAGAACAATCGTAAGATCGCCGACTGGGCCTTCACCCAGCAGGCCATCACCACGGTAACGAACACCATTAACGCCTACTGGGAACTGGTTTTCGCCCGCGAAAACGTCAAAGTCCAACAGCAAGCGGTGACCGTCGCCCAAAAGCTTTACAACGACAATCGCAAGCAGCTCGAGATCGGAACCATGGCTCCCCTGGACGTCACCCGCGCGGAATCCGAATTGGCAACCGACCGCCAGAACTTGATCGTCGCGCAAACGGCTCAGCTTCAGAACCAGCAAGTGCTGAAGAACGCCATCAGCAAGAATCCGTTGTCGCCAAACTTCGTGAACGTCGAACTCATTCCGACGGAGCTGCCCACACGGCCGCAAATCATCGAAGCTGCCACATTCGAAGAAGCGGTCGGCGAAGCCTTCGCCAAGCGTCCGGAATTGCAGGAGCAGGCGCTGAACCTTCTTAACAGTGATATTGACGTGAAGGCCACGCGCAATGCGCTGTTGCCCACTGCCACGCTCACCGCGCAGTATGGCAGCGTTGGACTCGCGGGCAACCAACCGACGTTTAGCACTCCGCCCGGGACTTTTGTCGCAACCGATATTCCCATCGTCGACGCCGCCGGAAACCCTACAGGGTCGTTTGTAGGCACGCCGGTTCCCGGCGCTTTCACTGGCACATCCAAGGCCGGCTTCACTGACGCCATGAGCAGCGTCCTCCACAATAATTTCCCGGATTATCAGGTCTCCTTGAACGTGCAGATTCCGATCCGCAACCGTTCTGCGCAAGCAGACAACCAGCGCTCCATTCTGACGCAACGCCAACTGGAAGCGCAGCTTCAGCAACTCAAGAACGCTGCGCTCCTCGACGTCCGGAACACCTACATCGCGCTGGAGCAGGATCGCGCTCGAGTCGATGCCGCCAGCAAAGCGCGGGAATTGCAGCAGCAGACGTTTGACGCCGAGCAGAAGAAGTACCAACTCGGCGCGTCCACCGTGTACCTGGTCATTCAGACGCAGCGCGACTTGATCGCCGCGCAAGGCACGGAACTCCGCGCTTTGGCCGATCTGGCGGAAGCGAAGGCTAACTACGAGCGGGCCGTCGGCCGCACGCTAGAAGTCAATCGCGTCTCTATCGCGGACGGAAAATCGGGCGAGGTGGAACGCGAAACGCTAATCCCCGGCACGCTTCATGGCCAAGTCGTCGGCACGGACAAGATTTGGGCCAACTCCGGTACCAAGTAAGTGACTTGGGGCGAATGCCTCAACCCTTTGCCGGCCCGGCGATTCGTCGTTGGGCCGTTTTTCTGGTCCAATTTGGTCTCGTGCGACTTTACGCGCCAAACCATTTTGGGCTGATGAGCCTTGTGCCCCCGCCACCTTTCGCATAGCATTAATTTTGGGCCGGGGACCCATAAGTTCTTTCTATCCTGATTGAAGTTGTGGCAAGGGAGCTTTTTTTCATGGGCGATTCGCTTCGCGGAGATACTCAAATACTTGCGCCGGGAGAGACTTCACCCGGCAGCCGCGACGCATCTGAACGAGAGAAGGCCTGGGAAAAGAACACTCTGCAGCCTATGCTCGAGAAAAGCCCCGAACGCCAGCGCGAATTCACCACACTATCCGACCACAAAATTCGCCGCCTGTACACGCAAGCCGATTTACCGAATTGGAATGCGGATCGCAACATAGGTCTCCCCGGTGAGCCGCCTTACGCGCGCGGCATTCATGCGACTATGCACCGCGGGCGCCTGTGGACCATGCGGCAATTCGCCGGCTTCGGTGCCGCCGAAGACACCAACCAGCGCTTCCGCTATTTGCTCTCGCAAGGTCAGACCGGTCTTTCGACCGCTTTCGATCTGCCCACGCTGATGGGCTACGACTCGGATCACGCGCTTTCCGAAGGTGAAGTCGGCAAGTGCGGGGTAGCGATCAGTTCGCTGGCCGATATGGAAGTGCTTTTCGATCAGATTCCACTGGCTAACGTCACGACTTCGATGACCATCAATTCGCCTGCCGCGGTAATTTGGGCGATGTACCTTGCCGTCGCCGAAAAGCAAGGCGCCGACTGGAAGAAAATCTCCGGCACGCTGCAGAACGACATCCTCAAGGAATATATCGCGCAGAAGGAATACATCTATCCGCCGGAACCGTCGATGCGCCTGGTCATCGACACGTTCGAGTTTGCGGTGAAGAACACGCCCAAGTTCAATCCAATCTCCATCAGCGGGTATCACATTCGCGAAGCCGGCTCGACAGCGATTCAGGAATTGGCGTTCACTTTGCGGGACGGTCTCGAATACGTGGAGTGGGGCATGCGCCGCGGGCTCGACGTGGACCAGTTCGTCCCCCAGCTTTCGTTTTTCTTCAACGCGCACAGCGACTTCTTCGAAGAAGTCGCCAAGTATCGTGCCGCGCGGCGTATCTGGCACAAAGCTATGGTCGAGCGATACGGATCGAAGAGTCCGCGCTCGTGGGCCTTGCGTTTCCACACACAGACCGCCGGGTGCTCGCTCACCGCGCAGCAGCCGTATAACAACGTGGTTCGCACCGCGCTGCAAGCACTCGCCGCTGTGCTCGGCGGCACTCAATCGCTGCATACCAATTCGCTGGATGAAGCCTGGGCGCTGCCCACGGAATTTGCCGCGACCATTGCGTTGCGCACCCAACAAATCATCGCGCACGAAACCGGCGTTACCAATACCGTCGACCCGCTCGGCGGTTCTTATTTTGTCGAAGCGTTGACCAATGAAATCGAACGCGGCGCATGGGATTACATTGAAAGAATCGACGCCATGGGCGGTATGGTCGCCGCCATCGAACGCGGCTATCCGCAGCGCGAAATCGCGGAAGCCTCTTATCGTTACCAGTGCGAACTCGACAAGAAAGAAAAGATCATGGTCGGCGTCAACGATTTCGTATCCGAGGAAAAGCAGCTCGATATTCTGCAAATTGACGACACCGTGGCGCACCGCCAAGCCGAGCGCCTGAGCAAGCTGCGTGCCGAGCGCTCGATTGACGAAGTCGAGCGCCGCCTGAACGCCCTTCGTAAAGCCGCCGAAGGCAAAGACAATCTCATGCCCTACATCTTCGACGCCGTGAAAAGCTACGCCACACTGGGCGAAATCTGCGACGCCATGCGCGTCGTCTTCGGCACCTACGAAGAAGTCGCTATCACTTGATGCTGAGCGACCGCTAACCTATGCCCGAAAAGAAAATACGTGTTCTGATTGCCAAGCCGGGGCTCGACGGGCATGACCGGGGCGCGAAGATTATTGCTCGCGCGCTGCGCGATGCCGGGATGGAAGTGATCTACACCGGCCTGCGGCAAACGCCGGAGATGATTGCCTCCGCCGCCGTGCAGGAAGACGTCGACGTCATCGGTCTTTCGATTCTGTCCGGCGCGCACAACACGCTGTGCCCGCAACTGATGGCCTTGCTGCATGACAAAGGCATGGACGACGTCACGGTTCTCGTCGGCGGCATCATTCCCGAAGCAGATATCGCTGCTCTGAAGAAAGTTGGCATCGCCGAAATTTTTCTGCCCGGCACCTCCACGCAAGACATTGTGGAGTTCATCAATAAGCGCATGATTCACTGATTCTTGCTGGCGCCGAAGTCTTTCTCAAATTTCACGCGCGTGTACAGCACCTGAAATCCCTGCCGCACCACATTGCGTTGCGAGATGCTTCCCGGTTGCGCCAGGCACACTGCCAGATCGCTGCCTTTTTCCTGGCCTCGAGCCAGCCGCGCGTGTAACAGCGCCGTTTGCACGCCGCGTCCGCGAAACGCCGGAAGCGTGCTCGCTCCAAACAGGCCCGCCGTCCCATCGCGCAGAGACAGCGCCGCACCGCCCGCGATCTCGCCGTCCATCCGCGCCAGATAGCACTCCGCGTTCGGCCCGCTGCCGAATAACTGCATCACCTCCAGTAGCTCCGGCGTCACCGCGTAACTCTCCGCGAAACCTTGCGCCACGGTCCGCGCCCAGAGCGGCAAATCGTTCGCCGCCACCCTCTCAAGTGCAATACCCGCTGACGGTTGTGGCCAACTCTCGCGCTGTCCCTCGACATAGGATCGCGCCATTACGTTGGTGAACTCCGTCAGCCGATATCCGTGATTACCGAAGTATCCGACCAGTGAAGCATCGGCCAAAGGACACGTCTCTACACGCACCGGTTCCCTGCGCGACCGATAGAACTCTTCCAGCTGTTGAAACTCTCCCAAGCCAACCGGGCCCGAAAGACCTATTGCCACGGCCTGCGTCAACGGCGATCCCGGGCCGCAATAGACAGCAAAACCACCCGCGATCCGCGACACGGCCGCGCTGCTATCCGCTCGCCTCCGAAGCAACGCTTCGGCAGAGTCCACCGCCGCCTGTGCCTCGGCCAATTCAATCCGGCGTGCCAGCTCGATCGTCGGGATCAGCAATTTCGGAGTCATTCCTGCTGCGGATTTTGACAGGCTGGCTAACGATACTCAACAAGGAGTCGGATTGTGAGCAACCATCCAACGATCTGTCCTAGTCCTTTGTGAATCTTCGCGGGATCGCGATAGGTACCAATAGGTACTACTTTGAACTGGATATCAGAATCTGTCTTCGCATAGAGTCAGCCCTAATGCGGAGGTTCTAGTGAAATTCACGATGCCCTGTGTAACGCTGGTCTTTTCTCTCAGTGGACTCTTCGGTTTGTTTCAGAGCCCGCCGGAGGAAAAGGCACAGTCTCCGCTGGCCACATCCGAACTTGACGACGAGGTATCAGATTTGTCGGGAGTTTACGTCCGTGATTCGGAGTGGGGTGAGCTTTTCGACGTTGCTCCTTCCCGGGTTCGAGTGAAGCGCGGAGTCCTCCACGCGGTCACTTACGGCACCGTGCCTGCTGACCTTGTGGCCGAGTACGAAGGTCCACATTCGCAAATTCGAGTGACCGCGGGCCGGCCGGTGATATGCATTTGTCATCTGCCGCCGAGCGTCACGCAGCCGGTCATCGTACAACTACACATCTACAAAGATACCCGGCTACTCAACGCAGGTCGGCTTCCGGTCCTTGGGGCCAAGGTTGCGGAGGCAAAGGAAAGTGATCTTGTCCTAATCGATATTCATCGACAGCGGAAGAATATGGTCTGGTTGCTCCAACCACGTCTGGAACTTCCAGCCGGCGAGTACGCCGTCATGCTGGGCGCGCAAAACCTCGAAATCTTTCCCTTTACCGTAACCGACAAAGTTGCGAAGTCGAGCGTACCTGCTTCGCATGATACAAAGTAAACCGCTGGCGCAGGCCATCGATCCCGGCTGCCTTGCAAAAGCCAAAATGGGCATGATGCCAGTCCCATGGACATGCGAGCTGACCCGCTATGGCCTATACTGTTGCGAGTCGCTGCGCCTGCTGCACAGGGTGCGGCAATTTTGCGTGAGGGCGCGTGGCTGCTTCGATTCTGAAAAATACCGTCAACACAAAATCTCCCGAGTTTGAAAAAAATAGCCGCCGGCTGATCGACCTGATCGCAAAGCTGAAGAACGAGGAACAGGAAATCGACCAAGGTGGCGGCCCCAAAGCCATCGAAGCGCAGCACAAAAAAGGCCGGCTGACCGCGCGCGAGCGCATCGCCAAGCTGATCGACCCGAAAACCGAATTCTTCGAACTGAGCGCGTTTGCAGCTTTTGAAATGTACGAGGAGTGGGGCGGCGCGCCGGCCGCAGGCACGATCACCGGATTGGCGAAAGTCTGCGGCCGCACGTTCATGGTCATCGCCAACGATGCTACGGTCAAAGCTGGCGCCTTCTTCCCGATGACCGCAAAAAAAGTGATTCGTGCGCAAAACATCGCCATCGACAACCACATTCCCACAATCTACCTCGTCGATTCGGCCGGTGTCTTTCTGCCGTTACAGGAAGACGTTTTCCCGGACACCGACGATTTCGGCCGCGTCTTTCGCAACAATGCAGTAATGTCCGCCATGGGCATTCCGCAACTCACCGCGATTATGGGCATGTGCGTTGCCGGCGGCGCGTATCTTCCGGTGATGTGCGATCACATCTTGATGACCGAAGGCTCCGGGCTCTTTCTCGCTGGCCCCGCGCTCGTGCAAGCGGCCATCGGCCAGAAAACTTCGGTGGAAGATTTGGGCGGCGCCAAGATGCACGCGCAAATCAGTGGCACAGTTGATTTTCGCGAGCCGGACGATGACACATGCATCGGACGCATTCGCGCGCTCGTGGACAAGATGGGTGCATCCGCCCCTGCCCCGTTCAGCCACACAGCCGCCCGCGAACCGCTGCACCAAAAAGAAGAAATCTACGGCATCTTCACGAACGATCCCGGCAAGCAATACGACATGCGCGAAATCATCGCCCGCGTGGTGGACGCCGGAGAATTCGAGGAGTACCGCGCCGAATACGGCGAGACTTTGCTGTGCGGCTACGCTCGCATCGGCGGCTGGGCCGTCGGCATCGTGGCCAACCAAAAGAAACATGTGCAGACCCTCGCACGCGGCTCCGACCAGAAGCGTATCGAATTTGGTGGAGTGATTTACACCGAGTCCGCCGAAAAAGCAGCGCGCTTTATTCTCGATTGCAACCAGAACAAGATCCCGCTCATTTTCCTGCATGACGTCAACGGTTTTATGGTCGGCAAAGACGCCGAATGGAGCGGCATCATCCGCGCGGGAGCAAAGATGGTCAACGCAGTGTCTAATAGTGTGGTGCCCAAGATTTCCGTGATTTGCGGCGGAAGTTTCGGCGCCGGCCACTATGCCATGTGCGGTAAAGCCTACGACCCGCGATTCATCTTCGCCTGGCCGACCGCACGCTACGCCGTTATGAGCGGCGATGCCGCAGCCAGCACACTCGCCGAAATCAAACTGAAGCAGCTCGAGCGCGAAGGCAAAAAAGTCGACGAGAAACAAAAGAAGGAACTCTACGAAGCCACCCGCGCCACCTACGAACACCAAACCGACCCGCGCTACGCCGCCGCCCGCCTCTGGGTCGACGCCATCATAGATCCCGCCCACACCCGCGACGCGCTGATATGGGCCCTGGAAGCTGCCGCCCTAAACCCAGAAATCCGCGAATTCAAGACGGGCGTGCTGCAAACGTGACCGATGCGACGCAGAGGTCCAATTCTCTTGCCGGCTTGCTTACCGATTTGGGTTGCTGCCGTGCTTCTCACTCGCGCCTTCTGGGAGCAGGCTGGAACCTGGGACATAACCGAGGCACAAGCGCCTTCATTTCTGGTCGGACTGCAATGGGCGGCAATGGCAGGAGGGCTGCTGGCTTTCTATTTCTTGTTGTTCGACTTCATTCTCGAGCGGCGTTCGCGAAATGACCGAACAAATCAAACTGATTGAGTGCCCGCGCGATGCGTGGCAAGGCTTGCCGGACTTCATCCCGACCGAAGAAAAAGCTGAGTACTTGAAGGAACTTGTGG
>Ga0137404_10003473_pt1 | contig 10521 bp, 8 predicted proteins | sample CZOMad2_1_16fung_FD_108285 | JGI IMG/M metagenome (GOLD analysis project Ga0137404, IMG submission 108285) | Vadose zone soil fungal communities from Angelo Coast Range Reserve, California, USA - CZOMad2_1_16fungal (Illumina Assembly) | ecosystem: Environmental > Terrestrial > Soil > Vadose zone... | reverse complement strand
TGATTCGTCACCAGCCCCACCGTGTAGCCGGCGATCGGCGCGAAGTCCTGGGCGACGAGCACGTCGAGGCCCGAACGCACGACGGAGGCGGGCCGGGGCGGCTTGGCCTCCTCGCCCCCGTCGGCGGCGGGCGCAGTGGAGTCGCCCATCGCCACCTTCGCCGGCAGCTCCGGGACGAAGAGGGCCGCGCTGGCCGCGGCGGCCACGCGCGTGCGCAGGTCACGGATGGCGGTGACGCCGCCGCCGCTCGGGTGCACGCGGTTGGTGAGGAGGATCAGGTACGAGCGCGTGGGCGGATCGATCCAGACCGAGGTGCCGGTGAAGCCCAGATGCCCCACCGACTCCGGCGGGAAGTACGGCGATGCCGTGCGCGAGAAAGCGCTGGACACGTCCCAGCCGAGCGCGCGGCTGCCGTTGCCCTCGGGCGAACGCTCCAGCATCGTCGCGATCGTGGTCGACTTGAACACGCGCTTGCCTTCGAGCGTGCCGGCGCCGACCAGCATGCGGCAGATCCGCGCGATGTCGGACGCCGTCGAGAACATGCCGGCGTGACCGGCCACGCCGCCGAGCGCGCGCGCGCGCGCATCGTGCACCTCGCCGACGAGGAGGTGGCCGTTGGCAAACTCCGTGGGCGCGACGCGGTCGCGCACGCGTCCGGACGGGTTGAAGCTCGTGTCGCGCAGCCCCAGCGGCTTGAAGACGTGCTGATCGAGGTAGCGGTCGAGCGGCGCGCCCGAAACCCGCCGCACCATCTCGCCCAGCAGCAGGAAGCCCGTGTCGCTGTACTGGAACGCGCTGCCGGGCGGATAGTCGAACGGCAGCTTCGAGAGCAGCGCCGCCGCCTTGGGGAAGCCCGGGCTCACGCTACCGTTGGGCGGGATGGCCGGCAGCCCCGCGCTGTGCGTGAGCAGCCGGCGGATCGTCACCATCTCGTGGGCGTGGCCGCGAAACTCCCTCAGGTAGCGGCCGAGCGGCGCGTCGAGCTTCACCTGGCCGCGCTCGACGAGCGACATCACGGCCAGCGTCGTGCCGAGCGGCTTGGTCAGCGAGGCGATGTCGAAGATCGTGTCCTCGGTCATCGCGACGTGCTCCGGGACCACGCGCCGCAAGCCCCACGTGCGCCGATAGATGATCTCGTCGCCCCGTCCGACCATCACGACGACACCGGGGATCTCGCCGGAGGCCACCACTTCGAGCGCGGCCTCGTCGATCCCGCTCCAGTCCTGCGCCGACGCGTAGGAAGACGTCAGCACCAGCGCGAGCGAAAGGGCCAGGAGGACGGCAGGACGGAGCGCCACGAGCACGCTCCGATCTTACTCTTATCGGATCACCCGGCGGCGAGCAGATTGATATCCTAAGGGCATGCAGGCGCCGGCGATGCGACGGGTGTTCGTCACGGGCGGCACGGGGTTCGTGGGCCGGGCGGTCGTCCAGGCGCTGCGGGCCGAGGGCTGCGCGGTGCGCTGCCTGGTCCGCCGCGGCTCGGAGCGCGACCTGCGCGGCCTGGGCGCCATCGAGCGCGTCGAGGGCGACGTGATGGCGCGGCAGTCGCTGGACGAGGGCATGGCCGGCTGCAATGCCGTGATCCACCTGGTCGGCATCATCCGCGAGCACCCCGCGAGCGGCATCACCTTCGAGCGCGTCCACACGCAGGGCACGATCAACGTGCTCGAGGCCGCGGCCACCGTCGGCGCACGGCGCTACGTGCACATGAGCGCGCTCGGCACGCGAGTGGGGGCGCATTCGCGCTACCACCGGACCAAGTGGGCGGCCGAGGAGGCGGTGCGCGCGAGCCCGATCCCGTGGACGATCTTCCGGCCGTCGATCATCTACGGTCGCGGCGATGGCTTCGTTTCGATGCTCGCGGGCATGATCGAGCGCCTGCCGGTCGTGCCGGTCATCGGCACCGGGCGCCAGCGCCTGCAGCCGGTGCCCGTCGCGCACGTCGCCCAGGGCTTCGTCCGCGCGCTCGCGCTCGACGCGAGCGTGAAGCACACGTACGACGTCGGCGGACCCGAGCCCGTGACGATGGTCGATCTGCTCGACCGCGTCGCCGCCGCGATGGGCCGCCGCCGGCCCCTGAAGGCGCACGCGCCGCTGGGCCTCGTACGCGCGGCGACCAGCGTGCTTCACCGTTTCCCCGGCTATCCCCTGACGCCCGATCAGCTCCTCATGCTCGAGGAGGAGAACACCTGCGAGCCGGGCGCCTTCTACGAAACGTTCGGCCTGGTGCCGGTACCGCTGTCCACCGGGCTGACGGCGATGCTCGCCTGATGCCCTTCCGGCATCCCGACCGCGCGCACGACCTCGATACCCGCATCGAGCACGAAGTCCGCGAGCGCCTCGAGGAGGCGATCGACTTCGTATGCCTCGACGCGCTCGTGCGTGTGCGCCAGGCGCGCGGCCTTCCCGCGCCCGTCTCCGACAACGCCGCCGACCGCGCGGAGTATACGCAGCACGTCCTGGCCTTCCTGCGCGTGCTCGACGCGGAGGTGCCCGCCGCCGACGCGCGGCGCGCCCGCGGCGGCGCCGACACTGAAGAGGCCCGGCTGCTCGCTGCCCAGGTCGCCCGCGCACGCGCCTTGCCGGACTACTGGCAGCGCTTCGAGACGCTCAGCGCGCGGTTCTTGGCCGAGCCCGCGTCGTCAGGCGGCGAGCGACGCGGGGTGCTCGCTCGCCTCTTCGGCCGCAGTTGACCGCCAGGCCGCGACCGCCCAGAGATTCTCGACATCCTCGAGCGCGCGGCGCCAGCGACCGTAGCCTTCCATCAGCGAGGCGCGGGCCTGGGCCAGTTGCGCTTCGGCCTCGTCCAGACGCGTGCGCACGGCCGTCGTCAGCACGTGGGACGTGACACCGTCCGGCGGGACCGACGAGGCCAGTCGATCGACGAAGTGGGTGACCTCTTGCTGCAGCAACCGCTCTACCGGGTTCATGTGAGCGACCTCCTGCGTCTTCCTTTGTGGGACTCATATACTCAACACACGTTGAGTAGTTGTCAAGTCCCAATTTGAGCCCGATCGCCGCGGTCCTGCTCGCCAAGTCGGTCCGGACGTTCTGCTACGGGTTCCTCGGAATCCTGCTGCCCGTGTACCTCGCCGAGCACGGAATGGACGCCCGAGGCGTCGGGCTGGCGGTGACGTGCACACTCGGAGGCAGCGCCGCGCTGACGTGGGCGGTACGGCGTCCGGCCGAGCGCCTGGGCGCGCGGGCGGCCCTGGGCGCCCTCGCCCTGCTCTCCGTCCTCGCCGCCGCGTTGCTGCTCGTCTCGGAGCATCCGTGGGTTGTCGTGCTCGCGGCGATGATCGGCAACGTGGCCGTCGGCACCGGCGAGACCGGCCCCTTCCTCTCGATCGAGCAAGTCGTCGTCGCACGCGCGGTGACGGGCACGCGTCGCACGACGGTGCTGAGCCTCTACAACCTGCTCGGCTATGCCGCGGGCGGGCTCGGCGCCGCCATCGTGGGCCTGACCGCTCCGCGCGCGCTCTTCGCGATCTTCCTGGCCGCCTCGGTCGTGCAGGCCGTGCTCTACGCGCGGCTGCCCGCCGCCGTCCCCGCGCCGCGCGTGCCCGCCGGTGCCGGACCCTCGTCGGCCCTCATCCGCCGACTCGCGGCGCTGTTTGCGCTCGACTCGTTCGCCGGCGGCTTCGTGCTCCAGTCGCTCGTCGCCTATTTCCTGCACGAGCGCTACGGGCTCGGCCTCGAGGCGCTCGGCCAGATCTTTCTCGGCGCGCAGCTCGTGACGGCCGCCTCCCTGCTGCTGGCCCCGCGCGCGGCGCGCCGGTTCGGGCTGCTGAACACGATGGTGGTCTCGCACCTCGTCTCGAACGTCTTCCTCGTCGCCATCGCGGCCGCGCCCACCGCGTGGGTGGCCGTCGCGCTGCTCTACGCCCGCCAGCTGCTGTCGCAGATGGACGTGCCGACGCGCCAGGCCTACCTGATGGCCGTGGTCGAGGACCACGAGCGCGAGGCGGCGGCGACCACGACGACGCTCTGGCGGACGGTGGCGCAGGCGGTCAGCCCCAGCGTGACCGGCTGGGTGATGGCCTCGGTGGCGCTGGCCGCGCCCTTCGTGCTGGGCGGCGGCCTCAAGATCGTGTACGACGTGTTGTTGTGGGTCACCTTCAAGGACGTGAAACCACGGGAGCTGACATGAGAAGATCGGATATCGTGAGACTGCTTATGGGGACCCTCCGCTGAGCCCGCGCCGGAACTACGGCTTCGAGCGCCGCCGCAAGGAAGAAATCCGCAAGACCCGCCACGAGGCCAAGCTGCAGCGGAAGGCCGACCGCGCCACCCAAGGCGAGGTCGGGCCCGAGATGGGCACCGCCGCCGAGGCCGGCGCGCCCGCCGACCGCTGGGAGTGGTTCTCGCCGAGCCGCGGCCGCGTCGTGACCACCGAGCCCAAGCAGCGGCCCCCCGCCGATCCGCCCGACGACTGGACGCTGCTGACCGAAGCCGCCGGCACGGACGCCGAGTCGCCGCCCTCCTGACGCGCGGTCCGCTTCAAATCGAAAGGCGCGCGATCCTTACCTCGCCGTGTCTTCTGGGTACGGCGTCGGTTCCGGCCGGATAACGTGGCTCGCTGACAGGCGCTGCGTAGAGTCGATTTGCGTGGTCGAACGAGCCCCGCCCGGGCCCCGCCCCGCAGCGGCGCGGGTCGCGCCACCCGCTACTTGATGGCGACGGCTTTGACTTGCTTGACGTCGGTGAGGCCGTCGAGCGCCTTGAGAATGCCGTCCTGGACGAGGGTGGTCATCCCGTCGGCCTTGGCCGTGGTGACCATCTCCACCACGCGCGCCTTGTTGGCGATCAGGCGCTTCATGCCATCGTTGGCCACCAGCAGCTCGTGGATGCCGGCGCGCCCGCGGTATCCGGAGTTGTTGCAGTTGCCGCAGCCCTTGCCGCGGAAGAGCACGAAGTCGTCGTTGTAGTCGATGCCGAACTTCGCCGTCTCTTCCTTGCCGCCGAAGGCGTGCTCCAGCTCGGCGTACTCGTCCTCGTCGGGGTGGTACTCCTCCTTGCACTCGGTGCAGATCCGCTTCACGAGACGCTGGGCCAGCACGGCCAGCAGCGCGTCGGAGAAGTTGAACGGATCGAGACCCATGTCGAGGAGCCGGATGACCGTCTCCACCGCGCTGTTCGTGTGCAGCGTGCTCAAGACGAGGTGACCGGTCAGCGAGGCCTCGATGCCCGTCTCGGCCGTTTCCTCGTCGCGCATCTCGCCGACCATGATCACGTCGGGATCGGCGCGCAGGAACGCGCGCATGGCCTGCGCGAACGTGAAGCCGATCTTCGGCTGCACCTGCACCTGCCGCAGGCCGTACTGCGTGATCTCGACGGGATCCTCGGCCGTCCAGATCTTGCGCTCCGGCTTGTTGATGTAGCCGAGCACGGAGTGCAGGGTCGTCGTCTTGCCCGAGCCGGTCGGCCCCACGCACAGGATCAGCCCGTACGGCTTTTCGGCCGCCGCCTTCATCTCCCTGAGGTTGCGGTCGAGCATGCCGAGCTTGTCGATGGGGATCGGCTCGCTGGCCGAGAGGATCCGCATGACGACGTCCTCGTTGCCGCCCTGGGTCGGCACGGTGGCCACGCGCAGCTCGATCTCGCGGCCGTCCGGTACCTTGAACTTGATCTTGCCGTCCTGCGGCTTGCGGCGCTCGGCGATGTCGAGCATGGCCATGATCTTGATGCGGGCGACGAGCGCGCGCCGGAAGGCCCCGGGAACGCGCTGGTACTCGTTGCACGCGCCGTCGACGCGCAGCCGGATCATCGTGTCCTTCTGCGACCCGTACGGCTCGATGTGGATGTCCGAGGCGCGCGCCTTGAACGCGTCCACGATCACCTGGTTGGCGAGCCGGATGACCGCGCTGTCGTTCTCGTCGACCTCCGAGCCGCCGGCGTCCATCTCCTTCTCGGCCGCCGCCTCGTTGCCGAGATCGGAGAGGATGTCGCTCATGCTGCCGCGCGGGCCGCTGCCGCCCTCGCCGCCGACCGCGGCCAGGAACTGCTGGATGTCGTTTTTGAGGCCGACGGCCAGCTGGACCTTGTGACCGCGCATGACCTGGTGGATCGAGTCGACGCGCTGGATGTCTTGCGGGTTGTCGATCAGCACGACGGTCGAGCCGTCGTGCTCGCGCTTGAGCGGCAGCCAGAGGTTGCGCTTCAGGAACTCCAGCTTGAGGTCCCTCAAGAGCTCGGGCGACGGAATGACCCGCTCGCTGAACTCGATGAAGGGCACGCGATAGAACTGGCTCAGCGACGCCCCCAGCTCACCCTTGGGGATCTTGTACTGGTCCATCAGAATCGCCTCGACGTCGGTGTTCTTGTGACGGGCGGCGGCGATGGCCGTGTTGATGTCGTCCTGGCTCATGAGCCCCTGGGCGAGCAGGTAGTCGAACTTCGTCCCGCGGCGCTGACCGAGCTGCTGCTGGTTGTGGAAGGCGACGCCCAGCGTCTTGGCGATGCGCGCGACGTTGAGCTCGTCGTCCTTGGTGAACCGGCCACCCTTCTTCTTGTTCAGCAGCTGCATCACGCCGACGACCCGGTTCTCGTGGAGGATCGGCATGCCGAGGATCTGGGTGGTGCGGTAGCCGGTCTTCTTGTCCCAGGACGAGTCGAACCGCAGCTTGGCGTTGATCTTGGTGAGCTCGCCGGTGTCGTAGGCGTCGGCGATGTTGACCGTTTGGCGGCTGGTGGCCACGAAGCCCGCCACCGAGCTCTCGTTGACCGGGAGCCGGATCTCCCTGACCGTGTCCAGGGCGAGGAACTTCGAGTAGAGCTCCTTCTTCTCCATGTCCGCCGCGTAGAGCGTCAGGCGGTCGGCGGCGAGGAAGGCGAGAATCTCACCCTGGATCTCGATGAAGATCGTGTCCAGGGTCTTGGCGGAGTGGATCCGGTCGATCAACTGGACGAGCTTCTGCTCGTTGGCCAGCCTTTCCTGCAACACCAGAACGGAGTCCTGGACCGCCAAAGTCCCTCCCCGGTGGCTGAAATCTGCTTGATCAGAATAGCAGAATGGCCGGGTTGCCCGCACCGGGGTTGTCGGGGTCAGAACACCGGTTTCTCGACGTAGGAGCCCCAGATGTTGCGGAGGCGGTTGACGATCTCCCCCATCGATGCCCTTGCCCGGACCAGGGCGATGGTCGGCTCCATGAGGTTGGCGGCGGGGTCCGACGCCGCCCGCGCGAGGCGGTCCAGCAGCCCCGCGACCTCACGCTCGTCACGCCGGGCGCGCACGGCGCGCAGCCGGGCCACCTGGCGGGCCTCGGTTTCGGGGGGCACCCGGTGAATCGGCATGTCCGCGGCGGCGGCGGCCGGTTCGACGTACTTGTTGACCCCGATCACGGGCGCGTCGCCGGAGGCCTTGCGGCGCGCGAACGCGTAGGCCGAGTCGGCGATCTCCCGCTGGAACCAGCCGGCCTCGATGGCGGCGACGGTACCCCCCATCTCGTCCACGTTTTTCAGGATCGCGAGCACCTCGCGCTCGATGCGCGTGGTGAGCGCCTCGACGTAATAGGAGCCGCCGAGGGGGTCGACGACGTTGGGCACGCGCGTCTCGTCCGCGATGATCTGCTGCGTTCGCAAGGCCAGCTTCATCGCCTCCTCGGAGGGGATGGCGTACGCCTCGTCCAGGCCGTTGGTGTGCAACGACTGCGCGCCGCCCAGCACGGCCGATAGCGCCTGCAGCGCGGTGCGCACGACGTTGTTCATCGGCTGCGCGCGCGTGAGCGTGGCCGCCGCCGTCTGGCAGTGGAAGCGCAGGCGCATCGACTCCGGCCGGGTGGCACCGAAGCGCTCCTTCATGATCCTGGCCCACACGCGGCGGGCCGCGCGGAACTTGGCCGCCTCCTCGAAGAAGTCGGCCTGGGCGACGAAATAGAAGGCCAGCCGCGGCGCGAAGGCGTCCACGGCCACCCCACTCCTGACAACCTCCTCGACGTAGGCGATGCCGTTGGCCATGGTGAAGGCGACCTCCTGCACCGACGTCGCCCCCGCCTCCGAGATGTGATAGCCGCTGATGTTGACCGGGTTGTAGCGCGCCATGCGTTCGGCACAGAACACGATCATGTCGCGCATCAGCCGCAGCGACGGGCGGATCGGGAAGATCCACTCCTTCTGCGCGACGTACTCCTTGAGGATGTCGGCCTGCACGGTGCCCGAGAGGCGGTTGAGGTCGAAGCCGCGCGCCTGCGCGACCGCGATGTACATGGCGAGCAGGATCCAGGCGGTCGGGTTGATCGTCATCGAGACGGAGATCGTCTCGAGATCGATTCCCGCGAAGAGCGCCTCGACGTCCTCGATGGTGTCGACGGCCACGCCCTCGCGTCCCACCTCGCCGAGCGACCGGGGATCGTCCGAGTCGTAGCCCATCAGCGTCGGCATATCGAAGTCGCACGACAGCCCCGTCTGTCCCTGCGCGATGAGGTACTTGAAGCGGCCGTTCGTGTCCTCGCCGGTGCCGAAACCCGCGATCTGCCGCATCGTCCAGAGCCGGCCGCGGTACATCGTCGGGTAGGGCCCGCGCGTGAACGGCCAGCGTCCCGGCCACCCGATGTCGCTCCACGGCGTGTCGGCGACGTCCTCGGGCGTGTAGATGCGCTGCACGGGCAGACCCGACCCCGTGCGGTACTCGGAACGGGCCTCGGGCTGGCGCCCGACGAACTCCGCCAGCTCGCGAGCCTCCCATGCCTGCCGCTCCGTGCGGATTCGATCGATCGCCTCGGGATCAAACATAGCTTCTTCCTTATTTGGCGTCGGGGCGGCTTCGCGGGGCTCCGCCGCCCGACGGTCGGGCTAAGAGTGCGTGATGCCTTTCTTGTAGAGATCTCGATCGTCGATGACCCGGCGCGCCTTGAATTCCGTGCGCGGCAGCGCGCCCTCCGGCACCAGCTCGATCAGCGGGGTGACCCCCAGCCGCGCGCGCAGCCGCTCCTTCATGCGCGCGGCGAGGGCGGCGCGGGGCGCCTCGGCGGCGTGGCTCGCCGCGTACTCCGCGCGCACGAGCAATTCGTCCATCGTCTCGCGCCGCGAGACGATCACCCTGAACTCGCCGCCGAAGCCCTCGATGGCGCGCAGCGTGTCCTCGATCGCGCCCGGATAGATGTTCTCGCCGCGCACGATGAACATGTCGTCGATCCGCCCGTAGAGACCCAGCGGCAGGCGCGGGTACGTGCGCCCGCACGGGCAGGGCTCGTCGGTCCAGCGCGCGAGATCGCCGGAGACGAGGCGGATCATCGGCTGCGACGTGCGCTCGAGATGCGTGTAGACGGGCGTGCCCTCGCCGCCGAACGGCACGGGCGCGAACGTCTGGGGATCGCAGACCTGCGTGTAGACGATGTCCTGCCAGAGATGCATGCCGGTGCGCCGCCGGCACTCGCCGTTCGTCATCCACGGGGTCATCTCGGCCATGCTGCCCATGTCGATGCACGCGCCGCCGAAGGTGTCCTCGATGAGCCGCTTGGTGGCCGCGATGCCGGCGCCGGGCTCGCCGGAGAAGAACAGCGTGCGGAAGCCGAAGTCGCGCGGCTCGAGGCCCTCGCGGCGCGCGGTCTCCGCGAAGTGCAGCGCATAGGACGGCGTGCCGTAGAAGGCCGTCGGTCGGAGGTCGCGCGCCCACTGGACCGCCATCAGCGTCTGGCCCGGCACCCCGGCGCCGAACGGGAACACGGCGGCGCCGAGCCGCTCGCAGCCCTTCAGCGCACCCCACGAGCCGAGGTACAGGCTGAAGAACGACGCGATCAAGACGCGGTCGTCGGGCCGTAGGCCGGCGGCCCAGAGGACACGCGCGTGGGCCTCGCCGATGCGCTCCCAGTCGTCGCGGCCGACGCCGAACACCGTGGGGCGGCCGGTGGTGCCGCTGCTGCCGTGGATGCGCGCGATCTCGCGCGGCTCGAGGCAGAGATAGTCGCCGAAGGGTGGCGCGGCCGCCTGCGCGGCACGCAGGTCCGCCTTCTCCACGACCGGAAACCTCGCGAGATCCGCCAGCGTGCGCAGTGTCGCCGGCGCCACACCGGCGGCCTCCCAGCGGCGGCGATAGAAGGCGCTGCGCTCCCACGCGTACTGCACCTGGGCGCGAAGCTTGGCGAGCACGATCTCGTCGCGCGTTTTCGGATCGGCGCACTCGAGCTCGGGCGCCCAGTACTCGGCGTCCGGCGCCGGCCGCCACACCGGATCGTAGCGCGGGGGCCAGGATGGCGCGGCCGGCGTGCTCATGTTCGCGGCCGCGCGGCGACCGCCTCGCGCACGCGCCGCACGACCTCGTCGGGCGGCGTGTCCTGCAGCACCACGTCGGACACGCCGCACGCCCTGAGCGCGGGCACGTCCTCGTCGGGAATGACCCCGCCGACGACGAGCACGGTGTCCTCCGCCTGATGCTCGCGGAGCAGCTGCGCGATCCGGGGCACGAGCGTGAGGTGGGCGCCGGAGAGGATGCTGATGCCGATCGCGTCGACGTCCTCCTGGACGGCGGCCGCGACGACCTCTTCGGGCGTGCGGTGCAGGCCGGTGTAGACGACGTCCATG
>Ga0137404_10003467_pt1 | contig 10529 bp, 7 predicted proteins | sample CZOMad2_1_16fung_FD_108285 | JGI IMG/M metagenome (GOLD analysis project Ga0137404, IMG submission 108285) | Vadose zone soil fungal communities from Angelo Coast Range Reserve, California, USA - CZOMad2_1_16fungal (Illumina Assembly) | ecosystem: Environmental > Terrestrial > Soil > Vadose zone... | reverse complement strand
GAATTCTTATTGCCCCTGGGATCATGGATATCGATCTCCTTGTGGGCGATATTATAATCCCCGCAGAGAATGAGCTTGGGATATTTTTTCTTCAGCTTGCCGAGGTAGCCGAAGAATTCATCCAGCCACTGGTATTTAAAGGTCTGCCGTTCATCTCCCGACGTGCCGGAAGGGAAATAAGCGTTGATCAGGCGCAGATCGCCGAAGTCGAGCTGGAGCACCCTTCCTTCATCATCGCTGACCTTATGCCCCGTACCATATTCCACATGATCGGGCTTTATCCTGGTGAATACGGCCACCCCGCTGTATCCTTTTTTCTGTGCGGAGAACCAATAATCGTGATAGCCCAGTTCGGTGATGGCCTGGTGATTCACATTGTCTTTCACGGCCTTGGTTTCCTGGAGGCAGACGATATCGGCCGGATCTGTCCTCAGCCATTCGAGAAGTCCCTTGTTCAGGGCGGCGCGGATACCGTTCACATTGTAGCTTACAATTCGGAGTGATGGCATAGGGATGTTTGCGTTAAATTTGGCCGGTGATTTATTTTTAGCCCTGCAATTTACTATTTGTCATTATACAGAAGGCGTCATTTATTATGGAAAATTCAGATAAGATCGTACCGGCCAAAGAGCCCGTCTACCTGGAAGGGCCGAAGAGCCGGGGCTATGAGCTCCGCTTTGCCTGGAGGGTTTTCAGCCAGTTCATCAAGGGCTTCCGGACCCTTCATTTTGTAGGGCCCTGCATAACGGTATTCGGTTCTGCGCGCTTCCGGGAAGATCATCCGCAATACCAGTCGGCCCGGGAATTCGGAAAGCGCATCGCTGCTGCGGGCCTCAGCACGCTGACGGGCGGGGGGCCTGGGATCATGGAGGCGGCTAATCGCGGCGCTTTTGAGCAGGGGGGACATTCCATCGGCTGCAATATCAAGCTCCCTTTCGAGCAAAAGCCCAATCCCTATGTACAGACCTCCATTACCTTCGAACATTTCTTCGTACGGAAGGTAATGATGGTGAAATATTCCTACGCCTTCATCATTATGGCCGGGGGATTTGGGACCATGGATGAATTCTTCGAAACGCTGACCCTGGTGCAGACAAATACGCTGACGCAGTTCCCCATTGTCCTGTTCGGCAAGGCCTACTACCATGAACTATGGGACTATATGGAATACATGGCGCAGCAAGGGACGATATCCAAAGAGGATCTCTCCTTAGTGTTGCTCACGGACAGCATCGACGAGGCGATGGAGCATATCGGGGCCTTCATGACCAGGACCTATAAGGTCCCGCCCCGCAAACGCAAATGGTGGCTGTTCGAAAAAAGATAAGAGTTGGATTTCTGGAGGCTAATGATTAGCTTGGCAGACCATTTTATTAAACCCTCTATATGGAACAGCCAGCGAACCCAGGCGAAAAGCCACAGGAAGAAAGCATCTTTCGGGAAGATGAGTTTTCCATGGAAGGCTATGACAAGCATATCAAGAATGCCCGTATCATACTTTTTATCATTGCGGCGCTCCAGCTGATCGGGGTCTTCACCTCAATGTCACTGCCGGATCCCGCGCGGTGGATCTCGATCGCCGTCTTTGTTTTTTTTGGAGGGATCTTTGTGGGCCTTGCACTATGGACGCATCGGAAGCCTTATACAGCCTTGCTCGTAGCCCTGATCGTCTATATATCCCTGCTGGTGCTCGATGCTATCTTCGATCCAAGCACGATCTACAAAGGGATCGTTCTGAAGATCATCATTATCGTCATGCTGATCTCCGGGCTGCGCAATGGGAAGGTCGCACAGGATATGAAAGAAGCCTTTGGGAAAAATCGCGACTAATTTTTTTTGCCGGTAGGCAGCACGAAGCCGAGACTGAGGATCATTTCGTAGGTGCCGAATGCCTGGCTGGCCTTACCCTGGTAAACGTTCAGCCCGGAATATCTTGCATAGTCCAGCTTATTGGAATATTCCAGGTACACATATCTGAAGAAGGTAGCCCGGAGAGACCCTTCCGCTCCGGTATTCCAGCCTCCGAATTGAAAGCCTTGGTGGTTGAGCTTGCCGAACAGGCTGTTCTGTGTATGGGGAATAAGGGGCCCAACACCGAATTTGCCCAGGAAATCCACTTTTATCTTTTTATCATAGGTCTCCAGGATATGGAACTTTTTCGTCACATTGAAGAGCAGGAAATTGGCCCCGTTGTTCAGGTAATAGTAGAACCCGTTGGCCTCATTGAAGGCGACCGTGCTGTCCACGGGGCGATGGCCCAGCGTGCCTTTGATGCGCGCGTCCTGGTCGGAAAAGATGAATTTCGTATGGTCAAAATTGATCTCGAAGCCCCAGCCATTCTTTTCTTCTAAAAGAAATCCCAGCCGGTAATTGTATTGCGGAATGCTGAACGCCTCCTGGAATAGCCCTTCATCCCAGCCCTTATGATCATGTCCTTTGATATGGCTGAAGGTATAATCGTTGCCCAGGGAAGGCTGGACCACATGCACGTTACTGCGCGTGTACCATTCGGTATTATACCCCCAGGATATATACACTTCCTTGATAAAATGGGATTTTTTCTTTTCCTTCTTTTCAATGGTCTGGGCCTTGCTGGAGAAAGAGATGCACAGCAATAACGCCGGTATGCAGAGACCGGTCCATCTTTTACTCATAAATATCAGAGGTACATTACGCACAATAAAATCTGTTTGCGGCAGCAAAGCTAGTTAAAATGGAATAAACCTGTACAGGTTAACAATTGATTACCTATACATCGTATTCCAGTACGGGCCGGAGCCATCTTTCTATTTCTTCCAGCGGCATGCCCTTGCGGATGCTGTAGTCCAGCACCTGGTCTTTCTCGATCTTGCCTACCCCGAAGTATTTGCTTTCCGGGTGGGCAAAATACCAGCCTGACACCGACGATGCGGGGTACATGGCCAGGGATTCCGTCAGAATGATGCCTGCCTGCCTGGTGGCGTCCAGCAGGCTGAAAAGCTTATATTTTTCCGTATGGTCGGGGCATGCTGGATAGCCTGGCGCCGGGCGGATGCCCTGGTATTCTTCGTGGATCAGCTGCTCGTTGGACAGGTGTTCCTGGGATACATAGCCCCAGTATTCCTTACGTACTTTTTCATGAAGCAGCTCGGTAAATGCCTCTGCCAGGCGATCGGCCAGGGCCTGCAGGATGATCTTGTTATAATCGTCATAGCTGGCCTCGAACTTTTTGATATGGGGATCGATGCCATGAATGCTGACGGCGAAGCCGCCGAGATAATCCTGTTTTCCCGTTGATGCGGGCGCTATGAAGTCGCTCAGCGACATATTCGGCTGGCCCGGCGCTTTTTTGATCTGCTGGCGGAGGGATTCGAGTCTCACCTCCCGCTGGTCGACCCCCGCGCTTCCTCCCGCGTGCGGGCTGCCATCCGCCGTAGTCAGGACGATCGTGTCCTTCCCATCCGAATTGGCCGGCCAGAAGCCGATCACGGCCTTTGCAACCAGCCATTTCTCTTTCACGATCCGATCGAGCAAGGCCCTTGCATCGTTGTATAATTTGGTGGCTTCCTTACCGACCTTTTCGTCGGTGAGGATCTGGGGGAATTTTCCATGCAGCTCCCAGGCGATAAAGAAGGGAGCCCAGTCGATATACGGCACGATCTCGGCGAGGTCATAGCCGTCGAATGCCCTGGTGCCGGTAAAATTGGGTACTACCGGGGTAAAGGAATCCCAGTCGAGCGCTACTTTATTCTGTTGCGCCTGGGGGAAGCTCAGGTATTGTTTGGCCGATTTCTTATTGGCGAAATCATCCTTGAGCCGGGTATATTCGTCACTGATCGTACGGAGAAACCCGGGCTTTTGCTCCTTGCTCAGCAGGGAGCCGACCACGGTAACGCTGCGGGATGCGTCCAGGACATGAACCACGCCCTGGTCGAATTGCGGGGCGATCTTTACGGCCGTATGCATGCGGGATGTGGTCGCACCCCCGATCAGCAGCGGCAGGTGAAAACCCTGTCTTTTCATTTCCCTGGCCACATGCACCATTTCATCCAGGGATGGCGTGATCAGTCCGCTCAGGCCGATGATGTCGACCTTCTCTCTTTTTGCCGTTTCCAGGATCTTATCCGCGGGCACCATTACGCCCAGGTCGATGATATCATAGCCATTACAGCCCAGCACGACGCCGACAATATTTTTTCCGATATCATGCACATCCCCCTTTACGGTGGCCAGCAATATTTTTGCGGCTCCGGCACCTTCCTCGTTCAGTGTGCCCGCAGCCTCGTGCGCGAGCCTGCGCTGCTCTTTCTCCGCCTCGATATAAGGGGTCAGCACGGCCACGGATTTCTTCATGACACGGGCGCTCTTTACGACCTGGGGCAGGAACATCTTGCCGCTTCCGAAAAGATCACCCACCACGTTCATTCCTGCCATCAGGGGGCCTTCGATCACGTCCAGCGGTTTAGGGTATTTCTGCCGGGCTTCTTCCGTATCGGCGTCGATATATTCGGTGATGCCATTGACCAGGGCATGCTTGAGCCGTTCTTCCACGGGAGTGCCACGCCAGGCCTCGTCCTTTACTTCCACCTTGCCCTTTGCCTTTACCGTCTCGGCGAAGGCCAGCAGTTTATCCGTCGCTTCGGGATTGCGGTTCAGGATCACATCCTCGCAGAGGTCGCGGAAGCCGGGCTCGATCTCGTCATACACGACCAGCTGCCCAGCGTTCACGATGCCCATATCCATGCCTGCCTTGATCGCATAATAGAGGAATACGCTGTGCATCGCCTCACGTACCGTATCATTTCCACGGAAGGAGAAGGACATATTGCTGACGCCCCCGCTGATACGGGTCAGCGGCATTTTTTTCTTGATCTGCCTGATCGATTCGATGAAGTCCACCGCGTAGTTATTATGCTCTTCGATGCCAGTGGCGATGGCAAAAATATTCGGATCGAAAATAATATCCTGCGGGTCGAAGCCTACTTGCTCCGTTAATATATTATAGGCCCTCTCGCTGATGTTCACTTTCTTTTCCAGGGTATCTGCCTGTCCCTGTTCGTCGAAGGCCATGACGATTACGGCGGCGCCGTAACTTTTACAGATAATGGCCTGCTCGATGAATTTTTCTTCTCCTTCCTTCAGGGAGATGGAATTGACGATGCATTTCCCCTGCACGCATTTCAGACCGGCCTCGATGATAGGGAACTTCGAGGAGTCGATCATGATCGGGATCTTGGCGATATCGGGTTCGGCCTGCAAGAGGTTCAGAAAGGTCTCCATGGCTTTTTCCCCATCCAGCAGGGCGTCGTCCATATTGACGTCCAGCACCTGTGCTCCGCTCTCCACCTGCTGCCTGGCCACGCTGAGCGCTTCTTCATATTTGTTTTCCCGGATAAGACGGGCGAATTTTTTCGAACCGGTCACATTGGTGCGCTCTCCCACGTTCACGAAATTCGTTTCGGGCCGGATGACCAGGGGTTCCAGGCCTGCGAGACGCAGGAAGGGCCTTATCGTATTAGCTGATGACATTATTATTGATTCCTTTTATTTCGTTAGACTTCCTTTCCCTGACGGGTCAGGCGTTGGCATGCGGCTCAGGCCAATTCCTTCTCCACCACCGGCAAGGGCCTCGGGGAGATCTTCGCCACATGTTCGGCCATATGCCGGATATGATCCGGGGTGGTGCCGCAGCAGCCGCCGACGATATTTACCCAGCCATTCTGCGCCCATTCTTCTATAAAGTTTGCGGTCTCTTCGGGCTGCTCGTCGTATTCACCCATGGCATTCGGAAGGCCGGCATTGGGATAAGCGGAAGTGTAGCAGGCCGCTATCTGGCTCAATTCCTCGATATGCGAGCGCATCTCCTGCGCTCCCAGTGCGCAATTCAATCCGATGCTCAGGGGGCGGGCATGCATGACGGAAACATAAAAGGCTTCCAGCGTCTGTCCGCTCAGGGTACGGCCGCTCGCATCGGTGATGGTCCCGCTGATGAGGATGGGAAGCTCCTTTTGCCGGGTATCCCGGAAATATTTTTTGATGGCGAAGATGGCGGCCTTGGCATTCAGGGTATCGAAAATGGTCTCGATAAGAAGAAGATCGACTCCCCCGTCTACCAGGCCCTTCACCTGTTCGTAATAAGCATTGGATACTTCGTCAAAGGTAACGGAACGGAATCCCGGGTTGTTGACATCGGGAGAAAGGGAGAGGGTCTTGCTCATCGGGCCCAGTGCGCCGGCCACGAAGCGGGGCTTATCCGGATTGCGTGCGGTGTAGTCTGCGGCCGCTTTTTTGGCGAGCCTGGCAGCGGCTACATTGATCTCGTAAGCCAGGGATTCCATATGGTAATCGGCCATGCTGATAGCCTGTGCGTTGAAGGTATCGGTCTCGATGATATCGGCCCCTGCTTCCAGGTATTCCCGGTGGATGCCTTCGATGATCCCGGGGTTGGTCAGGACCAGCAGGTCGTTATTCCCTTTGATATCGGAAGCCCAGTCTTTAAAACGTTCGCCGCGATAATCCGCTTCTTCCAGCTTATGCCGCTGGATCATGGTGCCCATGGCCCCGTCGATGATCAGTATGCGTTCTTTGAGACAGTCCTGGATCGTTAAGTTCGTGCTCATAATTAGTTCCTCCTGTCCCCCGCCGGCTACCGGGGAATTAATTTTATGGATGGATCATCCAAATTTGCGTCCGGGAGCTTCATGAATTTAGCCCTGGGTCCGCTGGACAAACGCCGATAGAAGGAAAAAATTTTCCGAACGATGAATAACGAGGGAAATAACCGGAAGGCCTGGTATTGAGAGAGATTATTTCAATCGTTTATTAGTTCAGTTTTTCGTCCTTCCCTTGCCGGGAGCGTCTGGGAGTGCGGGCTGAACAATAAACAAATCCGCCTGCATCCGGGTGCAAATATACAACAAAAAACCAGACGTACAACTCCTCACCGGTTAGCTACATAGCTTTCGACGGGCAGCCGGTTGGTGATAGAGCGGGCCAGGGTCATTTCATCGGCATATTCCAGTTCGCCGCCAAAGGCGATACCGCGGGCGATCGTCGTGATCTTTACTCCGCTGCCCTGTAATTTCTTCTGGATATAATAAATGGTGGTATCGCCCTGGATGTTCGGGTTCAGGGCGAAAATGAGCTCCTGCGTATGTTCTTTCTGCACCCTGCCCACAAGGGCCTCGATATTCAGCAGGTCGGGGCCGATCCCGTCCAGTGGGGAGATGACCCCTCCCAATACATGATATGTGCCGCTATACTGCTGAGTGCTCTCGATGGCGATCACTTCGCGGATGCTTTCCACTACGCAGATCAGCTCCTGTTTGCGCATGGAATTGGAGCAGATGGAACAGATGTCGGCATCGGCTATATTGTAACAACGCTGGCAGAATTTAATCTCCTGGCGCATTTTGACCAGGGCCTCTCCGAAACCCTGCACTTCGGGAGCTTCCATCTTCAGAAGATGCAATACCAGGCGCAGGGCGGTCTTCTTCCCGATGCCCGGAAGACGGGAGAATTCATTGACGGCATTCTCTAGTAAGGAAGAGGAAAATTGCATAGTGCAAAGATACTGTCAAAAAGGCGATAACCGGCATGTCCAGGGATGGATTTCTGGCGACCGAGATTCCTTGTTCATCATTGAAAATCAAAGCCCTATCTCTGTATCATTATCCCAGTTCCCTTTCACGTTGAATTTACGCCGGATGATCTGGATGATCTCGGGTTGACAGTGGTTATAGAAGAATTCCCCGGCATCCCAGACGCCGTTCCTGTTCCTGTCATAGAGGATGTGCAGCTCATATTCTCCGGGAGTGAACAGCCGGCTCCTGAATTCTTTCTGGGTGGAAAAGATATAGGAGAATTTCACGACGTCATTCTGCACGAACTGGAGTACGGGATGGCGGGAAAGATCCAGCTTCGGAATGCGGATGCGTACTTCGCCATACTGCGTTTCGTTCTTGGTCTGGAAGGAGATCGTATCGGTCTTCAGAAGCTTCCTTCCTGCCGAATCCTGGGCGAAGTCCTTGTTGAGGATAAGATGGTACTTGGTATCCAGCTTCCAGGGATAAAAAAGCCAGAAGAGCCTATTGGTAGAGTCCGCTTTGAAATGATAAAGAGAGGCGTTGATATCGGTGTAATCCCGGTCGGTAAACCTGATCTTGGAAGGATCCATGACTTGCAGGGTATTGGTAAACTGAAGATGTACGGTGTCCAGGACATCGAAATCCCCCGTCCCGACATTGGTCTGGAACTGCAATCTCCTGTCCTTCTCTTTTTCCTTGCTCTTCTCGGGGGTCTTGGTGGGCGTCTTGGCACCGGTAGTTGTTTTAGTCGAGCTCCTTGTCTCCGTCGCTTCGGCATAGGCATAGAGGGTAATGGGATTGTTCGGCCTGCCGACGACGACCGGTGAGTCGGAAAAAGCGAATAGCTGGCTGCGCGATAAATACCTGCGGGTGCCTCCTTCATCCTTCATCGCATACAGGGCATAGGTGCCCGGTTGCAGGTAGCGGAAAGAAAACAGGCCATTGGTATCCACCCGCGTGATATACCGGGGCTTCTCCTTCACTACTGCGGAATCATCCAGCTTGCGGTGCAGCATGACGATGAGGGTGCTGTCAGGCTTACCGGTAGCCGCCACGATCACTTTGCCGGAGAGGCCCGCGCTGTCGATATAGCCGCCGGTGGAAAAAACATAAGAGAAATGCTTCAGGATATTCTCCTCATTATAATCGTGGATGGCATTGCCGAAATCGAAGAAATACGTGGTATTGGGCTGCAGGGTGTCCTTGATCCTCACGGTCAGGGTCCGCAGCTTATAATCTATGATAGGGTCTACCTTCGGCACGGGGGATATGATGAGCTGCTCGTGCATGTCCTTTGCATCGATATATTCGTCGAAATTAAAGACGATCTTGTTCGCGTTAAAATGGTAGCTGGAATCGCGGGGGCTAACCGAAACCAGTACGGGCGGAATGGTATCCCTCGGGCCGCCGAGCGGGGGGACGATATTGGCGCAACCGGTGTTTCCGGTGGTGCCGATCAGGACAGTGCATATCAGGGAAAAGAAAAACAGGCCGCTCTTGATCTTCATGCTATTGGCTTATCGCATAATTTTGGCAAACTTAGGTGGTTTCGGGTGGATTGCCGGCCGGTAGACTTCGGGATCGGCTGATTTAGCAAATTTTTCACTCCTCTTCTTCGACGATCTCATGAGAGGCGATGGCCAGGTTGTTGGTCTTGACAAAATCACACCAGTGACAGTCCGGTTTGCCGCAGCCGGTATAGAACTCCCTGTTCTGGATCTTCCGCCAGGTATCCACGATCTGCTGCGTGACCGTCGTGGTATCTTCCGGGACGATCATGATCTTTATTTTATGATATTCTTTCTTTTTGTCCGGCTCCACAAAATCGAATTCCGTGCTGGTCACCTTCCATTCCTTCTGATCGTAATTATCGACCAGGAGTTTGTAAAAAACGGCCTGTCGCCAGTAATCTCCCCCGTCCGGCTGCCTGGAATTGGGAGCGGCCAGCTTCTCTTTCGCCTTTTCCACATCCCCTGTCTTGTAATCCACCACATTCACTTCCCTGCCCTGGAACTCCAGTTTATCCAGCTTCCCCCTGATGGGGACACCCTTTACCGTTACATTACGGATATTCCTTTCGACGGCGACGATCTTATTCCACTGATGGATATAGGTGGTATAATAATTCGACAGCACTTCCAGCCCGTATTCCGAACGCCGGGAAAAAGCTTCCCTGGTGAAGCTTTCGCGGTGCCGGTGCATATACCACTGAAAGTCTTGCAGCATCTCCTCCATGGCGGGGAATTGTTCGCCGGCATGCGCCTTCATTTTCTCGAACAGGCGCTGGAGGGCGAAATGAACGGCAGAGCCGAATTCCGTGGCTTCGTTCTTGGGAGAAGGAATGCGCAGGATATTCCGGTAATAGAACTCCAGCGGGCATTTGAGATAGTTGTTGAGGGCCGTCACATTCATCACGAATTTTTCCAGCATGCGGCTGATGAAGTCTTCCTGGATCTTTTCAATCTCCGGGGCGACCGCTTCGCCGAAGGACAGCGCTTCGAATTCCATGATCGTTTCTTCACTCAGCTCCATTTTCTCGACGGGGATGGCATGACGGTCGAGTATTTCCGCGATGAACATGGAAGGCTCCAGCTCTTTGCCATCGGGACGGTAACGGGCATATGAAATGAATAAATGTTGCTCCACCCGGGTCAGCGCCACATAGAACAAACGGCGTAATTCCTCTTCATCGGATTCTTTCTGTCCCCCGGCCGCTCCAGCGCCCTCCTCCTCCGATCCTGAGCGGGAACCGAACAGGGTATCGGGGTATTTATATCCTCCGCCGTGCTTGCGTTTCTTTTCCCAGACGGAAGCATTGCAGCCGGCGAAAAATACATATTCGAATTCCAGCCCCTTGGAGCCGTGGGCGGTGAGCAGGTTGACGGCCTTGTCGCTGCCGGCTACCTGGAGCAGGGGAATGGAAATGCCGTTGGACTTCATCAGGTCGATCATCTCCACCAGGTT
>Ga0137404_10003466_pt1 | contig 10530 bp, 8 predicted proteins | sample CZOMad2_1_16fung_FD_108285 | JGI IMG/M metagenome (GOLD analysis project Ga0137404, IMG submission 108285) | Vadose zone soil fungal communities from Angelo Coast Range Reserve, California, USA - CZOMad2_1_16fungal (Illumina Assembly) | ecosystem: Environmental > Terrestrial > Soil > Vadose zone... | reverse complement strand
CGACTCCGCCAAGGCTTCGTCGGGCAATTCGTCCTCGCAAACCCGATGGTAGGAGTCTCGATAAAGCGCCAGAGCGAGGCTTTCCAAAACATCGATGTTGTAGTTTCCATTTTTGTTGTATGGATTTTTATACCAATTCGTATTCATCCGATTCCATCTCGTCAGAGCCTCCACCGCCGATGCCGCTGGCGTCAACCGAATCTGCAAACCCGCTGCGGCCGAAGAAGTTTGCTTGCTCAGCTCTTCTTCTCCAGTTTTGAGTAGTACATAACCGGGTGCCCATACTTCTTCTGCCCAACTAATGGAATGCAAGCCGGAGATCGGAAGATTGTTACCCTGCCAAGCCACGTGATAGCGGCCCTCGGCATCGGCCTGAACCAATACATCGAGCAGGTGGCCATAGTGGCCTTCGATCCAGCTCGAGCCAATCCACGTGAATCCAACGAATGCCCCAGGCACCGGACGGCCGCTCTGCGCATCCACGATCTGTCCCGAAAAAGGCCCGGCATGAAACACCTTCGCCGTCGGATCGCAACTGGACACGGCGACAACAGCGAATGCCGCCGCCAGCAAGCGCACAAGCCGAAACTTCGTAAAGTTTACTTGTATAACCGACATATTTATCGATTCCGCGGCCGGTCCAGCCGCGCAGAAAACCGTTGCCAAAAATCTTGCTCGCTGGTGGCATTGGTATAGCTGTCGACCATTGCTTTTGAATAGCTGTCGCGATCGACCGTTTCCGTTCCCTCGCGGCCGATCCCGTCCTTTTTCCGCATGGCCATGGCCATGCTTGCGCTGATCGCCTTGAGGGCTTCAGGATTTGCGCTTAGGGTCAGCTGAGAATCACCACGCTTGAATAGCTTGCCGGCCTTCGTGCAAAGTTGTGCGCGTTCCGACCGGGGCGCCGCCTTTGCGGCGCTCGAACAGCCGCGTTGTACCCACTCCGCAATCGGTATCGCCGTGCTCATCGATCCAAAGAGCGCCGCCATGCCAAGGCTGTCCAGCCGTGCCTCCTCGGGCGACATTCGATGATCGGCAAGAACCGGGAGCGAATCCGTCGGCGTCACCAATCGGCTGGTAGCGATCACCGCCAGTTTGACCAGATCGAATCCGTAGTCATGGAAACGCGGCGCTGCCGTGGCGCGGATGAGCGCGCTATCAACCTCGCCGGGATCGAGTCTTGCGGAGTCGGCCAGGAATGCCAACGCGAGCCACGCCATCGCGTTGTTGGCATCCACGCGCACTAGTTTTCTGGCTGCGCGCAAAGACCGATCACAATCCGCATTTGGCGACGATGGCGATGGGTTACACGCGGCGCTGATCCCCGCGGTCCAAAGCACTTTGGGGTTGGACTGCCCAACGGTATACATTTGATTGATCAATGCTCGAGATCGCTCTCCGGACTCGCCGGCAATGAGCAGCGCAGCCAGGAGAGAATCCGCATCTTGCGCACTTTGTAACATGTGGACTAGTTGCTGTTTCCACCGATTGTGTGCAGCGTAAGACTCCGAAAGCGGATTGGCATGCACCAACGTGATGCACGATGCAGCCAGCAACGCAGCTACGGCGCCGATGCGAACCGCTACGCCGCACACTCGCTCATTTGCTCCAGTACGCATGCGCACCGCTCACATCTGCCGAATGCGCCAGACTCCGTTCTCATCAGGTGCGAACTCGATGACGTATCCCTGCACGACGCCGCTGATGGTCTTGACGGCTGTGAGATGCGCTTCCCTTGGTCCCACCATGCCGGCGGCCAGAGTGCCAAGCTCAGACGCAAGCGCGGGGAGCTGCGTTTGACCGGCAGCGGTGAAGAAGTTCTGATAACGCGTCCGATCAAGCGGATCGAACGCTTGAAGCGCGTGGGTCTCATCTTGTGCCGTGAGTTGGGTGCGCAAGTACGCGTACACGCCACACAAGCGATTTCGTAGATCTTGAATATCGAGAACGATCACGCGGCGGTCAACAGATACGGGGCCACTTATTGTTGTCAACATAGCCGACACAACGTAGATTCCGGGCGCAGCGTACGTGTGGCCTGGAATGGCCGCGGTTCCGCCGCCACTGAACGTACCCCCATCGCCGTAGTCAATACTGATTCCCTGAACTTGCAGGGACGGCGCAGTCGTCAAGAAGAAGTCAATGTTGAAAGGTGCAATGCCGACACTTGCATCCGCGTCCAGCCGCACCAAGGCTGCTTGAGCAGGAAGCTGCACCGAGATCGAAGTGGATACGTTGAGTTCGTCAAGCGTAGTAGCCGTCAAGTTCAAGGTTGGGTCGCTTGAGGACAGTGGCACGTCTGGAACGAGGAATGAGTTATTAAAAGTGTACGCCGTCTGCCCGTTGACGACGATTCCAACATGATTGGGGCCCGTGAATGTTCCGGCAACTGCCGTGTGATTCGTCGAGAGCAATGCGTTTGCCGTGGGATATGTGATCGTCGCGGTCGGTGTGACACCGATGGTAGGTGACAACACGGTGCCTAGCGGATTTCCGAGCGTCCCGCTGCCCGGTTGGAACCCGTTCGCGAAGATCATGTCGTATACCGCCGCCTGCAGGCCACACACCTCTTGCGCCTGCGCAAGAGGCACTACGAGTAAACCAATACCTGAGCTAACAAAAGTCGCAACGGAAATGATCAGGTCTCGGAGGGTTAGCATTGCGTCCAATTCCTTATTGTGTAAAAGACTTTAACTGTCCCATCGTATACGTTAAGCCTCAATGACCTGGCCGTCATTCACGGTGGGCTGCAATAGCGTGCATGACACGCTCTCCAACATCAAAACCGGATTTAATCGGGGTACCTTGGAATGCAATAGCAAAATCCGATTTTCCGCGCCAATTACAGGTGCGGAGCTTTGCATAAAAAAGACACACCAGAATCCGGACGGGACGCCCCAAAAATAAACTCCAATCCAGTTTTTGCCGGAATGACGAGCAAGAGGCGCCTCACCTCTTGCCTGACCTCAATCCCCCATTTGCTTCTGTCGATGCTCCCAACGCTCTTGAGCATCGAGGCACAGCGTCGCGATCGGGCGCGCTTCCAGCCGCTCGATCCCGATTTCCTCGTCGGTTTCTTCGCAATAGCCGTAACGACCTTCCTCGATGCGCTTGAGCGCCTTGTCGATCTTTGCGATCAGCTTGCGGTAGCGGTCACGCGTGCGTAGTTCGAGCGAGTTCTCGGTCTCGCGCGTGGCGCGCTCGGCTTCGTCGCCGACATCGCGAACTTCATCGCGCAGGTTGTCGATGGTCTGCTTGGATTCTTCGACCAGATCATCGCGCCACTTCAGCAGTTTCCTGCGGAAGTAGGCGAGCTGGCGCGGACCCATGTATTCCTCGCGTGCCTGCGGGTGATAGTTTGCCGGTAGATCCACTACCGTCGTGCTCGGCAGCGCATAACGTCCGTCATCGCGTGTGATGGTATCCTTGCTTGCTACAGCTGCCATTTTTCCCTTTACCATTGTTTTCTGAGTTACGGGTTTGACAAGAACCGGTTTGGCTTGAACGGGCTTGCCCGCAACATGCTTGACCGGAACGGTTTTGATTGATTTCACCGCAAGCGCGGATTTACCGGAGGCTTTTGCTTTCTTCGATGCAGGTTTCACAACAGTGACTTTCTTCCCCGGCTTGGGCGGTTTCACAACCTTTGCTGGCCGGCGCGCAAGCGCAGAAGGTTTCTTCGCCTTGACCGCCTTTTGCGGTTTGCGGGCAGGCACTTTCTTCGTAGCAGCCGGCTTCTTGGCCGGCGCAACCTTTTTCGCTGCCTGTTTCCTGGCCGCCGCGGCGGCTGGTTTGCGTTTGGAATTCGCCATGTTCTTCACCATTGTCCCTCGGCGGTCGCGTGTTATAGCCTAAGTCCCTTCCAGCAGCAAGGACAGTTGTGGGGTTGGTAACAGCAGCATGCGGCTTGGCCCGGCTCTTGCCTGCAACCCAGAACCTGCACCGGAAAGCGCCCTCCAATGACGCGACTCATTCTATTCCTTCTTGCGGCGTATAAACGCTTGCTCAGTCCGTTGCTCGGCGCGCATTGCCGTTTCCACCCAAGTTGTTCAGATTATGCGCGCGTTGCGGTGGCGCGTTTCGGTACCTGGCGCGGCGGATTATTGGCGTTATGGCGGATTGTGCGCTGCCAGCCGTTGTGCACGGGCCGGTTCGATCCGGTGCCGGAAACATATACCATGCGTCGTTGCGCCGCCGTGACCGACAGCGAATATTCACCACCCAAGGACCCGCCCGCATGAACGACTGGCTGATCGTCAACGCCGATATCGTCAACGAAGGCCATCGCTTTAACGGCGACGTGCGCGTGCGCGGCGGACGCATCGACGCTGTGGCGCCATCGCTGGCAGCACGGCCGAACGAGCGTGTGTTCGACGCGCGCGGCCGCCTGCTGGTGCCGGGAATGATCGACGATCAGGTACATTTTCGCGAGCCGGGGCTGGAATACAAAGGGGATTTTTATACCGAATCACGCGCCGCCGTCGCCGGTGGCGTGACCAGCTTTATGGAGATGCCAAACTCGAAGCCGACGACGACGGATTACGCCGCACTGGCCGACAAATACGCGCGCGCCGCGCAAAAATCGCTGGCCAATCACGCCTTCTATTTCGGCGCGACTAACGATAATCTTGAAGCGATCCGCACTCTGGATCCACACAGCGCCTGCGGCATCAAGGTTTTCATGGGTGCCTCGACCGGCAATATGCTGGTCGACAATCCACAGACGCTGGATGCGATTTTCCGCGATGCACCGGTACCGGTCGTCACCCATTGCGAGGACACGCCAACGATCCAAGCCAATCTTGCGGCCGAACGCATGCGTTACGGCGGTGCGATCCCGGTCGAACGCCACCCTTATATCCGCTCACGCGAAGCCTGCATCAAATCCACGCGCCTGGCGATCGAGCTGGCGCGCCGCCACGGCACGCGCCTGCATGTGCTGCACATCTCCACCGCCGATGAACTGGCGCTGTTCGCGCCCGGGCCGATGGAAAATAAACGCATCACCGCCGAGACCTGCGTACATTTTCTGCATTTCAGTGAAGCGGACTATGCAACAAAAGGTAATTTTATAAAATGCAACCCAGCGATCAAGTCGGCGTCGGATCGCGCCGCGATCATCGAGGCGCTGAAAAACGGCCGCATCGATGTGCTCGCCACCGATCATGCGCCGCATACGCTCGAGGAAAAACAACTGCCGTACGAGCAGGCGCCATCGGGGCTGCCGCTGGTGCAGTTCGTGCTGCAATGCGCACTGGAACGTTGGTTCGACGGCCAGTTGCCGCTAGACCTTATCGTCGAGAAAACCGCGCACGCGCCAGCGAAACTGTTCAACGTGCGCGAGCGCGGCTTTATCCGCGAAGGCTATTGGGCCGATCTGACTCTGCTCGACACCAAGACGCCGCAAACCGTGACCCGCGAGGCGGTAATCTCCAGATGCGGCTGGTCGCCCTTCGAGGGCACACCGTTCCGCGCCGGCGTCGCCGCAACCTGGGTCAACGGCCATCTGGCCTGGCACGAGGGCAAACTCGACGATACCCAGCTCGGCCGGCGCCTGGAGTTTGATCGATGAAGTTGAGGGGAATTCTCGCAATCATGCTTGTCTTCTCGACATCGCTGTTTGCCGCCAATCGTCAATTGCAACTCCCGCCACATCTGCAGCAAGGTCAACTCGTGATCGGCCACGCCCCCGCCGGCGCGATCATCCAGTTCGCCAGTCGTCGCCTGCATGTGGGCAACGACGGCGTATTCGTGTTCGGCCTGGATCGCGATGCCCCTGCTCATGTTCGACTGCACGTGCGTTACAGCAACGGCAAGGCGCGCGATCTGTCGCTGAATATCGCCAAACGCGAATATCCCACCGAACGGGTCGAAGGTCTGCCGCCAAAGACCGTCACCCCCGATCCGAAAACTGCCACGCGCATCGAGCGCGAACAGGCACGTGTCGCCGATGCGCGCAAGCGCGACGACGCCCGAGAAGATTTTTTGCACGGTTTTTCATTGCCAGTGCAAGACGCGCGCATCAGCGGCGTCTACGGCAGTCAACGCATCGACAACGGCACGCCGAAGGCACCGCATATGGGCCTGGATATGGCCGTGCCCGCGGGCACGCCGATCCGCGCGCCCGCGGCGGGTATCGTTAGTTTCGCCGAGCCGGATCTGATTCTCACCGGCGGCACGGTGCTGATCGATCACGGTTTTGGTCTTTCCAGTTCCTTCGCGCACATGAGCCGGCTTGACGTGAAAGTTGGTGAGCACATCGCCCCCGGCCAGGTCATCGGCGCTGCCGGCATGACCGGCCGCGCCACCGGCCCGCATGTGCATTGGGGCTTCAACTGGTTCGATATACGGCTTGATCCCGCGCTCTTGCCCAAGCCAGCGCAATGATACAGCGCGTGAACGAATTTTCCTCCCTGCCCCTTTCCCCGCCGTTGCTGCAGGCGCTCGGTACATTGGCATATGCGCAGATGACGCCGGTGCAGGCGCAAAGTTTGCCAACAATTCTGGCCGGACGCGATCTGATCGGCCAGGCGCCAACTGGCAGCGGCAAGACCGTCGCGTTTGGTCTGTGTCTGCTGCACCGGCTCGATCCAACCCTGTTGCGCGTGCAGGCGCTGGTGCTGTGTCCGACCCGCGAACTGGCCGATCAAGTCGCCAAGGAAATTCGCCGCCTCGCGGCCGCGATGGCGAATCTCAAGGTATTGATTCTCACCGGCGGTGTGCCGCTCGCGCCGCAGCTCGCCTCGTTGCGCAAAGATTCACATGTCGTCGTCGGCACACCCGGCCGTGTCCAGGAAATGTTGCGCAAGCACGTGTTGCACCTGGCCCATGTGCGTACTCTGGTACTCGACGAAGCCGACCGCATGCTCGACATGGGCTTCGAGGAACCGATTCGCGAGATCGTCGGCAAGACACCGCCAAAACGGCAGACACTGCTGTTCTCGGCAACGTATCCGGAACAGATCCGTGCGATTGGCCGCCGCGTGTTGCGTGATCCGTTTGAAGTAACAGTCGCCGGCGTCGCCGAGCAAATCCCGATCGAGCAGTTTTTTTACGAAACCGACTTGCGCGACAAACCGGCGACGTTGGCCGCACTGCTGCTGGAGCAGCAGCCCGAATCCGCGGTGGTGTTCTGCAACACGCGGCGCGATGTCGACGACGTCGTCGCGACGCTCGCGGATTTCGGCATCCAGGCGCTGGCACTGCACGGCGATATCGAACAACGCGATCGCGACGAAGTACTGGTGCGCTTTGCCAACCGCAGTTGTCGCGTGCTGGTCGCCAGTGACGTCGCCGCACGCGGACTCGACATCAAGGAACTCGCCGCCGTGATCAACTACGAACTGCCGCCGGATCCGGACATCTACCTGCATCGCATCGGCCGTACCGGACGGGCGGGCCGCGGCGGCCTGGTGCTGAGCCTGTGTACGCCACGCGAGATAACGCGCGCGATCGCACTGGAGAACGCCCAAGGAAAACCATTGCACTGGGCCAAGATAAAATCGTCCGCGGCGAAAACGCCGAACACCTTGCCCGCGGCAATGGTAACGCTGCGCCTGGACGCCGGCCGCAGCGACAAGATGCGCCCCGGCGACATCCTCGGCGCGCTGACCGGCGACGCCGGCCTGCCGGCCGACGCGGTCGGCAAGATCGATATCTTCGCGACGCGCGCCTACGTCGCAATTGTATCCAAGGCTGCCGATAAAGCGCTGGCACAGCTGCGCGCCGGCAAGATCAAGGGCCGCAGCGTGCGTGTTGTAAAAATTTGAGCGCACAAAAAACGCGCCTTTGCCAAACAGTTTATTCGACCCAAAAATAGGGCTAGGCTCTGCATCCGGTCCTCATCAGTCGGAGAGACTTATGAACCACACTGGATGTTTTCTGATTTTGGCGTTCGCCGACATACTTGCCATCTGCGCTTGTTCGCCAAGCGACAAGGCACCGCTCACAGCAACCCCATCTACGGCGCCGGTGCCCGGATCAACCCTGGCGCAATGGGCGCAAGGCGCGCAACTGTTCGACAATCTCGGCACGCACGTGCACAAGATCACGACGACGTCACCCGATGCGCAGGCGTATTTTGATCAAGGCTTGCGCCTGGTCTACGCGTTCAACCACGATGAAGCCGCGCGCGCGTTTGCCAAAGCGGTCGAGTTCGATCCCACCTGTGCGATGTGCTACTGGGGAGCTGGCGAGGCGCTGGGTCCGAACTACAATATGCCAACGATGCCGGAACGCTGGAAAGTACTGTGGGAAACGGTACAGGCCGCGCAGCGCAACGCAGCGCACGCAGCACCGGTCGAACAGGCATTGATTGGCGCGCTCGCCAAGCGCTACAAGGGACCCGAATCGATCGGCCCCGACGCCATGCAGCCGTTCAACACCGCCTATGCGAACGCGATGCGCGAGGTGGCGGAACAATTCCCAGACGACGATGACGTGCAGGTATTCTTTGCCGAAGCACTGATGACGGCGAATCCGTGGAAACTGTGGACAGTGGATGGCAAGGCAGCGCCCGGCACCGATGAAATCGTGGCGACATTCGAAACCGTGCTTGCGCGCAATCCGCAGCATCCTGGCGCGAATCACTACTACATTCACGCGGTCGAAGCATCGCCGCATCCGGAAAAAGCGCTGGCCGCAGCCGAGCGTTTGCCGCGCTTGATGCCGGGGGCGGGCCATATTGTGCATATGCCAGCGCACATCTTCCAGCGCATCGGCCGCTACGCTGATGCAGGCGCCGCGAACCGTGAAGCGGCACAGATCGATGTTGCGTACATGGACAAGGCCAAGCCCCCGGTTTGGTACTACTACGGCGGCATGTATCTAGCGCATAATTACCAGTTCCTCGCCTATGCTGCGGCTATGCAAGGTCGCGCCGTCGAGTCGCTGCAAGCCGCGCGCAATATGCGCGCGACGCTTCCTGATGCGGTGCTACACATGGGCATGGGTCTGGACTGGTACGCCGCGGAGCCCTATTTCGCCATGGAACGCTTCGGCCGCTGGAACGAGGCAATCGCCGAACCCATGCCCGATCCGAAACTGAGCGGACTGAGTGCCGCGTACCATTACGCGCGCGCGTCGGCGTTCGCGGCGACCGGCAAGCTTGACGAGGCGATCGCGGAAAAAGCCAAACTCGACGCGATCGCGGCGGCGACCCCGACCGATGCACCGGCGGGGCTCAACATGGCCAAGGACATGATTGCCATGGCTTCGCTGGTTGCCTCGGCACGCATTGCTGCCGCGCAAGGCAAATCCGATGAAGCAATCACGGCATTGCGCGAAGCCGCCATGAAAGAAGATGCCCTCGCCTACGACGAGCCCGCCGATTGGTTCGTGCCGGTGCGCCACCTGCTCGGCGCGCAGCTGCTCAAAGCCGGCAAGGCCACCGATGCCGAAGCGGTTTATCGCCAAGACTTGCAGCGCCATCCCGACAATGGCTGGGCGCTTTATGGCCTCGCCCAAGCGCTGAAGGCACAGAACAAGACCGACGCAGCGGCGGCGGCCGACAAGCAGCTCGCGCAAGCGTGGAAGGATGCGGACGTGAAGTTGGCCGCTTCAGCCTTCTGACGATGCTTAGCCTGCCCTGAGTCAGTCGAAGGGTTCAGCCCGAACGGGCTCAAAACATCTGGGCGCCGTTCAATAACGGTGATGCCGCAGCGGCGCAATATCATCCACACCCGCCGCATAGCCACCGCTCACGCCCTTGGTCGCCACCGCCACCGCGTTGTGCGGATGCAGGCTTTCGTAGTGCGAGGCACGGATCCAGAAATCCGTGATGCACTCATCGGCGTTCAACGTGTTCTGGATGCGTCGCGCAGCATCTTCGCAGAACATCAGATTTGCCCCGTTCAACAAGGCGAAGGCCTGCTCGTCCTCACGCTTGACCGCGGTCTGCACCGGCGTCTTCAACGCATCCTCGATGCGATCGATCAAATCGATGACCGGAAAGCCGAAGCTCGGCGCCAGCTTGACCCGTACTTCGGCCGAGCTGCGCTGGCTATGGGGCGTGGCACAAATGCCCTGTTCGCTGCCGAGCCAACCCATCACGGTGTCGTAGTCCAGTGCCTTGTCACGAGCGAAGTCCGCGCCGAAGCGTTCCTGCACCAGTTGCCGCGCCAGCGCTGCAGAACACGGACAGGTGCTTGCGTACACCACCTCGCAACCGACTTCGAGGGTAAATTGTCCTTTTTCCATTATTCCCGTAATGGACAATGGATAGGATTTCCAGCCGCTGTTGTCGCTTTTCAATGCCGACCGCCGCACCAGATGATCGAAGGCAATGCGCACCATCGCACGATCGGATAGCTCCGCATGCGAATCGAGAAAATCGCGCAGCATGCGCCGGATCATACAGGGCGCGAGCGGCTCGGCAGACAGTGCCTTGTCCACGTGCAGATACAGGCGCGACATGTGGATGCCGCGAACTTCCGGCTGCACCAGATTCACATAGGCCGTGACGCGTGCGGCCGATTGCACAGTGCGACCATCAATTTCCGCCAGCGTGACCTGAACTTCGATATCGCCCAT
>Ga0137404_10003465_pt1 | contig 10531 bp, 7 predicted proteins | sample CZOMad2_1_16fung_FD_108285 | JGI IMG/M metagenome (GOLD analysis project Ga0137404, IMG submission 108285) | Vadose zone soil fungal communities from Angelo Coast Range Reserve, California, USA - CZOMad2_1_16fungal (Illumina Assembly) | ecosystem: Environmental > Terrestrial > Soil > Vadose zone... | reverse complement strand
TGGATCGTTTCTTTTGTCCGGAAAACTAAGGACGATCCACGAAGTCACACTAACCAACACGAAGCAAAACACTCCTGCCTCGAGCTAGATCCGACTCTTGAGGCAAAGCTCTAACAATGATTATCTCGCCCGCACTCGCATCGATCAGCTTCTATCTTGCTTTGTCCTTGTTCTCCAGCACTGCTCGCGCGATTGCGATGACGGCGCTGGCCCGCGGAGCTTCACGTTCAAACCCACGCGCCAATTCTACCGTGCGATTGTAGTCTTCATTGGCGAGTTCGGCGAAGATGCCCGCGACGTCAAAGTCCTCGACTGACGAGCTGCGCAACGACGTCATGTTTTTTGTTTGCAAGCCGATTCGGACCGCGCCCTCTTCGCCGGTAAAGCCCTCCGCTGAGTTGGCCGCCTTTACCGCGTCGTAGGTGGCGTCCCAACTCTTGCCGCGATCAATAACCAGCAGAGCATTCGCCACTGACATGAGCACGCGCGGCCGGTCGGAATCCGAAACGTCAATACGCCGGGCCTCGGCGGCGGCATCCTCAATCAGCGCCAGGGACTTTTCGTGATCAGTTTTCGCTAACCATTTGGCGGCCGAAGCCAACGCCCATGCCTTTTGGAAATGGGTTATCTCGCCCGTGCGCACCAACTCCAGCACCATGTCGGTGTCTTTTTTGTCGACGGCTCGCATGGTCATTGTGAAATCAATATAGGCGCGCGCCTTCTGGCGCAGATCACTGTCCTCGATCTTGTCGGTATAGTCGTGGGCGCGCATGTCACCAATGTCGGCTCGTAGCCTGGCTAATTGAATATACAGGCCGTCGCGTTCCGCCGAGGTCTTGGCACGATCTATTCGATCCAGCAGGGCCTTCTCTCGATCTTCGCTGGCCTGCGGCGGTTGTATCCCTTCTCGCACGGAGGCGTCTTCGCGCTGGCCCACGTCCTCAGCCCCGGACGACGCCAGCGCGTCCATCTCTGCGCGCATTGCTTCGGTCATCTCTTTGGGAGCGAACTGTTCAAACAACGGCAGGAGGCGCTTGATCACGAGGTATTTGCCCCGGGGCCCCGCCGAACTTTGATCCTGTCCCGGCGGAGGCTGCGGCCGCAGCAAGACGCCAGCCGCAGCGCGAAGGAAAACGTTTCGTAATTCCGGCGTCACCTCCACCGGCCCACTGTTCCTCGAAGTTGACATGGTCGAAGCTCCGCCGCCGTCGAAGCTTACGAACAGGTGCGGAGTAAAAAGATAAGAAGACAGCATGGAAACGGTATTGGCATCCGTCTGCAAGTCATTAGCCGCCATCGCCAGCATTCGGAAATATCGTTGATCCGCGGCGGCAGTATCTTTCTCACGCAGATAAGAAAGATAATCGATGCCTTCCCTCGTAAGCGTGCCCAGGGCAGGATCGGCAAATTGAATTGATCGCTCGACATCCGCTGAAAGCAGTTGCCGCGCCAGGCTCAGCCGCTGAGTGATCGCTTCGGGAGTGGGGCCAAACGGATCGCGTTTGGCTCTGTCAGTGGCCTCGGTTGCCGCGCGCTCTTTTTCCGCTTTGAGTTTGGCCAGGAACTCTTCGCCCAAAGCGCGATCGCGACGAGCAGCCAGCCGCAGCACCTCGCCGCGGACGTTGGGCGGCCCAGCGACGGCACGGTTTCCGTTCTTAGCTTCCTGCGCCTTGATGTCTTCCTCCAGCTTGCGTTGACCTTCCTGATCGACAATCTCGGCGGCATCCCACGCTTTGCGGAACAGAGAGCGGGCCCGGTCAGGATCCGCATCCCAAAGTACGTCGGCGATGCGTGCCTGCGTGCGCGCGCGCAATTTCTGATCGTTGAATGAGCCCGCGTCGGACGCCAGCGAAATCAAAAGCGATTGCGCCTGAGCCCGGCGCTCCTTGATCACCCGCTCAGCTTCCAGATCGGCGGTCTTGCCTTTGCCGGCCAGCTCTTTGGCCGGCGCAGTCTTGTTGGCTTCGTTTGGTTGCGCAGAGCTAGTGGCGCACAGGAAGAACAGGCAGAACAGGATGGGCAGACTACGACGAATCATCGTTAACCTCCGGGGATTCTGAGTAGACCAAGCGTGCTACGAGCACAGCTAACACGCGCGAGATGATGGCGAGGTTCCAGAATCCAGACGAACTGGAACGGGTTCGGATCAAATGAGCTTAAACCGCGACCACTTCCATTTCGGGATCGACTTCCGCCTTCAGCATTCCCTCTATGGCCATGAGTGTGCCGGAGAGTGAACTCGGACAACTGCCGCAGGCGCCCTGGTAACGAATCTTCAGCGTGTGCTCTTCCAGGCCGATGATCTCCACGTAGCCGCCGTCACCCATCAAAGCTGGCCGGACCTTTTCGTCGAGGATGTTGTTGATTTGCATCAAGCGCGGGTCGTCGCTGGTGACTGCCGCGATCGCCCCGCCGATGGCGCCGGCCCCTGCCGGCGGGGTCGTCGCCACTGACTCGGCGGCCCGAATAGGCACGGCCAAGGTCGGCAAAAGCTCGTCCCAATCGGCCGGGTCTTCCTTCTCGACTGTGATCATGTTGTCCATGTAGAAAACAGACACGACACTGCCGACATCAAACAGCGATTTGGCGAGCGTGTCGCTCTGGGCCTGATCGGCTGAACCAAATTGCCGCGCGACGCCGTGGGTCACGGGCTCGCGCAAAATAAACTTCACCGCGTTTGGATTTGGGGTTTCCTGAATATCATTAATCTTGGGCATTGCTTTATTAGTAGCCGGCGATTGCGAAAAGGGAAGCGCCGTAACGATCCTTTTTAGTTTCGATGACATTATAGCCCTTTCGCATCAGAACCCTAATCGCGAATATGAGGTCAGAACGGGGAGCGATAGCGACCGGGTCTCAACGTATGATGGACCCGACAAAAATCCCAGGAGACCACCTCTCGCAAAAACCCTTGCGACAAGGACCACAGCGTCGTATACTCGCGCACCTCACTTGGCCCCTTCTTATCAAAGGTGAGACAAGTTGAGACGAGGCAGGCGATTTGCGAGGGTCGACCTGCCTCTCTTTTTTTTGCGCGAACCGGAACCCGGTCGCTGCGGTCGTGGAACTGACCTCACTTCCCTTGCTGTTTGCCTACTGCTCACCGCTCGCGGCATACTGCTCACTGACCCATGAACATCGGCATCACAGTCTATCCAACCTACGGCGGGAGCGGCATCGTTGGTTCTGAGCTGGGGAAGGAACTCGCGGCGCGCGGCCATACGGTGCATTTTATTTCTTCGGCTTTGCCGACGCGTTTGACTGAGCTCAATGAGCGCGTGCGGTTTCATGAAGTCGAGATGATGTCTTACCCGTTGTTCGAGCATCAGCCGTACACACTGGCTTTGGCGACAAAGATGGCGACTGTGGCTGAGACTGAGAATCTCGATTTGCTGCACGTGCATTACGCGATTCCGCATTCGATCAGCGCAATCCTGGCGCGCGAGTCTCTGAAACCTCACCGGCGGTTGCCGGTTATCACCACTCTGCACGGGACGGACATAACGCTGGTGGGCGCGGATCGATCTTATTTGCCAATCACGCGTTATGCGCTCGAACAGTCAGACGGCGTCACGGCCATCTCGAATTATCTGAAGCAGGCGACGATCGAAACATTTCAATTCGACCGCATCGAGGTGATTCCGAACTTCGTTTGTCCGACAGATTACAAGCCCAAGGTTGATTGCGACCTGCGCCAGAGCCTCGCGCCTGACGGCGTGCCGATCATGGTTCACGTCTCTAATTTTCGCCCCGTCAAGCGTCCGGTCGATTGTGTTGAGATTCTGGCGCGCGTGCTGAAACAGACTGACGCGCGGCTGGTGATGGTGGGTGACGGCAGCGAGCGGACCAACGCAATTCATCGCGCACAGTGTCTGGGCATTTCTGACAAGTGCGTTTTTGTCGGTAAACAGCCGCGCATCGTTGATTACCTGTGCGCGGCCGATGTACTGCTGTTGCCGTCTGAGCAGGAATCCTTCGGACTGGCGGCGTTGGAAGCGATGGCTGTCCAGGTCCCCGTGATTGCTTCACGCGTGGGCGGCCTGCCGGAAGTTGTCGACGACGGCGAGACTGGATTTCTCAGCGCTGTGGGTGATGTCGACAAGATGGCGAGCGATGCCGTGAAGCTCTTGACTGACCCAAAACTGCGTCGCGAAATGGGGAAGCGCGCTCGCGCTTCGGCAATTTCGCGTTACAGCACCGACCAAATCATTCCGCGGTACATTAGTTTCTACGAAGAGATTCTCGCGGGATAGGAAACGAAAGCCAGTACGACTGCGGGGCCGGTGGATCGAGGATTCAATCTGCGCTGATCGAGACTTAGATCCACCCGCTCACGCAGGTGGTACTGACAACTTTCCCCGGCTTGATCGTCGTTCCATCGTCTTTTACTTGCTGGACATTTAATACTAAGCTGGCCCAGATCGATTCCGCGGAGGCTCACTTGAAGCGTCAACACCTGCTGGCCGTCATCTTAGCCGTGCTACTTACCTCGGGCGCTCTGGCCCAGAGGCCGAGTACCCCGACCATCGGGCCACCGCCACCTCCTCAACAGCAGCCTTCGCCGCAACCGCACCCTGAATCAGACGACGTCGTACGCATCACCACCAACCTCGTTCAAGTTGATGCCGTCGTCACTGACAAGAATGGCAAAGTCGTAACCGACTTAAAGCCTGAAGAGATCAAGATTCTGGAAGACGGCCGGGAGCAGAAGATAACGAACTTTTCTTACACGGTGACTGAGACTCGGGCCGCGCCGGCCCGCCCGGACAAAACCGCGACGGTTGATAAGAACGCTCCGCCGCTCCCAGCTACTCACCTGAAACCCGAAGACGTTCGTCGCACGATCGCAATTGTGGTTGACGATCTCGGCCTCTCTTTTGAGAGCACTTATTTCGTGCGCCGCGCACTCAAGAAGTTTGTTGACGAGCAAATGCAGACCGGCGACCTGGTCGCCATCATTCGCACCGGCGGCGGCATGGGAGCATTGCAGCAATTCACTTCGGATAAGCGTCAATTGTACGCGGCCATTGAGCGGATCAAATGGAACGCAGTTGGACGCGGCGGAGTCGGCGCCTTTGCGCCGCTCCAGCCTCCAACACCGGGTGACCAGGGGCCAGCTATGGACGCCGCGAACGAAGATCTGAACCAGTTTCGCGATGACATGTTCGCCGTCGGCACGCTCGGCGCGGTTAGCTATGTCGTGAAGGGTTTGCGGGAATTGCCGGGCCGCAAGTCGATCCTGCTGATCTCGGACGGGTTCAAGATCTACAACCGCGATGACCCGACCCGCAACGAGCGGACGCGGCAGAGGCTGCTGCGGCTAATAGATGAGGCGGGCCGCTCCTCGGTTGTAATTTACACGATGAATGCGACCGGTTTACAGGTTCTGGGCTTGACCGCTGCCGACAACCCGGGAGGAGGCGATGTTGAGCAAATGCTCAGCAGTCGACGTCAGGAGGCTTTCGAAACGCAGGAGGGATTGGACTTCCTTGCCCGCCAAACGGGCGGAATCGCAATCAAGAACAACAATGATCTGAGCAACGGCATTCGCCGCGTGCTGGAAGATCAAAAGGGCTATTACCTGATCGGATATCGTCCTGACAACTCGACCTTTGATCCAAAGACGGGGCGCCGTACTTTCCATAAGCTGTCGCTGAAAATTACGCGGCCGGGGAAATTTAGCGTGCGCATGCGCAACGGCTTCTTAGGCTTTTCCGAAGACGCAAAAGCCGCCCCCGTGCAAAAGACCCTGGTGCAGCAACTTCAGGGCGCACTGGCCTCTCCGTTCGGCTCGACCGGCGTCCACCTGCAACTGACTTCACTGTTCGCAAACGATGCTACGGCAGGATCGTTCATGCGTTCGATGTTGCACATCGATGCTCGCGACCTCACTTTTACTACTGAGCCCGATGGTCTTCATAAGGTCGTGTTTGATGTGCTGGCCATGACATTCGGCGACAATGGCGTGCCGGTTGATGAAAAAGGCCGGACCTACACAATCAAGTTAACCGACCCAACCTACAAACGCGCGCTGCTGGGCGGCCTGGTTTACTATGTGACGGTCCCAATCAAAAAGCCGGGCGCCTATCAGTTGCGAATTTCTTTGCGCGACACTAATACCGAACGAATTGGTTCGGCCAGCCAGTTCGTTGAAGTCCCCGACCTCAAAAAGAACCGGCTGGCGATTTCGGGTTTAGCAGTCAGCGCCAGAAGACCGGGGGAGAGGACCTCCGCCGCGGTGGCCAAGCCGTCCCCATCGCCAGAGGGTGGAACCAGTCCGGCGACAAACACGAACACCGCCAGCCAGAATCAGGAAGGAGTCGATGAGGGGAACCCGGAAGCCAGCGCAGCCGTTCGTCATTTTAGTCGCGGCATGTATCTGGAGTATGGCGCTGTCATTTACAACCCCCACGTCGACAAGGCCACGAACAAGTCACAACTGATCGGACAAGTACGGCTGTTTCGCGACGGGCAAGCGGTGTTTACCGGCAAGGAAAACGCGCTGAGTTTTGCTGAAGCGGCTGACCCGAAGCGACTGGTTACGGTTGGCGCAATTCAGCTCGGGACAGACCTGGCGCCGGGAGAGTACGTTCTGCAAGTCGTCATTAAGGACATGCTGGCTGATGAGAAACATCGCACGGTAAGTCAGTGGATGGACTTTGAGATTATCAGGTGAGTCTCTCCCTCTCCCACTGGGAGAGGGTTGGGTGAGGGTCTTAGCGCGAGGCCTAATTTGAAATGAAGTTGTCTTCGCCACACACGACTATAACCAAAGAATATTTCGCCCTATGCTTCGCGCCCTCATCCCCGGCCCTTCTCCGACTGGGAGAAATCGAATAAGCTCAGGGTTGAGCTGGCGCTTCACAAATCTTCTGCGCAATCAACTCCGCCGCCAGGCGGTGCCCGTCAGGGTTCCAGTGAGAATTCCCGCCGATGTTGCTGCCGAAGCCATGTAGAAAAATCTTGTTCTGTTCCGCATAGGCCTGCATCGGCTGGGCCAGGTCCAGGAAGTCTATGTGTTCGTGTTCAGCAAACGCCTTGAGTCGCAGATTGGCGTAGAAAACCGTGTCGATGCCGAGGCGGCGCATGAACGCCTGACGCACCGAAGGATCGGGAAAGACCTGAATAGCGTTGCTTAAAGTCACTAACAGAAATCCGGATTTGTGCTCGCTGGCTCCATCTCGCATCTGCGCAATCAATCCCTCGGTCACCTGCCAGGCTTCTTTCCAATCGTCACCCTTCGGCTCCAGGTAGGTCATGTTTTCGATGCCGACGTCTTCCGGGCGCAGAGCGTTTTGGGGGCTGCCCGGAGAAGGAGAAGGTTGGGCTGCGCGGCGTCGTCGGTCTCTCCAGTTAGCCAGCCGTTCTTTCGCTACGAACTGAAGATAGTGAATCAACTGCACCGTCCGCAGATGATTATGGATCCATCTGCCGGCCCGGTTCAGACGCGAGTCGCGTTGCCGGTAGGTCGCCGAATCTCGGAACGAAGCGTCGTAAGTGAGCTGGCCGTTGCGATAGATGAAGTAAGGAACGTCTTCGGTTTTACTGATCGCCCGCGAGTTGTCATAGACGTCGTTATAGGTGGTGAACGCGAGGATTACCAGATCCGGTGAATAATCCCAGACTCTCTGTTGCAGCGTCAGTAATTCCTGGCCGGTGCCGTAGCCGGAAACGCCAAAGTTAATCACCTCGACCTTTTTGCCGGGAAAAGCGTTGCACTCCTGAAGTTTTCGCTCAAGCACGGACCAGAAGGTCTGCTCCATTGGCACGTGCATGGCTTCAGTGAAGGAATCGCCGAGCACGGCAATCCGCACCGTGTCCACGGGCTTCGCCTTTGCATGTTCGCGATCTCTTAAGCCGTCGCTGTTGATGCGAACATATGATCCGCCTTCGCGCTGGTAGAGGCCTTCAATGTTCGGTTGCAGGGCGAAGCCCCGGTAATAATCCGTGGTGTAGAAGAGGGGAAACGAATAACCGACAACGCGCAGAAAAATTTCGCTCATGGTGAATCCGAACACCACCCCAAACATGACGAGCAGTAGCTTCTTTTTGAGATTGCGCGGGCGTTTCATCTTATGAGCGGGTCAATCGGACAGCCTAAAGGAAACGATCCGACAAACCCGCGTAGCGGGACCCCAGGGTTGATATGCATATGAGACAGAGCGCTCGGTGCGTGCGACAGCGGAAAGCTTGTGGTTCGCTGATGACAAACGGCTGCCGCCGCGCTTCGCGGACTCAAGGAAAACTCTCACTCCAACCTCCCAGCCTCAACTACCAGTCTTTCGATAAACTATCCAGCACCACGTCGCCAACCGGAAACGTTCGAGAAAACGATGCCAAATGCCGGCTCGCCACGCGGGCTGCTGCGTTTGCCGATGAACAATCTGCAAACCACTCTTCTCTCCCAGAATCTCCAAACTCTTAATCGAGAAAACCCAGTTATGGTGCCCCAGCGCCAGATGCTTGTAAGGCCTGCTCTTCAATTTGAAAGCAGAAAGCAAATCCTTGATGCGCGAATCCAGACTTTGATAGTTCGGCACCACCACGACAGCGAAGCCGCCTTCGTGCAAAAGTTCTTTGCACCGCTTCAGAGTCGAGAGTGGATCGCTGGTGTGTTCCAGGACGTGCAGCATCGTAATTAGGTCGTACTTTCGCTTGAAGTCGATGTCTTCGATCGCGCCGTGATGGATCGGAAATCCGGCCTTCGCGGGAAGATTTTCGCTGACGTGCTTTGACAGGTCCGTGCCCTCGACTTCATAACCGCCGCCGCGGGCCATCTGCGGCAGCAGCCCGCTGCCCGTGCCCACATCCAGCAGCGACTTGCCCTCCGTGTGTTTACCGATAAAGTCGAGATAATCCCGAACCTGTTGGTGGACCGCGGGCTCGAAACGATCATAATCAAATTCCAGGTTGCAGCCCCAGCCATCAAAGTATTCAGGATTGTCGTAGAGCGCGCTGCTCTCGGCGGCCGCGCCGATCGGGGTGCAGACATATTCACAGTGATAGCATTTGTAAATCTGCTTGCCCGTAAAGTCCGCGCCGATGTGACGCAAGGCGCGATCGCAAAGCAGGCATCGGGCTGCGATTGGGTTATCTGAAGTCATTCGGGGATCGTGAAAGCCGAGACTGACTTTTGTACTACACCGTTCAGGGAAGCTCAAGGACGTATCGGTTCAAGTTTGAGTTTTGGCGCCCCCGTCTCATTAGCACCGCGGCTTTAGCCCGGCGATTATCGGTTGAGTTCGGAAGGGAAACCGTTTAAAACGGTTTCAGGTCATTTCGTATTCCAGGACTCACCGGGCTGAAGCCACGGTGCTAATGAGATTCTTTCGCCGGAGTTTCTCCCGATGAAGATCTTGCAAATATGTTCAGCGCGCCAGCTTGGCGGCGGCGAAAAACATCTGGCCGATCTGGCGAACGGTCTGGCCCGGCGCGGTCATGACGTCTTCGCCGCGTTGATTCCTTCGTCGCCTCTAACGGCTCAACTCTCGTCCCTACCGCGCCAGAACATCGTGGAACTGCCGATGCGCAGTTCCCTGAATGTCGCGAGTGCTTTGAAGTTGGCTCGCTTTGTTCGCCGCCACGAAATCAACATCGTTCATGCGCACGTGGCGCGTGACTACCCGCTGGCGGCCCTGGCCGCGCGGCGCGCGCGGCTGGTGCTAACGCGGCACGTCTTGTTTCCGCTTAACCGAATTCACAAGCTGACGCTGCGCCGCACGGCTCGTGTCATCGCGGTCTCGCAAGCCGTCGCTGAAGGACTGCGCGCACAGCGGATCTTCGAACCTCAGAAGATTGCGCTGATTCATAACGGCATCGACGTTGAGCGGTTCGCGACGGGAAGGGAATCGATTCCCAGCCGTGAACCGCGCTTGGATCAGAAACTGCGCGTGGGCATGATTGGACACCTGGCGCCGATCAAAGGGCAGGAGGACTTCATCCGCGCCGCGGCCTTCGTCTGTGAACGCCATGATGAGGTCGAGTTCATCGTCGCCGGAGAAGACAAATCGCGCGGCGGCGAAAATCGTCGCCGCCTGGAAAAGCTCATCGACGAGCTTGGTTTGAATCAACGGGTTAGTTTAGTTGGTTGGATTGACGATGTGGCTAAACTTCTGCTGACACTTGATCTCTTCGTCTCGCCTTCGCAGTCAGAGCCGTTTGGTCTCTCGATCGTCGAAGCGATGGCTGCGGGAGTACCGGTGGTCGCGACGATGTCCGAAGGCGCGCGCGAAATCATCGATGAACATAAAACGGGCCGCCTGGTCTCAATCGGAGATGCGGAGGCATTAGCAGAAGTGATCGACGAATTACTGTCTGACCAGAAACAGCGGGACCGCCTGGCGGAGAATGCCGGGCTGGCCGTGCGCGAACGCTTCTCGCTGGAACGAATGTTGGAAGCAACTGAGGAAGTTTATCGCGACGTTCTCCGAAGAAGCGTCGGCTAACGAAAAGCGAGATCTCGGTGAACAGTTTTCACCCCGGTTTAGGGGTGAGATGTTTATAGACCTCGCGACTACTCCATTACTCTTCA
>Ga0137404_10003462_pt1 | contig 10533 bp, 8 predicted proteins | sample CZOMad2_1_16fung_FD_108285 | JGI IMG/M metagenome (GOLD analysis project Ga0137404, IMG submission 108285) | Vadose zone soil fungal communities from Angelo Coast Range Reserve, California, USA - CZOMad2_1_16fungal (Illumina Assembly) | ecosystem: Environmental > Terrestrial > Soil > Vadose zone... | reverse complement strand
TCTTGCTGGCGCGTTTGAGTCCAAGCGGCTCACTAGACAATACCTTCGGTGTCGGCGGCCAGGTGCGCACGTCATTTGGAGATCTGAATGGCGGAGCCAACGGCGCCGCTCTTCAGTCCGATGGAAAGATTGTGGCCGTCGGATTTCAAGCCACTTTCAGTAATCAATTCAGCAACTTTGCCTTGGCGCGCTACCTTGGCCAGTAATTTCCCCTCAGCGTGAAATGAGACATATACGCCAGTCTGCTCGGCCATTTCTGGGCCCGGGGAACATTCGAGCGGGCTCCGACCTCTAATCGTGTGAATGTCCATGATTAAGCCCCATCCAGGGAGTATTAATTATAGGCTCTGATGGCACTGGTGATTCGTTAGGTGACTCTCGTGAAGAACCTTCGCAGGGTCTCACCGAGGAGGTAACTGGATTGTTACTATTCTTTGGTGGGAGCCAACCACTTCTCATGCTACACCTCAGCCGAAAGGAGTGTGCAGGCTTGCTTTTGGCGCGACTTCTGTCTGGATCGCAGCGTGCCTGCTGATGAGGATGTGACTTCACTAAGCGCGATTAGGGGAAGTTCGCCACGGCGAATCCGTCCCGTAGCGGATGCGCAAAACGGCGCGGTCGCATTCGCCACCACTCATTGGAGCGTGGTACTGACCGCGCAAGGTGAATCGCCAGCGGCAGAAGACGCGCTCGAAAAACTTTGCCGAATTTACTGGCGACCTCTCTACACTTTTGCGCTACGGCAAGGGTACGACTCCGAAGAAGCGCGGGATTTAACTCAGGGGTTTTTTCAGCTCCTGCTGGCACGCCGAGATTTGGAGACTGTTCGCAAGGAAAAAGGACGCCTGCGTTCTTATCTGCTTGTGTCGTTCAAACATTTTCTGACAGGCGAACGACGCCGGGCGATGAGGATCAAGCGCGGCCACGGACAATGCCCGATCCCATGGGAGGAGCTCCGCGCAACTGAGCGTGCCGATCCTTTATTCGACAGACTGGTTGATTCGCTGAGCGCCGATCGGCTGTATGAGCGCCGGTGGGCTTTGACTCTGATCGACCAAGTGCTCAAGCGGTTAAAGGAAGAGTACCGCGCGACGGGTAACGCACTTCTGTTTGATTCCTTGAAACAATTGTTACCAGACGAACCGGGAGCGCCGTCACGGCCAGAGATTGCTGCGACATTGGGTATGACGGACAACGCGCTGAGGCAAGCTTTCCACCGGTTCCGCCACCGTTATCAACTCTTATTACGGGAGGAGATTGGCCACACCGTTGTCGATCCCAGCGAGATCGAAGATGAGTTGCGGCATCTAATCACTGTGTTGCGGTCGTAGCGACACAACTTGCGCGAATTGCTGCGAAATTTCATCCTGGTTTGATTGCTCCGGATCGTGAAATTCGTGTCCAGAGTCTGCTCAAAGTGCGGCACGGAAATCTTTGCCGACGTAGCGGAAGGACTTTGCACTGCCTGTCTGCTCGAGACAGGTCTCGGACTCTTTTCAGAGGCTGTAGACCGGGTCAATGACCGCGGCCGTGGGGGCCAGCCTCCGCGTATCGACACTCCAGCTGCAAACGGGAGTAGAGCACCAGCATTTGATACGGAGACGCCAGCGATCCTGGGCGATTACGAATTGCTGGGGGAAATCGGTCGCGGAGGTCAGGGTGTAGTGTATCGCGCACGACAGAAAAGTCTCAAACGCGTAGTCGCGTTAAAGGTTGTCAGGACTGGCGAGCGGACCACACCAGCGCGCCTTGGGCGATTCCGGTTCGAAGCGGAAGCTGCGGCGAGTTTGGATAATCCGAATATCGTTCCCATTTACGAAGTCGGCGAGCGCGCTGGGTCGTGCTACTTCAGCATGAAACTCATTGAGGGCGGACCGCTCGACGAACTGTATAAGCGGGAACCGATGCCGATCCGTCGCGCAGCGGAATTGATTGCCAAGCTCGCTCGCGCGATCCACTACGCGCACCAGCACGGCGTTCTGCACCGAGACATAAAGCCCGGAAACATTTTGCTCGATGCAAATGGCGAACCGCATCTTACCGACTTCGGGTTGGCGCGGCTGACTGAAACTGAGAGCACCGTCACCCGCACGCTCGATACGCTGGGCACACCGAGCTATATGGCGCCAGAACAGGCGTTAGGTCATAGCAGTCAGCTGACAAGCACAACAGACGTGTACGGGCTGGGCGCGGTGCTTTACCATCTGCTTACTGGCCAGCCGCCGTTTGCTGGAGGAACAACCTATGACACGATCCGCTTGCTTCTAGAAACCGAACCGCGAAATCCGCGGCTGTGGAATCCAAAAACAGACCGCGATCTCGCGACCATCTGCCTCAAGTGCCTGGAGAAAAATCCGCAACACCGTTATCCCTCCGCCCTCGCTTTGGCCGAAGACCTGGATCGTTGGCTCAAACACGAGCCAATTCATGCGCGGCGGATAGGAATTTTGCGTCGTGGGAAAAAATGGGTGCGCCGGAATCCCACAAGAGCCTTGTTGCTCGTGTCACTGGCCGCGTTGGCAGCGGCCATTAGTTGGAATGTTTGGAAAAGCGAATTGGTGCCCAGCACTGCAGTGACAGGTATCGCCGTGTTACCATTTGAAAATCTAAGCGAAGATAAAGAAAGCACCTTTTTTGCCGATGGCGTCCAGGACGACATTCTGACCAAATTGGCAAAAATTCGCGATCTGAAGGTGATCAGCCGTACCAGCGTGATGCAATATCGTGGGAACCGAAATATGCGCGAGATCGGCGCCGCGCTGGGAGTGTCTCACACGCTACAGGGCAGTGTCCGCAAAAGTGGAACACAGCTTCATTTGAACGCGCAGTTAATCGACACCCGCACCGACACCCATGTTTGGGCGGAACAGTACGACTGCGATTTGAACAGTGTCTTTGCAGCGCAGAGTGCGATCGCGCTAAAGGTTGCAGACCAGCTTAATGCCAAATTGTCCACTTCTGAGAAACTGGACATGGCGCGCCCTCCAACGGCCAATCTTACCGCCTTCGAATTCTATACTCGCGCGAAGAATCTTGCTTTAATGACGAGCTTTACCGTTGGCACGAAGGCGAATTTGGCGCAAGCGGCCGATCTATTGAACCAGGCTGTCGCACATGATTCTTCATTTTTCCAAGCGTATTGCCTGCTCTCTCACACACACGACCTTCTCTACTTCTTTGGGTTCGATCGCACCCCTGCGCGCCTCGCGTTAGCTGAGTCAGCCATCCAGGCGGCATTCCGTCTCCGACCCGATTCGGGCGAAACGCACCTCGCGCGTGCCGAAAATCTTTACCGAGGATACCTCGATTATGATGGCGCTTTGGCCGAGCTCGAACTCGCCCGCAAAAGTCTACCTAATGATCCTATGGTATTTGAACTGAAGGGCTACATCGAGAGGCGCCGAGGGAATCAACAGGAGGCGCTGCAGAGTCTTGAGCGCGCGATAGATCTTGATCCGCGGAACTTTTTCACTCTGCAACAGATTGCAGCAAGTTACGACCTTCTCCAGCGCTATGCCGACGAAGCAGCCATGCTGGAGCGCGCGCTGTCCATCAAACCGGACGATCTCGATACGAAGGTCGCACGCGCATTGATGGAAGTGGATTGGAAAGCTGATGCTCGGCCCTTGCATCGATTGATTGATGAAATCCGTGCGAAGAGTCCTGCTGATGTTGAGAATGTGGCCGATTCCTGGCTCATCTGCGCACTCGCCGAGCGGGACGCTATTGCTGCAAAAAGCGCGTTAGATGCATCAGGCGAGAACCCGCTAAGTGACGACGTTATCCAGTTCAGTCGTCCCTTTATTGAAGGCCTTATCGCTCGCATGACAAATGACACTGAGCAAGCACAGGTCGCTTTCACCGCGGCGCGTACAGCGCAGGAGAAAACGATTCAAGCTCAACCAAATTATGGCCCGCCACTGTGTGTGCTTGGTTTCATTGATGCTGCTTTGGGACGAAAAGAAGACGCATTGCGCGAAGGCCGGCGCGCCGTCGAGCTTCTTCCGGTGGAAAAAGATGCAATCAACGGCCCGCGCATGATCGCGCAGTTAGCGATGATCGCTGCGTGGGCTGGTGACAAAGATCTCGCCTGTGAGCAGCTCGCTCTGGCCATTCGTCCACCAGCTCCCGTCACCTACGGTCAGCTAAAATTGCTTCCGTTTTGGGACCCACTCCGCGGTGACCCGTGTTTCGAGAAAATCGTCGCCTCCCTCGCGCCGAAATAAGATTTGACCGCGGATTACGCGGATACAACGGATAAGATTTTTCGCCTAGGACGGCTAGGCGCCTGCCACTCCTTCTGAATCATCTAATCCGTGTTGTCGGCGTAATCCGCCGTTCCTTTGCAGGTTTTAACCAGGCGAAGCCATTTTCGGCGTAACAAATCGCCCGATTCCCACAGCACAACAATGAGTGGCCCTAATTCACCAAGCAAGCTTCACAATCACTGCAGAAAGGAGATCACGGTATTCGGAATTGAAAAAGTCAGAAAAACAACAAAGCTAGGCTCCTTGTTGCACCATTCCGGGCTCATGTCGCTGCAACGGCAATTGTCCTTATGATGCTCCTCTATCCCTCGACCGCCTCGGCAAAGCGGCCACCGACACCGCGGGGGAATTCGTCGGCGCCAGCCACTTTTACAATATTCGTTTAACAACTACGCGTTTCGGGCGGGTCAAGCCGAGAGAAGGACATGTTCATTAATGTCGATTCGTGGTTGAGACTCCGTCGAAACGACTGCCCTTCATCGGAGCAAATGGAGTTTCGCTGGCTTCGCTTTCTGTTGTTTGAAAAATTCCACGCGTTCCCGCGTAACGGCCGGCCGAATTTGGCGCAGTACATGGGTGAGCGGTCTAATTCGTCTGGCAAGTTCGTTGGCGCGAATTCGGGCCGAAACGACAAAAAACAAGAAACAAAACATATGAACATGATTAGCGAAATTGTTAGGGCAGTTCGGTGCGGTACTCTCCGACTAGAAAGCAAGGAGGCCGCGATAAGAGGGGTCCGCCTCAACCGTCCGGTCAGGATATGCGCGGTGCTTTGCGCGGCGGTCGCGGCGAGTGTGTCGATGGCCATCGGAGATTGGACACACTTCCGTTTCGACCCTGCGCACCACGGAGTGAATCCCAATGAAACAATTCTCTCCCCCGCAAACGTGGCGAATCTCACCGTTAAATGGCGCACCAACATCGGCGGGGGCTGCTTTGCTTCTGCAGACGTCGTTAGCGGCAAGTTGTACACGGCCGACACCGGCAGCGCCAACGGGAAACTGCATGCGCTCGATAGCGCTACCGGTCAGGAATTATGGACCTTTCCGCCGGATGCTCTTCCAGGGGACTTCGCGTTCGCCTCGCCGGCAGTCGTGAATGGCATGGTTTATTACGCCGTAAACCGGGTCGATCCTGTCGTGTTCGCGGTAAACGCCGCCACCGGGCAGGAAATCTGGCGACACCTCGGTCCCTTTTCTCAAATCATCTCCTCGCCAACCGTGGAGAACGGCCGTGTGTATGTAGCATTTACTGATGGCACGATCGAGGCGCTGGACCCTACAAACGGGCAGGTGATCTGGAGCGTCATTCACCCAGGCGGTGCTTATTCCTCGCCAGCTGTCGCTGACGGGCGACTTTATGTCGCGATCCACAACAGCGGTCTGCTCGCTCTTGACGCCAATACTGGCTCCGAACTCTGGCTAGCTCCAATGCCTGGACCGCAATGGTCTTCGCCCGCTGTGGAAAATGGACGAGTTTTCGTCGGCTCTCGCGATGATCACAAGCTGTACGCCTTCGATGCAGTGACTGGGAACACACTCTGGACTGCCACTACCAATAACTGGGTGCAGACGTCCCCAGCCGTGGCCGACGGCGTCGTTTATATTGCTAACAATTCAGGCAACCTTTATGCGTTCAATGCCGAGACAGGTGGCCTTATCTGGCAGAGTGCGGTCTCGCCGGGCTTCGCCATCGGGAGTTCACCGACCGTAGCCAACGGTGTTGTTTACGTCGCTTCTGCGCTAGACGCCTCAGCCAGACACTTCGATGGAAAACTCTATGCAGTCGATGCCGCTAACGGGCAAGTGCTGTTTAGCGACGTCGTCACCGAGGGACAGGGGGAGGCGAGGTGGGTCCAAGCCTCGCCGACAGTTGACAACGGGGTCGTATACATCCCCAACTACGGTGACGGTACGGTCGCCGCGTTTTGGTTAAACACGCCTACACCCACACCTGGACCGATCACGCTCAGCGCCCGGGGGAAAAAGGTAGGGGGAATAAATACATCGCGTCTCACCTGGAGCGGGGCGAACTCGGCCAACATCGACGTCAACCGCGCTGGAGTTGTGATCGCGACAACGCCGAACGATGGTTCCTATACTGATTCCACCGGGACCACCGGCCAGGCCAGCTTCACATACAAGGTGTGTGAAGCCGGCACCCAGACCTGCTCCAACGAAGTGACAGTGAGGTTCCGGCGCTAGGGAACCAACCGGAGCGAAGGTGTCATTGCTTGTGGGCGCCATTGCTAGTCGCGCGCCCGTAGCGCTGGTTCACTGTGGTCCATGATCGCTGATTTGTACTGCGGGCGTTGGACCAGGCCGTCGTTGTCGAAGGGAACATGCTCTTACCTCAATGATGTAAACGTCCATAGTTAAGCTGGAAGCGAAAACCGTAGATGTGTTGAGGCGCGATTTATTTCTGGTCCTGCAAACGAGAAGCTAAGAGCAATGGAAGAGCGAATAAGATGAAAGGGTGCAAATGAATACGAGCGACGTTAATCGGACAACGAACTTAAATCTCGAACGCAGATCGGCGATCGCGACTCGCGCGGCGCGAGGCATCAGACGGGCCATCGCAATCGTGTTGGCGAGCGCAGGTCTGCTCTTTTTAATGCTTGCCGCTGGAGTGATGGGGTCGAGCCGCAGCGCTCCGAGTACCCCTATGCAGCTCGCTTCGCAAACCTTTGTCACGGCCTACGGGAACATGATCCAGCAGGTCGAATACGGGCTCACTCCCGAAAGCGTGGTAGCCACCTCCGACGGAGGCTACTTCGCGCTGGGCCTCACCGACTCCCCGAGGGGTATTAGCGTCAATTGGCTCCTGAAACTCAACGCGTCGGGCCGTCCGCAATGGCAGAGACAACTGGAGTGCACGAGCGGTGCAGCGGGGGACTATGCCTCGGGGATCTCCGCCCAGCAGACGTCCGACGGAGGCTATATCCTAGGCGGCGGTATTGAGGGGTGCGGGTACTCCTTCCGTGCCCTGGTGGAGAAGCTCGACGCGCAAGGCCGAGTCGGTTGGGCATTCGCCTACCCCGCTGGGGCCGGAGGCAGCACCATCAACCAAATCAGACAGACGACTGATGGCGGCTACATCGCCGTTGGGAGCGTGGTCGGCGCCGATGTGCACCTTGGCGCCCTTATCCTCAAGCTCGACGGCGCCGGTACGGTGCAGTGGCAGCGGCGACTAGATCCGACCGGATCAGCCGGTGCGTACTTCAACGCAGTGCAACAGACCGTCGATGGCGGCTATGTGGCGGCCGGAGAATCCTATGTCGTCGGGCAGAGCTATCCCTATCCTAACAGCGTGCTAGTCGCGTCATTCGACCCGAGCGGCAACGTTCGATGGCAAAAAGGGTTCAACAATGTCGACGACCGCGGGTCGCCGAGCGGCTTCGAGCACGCGCTCTCCGGCATTCAAACTTCTGATGGCGGCTATCTCGTCGCCGGAAACTGGAGTAGCGCACCCCCTAGTCCTTTCCCTCAAGAAGACACGGCGGGTGCCCTGCTCCTCAAACTCGACTCGAGCGGAAACATCGAGTGGCAGAAGGCATACAACGGCGGCATCTATTGTTACTTTAACGGGTACAACACAACCTGCGTCATCATCACGGCCCTCCCTTACTCAGTGCATAAGACTGCCGACGGGGGCTACGTCCTGGCTGGACTCGGACAACTGGAGTTACTTGACAGCGTTCCGCAGGTGCCATGGCTGGCAAAGGTCGATTCTGGAGGGAACCTGCTGTGGCAATATTTCTACTACGATCTGTCAACGGCGGGGAGAACCATCAGCCAGTATTTCGCCTCCTCGACTCCGACCAACGACGGCGGCTTCATGGCTCTCGGCTTCACCGAGAAAAACGATCCTAGTAGCCTTGGGGAGTTGTACGCGGTGAAGACCGACAGCGCGGGACTCGTTGGGATCTGCGATCAGCAGCACAATGCCACGCCCCTCCACTCGGTCGATCCCGCGATGACCATTCTGTCCCCATCTTTCCCGGTCCTTACGACGGTGACGCCGGGGAGCGCTGTGTCGCTCCGTGCGCGAACCACATCAGTCCTCAAAGACGACAAGTGCCCAGCTAACTAGGGTACTTGGGGATCCAAACTGGACCCGGTGGATGCGGCCCCCGTGGAAGTCTGTCCGCACTCTACCAACGATACCTCGCATCGATCCGGCCGGACCTGTTGCGGTCCGCGATACAACCCCGATTTGCGGGTCACGATAAACAATCGATTCCTGATTCGGCGCGACAAATCTGATGACGGAAAGTAACAGCATTGTTACTAACTCCTACCTGTGAAAAAAGAGCATGGCGCAAGGCTCCTTCGATTCCCTATTTAATGAAACTTCAATCTGAGGAGCTATGAAAAGCAATCACAACCAAGCAACTAACTCGATAGGAATTATTGCCAGGCAGACGGCAATGCCGTTTTATTTCTTAATTGCAGCGATTATCATCGCTGCGTCCCTGCTTGCGCCTCACCGGGCAAAGGCGGCGGCCGGCGATCTTGATTCCAGATTCGGCAATGGTGGTGTCGCCAGCACTGACTTCGCGCAAACCGAAGATTACGCCTTTGGCATAGTGCTGCAGTCCGATGGAAAAATCGTTGTATCCGGGCAAAGTGGGATTTATCCAGACCTCCATTCGGCTCTGGCACGCTATAATCGAAACGGACGCCTCGATTCAACCTTCGGCACGGGCGGCAAGGTAGTTATCAGGTTTAACTCTGTCAGTGATTATTTGTTTGCAGTCGCCCTTCAATCGGATGGCAAGATCGTGGCCGCTGGCTCGACCAGAGGGACAGCTTTTCTCCTCGCCCGCTTCAATGCCGATGGCAGCCTTGACCAGGCGTTTGGGACTAATGGCAGCGTTGAAACTACTTTCGGAGATCAGACCGCGGCAGGCAGCGCAATTGTCGTGCAAGCTGACAGCAAAATCATCGTGGTGGGCGTAAGCGGTGCTGGGCCCTACAGCGAACTCAACGACTTTGCCCTGGCCCGGTATAACTCTGATGGAAGTCTTGACCAAAGTTTTGGCTCCGGCGGCACGGTGAAGACGCATTTTCCGGGCGTGGATAATACTGGGTCGAGCGCGACCTCCGCCGCCTTACAACCCGATGGCAAGCTGGTGGTCGGTGGCTACTACAAAAAGAATGACCGCACACCGCATCAATTTGCCCTGGCGCGCTACAACGCAAACGGCACGCTCGATTCCGCCTTCGGCCAATCCGGTAAAGTGATGGCCAGGTTGGGCTTGGGCGATGCTTATTCTTTCGGTATCGCCCTTCAGACTAATGGCAGAATTGTTCTGGCGGGTTATTCCACCACCACACTAGATCATGATTTTTCCCTCGTCGGCTACACCGCAAATGGAACGCTCGACTCAACGTTTGGGGATAGCGGTTTTGTAACGACGGATTTCTCCAGTGGCACTGATGATATTGCTTATACCATGACGATGCAGAGCGATGGCAAACTGCTAGTAGCCGGCCGCACTGGAGAGTATCCCCAAAATGATTTCGCGCTCGCCCGCTATAGCCGTGATGGCCAGCTGGATCAAGCTTTCGGGGTGGGCGGCAAGGTGGTCAGCGACTTTAGCAGCATCGACCAAGCCTATGGCGTTGCGCTCGACTCAAACGGCAAGATTGTTCTCGCCGGCATCGCTTTCGTCAATGGCGCGAACTTCGATTTTGCTGTGGCGCGCTATCTTGGGCGTTAAACTACAATTGCCCGAGGACCAACGGCGGCTTCATGGCGCTCGGCTTTGCCGAGAAGAACGATATCACTAGTATTGGAGCGTTATACGCGGTCAAAACGGAGATTTCGGGACTCGTTGGGATCTACGATCAGCATTACAACGCCACGCCACTTCACGCAACCGATCGCGCGATGACCGTCCTATCACCATCTCTCCCGGTTCTAACGACCGTCACCGCGAGGAAAGATGTGTCCATACGCGCGAACCACATCGGTCCTCAAAATTGACAAGTGCCCAGCCAACTAGGGCACTTCGCAACCAAGCTGAGTCCTATTGGGGTGAATCGCCGGCTTCAGACCTTGAATAAATAGCTATCCTCAAGTCGGTTTCTCTTCGTCGCCATTCTACTTCGGCGTTGCATACGAAAATTTATGGCATCAGGCTTACCCCCGCAACGTGACGGAACGGACCATAATTCATGCAGGATCTGCAAAGTGCGGAAGCGCGAGCATTCGCAATGCGCTTTTCCAGAATTTTCGCAAGCTACAGAAGGATAATGTT
>Ga0137404_10003458_pt1 | contig 10541 bp, 7 predicted proteins | sample CZOMad2_1_16fung_FD_108285 | JGI IMG/M metagenome (GOLD analysis project Ga0137404, IMG submission 108285) | Vadose zone soil fungal communities from Angelo Coast Range Reserve, California, USA - CZOMad2_1_16fungal (Illumina Assembly) | ecosystem: Environmental > Terrestrial > Soil > Vadose zone... | reverse complement strand
TCGATCAATACCAGCGGTCCCTTGAGCTTTTCGATCCGGGCCGCGAACCCGAAAGTAATTTTTCCGTCCGTGTGGTGTGGCGCGTGACCGTTGCCGTTAGAAAACTCCTGCGACATGATCGGCAAAACTGAAAGTGAGCGACATGAAGGAAGCTTGTTTCGGCAGTGCTCGATCAACCGCGGCGAGAGGGCTGTTACCTCCGAGCACAATGGCAGCACCGAAGTAAACTCGCCATAGTAATCAAATTCCGGTGGATGATAGGGAATGCCGAGTTCCTGATAAATGACAGGAATTTCGGCATCATGCGCGGCGCGAATCATCACGGTAGCTCCCGCGTTCGGCGTCATCACATGCACGACATCCGGCTTTTCACGCTCAAGGAACTTGCGGCAATCCTGATAGTAGCTGTTGGCCATAGCCGAGAGCATCGGTTGAGTCTTACGCCGCACGAAAGGCTTGGAACCGGGGAAGTTCTGAAACATCAGGGCGGCCAGCTTGCGGCCGGCGCCCAAAGAATTCTGTGCCAGGTTTGAAGCAATCCACGAAACCGGAACGTCCGACTCCAACAGGCGCTGATAGTATTGATCTTCTTCCGCGTGCAAATACATGAGCAGCACCGAGACGGATTCGCCGGCTTTTTGCAACTGGGCAGCGTAAGTAACTAGTGTTTCGTCGGCGCCGCTAATCGGCCCGTCCAGATGGCTCTTACAGAGAATGATTCTCATTGTCGGGGTGCATCGGATCGAATTTGTTTGAAGCGTGTTTTCGCATTGGCGAGATCGTTCCGGCCTGTGCCAGCTGTCATGAGAGTAATGATCGTCGAAGCACGCGTCCAGCGGCGGAGCACGCTCAAGAGCGCGCCCGGGTGTAGTCGCAAGAGGGTCTGCGCACTGGTGAGCCCCCGACCCGCTTGCGCCTGGCGCAGAGCGCTCAAGGTTTCCCACGTGAGGTGTTCGGCAATGTTTCGGGAAAAAGCGCGCCACGCTTCATGTCGCTCCGCTCGCGTGGCATTCACCGCTCGCGGCAATTTCATCCAGTGATCCCGAAAGCGTCTGCGGCCGAGCGCAATCAACTCGACTGTGCGGGAACTACCTTGAGCTGAAGCCGGCGTCGACTGGCGCCAGATTATCACCGGCATTTCCATCGCTATGACCGGAAAGAGCTCAACTATACGAATCCAAATGTCCCAATCGTCGATCCCTGGGATGCTGTCGTCCAGCAGACCGACTCGAGAAACGCACGTTCGCCGAACCACCACAGTGCCGCAGGGAATAAAGTTGCGAACCAGCAACTTCCAAAAAATGTCCCCTTGTGGACAGTGGGCAGGATACGGTTCACTCTGTTTGCCGCTCGCCACTGCCGGTATGGCTTTGGCGTAACAGAGCATCGCTTCGGGCGTTTTCCGAAGCGCTTCAATCTGTTCATCAAGTGAATTGGGCAGGCGCACGTCGTCATCGTCGAGAAAACTTATATATTCACCGCGACTGGCAACCAGCCCAACGTTCCGCGCGCCGGCTACGCCCTGATTGCGGTCCAGGCGTACATAGGTAATCCCGCGAGTCGATTGACAAATGCTGGCGGTTTCGTCTGATGAGGCGTCATCAACGACGATCACTTCTACGTCCTGGCCGGATGCGCACGCGCTGGCGATAGCCCGAGGCAAAAGGTGGGGACGATTATACGTGGTGATGATGATGCTGGCTTTGGGCATTAGAACTGGGCGCGAATGCGACAATCAAACGCGACACTCATAGCAAATAACAAACCGGTCGTGGTCCCATCGCACAAATTATCGGACTCCCATTTTTTCGATTAACTTCTTCGCTACGGTCTTGTAGCCGTTCGGACGAACTGCGATTAGCGGATCGAGTCTGAGCGCGACGGCGACGTTTGCGAGCGCGGGCGAAAAACGGCCCTGCGGCAAATATTTCGCGCCGGCGTTCCAAACCAGGTTCTCGGAAACGCGCCTGATTGCTCGCCGGCGAATTTTACGACGCTGCATCAATGGAGCGGCAGCAGCTCGGGGCAACTGCAGAAGTTTTAGCTGATGACGGGTCGCGAGCTGAAGTTGAATTGCCCGCGCTGACGAGCCTTGCCCCGAAAAAGGGGTAGGTTGACGATAAACTCCAACCGGCTCGTCAACGACAATCACGGAATACAGTTCAGCAATCCTCGTGAATATATCCCAATCATCGATGCTGGTGACCTGGCGATTTAGTAAGCCGACTGTCGAAAAACAATCTTTGCGGATGAGCGTACACAACGGCATCACCGGAAAATCCAGCTCAAGCAGTTCCCAAAACGCGTCGCCGCCGGCGTGACGCGGACGAACTATCTCGCCGGTAGGCTGATAATCCTGATCGGCCATGATCATTGCGCCGCAGACGAAACCCGCATCCTGATGTTGATCGAGGAGATCAGCCTGCATATCCAGGGAGCCCGGAAGTCGCAGGTCGTCATCATCGAGAAATGCGACATACTTCGCCGTGCTCTCGAAAATTCCAATGTTGCGAGCGCCGGCAACTCCCTGATTTCGCTCGGCGCGCACATACTTAATTCCTGTGAGCTGCGCGCACGCCGCGGCGGTTCCGTCGCTCGATGCATCATCAACGACGATTATCTCGACATCCACAGCTGAGACGCGGGCGCTATCAACCGCGCGGGTCAGCAACTGTGGTCGATCGTGAGTTGGAATTATTACGCTGACTCTCGGCATGACAAATGTTCTTACAAGTTACGCAGGACCGGTTTGGTAAAATAGCTTGATTTTGATTCGGATTGAATTCGCTGAGTCATTCTACAACGAATCAGACGCGTCGAGCCCGCCCTGTCGCGAGCTCTGAAAGAAGCGAACCGGAGAAACATCGGTGGGAATGTGCCCTTGCTCCAGCGCGTGGTTGGTTGTTTACTATCACCGCTCGACGTATTCGCATTCATTCTTGCGCATAGTTTATCTGACACATCAGTATCTGCCGCGTCATGTGGGCGGAACAGAAGTCTACACGCACGGCTTAGCCGTTCGCGCGCAGCGCGCCGGTCACCTGGTTCGCGTGATCACCTATGTTGAGTCGGCTTCGCTCGATCCTGCCGATTACAGAAGTGTAGCAACCGAACATGAAGGCGTCCCGGTAACTGAGATTCACTACAATTTGAGTCGGGCGCGTGACCCGGCGCGCGCTGAATACGACAACGGGCAGGTGGTCGAACTCCTGCGGCCAGTGCTCGAAGTCGCGCAACCTGATTTGGTTCACGCGCTGCATGTCATGAAGCTGTCCGGGGCAGCATTGAAGCTGTGTTATGACGATGGAGTGCCGGTCATTCTAACGCTGGCTGATTACTGGTTCATCTGTCCGCGACATACGCTGCTGCGGTGGAACCAACAGCTTTGCGCGGGGCCGGCGCATGATCTCGATTGTTTGCGATGCGAGCATGACATGCACGGCTTCGGCTCAAGCCGGTTGCGCAACCTGCCCGCGCCGCTCTTGCAACTGATGTCCAGCGCCGGCTCGACGATATGGCGAGATCGAGCGCCACGTTTCTGGCGCGACCTCAATGCGATTCGAACGCGGCAGAACTATTTGGAAGAGACTGTTGAGCGCGCGGACCGGGTTATCGCGTTGTCCAATTTTCAAAAAGATATGTATGTGCGCAACGGTTATGCGCCAGGAAGGATTCAAGTTCTGCACCATGGAGTTGAAACCGAAGGATTAGAGCCGGGACACCGTTCTCCATCGGGAGTAATGGAATTAGTTTTTGTCGGCAGTCTTGTTCACCACAAGGGGGCGCATGTTCTCTTGCAGGCGCTTGCACGCCGGCCTGACGTGAAGGTGCGGCTTTCGATTTACGGAGATGCGAGTGGGTCAAACTCGTATCTTGATTCTCTTAAACAGCTCGCGGCTGGGGATGAACGCGTGACGTTATTGGGAACATTTCCCGTGCACGAAATGGGCCGCGTGGTTGCCGGCGCAGATGCGCTCGCTATGCCTGCGCTCTGGTACGAGAATGAGCCGCTGGTCGTCAAGGCGGCGCAGTACACGGGATTACCGGTGCTCGCCAGCAACATTGGCACGCTGGCGAATTCGATCAAAGACGGTGTGAATGGTCGTTTGATTGCCCCCGGCGATATCGAAGCGTGGGCCGACGCGATTGCGTCATTCTCTCCGGCGCGTCTTCAACCCGACACTTCAATCAAAAGCATGGATGACAACGCGCGCGAACTGTTCGAAATATATCAAGAGGTTTATTCTGCCCGACGATGCAGCGCACAGAATACCTAGTCGACCTGCTCCAAACCTCGGCGATCGATTCTCCGGCGGAGGATTGCGTGCACGTCGAGAAGATGATCCTCGGACGCGAAACTGAAACCGCGGTTTTTCAACATCCTCCTTCGAGCATCACATTTCCATCGATCACTATCGGCAAGCACGCGATGCTTTCGTTCGGCTGTGGAATCAAGCAAGTTGCCTGGCCGCACGTCAAAAATGCAGTCCGATTCACAATCAGCGTTGCCACAACCTCAGAGCGAAAAGTTATCTTCCGGGCAACGCTGCAGCCACGCAGGCGCAAAGCGGATCGTGGCTGGCATCGACATGAACTTGACCTGGCCCGCTTTCAAGGCCAATCAATTCGCATCGTCTTGCAAACTCAAGTTGGTTGGCGCCGTTCGACCGAATACGCCTGGGCCGGTTGGGCTAACCCACGAATTGTTCATGAGCTTTCCGAAAGCACCGCGCCCGCCCGGCGCGATCCCCATCCGCACATATTCCTGATCACGGCCGATGCGTTAGCCGCGCGCTATCTCGCTTGTTATGGCCATCCGACCGTGCAGACGCCAGGCATCGATCGATTAGCGGCAGAAGGCGTCCTCGTTGAGCAGGCCTGGTCCCAGTCATGTATGACATTCGGCTCTTACGTTTCAATGTTGACCGGCCACTACCCGCACGAACATGGCGTCACTCGCGAGTGGCAGCCGTTTCCCGTCTCGCACGTCAGCCTTCCGCGCGGGCTGCAATCTCACGGTTATCACACGCTGTTCGCGGCGAGCTCTCGTGAGATCTCCGGCCGTAACAACCACCTCGATCAGGTTTTCGATGAAGTGCTGCCGACGTTTTCAAACCCCATGCAGGATGGCGGCCTAACCTCGCGACAATTCATCCGCGCGTTTGAAAACCGTCCTGACCAGTCATGCTTTTGCTGGTTGCAGTACTTTGATGTGCATCCGCCTTCGATGGCGCCCGCGCCTTTCAGTTCGATGTATTACAGCGGCGATCCGACAGATCACAGCCGCGAATATCTGCGATCGGAAATCGACAGAATACGATCGGTTGAGTCCGCGCTGATCATCGGCGCGGCCATGCCGTTACTCGAAAAACACGGGCCTGTAGCGGAAGTGCTCGATATCCTGGAAGACACGGCGGCGGTCCTCATGGGTCGGAGTGATTACCCTCCCGACTTGGCGGAACACCTGGTGAACCTGGGAACGCGAGCCACGCAAGGTCGATCGCCAAATGAATTCGGAGAATGGCTTTCGGAACAAACCGAACAGATGCGGGCCGGCTACGTGTCTGATCCGTTGGTCCGATGGCTGAAAGAGGTGATTAAGCTGCTTGAGAGGACTGAGTCGGATATCATGTCATGGCTTTCCGGCGTCGTTGACTTCCGCTATCCGCTCGACATGTATCTGAGCACAGTCAGCTATTTTGACGAGCAAGTGAAGAGGCTGACCAGCTATCTCAGAGATCAGAATCTTTACGATCAGAGCCTGATCATCGTCACCGCGCCACACGGAGAGATTCTCTACAACCCAACAATTCCTTATCATCACTTTCTGCTGGCGCCGGACACTCTTCACGTGCCGCTGATCATGAAGCTGCCAAAACAAGCTGGAGCCAGGAGTGGCACCCGCATCAACGGCGTTTTCGATCTCGTCGATTTGTTTCCGACAATCATGGACATTCAGGAGTTGAAACACTCTTTCAGGTTGTCGGGAGTTTCGCGCTGGAATCAGATCAAATCAGGAGAGAACATTCCCGGCCACGATAGCTTTGCCACCGGAATGCATCAAACGTCGCATTCGGTTTGCCGGCCGCCGTATCTACTGGCTCGCAAGAATGCAGACGTAGGTATGGTTACTTTTCATGAACGGGCCACAGGCCGTCAGGAAGTGCTTTACGACATTAATTCCGGCGACACCCGTGACGAAGACTCGGGCGCGCTCGTTGAAAGTTTGAGAGAAAGTCTAAGCGAGTGGCGTCATGGAGTCGCGACTTTATCGAGCGCGCACTCATAATGCTGATGGTTTGAGCCCGCTTACGAGCTTGCGATTGGTCCGCGCGGCCCAGGGAAACTCAATATGTTGGCTCCGCGGAAACTTGTTTCAGATAGTTTGTGATAACCGCTTCCGGTTTGCCTTCGCCCTGGATTCCACCCGAATCGAAATGAAAGACGCGACAGCACACTTGCCTGACAGAACTTAGATTGTGGCTCACGAATAGAATGGTCATTCCACCCTCGCTGGCAATCTTAACCCTCTCCAAACACTTTTTCTGAAAGGACGCGTCAGCGATCGTTAACACTTCGTCGAGCAGCAGGATGTCTGGCTCCAGGTGCGCCGCGATCGCAAACCCCAAACGCAGATACATGCCGCTGGAATATCGTTTAGCCGGCGTATCGAGGAACTTTTCTACTTGAGCGAAGGCCACGATCTCGTCGAACTTGCGCGTGATCTCACTGCGATTCATTCCCAGGATCGCGCCGTTCAGGTAAATGTTTTCGCGGCCGGTCAGATCCGGATGAAAACCTGTTCCCACCCCAAGCAGACTGCCCGCATGGCCAAACAGGTCGGCTTTACCTTCGGTTGGTCTGGTGATTCGCGCCAGAATTCTAAGCAGGGTCGACTTGCCGGCGCCGTTGCTGCCGATGATTCCCACAACTTCTCCGGGCCGGATTTCGAAGCTGACGTCTTTCAAGGCCCAGACGGATGGATGACGATCGCCGTTTCTGCGCGAGATCAGTTTGACCTTCGTGCCGAACGAATTCTTGATCGCCTCGCGCAACGTTGGCGGAACGGTTTCCCGCGGCCCGAGGTAATACCGCTTTCCGAGTTTCTCGACTTTTATAATTGGTCTCATTAGGCAGAATGCGGTGATGAGAATAAACGCGCGCCAGGCAAACACTCGCCTGCGTCAAACTTCATCGGCAAACGTACTCTCCATTCGTCGAAAAATAAGAATCGACAAAATCAGTAGAGGCAGAGTGACAACAGCCGCGATGATTATGCTGAGCCATTGAAACGGAAGATCGAATAACGACGCACGGAAGCCATCGATGATCCCCGCCAGTGGATTCAATGAGTAAAGAAACCGCGATCTTTGCGGCAAGATGCTCGACGAATAGACCACCGGAGAAAGAAACATCCAGGCCTGTAGCAGAATCGGCAGGATGGTGCCAACGTCGCGGTAGCGAACGTTCAACGACGCTCCGAGGACACCTAGCGCGAAGGTGAGAGCAGCGATCTGGACGACGAAGACTGGGAACATCAGCATGCTCCAGCTGAGCGGCACGTGATAGTAAAGCATCAACGCTATTAGAACGAATGAAGCTATGACGAGATCGACGATTCGCACGCCGATTGTTGCCGCCGGTATCAGCAAACGCGAAAAGTAAACTCGCGTGATAATCTGCGCGTTGGCGACGAGGCTGTAGCTACTGCTGAGGATCGCGTTCGAAACAAACGTCCAGAGCAACAAGGAGGCGTACGCAAAAACCGGATAGGGTATGCCGTCGGATGGCACGCGCATGAGCTTGCCAAGGAAAATCGTGAAAATCGCCGTGATCAAAACAGGCTGTAAGACAACCCATAAGGCGCCGAGGATTGTTTGTTTGTAACGAACCTTCAGATCGCGCCACATCAAAAAGTAGAGAACTTCACGCTGTGCCCAGAGGTCCGCGAAATCTATTCTTTCCCAGAATCTTGGCGGTTGAATTCTGGTTACCGGCTCGGCCGGCAGTTGCCGCGCGTGCTTGGGAAATTCCAGCGCAGATCTGGCGGATGAGGATTCAAAAATTGTTGAAATTACGTTATTTGCCGGGTGGTTCATCAGGCGGCGTATCGCACTGAAGTGCAGGTTTCGAATAGAAGACCGGAGTCTATCGGTAAACCTTCAGGCCGGTCAAGATTGGTGGGCCAATCAGGCGCCCTGAGCTATGATTAGCCGGAAATCATCAGAGCTGGAGAGTAGCAGTCGTCATCCATTGCGAGACACTACGCCACGATCACCACGGAAACGTGCGGCCATTCTGAGTGCCGCGTGCGCCTCGATTTTTGTCGCCATCGTCTCTTGTTGGTCCATGTCAAGCGGAGTGGGCATCAGCGCCGATTCGCTTGTATACCTCGGCGCCGCTGACAGCATTGCCACCGGTAAAGGTGCGATCACGATAAGTTCACATTACACGCCGTTGACACCGGCCGGCGACCCGTTGACGATCTTTCCGCCCGCGTACCCCGCCCTGGTGGCCGCCATTATCAGATTGGGTTTACCTGCCGCGAGCGGCGCAAAGTGGTTTCACGTCCTGATGATGGCGGCCACAGTTTTCCTGATTGGCATTTTCACTTGCCTGGCCACCGAAGGTTCAGTGACGGCGACACTCAGTTCAATCTTGTTGTTTGGGACCTCGGCTGACATCTGGAATATATACACGATGGCCTGGTCGGAATCGCCATTCATTGTTTTTTGCCTGTCAGCTTTTGTTTTGCTTTTGATGCACGTTGCAAAGCCGAACTACTTCCTTTTGATCGGCGCATCACTATCGGCCGGCCTGGCCCTGATGACCCGTTACCTCGGAGTCACGATCATACCGTCGATGATTCTGGCGGTTCTTTTCCTGAGCGGCGGCCGCCTTCGCGATCGCATCAAAGACTCGCTGCTCTTGATTGCGGTGTCCGGTTGCATGATGGCCGCGTGGCTGATTCGCAACATTCTTCTGGCGAACTCTGCTACCGATCGATCACTTGCATTCCATCTGCCCGGCAAATCCGATATCGGCATGTTGATTAATTCGCTGCTGGTGTTTTGGATGCCGTGGAGCGCCCCTTTCAGATTGAGAGCGATCTTGCTTGCCTTAGCAGGTGGCCTCGTCATTGTGTTCGCCGGTCTGGCGATTAAAAAATCAAACCCACATTGGCAGACTGCAGCGCCTCTGATCACGATGGCATTTGCCGCAGTCTATGTTTTGTTCCTGCTGACCTATAACACGTTTGTCAGTCCTGCCGCCGAATTGGACGTTCGAGAATTGGCGCCGTTCTACGTTTTCGTAAACGTGCTTGCCGTGATCGCGGTTTATCAGGTTGCGAAGTCCGTGAGCAGCAAATTGCTGTGGCGAAGTTTCTTCGCCATGCTGCTTGTGTTCGCGATCGCTAATGCCTCACGTGCTCTGCCATACATCATTCAGCGCCATCAAAACGGAAGCGGTTATGCCAGCCGGCAATGGGCCGACTCAGCTACGATTGATTTCCTAAAGCGATCGGCCGGCCAGCGAACCATTTACTCGAACGGCGTCGATGTCATCGCTTTCTTAAGCGGAAAAGAAGCAGTGCGTCTGCCAGCTAAAATCGATCCGGTAAGTTGGCAAATCAATCGAGACTTTGATCGGCAAATGGCGACGCTCAATAGCGACGTCATGCAGAACCGGGCGGTGATAGTCCTTTTCGACAGAATCACCTGGCGCTATTACTTGCCGCGACCTGAAGAGTTAGGAGACACGTATAAAATGCCGCTCATGCTGCGTCTGGATGACGGCGCTGTTTACGGACTTCCATAGTTTCCATTAGCCGTCGCGCCATGCCTGAAGAGAAGCTGCGAATCGCTTTTGCCACCGTCGAGTACGTCACCGAGAACTATTTCGACGGCGGCATTGCAAACTATCTTCATCGTGTTGCGCGGGTCCTGGCTGACCTGGGACACGATGTTCACGTCATTACCCGATCCGAAATCGACGAGTCGTCTTTTAAGCATGAAGGCGTCACGGTGCACCGGGTGATCGTCGGTAGACGATGGCATCAACTTTCTCGCGTCACGCGCTACCGAATGGCAACGAGTATTTATTTACTCGGCTTCAGCGCGACCGTCTATCGAAAGCTGAAACAACTCAGCGTCGAAAAACCTTTTCACCTCGCACAATTTCCCAACTGTCCCTACTGCGGGCTGGTTTCCATCCTGCTTCTGAATGTCCCGCACGTGCTGCGCGCATCTTCGTATCAGACTGGATGGAACGATCTTAGGATAGAACGAAGACTCGATTTCAAAACCGTCGAACTGCTCGAGAAGCTCCAGGCGCGCCTGAGCCAGCACATCTTCGCGCCCAGTAACACGCTGAGAGAAACGCTGAGAGTGGAAGCGGGAATTGGACGCGTTCGCGTCATTCGGACCCCCATTTTTCTGGAGACACATGACTGGGATTACTCGGTTTATGACCAGGATTTGAAGGGCCGCAAGTATCTGCTTTTTTTCGGCCGCTTCGAATTGCGAAAAGGGTTTCAGGTT
>Ga0137404_10003457_pt1 | contig 10541 bp, 10 predicted proteins | sample CZOMad2_1_16fung_FD_108285 | JGI IMG/M metagenome (GOLD analysis project Ga0137404, IMG submission 108285) | Vadose zone soil fungal communities from Angelo Coast Range Reserve, California, USA - CZOMad2_1_16fungal (Illumina Assembly) | ecosystem: Environmental > Terrestrial > Soil > Vadose... | reverse complement strand
TGCTGGCGGAAGCGCACGCCCAGCGTCTTCAGCCCGCGCTGCAGCAAGAAGCAGGCGTGCGGATCGAGCGAGCCGCCCAGGTGGTCGAGCGTGCGCTTCACCTCCCGCACGCGGGCAGCAGCGCCCATCACGGCGCCGGCGATCAGGTCGCTGTGGCCGTTCAGGTACTTGGTGGCGCTGTGCACGACCAGGTCGAAGCCGTGCCGGAGGGGACGAAACGCGAGCGGAGTGGCGAAGGTGTTGTCGACGACGGAGACCAGGCCGCGCTCGCGCGCGAAGGCCGCCACGGCCGGCAGGTCGGCGATGCGCACCAGGGGGTTGGTCATCGCCTCCACGTAGAACAGGCGCGTGCGTGGCGTGACCGCCTTCCGCCAGGCGGCGGGATCGTCTCCGGAGACGAACGTGACCTCGATCCCGAGCCGCGGCAGGTCCCGCGTCAGCAGATCGTGGGTGCCGCCGTAGAGCCCTTCCTGCGCCAGCACGTGGTCGCCCGCGCCCAGCGTCGAGAACAGGGCCGCGCTGATGGCCGCCATGCCGCTCGCGGTCGCCAGCGCCGCCTCGGCTCCCTCGAGCGCGGCGAGCTTCGCGTGCAGCGCCTCATGCGTGGGCGTGTTGGAGAGCCGGGCGTAGCGGATGTCGTGGTACCCGCGGGCGTCCGCTTCCTCGAACGTGCTCGATTGATAGATGGGCATCGCCACCGCGCCGCCGTTGCGCGGGCGGGGCTCTCCAGCATGGACCAGCAAGGTATCGGGCCGCATGCTGCCACCGTGTACCGCGGCGCGCTCGATCGGAACAGACGCAGTCAGGCGAAGCTCTGATGCGTACAGTTCCGTAACGCGGAGTCAAGCCGTCTACGTGCTGTCCAGCGCGCGTTCGGCAAACCGAGATGTGGTCGGATGTTTCTCGAACCAGCACAGTTTTACGAGCGGGAAACCGATACACAAACGGAGGTTGCGGGCTGTACCGGTTCCGGTCAGACTGCTGCGCATGCACCAGACCAGGCTCTACGAGCGCGTCTGCGGCAAGCTGGAGGAAGCGATGCTGGTGGGCGCGCTGCGGCCCGGAGATCGCTTGCCTTCGGTGCGCCGCCTGTCGGAGCGCGAGCGCGTCAGCGTCTCCACGGTGCTCCAGGCGTATCTCAAGCTGGAGTCGCGGGGGCTGATCGAGGCCCGGCCGCAGTCGGGGCACTACGTCCGCTGGCAGCGGCCACTTCCCCCAGAGCCGCCGCCGACGAGTCCCGCGCCCGGGGCCACTCCGGTGACGGTGAGCGCGCTGGTGGCGAAGGTGGTGGACAGCGCGCGCGACCCGGACCTGGTCCCGCTCGGCTGCAACCAGCCCGATCCGGACCTCTTCCCCTGGCGGCGCCTGGGCCGCATCGCGGCGGGCATCGCGCGCGAGGGCGGCGGATTCGCCTACGAGCTGCCGCCGGGAGCGCGTTCGCTGCGGCGGCAGCTGGCGCGGCGCTCGCTGGATTGGGGATGCACCCTCTCTCCGGAGGACTTCGTCGTCACTTCCGGCGCGATGGAGGCCGTGCAGCTCTCGCTGCTCGCGGTGGCCCGGCAGGGAGACGCGATCGCCATCGAGTCTCCCGCCTACTTCGGATCGCTGCAGCTGATCGAGGCGCTGGGGCTGAAGGCGGTGGAGATCCCCAGCTGCCCTCGCCAGGGCATGGACCTGGACGCGTTGGAACGCGCGCTGAAGTCCAGGCGCATCGCCGCGGTGCTGGCGGTCACGAACTTCTCCAATCCGCTCGGTAGCGTGATTCCCGACGCGAACAAGGAGCGGCTGGTCGAAATGCTGGGGGCGCGCGAAGTGCCGCTGATCGAGGACGACCTCTACGGCGACCTGTACTTCGGGGACTCGCGGCCGCGCGCGGCCAAGTCCTTCGACAGGCGCGGCCTCGTGCTCTACTGCAGCAGCTTCTCCAAGACGCTGGCGCCCGGCTGGCGCGTGGGATGGGTGGTTCCGGGCCGGTACCGCGAGCGGGTCGCGCTCCTCAAGTTTGCGCAGACCGTCGCCACCGCGTCGCTGCAGCAGCTCGCCTTCGCGGAGTTTCTCGCCGCCGGTCACTACGAGCGGCATCTGCGTTCGCTGCGCAAGTCGGTCGCAGCCACGATGCGGAGCCTGGGCGACGCGGTGGCGGCGCACTTTCCGGCCGGCACCCGCGCGACCCGCCCGGACGGCGGCGGAGTGGTCTGGGTCGAGCTCCCGGGCGCCATCTCGGCCCTCGAGCTGCACGAACGCGCGCTGGCGGCCGGCATTGCCATCGCGCCCGGTCCCATCTTCTCGGCGCGGCAGGATTACGAGCATTGCATCCGGATCAGCTGCGGCCTGGTCTGGTCGCCCCGGGTCGAGGCGGCCATCGGGACCCTCGGCCGGATTGCGGCGGAGCTGCGCTCCGGCGCGGAGGCGCCTCGTGTCCGCCACGGGTAAGCGTCAGGGCTGTTGATGGTCCTCGTCGTCGTCGGGGCGCTGCAGCAGCGGGCCCCTGTTGGCGTCGTCCTGCATCCCGTGCACTCCGCTCCCGCCGACGCTCGGTCCCGCCTGGCCGCCCCGATCCTTCATCCCGCCTTTCGCGCGCTCCACCACGCCTTCGGGAAGGTCGCCCTGGTTCACGGCGATGAAGTGGTTGTCGATCTCGCCCTCGTGGTCGCTCGGCATGTGCGGCTCCTTGGGGATCAATCGTCGTCCGCCAGTTGAATGTTGAGGACGAGGCTGGACGAAAAGAAGGCATTCATCGAAGACGAACCCTCGCGGTAGCATCCGGACATGCGCACTCTCGCCTTCATCCCGGCCTTCGCCGCGCTCCTCGCCTCGCCCGCCTTCGGCTGGACCTGTCCCGCCCAAGGCGGTCCGGAATGGCGCGAGTACAAGACTGCGCACTTCCTCCTCGACACCGACATGTCCCGCTCCAAGGTCGAAGGCCTGATCAAGAGCCTGGAGACGATGCGCGGCCTGGTGTTGAACGGGCTGTTCAACGAAGACGTGGACCTGCCAGGACACGTTCGGGTGGTGGCGCCCTCCTCTCCGTCCGATTTCACGGCGCTGGCCGGCTCCTCGAACGTCGGGGCGTACTTCAAGATGAGCTGGCAGGACGAGTCCTTGATCGTGATGCCGGTCGTCGGGAGCAGGGCCTCCGATGAATTGGTGGCGCACGAGCTGGCACATCTGCTGTCGCACTATCAATTCCCGGAGCAGCCCACCTGGTTTGGCGAAGGGCTCGCGGCCTTCTTTCAGACGGTGGCCAAGCGAGAGGAGCAGCGTCGCGACGCGTCGAGCCAATTCAGCCACATCGTCCGGGGCGGGAGCACGCACGGCGCGTCCGTCGGCGTCATGCCCACCGATTTCATGTACGCCTTCAGCGACAACCAACAGGTAGCGCCGGTCCGCGAGCTCCTCGAGTGGCGCGGGGCGCAAAGCACCGGCAGCGCCGCTCGTTTCCACCTGTCCAGTTGGCTGTTGTACCACTGGCTCTGGAACCAGCGCGGCAAACAGTTCGCCGCGTATCAGAAGCGCCTCGCAGAGGGAGACGATCCGGACGCGGCCTGGAGGGCGGCGTTCCCCGAGTACGATCCCGCCCGGCCGGCGACGCTGGCCAGCCTCGACCACGCGCTTTCGGCCTACGCCAAGTCAGCGCGGTACGCGTTCTACAAAGTGAAGACGAATGCCTCCCTGAAATACACCGAGGCACCCCTCTCCCCCGCTGACGTCCACTTGATCCTCTACCACGCCCGGGCAGCTACATCGTCGCCAACCACCTTCCGCGCCGAGTTGGACGAGGCGCTCCGGGAGGACCCACAGCACCCGCAAGCGCTGACCGAGTGGGCCCGCCTCGAGGGTAAGGAGATCGAGGCCGAGCGGCTGCGCGCCATCGCCAATGACCGCAAGACGGATTTCCGTGCCTGGCTCGCGCTCGCCCGCGGCACGCAAAACGATCTGGAGCGCCGCCTCGCCTGCCAGAGGGCGACGGAGCTGAATCCCGACAGCGCGTGGGCACAGGAGGAAACCGCGCGGGCCTTGGTGAGCCAAGGCAATGCCAACGACGCGCTCGCATTCGCCAACCGCGCCCTCGATCTGGAACCTTGGAACCCGAACATGATCGAAGGCCTCGCGATGGTCGCGCGGGGATTGGGCAAGTGTGAAGAGGCCCTGCAGCTGGAGCGCCGCGCCGTGCGGATGTTCGTGCGCGACGGCAACGAGGATACGAGAGCGGCGGCCAGCAAGCGGTTGGGCGAGCTGGAGACGAGTTGCAAGCAGCCTGCACGGTAGCCGCCATGGCGCCCGGACGCCGCAGGCCGGAGAGGCGGGCGCCTCCGAGGCCGTGGGTTGTCGGCTTGCGCGAGCGGGCAAACCGTTTCCTGGAGACCACTCCGGGAGACCACCATGTCGAAGACCCTCGCGCTCGCGCTGGCGTTCGTGGCCCTGCCGGCGGCCGCCCAAACCACCACCACCGTGACCACCGAGCAGCAGCCGCCGGCTCCGCCGCCCGCGACGACCACGGTGACGACCCAGACCCAGCCGCAGCCCGCGCCCTCCACCCAGGTGGTGGTGAACCCGAGCGATCCCAATGACGTGCCGCCGCCGCGCACCACCCTCCGCTCGGACGAGGACGTCGGCGGCGTCGCCACGGTCCCGAGCGGGCGCTCTGCGGTCGCGATCATCGCGACGGATGCGCTCTACGGCGGCGTCGCGGGCACGCTGATCGGCGGGGGAGTCACGCTGATCGATCAGGGAAACAACTGGGCGAGGAACCTCATGATCGGAGCAGGCATCGGCATTCTCGCCGGGGCGGGCTATGGCGTATACGAGTCCGCGACACAGCCTCCCCCGCGCCGGGCGTACGCGGAGAGGGACCCGGGCGAGTCCGACGTGAACGGCTTCGCCGTGACCGCGATGTCGGGACGGTTCTGATCTTCAGGGCGGTCGGGCACACTGCATCGCCGCCCGCGCTTCCTGCAGCGTCAGTCGCGGCAACCCGATGTGCTCGACCGCCCGCGCTCCGCACCACGCGCCCACCCGCGCGGCGCTCTCGAGGGACAAGCCCCGCGCGAGCGCCGCCGCGAAACCCGCCAGGAAGCAATCGCCCGCGCCGGTGGGGTCCTTCTCCCGCGCGGGATAGGCCGGCAGGTGGAACCGGGTAGATCCGCGGAGAACGGTGCAGCCCTCTTTTCCGTCGGTGACCACGACGGTGAGCTTTCCCTGGAGCGCCCGCACGTCGAGCACCTCCGCCTCCCTGCGGCTCGCCTTCAGGACGTCGATCAGCCCGAGCGTCTCGTCGGACGGCCGGCGGAGGAAGACCTCGCCGCGAGGCGAGATCTCGCGAAGGATGGACTGCGCGTCGGCGACCACTGTCCTGCTGATCCGGCGCAGCCGCTGAAGCGTCCGCAGCGGAACCTCGCCTGCGACGGCGCCGGCGAGACCCAGCTCCCAGGCGCCGCGGAGGTCGTCAGGCTCGATGGGGGGCGTCACGGCGTCGACGCGCTCCAGCCGCTCGGCCCCCCGGTAATCGTCGACGAACGAAGTCGTCGGCCCGGGGACCACGATGGGTGGACGCGAGACCGCCTCTGCGTAGAGGAAGTCCGTGCCGACCTTGGCGACCACCTCGTGCGCCTCGCCCAGCGCTTCCAGGATCGCCGAGGCGTACGCCGCCGTTCCGCCGACGGTCCGGTGCGTCCCAGCGTTGCCGAACAGCGTGTCGTGGCAATAGTGTCCGACGACGAGGATCGACACGGAGCCGCTTCTCGCATTCCGGAGCGCGCCATGCAAACCTTTCCTCAGCTCGACGTCCTCTTGGATTCGGCCCGGGTCGGCCTCCGGATGGGTCTTCCGGCGGCGCTGGAACGCGCCTACGGCAGCGATCTCTGGCTTCGGCCGGAGTGCGTGCTGGCGAATTTCGTCGAGTCGGTGGACGGGGTGGTGGCCTTTCCCGATGCGAGCGGAGAGTCCGGCGCGATCGTCAGCGGTGGCTCGGCCGCGGATCGATTCCTCATGGGCCTGCTGCGGGCGTGCGCGGACGCGGTGCTGATCGGCGCCGGCACGTTGCGGGCGACGAGGAACGATTTCTGGTTCCCGGAGTCCATCTTCCCGGACGCCGCACCCCTCTTCGCCGAGCTGCGGAAGGCCCTGGGGCTTCCCGAGCGGCCCACGCTGTACGTCGTCACCGGATCGGGGCGCGTCGATCGCGCGCATCCGGCGCTGCGCGCAGGTGGCGTGCTGATCGAGGGCAGGTTCCAGCCCCGGGAGATCCTGGCGCCCATCCGCGGCGCCGGCCACCGGCGGATCCTCTGCGAGGGAGGGCCGGGACTGTTCGGCGAGCTGCTCGCGGCCGGCCTGGTCGACGAGCTCTTCCTCACCGTTTCGCCCCGGCTGTTCGGCCACTGGGCAGGCGACCGACGCAAGGCGCTGGTCGAAGAGCGCGATCTCGCCGGCATGCCGCTGGCGCTGCTCTCGGTGCGCCGGAACGGAGAGCACCTGTTCCTGCGCTACCGGTGCGGATGACGGTGGTGCGGGTCGGAGACGTGCGGGTGCGCGTGCGTCACCGGGTCGTGCTTGTGCGGGTGCGCATGAGGCTCGGCGACGCCTGGTTGATGCGCGTGTGGGTGGTGGGCGTCGTGCACGTGCAGGTGATCGTGCTCGAGCGGCTGGTGCGTGTGCAGGTGCGCGTGCCTTGCCCGCAACAGGCCTGCGATTCCCAGCGCCATCAGCGCCGCGGTGGCGAGATCCAGGGCCGAGGGTCGATCCCCGAGCAGCGGCACCGAGGCCAGCGCGCCCGCGAACGGCGCTGCTGCGAAGAGGACCGCCTGCCGCGCGGCGCCCAACGCCCGCTGCGCACGCAGGTAGAGCAGCAGGCTTGCCCCGTAGCTCACCGAGCCGAGGGCGAGCGCCGCGGCGCAGGTGGCCATGGGCGGCAGCGAGCCGCCGAGGGCGAGCGCCAGGACCAGGTTCGCCGCGCCGGCGCAGAGCGCCTTGATGCGCAGCACCTGGATGGGGTCCTTCAGCGCAAGCCGCGCAGAAAGGTTGTTGTCGACGGCCCAGCAGAGGCAGGCGAGCGCGATCGAGACCGCGCCCACGGCGGATCCGGACCATCCGCCCCGGGCGCCGAGCAAGGCCCCGCCCAGGAGCACGATCGCGGCCGCGGCCGCTTCCCGCCCGCTCAGATGCTCGCCGAAGACCAGAACGGCGAGCGCGATGGTGAAGGGCGCCTCCAGGTTCAGGAGGAGCGATCCGGCCAGCCCGCTCAGGCGGGCCAGCCCAAAGAGCAAGAAGACGGGGGCGACGCCCGCCCCCGCGATCACCGACGCCGCGAGCCAGGGCGCATCGGACCGGGCCAGCGGCGCTTCCGCGCGGCTGGGCCGGGCAAGCAGGAACGCCAGGCCGGCGCCCAGGTAGAGCAGGGCGGCGAGGACCAGCGGCTGCGTGCCCGGGAGCAGCAGCTTGGAGACCGGCGCTCCCAGCCCGAAGAGCAGCGCGGAAGCAAGCCCCAGGGCCGAGCCTCGCATCCGGTCTGGCGTGTCCACGCCGCTCAGCTTACGCCACCAGCGCCTGCTGCAGGTCCGCGATCACGTCCTCCGCGTCTTCCAGCCCGAGGGAAAGCCGGATGAGATCGTCGTGGATGCCGATCGCCTGCCGCTCCTCGGTGGTGAGCTCGAAGTAGGACATGTACGCGGGTTGCTCGATCAGGGTCTCGGTCGCGCCCAGCGACGGCGCGATGGTGGCGAGCCTGCACGCGTCGATCACCCGCGAGGTCGCGCGCGCGTCGCCGCGGACCCGGAAGCTCACCACGCCGCCGAACCCCCGCATCTGCTTGAGCGCGATGGCGTGATCGGGATGGCTCGGCAGCCCCGGGTAGAAGACGCGGTGCACCCGCGGGTGCTGCTCGAGCCAGCGCGCCACGGCAAGCGCGGTTTCGTTCTGGCGCTGCACGCGCAGGGGCAGCGTCTTCAGTCCGCGGATGAGCAGGAAGGCGCTCTGCGGATCGAGCACGCCGCCGAGCACGCCGCGAAGGTCCTTGATCGCCTGCACCAGTCCGGCGCGCCCGCACACCGCGCCCGCGAGCAGGTCGTTGTGGCCGCCCAGGTACTTCGTGCAGGAATGGATGACCAGGTCGACGCCGTGCGCGAGCGGGCGCTGGTTCACCGGCGTGGCGAAGGTGCCGTCGATGATCAGGTTCGCGCCGGGGCAGGCATCCCGCGCCCGGGCGAACAGCGACAGGTCGGCGACGCGCAGATAGGGGTTGGTGGGAGACTCGGCGAGGATGACCTTGGTCCGACCCGGCCGCAGGGCGGCCCGCAACGCAGCCTCGTCGCCGGGCTCCACCAGCGTGGACTCGACGCCGAGCCGGGAGAGGAACCGGGTCACGAACTGGCGCGTCCGGCGGTAGCAGTCGCTGGTGAGGACGACGTGATCGCCGCCCTTGAGCAGCTCGAAAAGGGCAGTGGTGGCCGCGGCCATGCCGCTGGCGAAGAGGGCGGCGGACTCCGCGCCTTCCAGCGCAGCCACCTTCTGCTCCGCCGCGCGGACGGTCGGGTTCCCGTAGCGGCCGTACTCCTCGCGCTCGATCTCGCCGGTGAAGTACCGCTCGATCTCCGCGGTGTTGGCGAAAGCATAGGTGGCGGAGAAGACGATCGGCGTGGTGACGGAGTCGTGCGCCTTCTTGCGCGGCTCGCCTCCGTGGACGGCGAGGGTCGAGGACTTCGGTTCAGGAGAGCTCATATTCGCCACCGCGGGCAACCTTTCCACCCACCACGATGGCTGAACAAAAGACCCAGCCGCTTAGAGTGAGATTTGTTAGGCGCGTCACTCAAGGTGGGCGAAAATCCGCGCCGCCCGGGATGGCCGGGCGACCGCGAACCTAACCAGATGCGGCCGCGCTGTCAAAGAGGCCGGGGCGCCATGAACACCAGGACGGACGCCCGGGCCCCCGATCTGTTCTCGATCCCATGCTCGCTGCCGGCCGGCGCCAGCACCGCCTGGCCGGCCTGGAGCTCCTGCTCCTCGCCGGAGACCCTGGCGTGCACTGTGCCCTCGAGGACCGCATAGACCTTGTCGCTGCCCGCATGCGCGTGCGCTTTTTGCGCCTGCCCGGGCTCGAGACAGTAGACGTCGAGGAAGAAGCGCTCCGTCTCGAACAGGTTGATCTTCTGCAGTTTCGCCGCATCGAACCGGCGCTGCGAAAGGGCGGCCACCTTCACGGGCGCGGCTCCAGCGGCGCGATTCCCGCCGCCTCGAAGAGCGCCATGTCCTGCTCATACTCCGGGTTTCCGGTGGTGAGCAGCTTCTCGCCGAAGAACACGCTGTTCGCCCCCGCCATCATGCAGAGGAGCTGTGCTTCCTCGCTCATCTGCTGCCTCCCGGCGGAGAGCCTCACCATCGCGCGCGGCATCAGGATGCGCGCAGTGGCGATCATCCGCACCATCTCGAGGGTGCCGACCGGAGGCGCCTCGGCGAGAGGAGTGCCGCGGACGCGCACCAGCATGTTGATCGGCACCGACTCGGGGTGCGGATCCTGGGCCGCCAGGGTGCGCAGCAGCTCGCACCGATCCTCCACCGACTCGCCCATGCCGATGATGCCGCCGCAGCAAACGCCGATTCCCGCCGCTCGCACCTGCTCGAGCGTGCGCAGGCGGTCCTCGTACGCGCGGGTGGTGATGATGTCGCCGTACCTCTCGCGGCTGGTGTCGAGGTTGTGGTTGTACGCGTCGAGCCCCGCTTCTTTCAGCCGGCGCGCCTGGTCGCCGGTGAGCATGCCCAGCGTGCAGCAGGCCTCCATTCCCAGCTGCTTCACCCCCTTGACCATCTCCAGCACGCGCTCGAACTGCGGGCCGTCCTTCACCTCGCGCCAGGCGGCACCCATGCAGAAGCGCGTCGCGCCCGCCGCGCGGGCCTTGCGCGCGGCGGAGAGCACCTCGCCGACCTCCATCAGCGGCTCGGCCTCGACGCCGGTGTGATAGCGCGCGGCCTGCGGGCAGTAGGCGCAGTCCTCGGGGCATCCGCCCGTCTTCACCGACAGCAGCGAGCAGAGCTGCACCTTGTTGTCGCCGAAGTGCTCGCGGTGCACGCCCTGCGCGCGGTGGACCAGGTCGAGGAGGGGCAGGGCATGGATCGCGGTGACCTCCGGGAGCGCCCAATCATGGCGGATCATGCGCCGCTGAGTATCACGCAGCGACGTCTTCGACCACGCGGTTGCGGCCGGCCTGCTTCGCCTCGTAGAGGGCGGCATCGGCCCGCTTGAAGAGCTCTTCCGGGTTGCGGGTGGTCGTCTCCATCGCCGCGACGCCGACGCTCACGGTGACGCCCACCGGGCCCGCGTCGGTGTGCACCAGCTCCTCCGCGACGCGATGGCGGATGCGCTCGGCCAGGATCGTCGCCGCGTTGCGGCGCGTCGTGCCCGGCAGCAGGATGGCGAACTCCTCGCCGCCGTAGCGGCCGAGCACGTCGATGGTGCGCAGGGTGGAGCGGCAGCGCTCGGCCAGCGTGCGCAGCACCTGGTCGCCGACGTGATGGCCGTACTCGTCGTTGATGGACTTGAAGTGGTCGACGTC